>Ga0070741_10018102_pt1 | contig 11469 bp, 8 predicted proteins | sample Coa_R1_4_FD_66440 | JGI IMG/M metagenome (GOLD analysis project Ga0070741, IMG submission 66440) | Surface soil microbial communities from Centralia Pennsylvania, which are recovering from an underground coalmine fire - Coalmine... | ecosystem: Environmental > Terrestrial > Soil > Unclassified ...
ACAAATTTTTGCATCCCAACGAACACGTCAACATGGGTCAGAGCACCAACGACGTCTATCCGACGGCGCTGAAGCTTGCGGCCTATTCCGGCATCATGCGCCTCGTCGATGCCATGGCGGAGCTGCGCGGGACCTTCGAGGCCAAGTCCGAAGAGTTCAAGGACATCATCAAGATGGGCCGGACCCAGTTGCAGGACGCGGTTCCGATGACGCTCGGGCAGGAGTTCTCGACCTATGCGGTCATGCTCGGCGAAGACGAGATGCGGCTGAAGGAGGCGGTGCTTCTGGTCTGTGAGATCAACATGGGCGCGACCGCCATCGGCACCGGCATCAACGCCCATCCCGATTACGCGCGCCTGGTCTGTCAGCATTTGCGCGACGTCACCGGCATTCCCGTCGTCACCGCCTCGAACCTGATCGAGGCGACGCAGGATTGCGGCTCGTTCGTGCAGCTCTCCGGCGTGCTCAAGCGCGTCGCGGTGAAACTGTCGAAGACCTGCAACGATCTGCGGCTATTGTCATCGGGCCCGCGCGTCGGCCTCAACGAGATCAACCTGCCGCCGATGCAGGCGGGCTCGAGCATCATGCCGGGCAAGGTCAATCCGGTGATTCCCGAAGTCGTCAACCAGATCGCCTTCGAGGTGATCGGCAACGACGTGACGGTGAGTTTTGCCGCCGAGGCCGGCCAGTTGCAGCTCAATGCGTTCGAGCCGATCATTGCCCACAGCCTGTTCAAGAGCGTCAATCACCTGCGCTCGGGCTGCCTGACCTTGGCCGAACGCTGTGTGAAGGGCATCACGGCAAATCGCGAGCATCTGCGCCGCGGCGTCGAGCGCTCGATCGGCATCGTCACCGCGCTCAATCCCTATATCGGTTACGCCAACGCGACCGAGGTCGCGCAGCAGGCGCTTCTGACCGACCAGAGCGTCTACGATCTGGTGCTCGCCAAGAAGCTCCTGACCCGCGAGCAGCTCGACCAGATCCTGCAGCCGGAGGTTTTGACCCAGCCGCGGATGTTCGGCACCGCCACAACGACCGCGCAGACGCACCCGCTCAGCGTCCGCCGCGACCAGACCGACTGATTTCTCATCTGATGAAAATTTGGGCCGGACGCGTCGCAAATTCCCATGCAGGCAGAGCTTTCCGGATTTGCGGTTGCGCGCGGAGGGCGATACGTTATCGCCTGATAAAAAAGCCATGGATCACCAAAGCCATGGACAAGCAGACCTGAGGAGGAGCCTATGCAGGAGTTGACGCCGGAAAACATCACCCAGGCCGTGCTTGACCAGATGTCCACGACAGCCAATCCGCGCCTGAAGGAGATCATGGCGTCGGCAGTCAAACACCTGCATGCCTTCGCCAGGGACGTGAATCTGACGCCGGCGGAATGGCTCAAGGGCATCGCCTTCATGACCGCGGTCGGAAAAATCTGCACGCCGGCGCGGCAGGAATTCATTCTGCTGTCGGATACGCTCGGTCTCTCGGCGCTGGTCAACGGCCTTCACGACGAGACCGCGTTGGAGGAGGGAACGCATACGAGTTTGCTCGGCCCGTTTTATCGCGAAACCACGCCGAACCTGCCTGCCGGCAGCCAGATTGCCAAAAACGCCGAGCCGGACACCGAAATCGCGCTCTACGGTTATGTGACCGATGTGAACGGCAAGCCGCTCGCGGGTGCGACCGTTTCGCTGTGGCAGACCTCTGCCAGCGGTCTTTATGACATTCAGGAAGATCCGGGTTCGGTCGACTACCGCGGCATCTTCACCACCGACGCCAAGGGGCTCTTCGTTCTGCGCACGGTGAAGCCGCTCGGCTATTCGATCCCGATGGACGGGCCGGTCGGCGAGATGGTCACCGCGCAACGGCGGCACGGCATGCGGCCGGCGCACATTCATTTCCTGGTCGGCGCGCCCGGCTATCGGGAGCTCGTGACCGCGCTTTACCTGCGCGACGATCCGCATCTCGCGGACGACGTCGTGTTCGGCTCCTCCGGCGATCTGGCGGTCGATATCAAGAAGGATCCGGAATGCCCGATTCCGGGCCTGCCGAGCATCCGCTTCGACATGCGCCTGTCGCGCGAAACCGCGGCCGACCGGGCCGGCGGCCGCGTCGGCGCCGATCCGGCCGCGATCCTGAAGCAGCCGGCTTGACCAAAGCGGGCGTATGGGCGGGCAGGGGGCATGCGACCAGAGTTGGGTTGTGGCTCCAAGCCCGCTGGCCCTAACGTTTGACGACACCTGATGCTGTCCGCGACCGGGCGAAAGACCCGGCGAGGGCCGCCTCTAAAAGCATATCCCAGGGAGGAATTATGAAACGCAGAACGTTTCTCGGCGCGGCCATCACCGGCATCGGCGTCTCGTTGATCGGCAAGGCGGGGGCCGATCAGCCGCCGATCAAGATCGGCATGTCAATGCCGCTGACCGGTGGACTGGCGGGGGGCGGCAAGCCTGCGCTGCTCGGCCATGAAATCTGGCGCGACGATATCAACGCCAAGGGCGGGCTGCTCGGCCGCAAGGTCGAACTCATCGTCTATGACGACAAATCAAGCGCATCCGAAACGCCGGCGCTTTATTCCAAGCTGCTCGACATCGACAAGGTCGATCTGTTGTTCGCGCCCTATGCGACGGTGCCGACCGCGCCGATCATGCCGCTGGTCAAGCAGCGCGGCATGGTGCTGATCGGCAACTTCTCGTTCCAGGTCAACAGCAAGATCCACCACGACATGTGGTTCAACAACGCGCCGTGGGGACCGGCCGACGCCTGGGCGTCGTCGTTTCTCGATCTTGGCCAGAAGGCCGGCGGCAAGTCGGTGGCGCTGCTGACCGCCGACCAGGAGTTCGCGCAGAATCTGGCCAAGACCGCGCGCGAAGTCGCCGGCAAGCGCAACATGCCGATCGTGTTCGACCAGGCCTATCCGCCCAATACGGTGGAGTTCTCCTCGATCGTGCGCGCGCTGAGCGCCGCCAAACCCGACATCGTCTATGTCGCATCCTATCCGCCGGATTCGGCGGGCATCCTGCGCGCCGTCAACGAGATCGGCATCGGCGATAACGTCAAGCTGTTCGGCGGTGGCATGGTCGGGCTTCAGTTCGGCCCGGTGATGGCGAAGATGGGCTCGCTGCTTAACGGCGTCGTCAACTTCAATACCTGGCTGCCCGAGCCCGGCATGTTTTTCGACGGCACCAAGGCCTTCTTCGAGGAATATTCGAAACGCGCCGTCGCGGCCAAGGTCGATCCGCTCGGCTTTTATCTCGCGCCGTTCGGCTATGCGTCGGGTCAGATCATCGCGGCGGCCGTCACGGCGACGAACTCGCTCGATCAGAAGGCGATCGCAAAATACCTGCACGAAAGCGAGATCAAGACCATTGTCGGTCCGATTGCGTTCTCGGAGGATGGCGAGCGCAAGGAGACCGCAACCCTGCAGGCGCAGTTCCAGGGCATCGTCGACAACGACATGGATCAGTTCAAGAAGCCCGGCAAGCAGGTCATCCTGTTTCCCGAGAAGCTGAAGTCCGGCAATCTCATCACGCCGTTCGAAGCGGCGCGAAAGTAATCTTCGGGGATTCTTATCCCTCCCCCGCGGGAGCGCGGGGAGGGTGGCCGTCGCGGAGCGACGGTCGGGTGGGGGCGGCTGGTGACATCAAGAAACGGCGGAAGGGATTTTTGAGGACTCCCACCCCGGCTCACTTTCGCTCGCCGACCCTCCCCGCAAGGGGGAGGGAAAAGAAAGTGCCAGCGCAACCGAGCACGATCGATTTCCTACTTGCGGGAAGAGGTAACCCACACGTAGAGCAACGAGTAGCGACTAGAAGGGCGAGGGGAGCCTGAAATTGTTTTCGATGGACCTGCTGCTCCAGTCGGTCGTCACCGGCGTGTTGCTCGGCTGCTTCTATGCGGCCGTCAGCATCGGGCTGTCGGTTTCCTTTGGGCTCCTCGACGTGCCGCATGTGGCGCATCCGGCGTTTCTGGTGATGGCGTCCTACGCGGTTTTCTTCCTCAACGACACCTACGAGATCGATCCGCTGCTGGCGGGTCTCCTGGTCACGCCGCTGCTGTTCTTTTTCGGGCTTGCCGCCTACCGGCTCTATTACGAGACCTTCGAACGCCGCGGTACCGATGCGGCCGTGCGCGGCATCGCGTTTTTCTTCGGCGTCGCCTTCATCATCGAGGTTCTGCTGATCCTGTACTTCGGCGTCGACCAGCACTCCGTCACGGCCTCATACATCGGTAAATCCTGGCGCTTCGGCGGCATGCGGATTCCGCTCCGCCTGATGGTGGCATTTGCCGTCGCGACCGGATTGACGCTGCTCTTGGCCGTCTATCTGTCGCGCACCTTCATGGGCCGGGCGATCCGCGCGGTGGCGCAGGATGAGGAAGCCGTGCGGCTGATGGGCGCCAATCCGGTGCGCATCAAGCAATGGGCGTTCGGGATTGCGACTGCTGTGCTAGGGGTTGCCGGCGCGCTGCTCATTATCGTCGCGCCGGTCGATCCGACGCTCGACCGCGCCTATATCGGGCGCACCTTCTGCGTCGTTGTCATGGCGGGACTCGGCAGCATGACCGGGACGCTGATCGCGGCGATCATTCTCGGCATCTCAGAGACCATCGTGCTCACCATGTTCGGCGCCTCCTGGGCGCCGGCGATTTCCTTTGCGCTGCTGCTTGGCGTCCTCGCCGTGCGGCCGCAAGGCTTGCTCGGCAGGCGATGACCATGAAGCGCAACGCTCTCGCCTTCTGGGGTGCCTGCGTCCTGTTTCTCGCCGCCATTCTGGTGTCGACGGAGCTCGTCGCCAACGAATACTGGTTCTTCGCCGGCTATGTGATCCTGCAATTCATTGTGCTCTCGGTCGCCTGGACCATTCTGGGCGGTTATGCGGGCTATGTGAACTTCGGCACCAGCGCGTTCTTCGGCGTCGGCGTCTATACGGCGGTCTTTCTGGTCAGCACATTCGGCGCCCCGCTTCCCCTTCAGATCGCGGTCGCCGCCGTTGTCGGGGCGATCCTGGGCTTTGCGGTCGGCCTTTTGACGCTGCGCATGCAGGGCATTTTCTTTTCCATCGCCACCATCGCGCTCACCATCATCATCGAGACCACGGTGACCAACTGGCGCGAACTCGGCGGCGCGGCGGGCATCCAGATCCAGCGGCCGCCGGTCAGCCCGCCGTTCCACAGCTATGTGCAGATGCTGGTGTTCGTGCAGGCGCTGCTCGTGGTGCTTTCGGTCGCGATCGCGCGCTACATCCAGAATTCCTGGATCGGTCGCGGCCTGCAGGCGCTTCGCGACGACGAACTCGCCGCCGAATGCACCGGCGTGCCGACGCTGCGGCTGAAACTGACCGCCTGCGTGATCTCGGGCGCATTGATGTGCGCGGCCGGCGCGCCGGCGGCGATGTATCTGCAATACGCCGATCCCGGCTCGGCGTTTAACCTGAACTATTCGGTCTCGGTGCTCGCGATGGCGCTGATCGGCGGCACTGCGCACTGGATCGGCCCCGTGATCGGCGCGATTCTGCTTGGCGTCACCCAGCAATTGCTCGCCGTCACCATCTCCTCGGAAGTCAACGTGCTGGTACTCGGCATCATGCTCGTGCTGTTCGTGATCGGCGCGCCCGAGGGCATCATCGGGCTGTTCCGCAACCGCCGCGGCGCGGAGGGCAAGACATGACCTCCAGCGAGACGACAGAGGCTGCGTTGCTGCGAATCGGCGGACTGACGAAACGCTTCGGCGGCTTCACCGCGCTCGACAATGTCAGCGTCGATATCCGGCCCGGCGAACGGTTCGGGCTGATCGGCCCCAACGGCTCCGGCAAGACGACGCTGATCAACTGCATCTCCGGCGCATTCCGTACCGAGCCATCGACCGTCGTCTTCAATGGCGAGGACATCACGCGCATGCCGCCGCATGTGCGCACGCGGCGCGGGATCGCGCGCAGCTTCCAGATCCCACGGCCCTTCCGCAGCATGACTGTGATCGAGAATCTGATGGTCGCTGCCGACTTCACCGGCGGCCATCTCAGCCTCACGGCTGACGACCACCGCGACCAGGCGATGGCGATCCTTCAGCAGATGGGTCTCGCCAACAAGGCAAACGCGCGCGTGACCGGCCTGAGCCAGGTCGAACTGCGCAAGATGGAGCTCGCACGCGCGATGGCGACGCGACCGAAGCTTCTGATTTCGGACGAGGCGATGGCGGGCCTGTCCGGCTCGGAAGTCGACGAGGTGCTTGATCTTCTGCTCAAGCTCGCGGGCGAATCCATCACCATCATCATGATCGAGCACATCATGCAGGCGGTGATGCGCTTCTCCCAGAGAATCATGTGCCTCGATGCCGGCAAGATCATCGCGATCGGCCAGCCGTCGGAAGTGATGGGCAATGCGCGGGTGCAGGAGGCTTATCTTGGCACTTAGCCTTGCGATCCGCGACCTCGATGCCGGCTACGGCGCGGTGAAAGCGCTGCGCGGCGTTTCGCTCGACGTTGCAACCGGCGAGACGGTGGCGCTGCTCGGCACCAACGGCAACGGCAAGAGCACGCTGATGAAGTGCGTCATGGGTCTGGTGCGGCCGTGGCGCGGCAGCGTATCGCTCACGATCGATGGCACTGCTCACGATCTCTCCAGGATGTCGCCGGAGGCGATCGTCGATCTCGGCGTCGCGTTGGTCCCCGAGGGGCGGCGGCTGTTTCCGCGGTTGACGGTTTCGGAAAATCTCATGCTGGGCGCGTTCCGCCGCGCCGCCCGGGCTGACATCGACCGCAACCTCGCGCTTGCGTTCGATGCCTTTCCGGTGCTGAAGGAGCGCGCCAAACAACTGGCCGGCACCATGTCGGGCGGTCAGCAGCAGATGCTGGCGATCGCGCGCGCGATGATGTCCTCGCCGCGGTTGCTGCTAATCGACGAGCCGTCTGTCGGCCTGTCGCCGCTTCTGGTCTCGCAAATGATCACCAAGATCGGCGAGCTCGGTGAGCGCTTCGACCTCACGGTCCTGATGGCCGAGCAGAACTTCAATCAGGCCGTGCGTATCGCCGATCGCGGCTATATCATCGTGCATGGCGAGATTGTCGTTGCTGCTGATGTCAGCGAGTTGCACGGCAACGATATCGTCAAGCAGCTTTATCTCGGCGGCAGCGTCAAGACAGGATAGCCAATGACAGCAAAACTTCTGCCCACGACCGTTGTCGGCAGCTACCCCCAGCCCGACTGGCTGGTCGACCGCCAGATGCTGTCGAAAGGCGTGGCGCGGGTGCGGCTCGATCTGTGGCGCGTCGCGGAACCCTGGCTCGAACAGGCGCAGGATGACGCGACGCTGCTGGCGATCCGCGACATGGAGCGCGCCGGCATCGACATCATCACCGACGGCGAGGTGCGGCGGGAAAGCTATTCCAACCGATTTGCCACCGCGCTCGACGGTATTTCGATCACCAAGCCCGCCGAGGTGATCTCGAAGGCCGGCCTTGCCACGCCGGTGCCGCGCGTGGTCGGTCCGATCAAGCGCACGCAGGCGGTCGAAACGCGCGACATGGAATTTTTGCGCCGTAACACCGAGCGTCTGGCCAAAATCACGCTGCCCGGTCCGTTCACGATGAGCCGGCAGGCCGTCAACGACTATTACAAGGACGACGACGAGATGGTGATGGATTTCGCCGCCGCGGTGAACGCCGAGGCGCGCGATCTCGAAAAGGCCGGCGCCGACGTCATCCAGCTCGACGAACCCTGGCTGCGTCAGGATCCGGCGGCCGCCAAACGCATCGCGGTGAAGGCGATCGACCGCGCGCTGGAAGGCTTGAAGGTCACGACGGTGGTACATCTCTGTTTCGGCTACGCCGCGGTCGTCAAGGGCGAGAAGCCGGTCGGCTATTCCTTCCTCGGCGAGCTCGCCGCGTGCAAGGCCGACCAGATTTCGATCGAGGCGGCGCAGCCGAAGCTCGATCTCGGCGTGCTCAAAGATTTGTCGCCGAAGAAGATCATGCTGGGCGTGATCGACCTTGCCGATCCCAATGCGGAAACCGCCACTGTGGTCGCGGACCGCATTCGCGCCGCGCTGAAACATCTTCCGCCAGAGCGGCTGGTGCCCGCACCCGATTGCGGCATGAAATATCTGCCGCGCGAGCTCGCCTTTGCCAAGTTGAAGGCGCTCGCTGACGGCGCGGCGATCGTGCGCGCAGCGTTGTCGTGAGGCGCCGTTGCCGACTTCGTACCGCCGGTACCGTCTTGCCAGCGATCGATCACCGCGGCACGTTAAAAAGTTGACCAGAGATAGATCAACAGTGTGTCGTTGTCGCGGGCATTCGTTCCGTTGCCGTCGAAGTTCGTGCTGGCGCCATTGAACTTGTTGTAGGCGATATATTGCAGGCCGACGCGCGAATTGAACCACGGCCATAGTTTTGGAGCGTTGTTCTTGCCGAAGAACTGGTAGGCGATCTCGCCGACAAAGCCGTCGCTGTTCGGGCTGAATGTACGGTTTCCACCATACAGGATGGAATCGGAGCTGCCCCAGGTATTGAAATAGCCGCCGGTCAGGATGACCTTGCCATCAGTGCCATAGCTCAATGAGGCCTGGGTGCGGAATGTATTCAGCGTGTTATTGAGATTGGCGGCAAGACCATTGGCAACGCTGGCGCCGAGCGACTGGTTCTCGTGCAGATAGGTGGAACGCAGCGTCACCCAATAGCCGTCACCCCGGTACTGATACTGCGAGTCCAGCCCGATGTCGGTGAAGCGATTGGTGCCTGCGCCCGGAGTGGCGAGCGGCAAGCCGGTTTCGGCAAGCAGGCCGAATGTTCCTAGTTCGAGCGAGTGCCTGCCCCATTGCTGTTCGAAAGCGGCCCTGAAATAAGGCGCAACACCGTTGATCGGTAGGGTGTTGTCCGGATTGACCCCGAGCGAATTGAGCGCGCCGGGGTTCAGCGTCTGGTAGCCGGCGAGTTCGAGGTAGAGCTGATCGTTGATGAAGGTATAGGCGCCGATACCTAGCACCTGCGCGGCATAGGTTTGGTCGATGAGCGTCTTCGCGGCAGGTGTATTGGCGAGGTTTGATGTCGTGAAGGGATACCCCCATGCCGGCGTGGTATTCCAGGGGTCCTGCACGGTTGGATTGTTGTTCACGGTGACGCCGTAGACCAGCGGCATGCCGCCAATGTCAAAAGTGTTGGCATAGCGCAGGTCGAGATTATCCCATGTGAACAGATGAGCTGCGGGCGGGCCAAACCCTTGCGCATTATAGGTGCCCTGGATAAAGGCGCCGATATGATCGGTGATGGCGCCGCCATAGAAAAGACTGGCGGTCTGGAGCTCGACGTTATCATTCGACTTCAGAAAGGGCGCCGAGCCAGCGGTGTCCTGACCCGTCGCGGTGTGTGTGAAGGATGCGATAGCCTGCACGGACAACGGCAGTGAAGCATCCGGCGTCACCTGGTCCTTGCTCGGAAATGGCGAATTGTAGCCCAGCACCCGTTTGTCCTCCGGGACCGAACGACCGAGCGTATATCCGAGAATCTTGAAACGCCTGCCGAAGGGGGTGAGTTGTGGAAACTCGGTGTGGCATGCGCCGCAACCGAGTCCGGTCTGTCGCGCGAAGCTCGGTAGCGCGGACGCCTGGCGCGGAATGAACAGCTCGAGGATGACGATTGCAAGCAACAGGGCTCCATTCGGCAGACATGCCAAACGGAAGCCCCGAGAACGAGTCTCTCGCGGCATGTGATGCTCCCCACGCAGAAATCAGCGCGAGCTTTCCTTGCGGTCACTCGCGGTCACCGAGACCCCACTGGCGAAAGCTGCGGAGATTTCACCGTACTCAGGACTGCAAAGAACATCGACGCGAATGCGGGCAAGCGTTCGTCCAAAGATGGCGGAGCAGTACGTTTAATCATGTTCATTTGGTGATTGCAGCGACGGACGATGCAACCGGCGGAATGATGCCCGACATTGTAACGCGGGTTGCGCGATGTGTGCTCAACGGGTGAAGACTTTGTGTCACCCGTCGTTCGGCGGCGATACGATGATGTTGTTGCGACGGGCTTGCGAGCGGGAGTTGCCACGCGATGCGGGTGGGACCGGCGGCTGCCGTCTCTCAAGCAGCGCGCAACGCCGAAATGCGTTCGATGGCGACGCGTCTACTCGCCGGGAACCAGACGACGCTCGCGCCGTCGCCGCCGCCAATGCCGCGCGCGATCGAGATAGAGGTAGACCACCGGCGTCGTATAGAGGGTGAGAATCTGGCTCAGGATCAGCCCGCCAAAAATGGCAATACCCAGCGGCTGGCGGAATTCGCTGCCTTCGCCGAGGCCAACCATCAGCGGCACCGCGCCAAACAAAGCGGCCATGGTGGTCATCATGATCGGGCGGAAGCGCATCACGCAGGCCTCGAAGATCGCCTCGCGTGACGACAGCCCGCGCATGCGTTCGGCGTCCAGCGCAAAGTCGATCATCATGATCGCGTTCTTCTTGACGATGCCGATCAGCAAGATCACGCCGATCATCGCGATGATGTCGAATTGGGTGTGCGACAGCATCAGAGCGGCGACCGCGCCGACACCCGCCGACGGCAGCGTCGACAGGATCGTGAGCGGATGAATGTAACTCTCATAGAGCATGCCGAGCGAGATGTAGATCGTGGCGAGCGCCGCCAGAATGAGGAACGGCTCGTTCGCCACCGATTGCAGGAAAAGCTTGGCAGCGCCGCCAAAGCTGCCGCGAATATCGGCCGGCATGCCGATCTTGCTCATCGTCGCCTCGATCGCGGCCGTGCCCGCGCTCAAGGAAACGCCGGGCGGGAGGTTGAAGGAGACGGTCGAGGCAACGAGACCATCCTGATGGCTGACCGAAAGCGGCGTCTCGCCCTCCGCGAAGCGGGCGACGCTTGCCAGCGGAATCATCGTTTCGGCGCTGGTCGAGATCGCCGTTCCGGTCGACGAGGCGCCCTTGCCGGCCGCGCCGATCGAATTGGTCGCCTGGTTTCGCACCGCGTTCGCGACGATCGAACTGAGCGAGTTCGGCTGAGAGCGCGAGGCGACCGTTCCTGCCACAGCGTTGGTCGTTTGCGAACCGCTCGCGGGACCGCCGATGGTGCTGACATAGACGTCCTTCAGGGTCTCCGGATTTTGCCAGTAGTCGGGCGTCACCTCCATGATCACGTGATACTGGTTGCGCTCGACATAGATCGTCGAGACCTGCCGCTGTCCGAAGGCGTCATAGAGCGTGTTGTCGATCTCGCGGACGCTGATGCCGAACTGAGCGGCGGCGTCGCGGTCGATGATGAGGTTGGATTGCAGCGCCTTGTTCTGCTGGTCGCTGGAGACGTCCGAAAGCTGGGGCATGGCCTGAAGCGCTGCGACCAGTTTCGGCGTCCATTCGTTCAGTTCGTCGGACGTCGAACCTTGCAGGGTGTATTGATAGGCCGCGTTGCCCGTACGCCCGCCGGCGCCGAGGTCGCCGAGCGATTGCAGTGTCAAAGTGGCGCCTGCCACAGCCGAG
>Ga0070741_10018103_pt1 | contig 11469 bp, 6 predicted proteins | sample Coa_R1_4_FD_66440 | JGI IMG/M metagenome (GOLD analysis project Ga0070741, IMG submission 66440) | Surface soil microbial communities from Centralia Pennsylvania, which are recovering from an underground coalmine fire - Coalmine... | ecosystem: Environmental > Terrestrial > Soil > Unclassified ...
TTGACGGCGGCAGCAGCGGGGTCGATAAGGCCGGCGGGAATGCTGGTGGTTGTGTTGGTGGCGCCGTCAATCACGGTTACGTTACCGCTGTCTTCGTTGGCTACATAGATCTTGTTCGTCACCGTATTGACGGCGATGAGAGTCGGCCTGCTTTCGGTGCCGACGGTCGACGCTAGATCGGTTGCGCCATCAATGATCGTTACGTTGTTGCTCTTAATGTTGGCAACGTAAACAGTGTTGGTCACCGGGTTGACAGCGATCGCGATAGGACTGTTTCCGGCCGCGACGGTGCTGGTGGCGTTGGTTACACCATCAATGACCGTGACATTGTTGCTGCCATTGTTGGCGACGTAGATTTTGTTGGTGGCAGGATTCACGGCCACGCTTTCGGGAGCGGTTCCGGCCTGAACCGTCGTGGCATTGTTGCCGTTATCAATCACCGTCACGGTGTTACCGTCGGAATTGGACACGTAAACTTTGTTGGTGACTGGATTGACAGCCAGACCGTAGGGGCCGTTTCCAGCGGAGACTGTGACCGTAGCGTTCGTGGCGCCGTCGATCACGGTGACATTATTGCTGCCGTGATTACTTACGTAGATCTTGTTGGTATTGGGGTTGACGGCGATTGCTTCGGGAGAGCTTCCAACATTGACGGTGGTCGTGGTGTTGGTGGCGCCGTTAATGACAGTCACATTGTTGCTCGCCGCGTTGGCAACGTAGATCTTGTTGGTTACCGGATTCAGGGCCAGCGTCTGAGGCGCCGTTCCGACAGGAACCATAGACGTCACGGTTTGTGCATGGGCTGCCGCCGCCGTCAGCAAGATTAGACTGACAGCCGTCAGGACTGACAACCAGCGTGATGTCCTTTTTTCTCTGCTAAACGCGAGAATCGTGCTTCGATCTTGCGTTGCCATAACTTCTCCTCGAAAAAGCTTCCTTCTCGTGCTTACACTCGCCTCACGGTTTCTGCGCCTGACGCACGTACTGCGAGGCGTGCGTCAGGCAAACCGTTTCCCACTACTGCACCGTCAGAACTACGGAAGCGCTGTGGCTCAACTGTCCTGAGGTTGCCGTTACAGTGATCTGATAAGTTCCGGCCGGCGTGCCCCCGGTCTTGCTTGGCTGAAGGGCTTTGCCACCGCAACCAGTTAAGAAAATCAGCAGGAGTATCAGCGTCGCGAATGCAGGTAAAAGCATTTTCTTGCGGCGCGAGGCCTTGCCGGCAAAGACCACAGAGACCATCATTCCCAGGAGAGAGACGAGGCCGGCCTTCCCCAGAAAATCTGAGCGGCCTCGCCATTCTCCTGGCGGCGTGATCGCAGCGGTCGTGACCGGCGCCGAAGTCTGAAGGGTCATGGTTGCATTGACAGCAGTTGCACCGACTGAGACGGGATTGGGTGAGATCGAACAGGTTGTGAGCGCAGGCGCTCCACTGCAGGCAAGAGAAACGTTGCCGGTAAATCCTGCCGCGGGAGTTACGGTAAGGGTGTAAGTCCCCGTGCCTCCGGCCTGGACTGTGGTGTTAAGCGGTGATGCTGCCAATGTGAAATCGGGCTGAGCAGTAATAGCAGTCACGGCGGTTGTGACGCTGGCAGAGTTATTGTTGGAGTTTGGATCAGTCTGATTCGAGATCACGCTGACCGAATTCGTGATCGAAGGAACAGCGCCGGCAGTTGGAGTAATGACCACTGTCGCCGTAGCGCTGGCTCCGCTGGCCAGGGTTCCAGCTGTGCAGACGATCTTGCCCGATGCCGGAGGAACGCAACTCCCCTGGCTTGCGTTGGCTGAAACGAATACGAAAGCAGCAGCAGGAGGAAGCGTATCGGTCAGAGTCACTCCGTTTGCAGGCGAGGGGCCATTGTTGGTGACGATGATGGTGTAGGTGAGATTGGTTCCTACCTGTACGGAATTGGCCGAGGCGGTCTTGGTCACGGCAAGATCGGCCACCGGATTGACCGTGGTCGTGACCGAGGCCGAGTTGTTGGCAGGCGTCGGGTCGGGCTCCGTGGCGGTGAGGCTCGCGGCGTTGGTCACCGAAGGCGCGGCTATAGCTTGCGGCTTGACCACAATCGTCGCTGTTGCGTTTGCACCATTGGCCAATGACCCTAGATTGCAGGTGACCGTTCCGTTGGCTTGCGAGCATGAGCCTTGGCTGGAATTGGCGGAAACAAAGCTCACGGTTAGCGGTAAAACGTCAGTGATGAGCACGTTGGTTGCGCCGCCGGGGCCGTTGTTGGTGGCGGTGAGCGTATAGGTCAGATTGCTTCCGACATTGACGGGATTCGGCGCACCGGATTTCGTGAGTGACAGATCTGTCGCCTGGCCAACTACATTGACGGTTGCCGTCGCCGAATTATTGGCGGAGTTCGTGTCATTGCCGGTTGAGGTTATGCTCCCCGTGTTGGAAAGTGAACCGATCGCGGTCGGTTTGACCGTGAGCGTGATAGATGGATCATCATCGCTGGGGATGGTCGGCCTGGTGCAGGTGACGTTCCCGGTCGCCCCCACGGCAGGAGTGCTGCAGGACCAGCCGAGCGACGTAACCAGAGAAACAAATGTTGACGGAGTGATCGAATCAGACAAGCTAACTCCAGTGGCGGTATCAGAAGCAACCGGATTGTGGACTACCACGGTGTAAGTCAGATTAGTGTTTACCGTCACCGGATTCGGTGAGGCGGTATTGGTGACCGAGAGATCGTAGGTCGAAATTGCTCCACCGGAAGGAGCTTCAAAGGCGCCGATATCGCATCCTGTGCCCACCGGGCGCGCCACGCCGCGCTCATCGGTCGCCCCGCAAGATGTGCCACCGCTGCCAGGGGAACCGGGATCTCCGGCGTCGAGCGCCGGGCTGCCCAGCAGTGCAGCTTGGGTGGTGATGATGCTGGTGTGACCGGTCGAACCTGCGGTCTTGCCGCTGTTTGCTCCGGGATTGCCCAGAACGGGATCGATGGGGGCGGCGCTGGTTCCGATCTGGTCCCCGGCCGCAGGGGTGATCGAGCAGCCGCTGACGCCGATGATGTTGTGTCCTTGCGAGGCCAGAGTGCCAGAGCAATCTGAAAACGTTCCACCGTGGTAGTTAAGAGCGAGAATCGAGTTCCAGATCAAGTCGCCGCTGCCGCCGGCAATGCCGCCGCCCGCCCCATTCGTCGCGCTGTTCTGGCTCATGGTGACATTGTTTAGTCCAAGGCCATTCCCAGATTGGATCGCGCCACCATCCAGCGCTGCGGTGTTACCCCAAAATGTCGAGTTGTTGATGCCGCTGGAGCCGGCGAGCAGCGCGCCACCGCTGCCATTCGAGCGGTTGCCCAGGAAGGTGCTGTTTACGATTGCGACGCCGTTCTCGCTGATGGCTCCGCCACCAGAACCGTTCGAACCATTGACGGAGTTGTTCTGGAACAGGCTGTCGGCGATCGTGCCTCCGCTCAACGAGAGGGCGCCGCCGGAGCTATTGACATCGTTCGCCGAATTTCCACTGAAGACGCTGCGGGCAATGAGTGTGGCAAACGAACTGCCTGGACCCGCTACAATCGCTCCGCCTCCGCCGGTTGCCGTTGAATTATTTGCAAAGGTGCTGTCGGTGACCTGAACCCCGCAGCCTCCCTGCGCGCAGAACAAAGCGCCGCCACCGGTGCCAGCCGTGTTCCCTGAAAAGAAGCTGTTGCTGACAATGGCTTCGCCGCTAATCGCGCCACCGGAGGCGGCAGCGGTATTGTTGGTAAAGGTGCTGTCGGCAATCGTACCGCCCCCCCCAATCGCTCCGCCATTGCCGTTGACCGTGGCCGCGTTGCTGTCAAAAATGCATCGGTTCACCGTCAGAGCAGCAGGACCGCCAGAGGTCGGGCCGCCGATGTTAAGAATCGCGCCGCTACTCGATGCCTGGCTTCCATTGCGAAGAGTTAAGTCGTTCAGTGTGAGGTGGCCGGAGTTCTGGCGATTGTCAAAGAAGGCGAAGTTCGGTGTACCGTTGGCGCTTGAACGGACGATGATAGTGGTCGCGGCCGACGCGCCGTTGATCGTAATATCGTTCTGAATTCCCGGCAACCCGAAAGGAAGACCAAAGCTGCCGTTGTTATCCACGCTGCCCAGCGAGTAAGTTCCGGCAGGAACATTGATGGTGTAGGGCGCTGTCGCCACGCCGCTGATGGTGCAGCCATCAGTATTGCCGTTCGTGTTCGCCGAGATAATGGCCGCACCCAGAGTGCAAACCGCTGACGTGCCGGCACCCCGCTGCGCCGTCGAGTTCACGGTGATGGTCCCCGCCGCGTGGGCGAGATCGATTGGGCCGGCGAAGCCCAGCATGGCGGCCAGGCAGATCATGACCATCCAAAGCCTTACCGTTCTTGGATTATTCGGTGAATGAGCCGCGCTCGCGCCGAATCTTGCCGAAGCCTTGGGACAGATGTAAGAATTTTTCCGTTTCATGATTTCCTCTGAGTTTCCGATTCCAGACCGATGAGAGCGTCTCACCACAAGAGCCTGGTCCTCAATCGTTTTGGTCTCATTCAGTAACGCGGAATTGAGAAGCAAACCGGCTCACAATTTAGGAGTTTGTGCAAAACACCGTAGGCGAAAGACGTGCGTTTCGTGGGAAAACCAGGTCATCGACTTGGAAGAACTTGGCGAAATTCAAGAAGGGCGGGATGAGATCCTCGGCTGGTGCCGTGGCGCCGGCGGTCCACGAAACGACCGGACATCATGAACTCACTACTGTCTGACCCTCACGATTTGCAGTGCCCTGGCCCAAAAACTGCGAAAATCGGTGCTAAAATACGGGCTAATCCCCACGATATATGCAGGAAAGTCCTAATGAAATCACGCACTTACTGCAACGCTGGCAGCAGGGCGACCGCAAGGCCCTCGATCAGTTGATGCCCATTGTCTATGACGAACTGCGTCGCTTGGCCCGTTACTACCTGAGTGGGGAACGCACGGAGCACACGTTGCAGCCGACCGCGCTGGTCAATGAGGCTTACCTGAAGCTGGTAGACCAGCGCACCGCGAAGTGGGCTAACCGGTCGCAGTTCTTTGGAGTTGCCGCCAACATGATGCGGCGGATTCTGGTCGACCACGCGCGCGAAAAAAACGCCGACAAACGCCGCATGATGAAAAATGCCGTGTCGCTCGACGAAGCTCTCAGCGTCCCTGCGGCCGAAGACCTCAACCTGGTTGCGCTCGATGAATCTCTGAATGCGCTGGCTTCGGTGGATGAAGGCAAGTGCAAGATCGTAGAGCTGCGCTTCTTCGTGGGGCTGCCCGTGCCTGAGGTGGCCGAGGTGCTCGGCATGTCTGAGGCAACGGTGAAGCGGGAGTGGTCGTACGCCAAGGCCTGGCTCCATCGCGATATGTCGCAGCGAGCAGAGGCGTGAATCCTGCCGACCGAAAAACTGTAGAAGATATTCTAGCTGCCGCCCTGGAGTTGCCAACCCATGAGCAAGCGGCCTACGTGGAACAATCCTGCACCGATTCCCCGGAGATCAAGAAAGAAGTCGAAGAGCTGCTGGCGGCTTATCATGCAGCCGAGAAATGCATTGAGCCGCGTGCGGGAAAGCTTGAGTTGCCGGAAGGCTGGGACGATTCCTTTTTGGGAACGCGCGTCGGGATGTATAAGCTCGTCGAGCGCATCGGCGATGGCGGTATGGGGACCGTCTACCGCGCCGAGCGCGATGACGGCGAGTTCAAGCAGATCGCCGCTATCAAACTCGTCCGGGCGGGCTTGCACGATCATGAGCTGCTGCGACGGCTCCGCGGTGAACGCCAGATTCTGGCATTGCTCGAGCATCCGAATATTGCGCGCCTGCTCGACGGCGGGGTCACTTCTGGCGGCCGGCCCTACATTGTGATGGAGTACATCGAAGGCGCGCGCATTACCGACTATTGCAAAAGCAATAATCTGAACATTGCGCAGCGGCTGGCGCTGTTTCGGCAAATCTGCTCGGCGGTGCATTATGCGCACCAGCACCTGGTGGTACACCGCGATATTAAGCCGTCGAACATTCTTGTCGGGAAAGACGGAATTCCCAAGCTGCTCGATTTCGGCATCGCCAAGATTCTGGATAGCTCTGTTGTCGGGTTTGAAGGAAATTCACTCACGGGATTGAATCCGATGACGCCCGAGTACGCCAGCCCGGAACAAATTCAGGGCAAGGCTCTCACTACAACGACGGATATTTATTCCTTGGGTGTGCTGCTCTATGAACTGCTGACATATCAGAGGCCATACAAGACGGCAGAGAAAACGCCACAGGAGATCGCTCGCCTGGTCTGTGACAGCGAGCCGCAGAAACCGAGCACGGTTGCAACGGCTGCTTCGAAAAAATCGAAGACAACGGGAGCATTGGATCCCATCTCCGGTGATCTGGATCACATTGCTATGAAGGCGATGCGCAAAGAGCCGGGCGAGAGATACGCATCAGCCGAAGAATTGTCTGCCGATGTCGGGAGTTATCTCGCTGGCTTGCCGGTGCAAGCGCGAGAGGGCTCCTTTCGCTATCTTGCAGGCAAATTTGTTGCGCGGCACAGGGCCGTGGTGGCGCTTTCTGCTGCGCTGTTCGTGGCGTTGATTGCAGGATTGGTTCTGGTTTCCTGGGAGGTGCACATAGCGCGCCTCGAACGGGCCAGGGCGGAGCGGCGATTCAACGATGTGAGAAAGCTGGCCGGTTCCCTTATTTTCGAGATCCACGACGGTGTTGCCAATCTTCCGGGGGCCACTCCGGTGCGCGAGGTGATTGTTCAGAGAGCAGCAGAGTATCTGGATTCCCTCTCGAAGGAATCGGCCGGCGATACCGGCTTGCAAATGGAGCTGGCCGCCGCTTATATGCGGCTGGGAAAGGTACAACTCAGCAGAGCTTCTGCCAGTCTCGGCGACCGGCCAGGTTCCATTGCCAGTTACCAAAAGGCAGAAGCTCTTTTGCGGTCGGTCCTGTCTCGCGATCCCTCGAACCTTGAGGCGCGTACGAATCTGGCCGCCTGTTATGGGCACGATGCTTTGCTTTACGATCCTCGTTCTCCACAAGCCGAAGCTGCTGCGAGAGAAGACTTGAAAATCTCCGAGATACTGGCTCAACAACGACCCAAGGATGAAGCTCTTCAATCGAACCTTGCAGCCGCGTTGCATGTTGTTGGAATTACGTTAGCGGCCAAGCCGGAGCAGCCTCTCTATTTCGCAAGAGAGTTGGCAATTTACGAGAAGTTACTGGCTGGGCACCCCGACAGCTTTGAGTTCCAACGAGACACCGCCCTGGCACAGAAGTATCTCGGGAGCTATTATCTGGAATATGGCCCGAAAGACAACTGCTTACGATATTTTCAGGCGGCTCTTGAATTGGACCGGAAACGCGCAGAAGCAAATCCGAATAATGCCCAAGCGCAGCTCGACGCTACCTTCGATCTAAGCGAGATCGGATCCTATTATTTTTACGAACGCCAAGACCCGGAGGCGGCCTTGCAGAATTTTCAGCAGGCCCTCCAAATCCGCCGCAAGCTGCTGCATCTCGATCCTGAGAACCACACCTTGCAGGGGCGCGTGGTGTTTTTATTGGGCAAGATCGGCGACGTCCTTTTTAAGATGGAAAAGGTGGACGAAGCCCTGGAATACTATCGTTCCGAGGAGGGCCTGGCGGCATCTTTGGTTGCGAAGGATCCGGATAATGAGTCCAATCGCAGCACTCTTGGTAGCGCCTACTATGGCATCGGCGAAGTCGAGGACTTCCGGGCGTCCCATTTCAATCGAAGAGAACGGCCGGAATACAAAAAACAGGCGTGTGTCTTTTATCGTAAAGCTTACGAGCAATGGCGTCCCACCAAGGATCTTGACAAGACACCAGCTGCAAAGAAAACACTCGACGACGTGACGGGAAAAATCGCGCACTGCGCGAAAAGCTCGCTCTGAGCGGAAAAGCGTCGCTTGCGACGATCGCAAAGCCCATCCGAACGTGTTTTCGATGCCGGAGCTGTGAGCTAGACCCGACGCATTCGCCAGATACAAATGTCGACAAACGGTACAACCAAAGCTACTGCTCGTGCTGGTTGATTCTTTTGACGCCTTTGATCTCCTGGATTACGCCTCTGCGCAGCCCTGCATCCGGCGCTGCACCTGCTGGTTACCATCTGAAGCCCGCGGTTATCGGGATCATACGGGTAGGAATCGAACCCGTATCCGCATAGTGATACCTGCCTTCGGCAAAGAATTTCACCCCGCTTTCACCCAGCTTGAAATCGAGTCCCGCTCCCAGGCTTCCACCAACTCCACTGCGCTTGATAGTACCGAGCCTTATGTCTCGCTGCACAAGAGTGTTGAAGAACGCTCCGAAGAATGGATCAAAGATTAAGACGGGCACAAGAGTAGGATTTGTGAAATCAACCGCCCGGCGATAGTATCCGACACCGCCGACGACGTAAGGATCAATCATGCTGTCAGGAAAGAATCGTACTTTAGGATCCACAGTCAATGACCACACATGCGCAGTTCCGCTCGGCACCTGAGCCTCATTAAGGACTTTGCGGCTGACGCCAACGCCGTTGTAGGTATAGTCAAGAGATGCTGCGATGTGGGGTGTAAAGTTGTATCCACCTTCCACGCGGGCATTCCAGCCATTTTCCAGGCGCGTATGGATCTGTCCAGACAACGCAGAAAATCCTCCCCCAATGTCGAATGTGGCCTTGTGCCAGTCCTGGGCCCAGCCATAGATGGAAATGCAAACCAGCATCGTTGCCAAAACCATGAGCTGTATCAAAGTTCTTAAGTATGAATGTTTCTGTTGCTCCGTACTTAGTCTATCTTTTCTTTCCATGATCTCCTCACGTTGAGAATTGTTGCGTGGCTGGCCTTGCTCCCTGCCGTCTGACTTAAACAGAACTCTTCGTCCTACGACACTCGGATGCTCATGCCACTAATATTCTGGGATGCTTGCGCGCGATAATGGTTTCCTAATTTGGAATGCCAAGGGCTGCCTTCATTCATAAAAATTATTTGTGAGTAGAGGGCCACATTGCGATCACACATCTAACACTAAGTCACCCGGCCATGAAGGTCTTTTCTACAACTTTAGTGCTAACCGGCTATTAGTTTTTGGAGGAGCACGGCTTCAGGGATTGCGAAAAAAACTCGCGCATGGGCAGCTTGCGTCTTTGCAACCGTGGACCTCGACGGCGTGCCCGATAAATCCAACCATATCGATGGGGCTTGTTACCGTTTGCCTGAAGTTGGCTATGTTAGAGGCAGGCGAAAATCTCACAGGTAGTACTTGGAACGGTTGACTGTCATTGACACCACGTTTTTCAAAATCTCTCTCTCAGCAGGACCTGCTAGTGTCCTCTCCTGGAACGGATCAATCTTCCGATATCGAAAGACAGACTGAAGGTAACACTGCTGAAGTCATAGGTCATGCTGCGTGCATATCCAACCTCAACATGCCAGAACTGGCTGGGTTCGAAGCCGACCCAGGAGTCGAAGCCGTTTTCTCGCGTGAGTCCTGTTCCTGTGGTAACGGATGCAAGTTCGAAAGGCCGGTTAGGGTTCCCCTGGCCAGCGTTGCCGGTGTGACCGGGAGCGTTAGCGCTATTGCCGTGGTTAGCGTTGCCATTGTTGCCCTTACCGTTGTTGCCATTGTTGCCTCTACCATTGCCGTTGTTGCCCTGACCGTTATTGCCATTGTTGCCTTTACCATTGCCGCTGTTGCCCTGGCCGGCATTACCATTTTGATCTTGCCCGCTCTGATCGGGCAGAATCACCTGGCTAAAGACCGTCTGGCTTCCAGAGGGGAGAATCTGATAAGCCGAGGCACCTACTGAGAAGTGACGCCCCAGGTAATAACTGGCGCCCTCTTCCAGATGGCCGACTACGCCCAGCGAGGTAAAAGGGCGCGTCACCAGCGGCGTGTCTGACACAGAGTTGGCCAAGCCGGCCCCAACAAAGGGCGTGATGCGATGAAAAGTGTATTCGAAGCGATTGGACCAATCTACATTCGCCCGTCCGGTGCTGTATCCCTTTTTGGTGCTGCCGGTAGGGGCAGCCCCTGTAATCGTAGACGTGAAATTCCATTCGTCATGAGGCAGTCGAAAGGCCAGCACTAAATAGATATTGCCAATGCCGTCATTAGTCCTGCGGACGGATGTACCCGTGGTCGAAACCAGACTGTTATCGAGAACGCTGCTGTAATAGACCGGGACCCCGGTAAACACGCCAAAGTGCTTATTGAAATCGTAGCCCAGAGTGGAATCGAGCCGCAGGAGCTTATTGGAAGAATTAACCGAGCCCTGAAAACTTTCAATTGCCGTAAGTCCCTTTTCCAGATCAACCTGACCCAGGGCAGGCACGCTGATTGCCAGCGCAATGATCCAATAGAGAAACTTGAAACCACAAGATTTCATTACCGCTCTCCAATCATGATGGGCTGTTTTGCGGTGAATACCGCCACTAGCTTACAACTTTTCAAGAACATCAGAGGCCTTTTTCTTTGGTGGCGGAATGCAGGAGATGAGCGGAGGAATCAGCAAATTTTGCGCGCAACGCTGATTCTGACTGGTGAAAAAGCGGGTTTCGAAACTTGGAAGCACCCGGAAGGCCGATGTACTTTCGCGTCGTTCACATTCGAATCGGTTTCGCAATTGTTGCAAGAAAAAAGGAGCATAGAGCCTATCACTCTATGCTCCCTGGCTCAGTACCTCTCTCTCTTAGGTACTTTGCCGAGACTCCTATATATTTTCTAAAGCTGGTTCCACGCGGCAGCGCCTGGATCGTAAGACCAGAGTTGAATGCGGCCTGCCGGGTTCACCGAAACGGCCTGCCATTTTCCCAGCGAAGATTGGAAGTAAGTCGCAAAAGCAATGTCCCCTGCCTGGGTGCTGCAAACCTTGCCTCCGGTAACAGACATCACTGCGCAAGGCATTCCGCGTGGCCCGAAGACCGGCGGATAAGCCAGAGCGTTGCCGCCATTGTTGGGAAATACTTTTCCCAGCAAGTCATTTGTGGCGGGCGCCCCAGCCTGGTCCCATACAACATCGGAGCCAAGCATGACCATCGGTTCTGGGGCGGCATAGGCGCTTACGGGGTTGATATTGGTGTCTGCTGTATCTACGTAAGCGATCAGATCGCAGGATGCCATGCACGAAGCGTCAAAGAACTGGATTCCGGTTGCGTGATAGGTGTTGCTGGTTGCCGCTGTGAGCCGTGCTCTTTGCAGAATATCGGCATAATTTCTTGTGGCTTTTTGCAGGTGAATGCCATCCACCGCACTCTTGTACACGGGTATCGCAATCCCGGCAATCACCAGGACAATGCCAAGCACAATCATCAATTCGATTAATGAAAACCCTTTTTGCAGACGCATATCTCTACCTTTCATTCCCGCATTGCGTCGGAATTTCCATGAAAGCTGTTCCCATTCCCTGATGATTACAAAAGCGGCGCTGCTTTTTCCTGCGTGGCAGCGCCGCTGTTTGCGGGTGCGGACCTACCTGCTGTAACTACTC
>Ga0070741_10018104_pt1 | contig 11469 bp, 10 predicted proteins | sample Coa_R1_4_FD_66440 | JGI IMG/M metagenome (GOLD analysis project Ga0070741, IMG submission 66440) | Surface soil microbial communities from Centralia Pennsylvania, which are recovering from an underground coalmine fire - Coalmine... | ecosystem: Environmental > Terrestrial > Soil > Unclassified ...
GCGCCGGCAAGGTTACCGATGCCGCCCAGCACCGCCGCCGAGAACGCCTTGAGGCCCAGCAGGAAGCCCATCTGGTACTGCGCGATACCGTAATAGCTGCCGACCATCACGCCCGCCACCGCCGCGAGCGCCGCGCCGATCACGAAGGTGAGCGCGATCACCCGATTGATGTCGATCCCCATGAGCCCCGCCACCTGCTGGTTCTGCGAGGTCGCGCGCATCGCCACGCCGAGCTTGGTGCGATACACCAGCGCGAGCAGGCCGGCCATCATGGCGAGCGATGTCGCGATGATCACGATCTGCACGTTGGTGATCGTCGCGCCATTGGCACTGTCGGTGACGTGATACGCGACGGTGCTGATGATCTGCGGATATGGAAGCGGATTGCGGCTCCAGATGATCATCGCGATGTGCTGCAGCACGATCGAGAGCCCGATGGCGGTGATGAGGGGCGCAAGCCGTGGCGCGGTGCGCAGCGGCCGATAGGCCACGCGCTCGAGCGCGTAGCCGACGGCCATGCACGCCGGGATCGCGGCAAGCGTGCCGATCAGCACGATCACCGTCGGCGGCAGACCCGTATGCATGCCGGCGAGCCAGGAGATGACCGTGTACGCCACCATCGCGCCGATCATCACCACCTCGCCATGCGCGAAATTGATGAGCTGGATGATGCCGTACACCATCGTGTAGCCGAGCGCGACGATGGCGTACACGCTGCCGAGCGTGAGCCCGTTGACCATCTGCTGCAGGAAAGTGTCCATCGCTGCTCGCGTTGCGGGGCGACGTAATGCTACCAGCGAAAGCGCGCCGGCCCGCAAACAGAAACGGCGCCCCTCGCGGAGCGCCGTTCGGCGCGCATGGCCGACTGCCGATTACTTCTTCGCCTCGTCTTTCTTCATCTCGCCCGAGGGCGTTGCGCTCGCCGTCGCGCCGGGACCGCTCGCGCTCGCCGTTGCGCCCGGTGCGCTCGCGCTCGCGGTCGTCGCGGTCGACGCCTGCGCGGTGGCGCCGCCGGCGGTGCCCTTCATGAAATCGGCGAACGCGACGCTCTTGCCGCCCTTCACCACCGCGATCGGATCGAGCTTGCCGCCGCTCATCTTGAAGATCGTGATTTCCGCGTCCTTGCGATCGCCCTTGTCGTCGAACTCGATGTGGCCCGTCGCCCCGTCGTAGCTGATCTTCTGCAGCGTGGGCAGGTACTTCGCCGGATCGGCGGAGTCGGCCTTCTGCATCGCGGCGATCAGCAGGTTCGCGGCGTCATACGTGAATGGCGCGTAGATGATCGGATCGACGTTGTACTTCTTCTTGTAGGCGTCGAGGAAGTCCTTGCTCGCCGCCTGCACCGGCAGCCCGGCCTGCGAGCAGATGAGGCCCTGCGCGGTCTGCTCGCCCGCGAGCTTGTTCATGGTGTCGGTGCACGCGCCGTCGCCGAACGCGAACACCGCCTTGATGCCGAGCTCGCGCGCCTGCTTGAGCATCGGACCGCCCGTCGCGTCCATGCCGCCGTAGAAGATCGCGTCCGGCGCCTTGCCCTTCATCTTGGTGAGGATGGCCTTGAAGTCGGTCGCCTTGTCATTGGTCTTCTCGCGCGCCACGACATTCACGCCTGCGGCCTTGAGCGTCTTCTCGACCTCGTTCGCGAGGCCTTCGCCATAGGCGGTGGCGTCGTCGGCGATCGCGATCTTCTTGATCTTCAGCGATTCGAGGTACTGCGCCACCGCGGGCCCTTGCTGGTCGTCGCGGCCCACCACGCGGAAGATGTTCTTGAAGCCCTGCTCCGTGAGCTTGGGATTGGTCGCCGAGCCCGAGATCATCGGGATGCCGGCCTGGTTGTACACCGCCGAAGCGGGAATGGTCACACCCGAATTGAGGTGGCCGACGACGCCGTTCACCTTGGCGTCGACGAACTTCTGCGCGATCGTGGGACCGAGCTTCGGATCGGCCTGGTCATCCTCGCCCATCAGCTCGAACTTGACGGCCTTGCCGGCGATCTTGATGCTCTTGTCGTTCGCCTGCTCGACCGCGAGACGCGCGCCGTTCTCGTTGTCCTTGCCGAGATGCGCGATGCCTCCGGTCAGCGGTCCGGCGTGACCGATCTTGACGGTCATCGTGTCGGCGGCGGCGGGCGTTGCAGGCGCGGCGGTCGTGGTCGTGGTCTTGGATTCTTCCTTGCTGCAACCGTACGCGGCGAGAATCGCCGCCGCGACAATCGTGAATCCGATCTGACGAGTAGTTTTCATGCAGGGACTCCGGGCAATGGGGGAGGGGCGGGCCATTATTGGACCTCACCCCTGCACTGTCAATCGCGACTCTGGCCGCCGCGCCCGGCTGCATCCAGGCAGCATGCGCGCCCGGCGTGGCAAGGCGTCGCGCATGGGGCGCGGCCCGAGCACGCGGCAGCGCCCGCCGATCAATATCGCTCCGGCATGGGATAATCGCAGGATGGACATCGAGAAGGCTCGCTTCAACATGGTCGAGCAGCAGATCCGCACGTGGGATGTGCTGGATCAGGATGTGCTCGATCTTCTGTTCGTGGTGAAGCGCGAGGACTTCGTGCCCGCGGCGTATCGAATGCTCGCGTTCGCGGATCTGGAGATTCCGCTCGGCGCGGGCCAGAAGATGTGGACGCCGAAGCTCGAGGCTCGCGTGCTGCAGGAGCTGCGGCTGCGCCGCGGCGAGCACGTGCTCGAGATCGGCACGGGCAGCGGCTATTTCACCGCGCTCCTTTGCGCGCGCGGTGCGCAGGTGACGAGCGTGGAGATCGACCCGCGGCTTGCCGAGCAGGCGCGCGCGAAGCTGGCACGGTTCGACATCGGTCCCGTGGAGCTCGCGATCGGCGACGGTGCGCGGGGCTGGGGGAAGGATACCTACGACGCGATCGTCCTCACCGGATCGACACCGGTGCTGGCGGACGCCTTCCTGGCGCAGCTCAAGCCCGGCGGGCGCGTATTCGCGGTGACCGGCGAGCCGCCGGTGATGAAGGCACGCATGACGCACTGGGTCGCCGAGGGATCGTACGCGGTCGAGGATCTGTTCGAGACCGTGATCGATCCGTTGCGCAACGCGCCGGCACCCTCGCGCTTCGAATTCTAGGATGAGGCGCGCCCCGCTCTTGCTGGTGGTCGCGCTGGGATGCGCGTGCGCATGGCCGGCGCTCGCGCGCGCGGACGATCTCGTACAGGTCTACCGCGAGGCGCAGCAGAACGATCCGGTGCTCGCGAGCGCACGCGCCACATGGACCGCCACGCAGGAGCGCGTGCCACAGGCGCGCGCGGGGCTGTTGCCCACCGTGAACGGCACGGGCTCGGCCAACGTCAATGCGCAGCGCACCGAGGTGCAGACAACGCCGACGGTGGCCGGGAGCGAGGTTTTCCTCAACTACGGTGCGACGATCTCCGCCTCGCAGCCGCTCTTCCGGCTGCAGAACGTGGCGGTGTTCAAGGAAGCCGGGCAGCAGGTCGTGCAGGCCGACTACGTGCTCGCATCGGCGCAGCAGGACCTGATCCTGCGCGTGGCTCAGGCCTACTTCGATGTTCTGCTCGCGCAGTTCACGGTGGAGCTCTCGGAGTCGCAGAAGGCCGCGGTGTCGGAGCAGCTCGCGCAGGCGAAGCGTAATTTCGAGGTCGGCGTCTCGACCATCACCGACACCAACGAAGCCCAGGCCCGCTACGACACGATCCAGGCGCAGGAGATCGCGGCGCGCAACGACCTCGACAACAAGATGACCGCGCTGCGCGTGATCATCGGCCATGCTCCGGGCGAGTTGAAGCGACTCGGGCCGGGTTTCGAGCCCGCGCTGCCGGAGCCCAACGATCCCGAGTACTGGGCCGGCCGCGCGCTCAACGAGAATTACGCCGTGCGCATCGCGCGCGCCAATCTTGCCATTGCTACTCTCGAGGTCGAGCGCGCCCGGGCCGCGCATTACCCCACCGTGGATGCGGTTGCGTCCGTCGGGTTGAACGGCGCGACCGGCGGGGTGTCGAGCGGCGGCGTGGCGAGCAACGCCGACGTGCGCGGGCGCAATGCCATTCTCGGCCTGCAGGTCGCGGTGCCGATCTACCAGGGCGGCGCCGTCGAGTCGCGGGTGCGCGAAGCGATCGCGCAGGAGGATCGATCGCGCCAGGATCTCGAGACCAATCGCCGCAATGCGCTGTTCCTCGCGCAGACGGGTTTTTCCGGCGTCACGAGCGCCGCGGCATCGATCAAGGCGTTCGAGCAGGCCCTCGTCTCGGCGCAATCGGCGTACGAGTCGAATCGCCTCGGGCTCGAGGTCGGCGTGCGCACCACGCTGGACGTGCTCAACGTGCAGCAGACCGTGTTCCAGACCCGGCGCGATCTCGCGCAGGCCTACTTCAACTACCTCGTCGGATTGCTGCGTCTCAAGGCCGCGGTGGGCGCGCTCACCGACGCCGATCTCGAGGACGTCAACCGGCGCCTTGCCGGCTGATCGCCGCGGCGCGTTCCAGCGCCGCATCGAGCTGCGGCGCGAGCCACTGCCATAGCCGGTCCGTGGCGCCACGATGCGCCGCGTGGAATTCCAGTGCCGCGCGCTGCATCGCGTCGCGACGCGCATGGTCGTGCAGAAGCGCATCGATCATCGTGATCGCCTCGCCCGCATCGTCGACCCGCACCGCCGCGCCGACCGCGACCGCGCTCGCCGTCGCTTGCGCGAAGTTGAACATGTGCGGACCGACCACGGTGGGCCGGCCGAGCGCAATCGGCTCGATCAGGTTCTGGCCGCCGAACGCGAGAAGGCTTCCTCCCATCAGCACGACATCGGCGGCGGCGCAGTAGGCGAGCATCTCGCCCATGCTGTCACCGAGCACGACACCGACGTTCCCATCGATCGCGCGCCCATGGCTGCGGCGGGCGTAGGGAATGCCGCGGGCCTCGATCACGCGCGCCACGTCCTCGAAGCGCTGCGGGTGACGCGGCACGATGACCAGCAACGCATCGCGCAGCGCGGAGCTTGCACGCCAGGCATCGAGCACCAGCGCTTCCTCGCCTTCGCGGCTCGATGCGAAAAGCCACACGGGGCGATCGCCGAAGCGCGCGCGCAATGTCGCGCCCAGGGTACGCGCTTCCTCCGGCACTGCGACATCGAACTTGAGATTGCCGGTGGCCACGGGAGTGCGGCCGGCGAAGGCAGCGATACGCTGCGCGTCCGATGCGGTCTGCGCCGCGATGCCGGCGAGGCTCGAGAAGGCGCGTCGCGCAACGGGAGCGATGCGTGCATAGCGCGTTGCGGAGCGTGCCGACAGACGCGCATTGAGCAGGAACATCGGGATGCCTGCGCGCTGCGCTTCGTGAATGAGATTGGGCCAGAGCTCCGTTTCGAGCAGCATGCCGGCCGCGGGGCGGAAATGCGCGATGAACGCCCGCGCGAATGACGGCACGTCGTACGGCAGCCACGCCTGGATCGTGCGCTCGTCGACAAGCGTCGCGCCCGCGGCACGCCCGGTGGCCGTCATGTGAGTGAGCAGGATCGTCGCCTGCGGATAGCGCGCGCGCAGCTCGTGGAGCAACGGCCGCGCGGCATTGGTCTCGCCCAGCGACACCGCATGCAGCCACAGCAGCGGTCCATCGATTCGCTGGCCGAAGCGGCCAAAGCGCTCGGCGATGTGCTCGCCATAGCCCGGCTCCTTGCGCGCGCGCCACCACAGGCGCAGCGGCAGCACCGGCAAGGCGGCATACCACGCAAGGCCATACAGGCGGCGCAGCACGGTGTCGGGCGCGCGCTGCGGCGCGCTCGCGTCACTGCTCAGCATCGCGGCGCCGCGGCGAACAGCCTGCCGACCGCCGATATCACATCGTCTGCGGCGGGGATGTCACCGTTGCCACCGAGATCGATCGCGTGCGGTCCCGCGAGCGACACACCGGCCAGCCGCGCATCGGTCGTGGTGAAGATGGCGACGGTGGGTGCGCGCAGCGCGGCGGCGAGATGCACGAGTCCGGTGTCGACGCCGACCACGATGTCGGCGTGTGCGAGAACCGTTGCCATCTCCACCAGCGGCCGGTGCGGTGGCACGCTCGCTCGCGCATGGCCGCGCGCGAGCGCTGCGCTGCGCTCGCGCTCGGCTGCGCTGCCCCACGGCAGGAGCACGTCGATGCCAGCGCGCTCCAGCGCCCCGATCACCGCGTGCCACTGCGGGTCGGGCCAGCGCTTGTCGTCGCGGCTGGTCACGTGCACAACGACCGCATAACGCCCCGGCGGCAGGAGACCCGGTGTCGCGCGGGGCGCGACGATGTCGTAATCCGGCGTGCCTCGCGGCTCGTAACCGAGCGCCCGGCCGACCAGCGCACGGCAGCGCTCGCCGAAGTGGAGCTCGCGTCCGACGCCATGATGGCGCCCGTGCAGCCACGTCGAGACCGGCTCCCGAATGCTGCTGCGGTCGTAGCCGTGCACGGTGCCGCGAGCGAGGCGTGCCATCGTCGCGCCCTTCACCTGCTCCTGCAGATCGATGATGGCGTCGTAGCGCACGCGCCGCAATGTGCGTCGAAAAGCGAGCATCTCGCGCCATGTGCTCGCCTCGAGCAGGTGATGGCGCCAGCGGCGCAATGCCACCGGAATGACCGCGTGAATGTGCGCATTGAGCTCGACGAGCGGAGCGAAGGCCTCTTCGGCGAGCCAGTCGACCGACGCCTCCGGAATGGCGCGCACGATATCGGCCGCGACGGGCAGCGCGTGCACGACATCTCCCAGCGACGAGGGGCGCACCACCAGCACGCGCATCAGCGATGGAAGTCGCGAATGAGGCGCAGGGGACGCGTCGTGCACCACATGGTGTGCGAACGTCGAGCGTTGCGCCTTCGGGAAACGGGTGCTTCCCTATAGAATTCGCGCAGTGCTCGCGTCCGGCACGTTTCGCCGCAAGCCCACCCGAAGGCGAGCCGTTCGCATTTTGCGATTACCATGACGACCCCGCTCACCCTTTGCGTGATCACCCGGGATGCAGCATCGGATCTCGCGCTTTGCCTGGGCTCGGTGCCGTTCGCCGACGAAGTGCTGGTCGTCGATTCGGGCAGCCGCGATGATACCGTGGAACTGGCGCGCCGCCTGGGCGCGCGCGTGGTCGAGCACGCCTGGCCGGGATTCGGCCCGCAAAAGAACTTCGCCATCGCCAATGCGCACAACGACTGGGTGCTGTGTCTCGATGCCGACGAGCGGCTGTCGCCGGAGCTCGCGGCGCGCGTTCGCGACGTGCTGTCGCAACCCCAAGCGCCCGCCGCCAGCGGCTACACCATGGCGCGGCGCAACCGCTTTCTCGGCCGGTGGTTGAAGCATGGCGAGGGCTATCCCGACTGGAACCTGCGCCTTTTCGACCGTCGGCGCGGACGCTGGAGCGACGATGCGGTGCACGAGCACGTGCTCGTCGACGGACCCGTCCAGCGCCTGCGCGGCGACCTGCTGCACGCCTCGGCTGAATCGCTCGAGAACTATCTCGACAAGCAGAATCGCTACACGACCCTGCAGGCGCAGGCGCTGCACGCGCGAGGCGAGCGGCCGCGCCTGTCGCGCATGCTGCTCTCGCCGCTGGTGCGTTTCGTGCGCTTCTATTTCTTTCGCCTGGGCTTCCTCGACGGGATTCCCGGCCTCGTCCACATCGTCATCGGCTGCGGCAACAGCTTCATGAAATACGCCAAGCTGCGCGAGCTGCACCACCTCGAGGAATCCACGTGATCGCTTCACCCACCGATGCTCCAAATCTTGCCGGACGCGTGCTCGTCACCGGCTGCGCCGGGTTCATCGGCATGCACGTCTGCCAGCGCCTGCTCGAAGGCGGCGGCCGGGTCATCGGCGTCGACAACTTCGATCCTTACTATGACGTGCGCCTCAAGGAGCATCGCGTCGAGCGCCTGAGCGCGTATTCCGGATTCACGCTGCAGCGCGTGGACCTCGCGGAGCCTGCCGAAGTCACCGCGCTGTTCGCCGCCGGCGGCTTCGACGAGGTCATTCATCTCGCCGCGCAGGCGGGCGTGCGCTACTCCCTCATCAATCCTGCGGCCTACGTGCGCAACAACCTGGTCGCGTTCGGCAACATCCTCGAAGGCTGCCGCGCCAATGCGGTGCGTCATCTCGTCTACGCTTCGAGCTCGTCGGTTTACGGCGCCAACCACACCTTGCCGTTCTCGGAAGACCAGAGCGTCGATCACCCGGTGAGCCTCTATGCCGCCACCAAGAAATCGAACGAGCTCATGGCCTACAGCTACAGCCATCTGTTCGGCTTTCCATCGACGGGGCTGCGCTTTTTCACGGTATACGGGCCCTGGGGTCGGCCCGACATGTCGGCGATGATCTTCACGCGCGCGATCCTCGCCGGCAAGCCCATCGACGTGTTCAACCACGGCAGGATGCGCCGGGACTTCACCTACATCGACGACATCGTGGAAGGCGTGGTGCGCGTGCTGGAGCGCCCGCCCGAGCGCAAGAATGGCCTCGCCCCGGCGGCGGTCTACAACATCGGCAACAACGAGCCGGTGGAGCTCGAGACCTTCATCGCGACCATCGAGCGGCTGCTCGGACGCAAGGCGGTCAAGAACTATCTGCCGATGCAGCCCGGCGATGTGCCGGCGACGTATGCGTCGATCGATCGGCTGCACTCGCTGACCGGATTCGCGCCCCGCACGCCGCTCGCGGACGGTCTTGCGAAGCTGGTCGACTGGTACACGATGTACTACACCGCGCCGGCGCGGTGAGCGCATGGCGGCGACGCGTGCGGATGCCGGTTTCGCACGCGGGGCTGATAGAATTCGCGCCTCAAGCGGCCAACCCGCGCGCGCCCCGGGCTCGCGCCTATCCAGGCTCATGATCCTCGTCACCGGCGGCGCCGGATTCATCGGCGCCAATTTCGTGCTCGACTGGCTCGCGCAAGCCGCCGAGCCCGTCGTGAATCTCGACAAGCTCACCTACGCCGGCAATCTAGGCAATCTCGCATCGTTGTCCGGCGATGATCGCCACGTGTTCGTGCGCGGCGACATCGGCGAGCGTGGGCTCGTCGACGCGCTGCTCGCGAAGCATCGTCCTCGCGCGATCGTCAATTTCGCCGCCGAGAGCCATGTCGACCGGTCCATTCACGGCCCCGCGGCCTTCATCGAGACCAACGTCGTCGGCACGTTCAACCTGCTCGAGGCCGTGCGCGCGCACTGGTCGTCGCTACCGCAGGCGGAGCGCGATGCGTTCCGGTTCCTGCATGTTTCGACCGACGAAGTGTACGGCTCGCTCGGGCCGCAGGATGCGGCGTTCAGCGAGACGACCGCGTATGCGCCCAACAGTCCGTATTCGGCATCCAAGGCCGCATCCGATCACCTCGTGCGCGCCTATCACCACACGTACGGCCTGCCGACGCTCACCACCAACTGCTCCAACAACTACGGTCCGCTGCAGTTCCCGGAAAAGCTCATTCCGCTCATGATCGTGAACGCGCTCGCGGGCAAGGCGCTGCCGGTGTACGGCGACGGGCGCAACGTGCGCGACTGGCTCTACGTCGGCGATCACTGCACGGCGATCCGGCGCGTGCTCGAGAGCGGTCGCGTGGGCGAGACCTACAACATCGGCGGCCATGCGGAGCGCTCCAACATCGACGTGGTGCAAACGGTCTGCGCCATCCTCGGCGAGGAGGTGGGCGCGCGCGATTACGCCTCGCTCATCACGTTCGTGAAGGATCGCCCCGGTCACGACCGGCGCTACGCGATCGATGCCGCCAAGATCACGCGCGAGCTCGGCTGGTCGCCCGCCGAGAGCTTCGAGACCGGGCTGCGCCGCACCGTCCTCTGGTATCTCGCGCACCACGACTGGCTCGCCGCCGTCACGAGCAAGGAATACCAGAAGTGGCTGTCGATCAACTACGCCGCGGGCCGCGAGCACGTGAACGCGTGACGGGCTAATCCAGATCATGGCACGCAAGGGCATCATTCTCGCCGGCGGTTCCGGCACACGGCTTTATCCGGTCACCCAGGTGATCTCGAAGCAGCTCCTGCCGGTGTACGACAAGCCGATGATCTATTACCCGCTCTCCACGCTGATGCTCGGTGGCGTGCGCGAGATATTGCTCATCTCCACGCCCGAGGACACGCCGCGCTTCGAGCAACTCCTGGGCGATGGCAGCCGCTGGGGATTGTCGCTGTCGTATGCGGTGCAGCCAAAGCCTGAAGGCCTCGCGCAGGCGTTCATCATCGGCCGTGATTTCATCGGCAACTCGACCTCGGCGCTCGTCCTGGGCGACAACATCTTCTACGGCCACGATCTGCATGGTCTGCTGACGGCCGCGAGCGCGCGCGAATACGGCGCGACGATCTTCGCCTATCCCGTGGCGGATCCGGAGCGCTATGGCGTCGCGGAATTCGATGCAGCGGGGCGTGTGCTCTCGCTGGAGGAAAAGCCGCGCCAGCCGAGATCGCGCTATGCCGTGACCGGTCTTTATTTCTACGATCAGCGCGTGGTGGACGTTGCGCGCACGCTGAAGCCCTCGCAGCGCGGCGAGCTCGAGATCACCGACGTCAACAAGGCGTATCTCGAGTCGGGCGCGCTCGCGTGCGAGGTGATGGGTCGCGGCATGGCCTGGCTCGATACCGGCACGCACGAATCGCTGCTCGAAGCCTCGCAATACATCGAGACCATCGAGCGGCGCCAGGGCTTGAAGATCGCCTGTCCCGAAGAGATCGCCTATCGTCTCGGCTACATCGATGCCGCGCAGGTCGAGCGCCTCGGGCAGACCATGGCCAAGAACCGTTACGGCCAGTATCTCCTCAGCCTGCTGCGCGAACCTGTGGTGCGTTGAGCCGTGCGCGTTGTGACATCGACACGCCAGCCATGAAGGTCACCCCTACCGCGATCCCGGATGTGAAGCTGGTCGAGCCGCGCGTGTTCGGCGACGACCGCGGCTTTTTTTTCGAGAGCTGGAACGCGCGCGCCCTCGCCGAAGCCGGGATCGACGCGACGTTCGTGCAGGACAATCACTCGCGCTCGCGCCGCGGCGTGCTGCGCGGCTTGCACTACCAGATCGAGCACGCGCAGGGCAAGCTCGTGCGCGCCGTGATCGGTGCAGTGTTCGATGTCGCCGTCGACTTGAGGCGCTCTTCACCCACGTTCGGCAAGTCGGTTTGCGTCGTGCTCAGCGCCGAGAACAAGCAGATGCTCTGGGTGCCGCCTGGCTTCGCGCATGGCTTCCTCGTGCTCTCCGAGTCCGCCGACTTTCTCTACAAGACCACCGACTACTGGTATCCGCAGCACGAGCGAACGCTGTTGTGGAACGATCCCGTGCTCGCCGTCGACTGGCCTGTGGACGTGGCGCCGATTCTCGCCGCCAAGGACGTCGCCGGCCGGCCGCTCGCGAGCGCAGAGGTGTACGCCTGATCATCCTGCTCACCGGGGCCGACGGCCAGCTCGGTCACGTGCTGCGGGAGCGTCTCGCAGCGCACGGCGAGGTGCGCGCGACCTCGCGTCGCGAGCTCGATCTCGCCGACGCGGAT
>Ga0070741_10018105_pt1 | contig 11469 bp, 15 predicted proteins | sample Coa_R1_4_FD_66440 | JGI IMG/M metagenome (GOLD analysis project Ga0070741, IMG submission 66440) | Surface soil microbial communities from Centralia Pennsylvania, which are recovering from an underground coalmine fire - Coalmine... | ecosystem: Environmental > Terrestrial > Soil > Unclassified ...
TGAGGGATTTAACGCCGCCAGAAAAGAGCTTATCAGCACTCGGTCGCTGGTAGAGGATTGGCGGGCATTGGAGGCCATCGAGGGGCACCGGGCCTTTCGTATTTTGAACGGTTATGATCGCTTGATAGAGTGGCTGCGGGCCGGACTTGACCGCGGCAACAGCGTGCTTTGCCTGAGCACCGTAGCCGATTCCATTCACTGGAGCCGGGGGCGGGTGGAAGTTCGAGCCTATGCCGCAGCCCACCGGCCTGTTCACGCTCTCAAGCCATTCACTGCCCGATGTGCTGTGATTACTGTTCCGGTCGGCGTGCTCAAGGCGCCCTCCGGCTCAGCGGGAGCCATTCGCTTTTCTCCCGAGCCGCAGAACCTCCGGCAGGCGCTCGGGTTGCTGGAGATGGGCCAGGTCTTTCGTATCAGCATGCGCTTTCGGGAACGGTTTTGGGAACAGCCGGAGGAACGCCAGGACCTCAGTTTTCTCTTTTCCCAGGACGAATGGATGCCCACCTGGTGGACCGCCGTACCTGCGCGGGCCCCGGTCCTTACGGGATGGGCTGCCGGCCCGATTGCGGAGAAATATATCGGTCGGGATCAGGATTTTGTGGCGGAGAAGGCCCTCTGTGCTCTCGCCCATCTCCTGAAAAAGGGACGCGCCGAGATCGAAACGTTGTTGGAAAGCTGGCGGCTGCACAACTGGCAGGAAGACCCCTTCGCCCGCGGCGCCTATAGTTACGTCCTGGCCGGCGGGACCGATGCCCGCAGAATGCTGGCGGCGCCGGTGGAAGACACACTCTATTTCGCGGGGGAAGCAGCCAACGTGGATGGCTACAGCGGTACGGTTCACGGCGCAATAGCCACTGGCAAGCGGGCCGCCGAGTTGATCTTACGCGCTCTTCAACCCGGCTGCCGGCCTTTGAGCTAAATTTTCGCCGACGTTCCAATGGCGCTCTCCGCGCTGCCCTTAATGGAGGCGAGCAGAGAGGCGGCGCAGCTCGGCTGACCAGAAGATCAAGGCTTGATTTTGGCTGCCAGTGGCTGCACCAATCCGATAATGTGATCGCCGGTGGCGGGATCGAAACGATAGCTCAGGACTGCTTCTGCGGTCGCTTCCTCCGGCTCTTCGATCACCGGATTGCTGATCGCAATCTCGCCGGATTTTTTAATCCTCAGCTCTGTGCCCAATTGCATCGGAATTCGCTGGATCACTGGCTGTGCGGCCATTTTTCATTTCTCCCGAGACACGAAGAATGCATGAGCACTGCCAAAAAGCGCCGTCCCAAATTTCAATGAAGCAATGGCGGCATTGCCTTTGCGGGACGCCGCCCCAACCGCCAAGAGTTTTCTCTGGGTTCCCGGACGCTGCCGCGCGGCATCCCCGAACCTTTTCGGCCTAAGAACCGTTTCGGTTCAGGAACTATTGGATGCAGGAGACGCCGGGCCGGTAATCCGATCCACCTCCGCCATTTCTTCGGCGGAAAGTTCCCAATTCACAGCTTTGACGTTTGCCTCCACCTGCTCCGGCCGGGTTGCGCCGGCCATCACGCTGGCCACAGCCGGCCGCGCCGCGAGCCAGGAAAACGCCAGTTCAAGCATGCTGCGGCCCCGCGCAGAGCAAAAATCGGCCAGACGCTCAATTTTGTCCCAGTTCGCCTCGGTGAGGAACCGGTCGCGAAACGTTGTTGTGTTCGTCAACCGCGAGCCCTCCGGCATCGGCCTTCCCCGCCTGTATTTTCCGGTCAACAACCCGCCGGCGAGGGGGAAATACGGCAGCAGGCCCAGGCCGTAGGCCCTGATGGCCGGCAGCAAATCGCGCTCGATGTCGCGCGCGAGCAAGTTGTATTGGTCTTGGCACGATATAAAGGCGTTGCAGCCCAGGTTCCGAGCGGTCCATTGCGCTTCCACGACCTGCCAGGCTGGAAGGTTCGAGCACCCGATATAACGGAGCTTCCCTTGCCGTATCAGGTCGTCGAGAGCGCGAAGGGTCTCCTCGATGGGAGTGAGCGGGTCGGGCTGGTGCAACTGGTAAAGGTCGATCCAGTCAGTTTTGAGCCGCCGGAGACTGGCTTCCACCGCCGAAATTATATACCGGCGGGAAGCCCCCTTTTTCTCCGAATCATCCATTGGCATGCCGAACTTGGTCGCCAAAATTACGTCTTTGCGCCGCTCCCGGAGAGTTTCGCCAAGCAACTCCTCAGATCCGCCGCGATTGCCGTAGACGTCCGCAGTATCGAAAAAGGTGACCCCCAGCTCGAGCGCTTTTTCTACGACTCTGCGCGTGCCATCCAGGCCGACGCGTACGCCAAAGTTGTTGCACCCCAAGCCGACCAGGGAAACCCTCAGACCGGATTTGCCCAGATTGCGCAGTTGCATAACAGCCCAGAGCACCTCGCTGCCGCCGAAGATTAGTAATCCCGAAGCGTCAGGGTTGCCGGAGAAAATGCCGCCGCTGCCTGCCGATCTCTCGTTCCCGCGGTGGCTCGATGCAAGCAACGATGCTGCCGGAGATCCATTAGCGCCAGCGGAGGGCGGAAAATGTTACACGATCTGGATCCGCCCAATTATCCACAAGTCGTCCGAATGATTGTGAGATCCCGAAAAACGCGCGCAATGAACACGAATATGCCGCCGATCTCGTTTTCTCTGCCTAGACCGCCCGTTGTATTCTCCGATGCACTCTCTGGCGATTATGCCTTATCCCAAACCAGGCGTTGAAGAGGCCGGTCCTCTAGACATCCTCGCGCTAGTCTACGAGCCAGCTTTCCACGGATGCCTGACCATGGTTCGGCCCGGGGGCTTTGCCGACCTAGTCGACGGAACGAGGGCCCGGTCAGAGAATTCTGGCGGCGCCCTGTTCGCAACACACGTTGCGAGCAGATTCAGGAAATGGGCAACGTCACTGCCAAGGCCTACACCCTCATCCTCAGAGCCGGGATCCGTACCTATAGCATGGGCTGAAAATCCCGCTTCCTGAGGCGCAAAGCCTGGAAGGTTGCGGCGATGAATTCTCCGGCGCCCAATACTTTGATTCCATGGGACATTGCGGCCATTGGCGGCCCCAAGAGATGTGCGGACCAGGGCTCAGAACCGGATCCAAACGTGATCTTGGTGTGCCCGGAATTACATATGATCGTGTAAGTCCTACTACAGTCCGCGGCTTCGCCCGTGTCGCAAGCTCCCGATGTGCGAAACCGCGCAGCCATTAGCAAAACGCCCATCGCCGTGCCAAAGCACGGCTTTTAGCCTGCCTCAAACCGCAAGAGCAGCAGGGCCGCTGCAAAGAGCCGAAACGTAAGATTGGTAACTGAAGTGCTTTTTTGGCGGCTGCGACAACAGATTTAGGTTTAGCGGAGGGGAGAATGTCACGCTTCAAACCGGTTTGGTGCCGGGCGATGCATCGCGATATTGCGTATGGCGGCGGGGGAGTGTACTGGTGCCGCAGATGTTTGTGCCGTTTCCCGGTACCCTGGGTTCCGGCGCCCAATGGCAAGGCTCAGGACGGGCCGACGCCAGCTATCAGCAGGCGGGAGTTTGCAAATCAACCCGTAAAGGCTGTGGCAGCCTAGAACTAGCCGGCCCCTACTTGGCTCGAGGCCGCCGAGGCTGAAACAAGGGGCGGGACCCGAAACGTCCACTCCCGGGCTGCTTTCCCGCACTGCCAGCGGCGGCACATTGGAGCACGCTTGGGAGCACGCTTTGTTCGTCTGCGGGACCCTGGGCCGTACCGGCCGCCGGATCCGCTGTAAGCCGGCGCGCGTCAACCTCTGGAATTGGAACGCCGCACGCGGAATCTTTTAAACAGCACCCTGTCGAGGCTCAGCGGACCCGCCCCGGCAGTAAAAAGATACAGGAAAATAAAGCAGTAAAGTACCGCCAATTCGCCTCCGTTGCGGATGGGCCACGCTCCCCGGGGAAAGTGTTGCCTGAAGTAGGCGACGGCCATTTCACCGCACAGGATGAAGGCGACCGGAGCCGTAAACAGTCCCAGGACAATGAGCAGCCCGCCGATGAACTCCAGCACTCCCGCAGCCCAGAGCAGCGATAAAAATGTTGCTTTCCCTCCGGCGGGGCCCAAGCCGCCGAAAGCTCCGAAAAGCTTCTGCGCTCCGTGACACGCGAACGTAAAACCGATGATGAGGCGCAGCAGAGAGCGGACGTAGGGTTCAAGCGATGGAATCATGGCTGGCTCCGGTCGCGGGCGACTTCTCGCGCACGTTTTAGATGAGAAAGTATCAGTACTACGAATAGACCATTCCGGGTGGTTGATCAACACCCGGTTTGCGAGGCCTGTATTCTTAATCAGATGTCCGGGCCCCTCCAGGAACAAGAGGCCGCACGCAGCCTGTCAAGCGGCGGAAACGGCGCCGGTAAGCCGGCCGTCTTAAACTCGATGGATTTTCAGCAGCGTTCCTCAGCCCCCCGGCTGTTGCCTTCCACAGAGGCGAATATTGAAGCGATCGCCCGGCTAGAAGAAGAATTCCTTGCCCGGCGCACTCTGCTCGAGCGAGCGGCCGATGCAATCGCGGACTTTAGCGGGAGCATTAAATTCGTCGTGCTTCACATCGTATGGTTTGTGTTGTGGTTTGCCGTAAACTCAGGCAAGCTCCCTTTGGTCCGGGCGTTCGATCCCTATCCTTTCGTGCTGCTCGCCATGCTGGTTTCCTGTGAAGCGGTGCTGCTTTCTACGTTCGTGCTGATGAAACAAAACAGAATGAGCCGCCGCGCGGACCAGCGCGGCCATCTGGAGCTTCAAATCAACATCCTGGCGGAGCGGGAAATTACCAAGCTGTTGCAGATGCAGCGGCTCCTCTGTGATCACCTCGGGCTAAAGCAGGCTGCGGTAGACCAGGAAGCGAAGGAGCTGAGTCAGACCACTACCGTCGAGGGCCTGGCGCAAGAGTTAGAAAGGAAGCTGCCCCGACGTTAAGGAACGCGCGAATCTCCCGGGCTCATCTGGTGGCTGCGACAGGCCCGACCAGTTGGTCTTCCACAGTTTCTGCCGTAACCGGCTGCCCCTTTCCGCCCATGATTACGACGGTGTAAAGCTTGTCTGAAGAGAGATTCACATCCGTCACCCGCGCCTCGTTTCTTTTACTTCCTCCGCGCCGGATATCCAGTTCGGTTGTCATGGGGTCAACTTCTCGATACTCGGTCGCGTGGCCGAATCCGGCTCCGCTAATCAACGCCTTGTCAGTTCCCTTGGCATAGACATCTACAGACCCCGAAGCCGGGGCGGCGTTGATCACTCGGACCTTCGCCTTGCCGACAGGAGGGGCGGAGAGATCATCATGGATCGCGTTGAGGGTAATCTTTCCATCCGGCTGGGCCGCCACAAGGATCGAATAGTGCTGGCCGGCCCTGAGACCTTCGCTTTCGGTCGCCAGACCTTCAGTGGCGCCTAGCCCGGAGACTTTAAACTCGTGGCGCTCGGCGGGGACTTCTTTGTAAGGAGTCACCGTCTTATAGGCAACGCTGCTGAAGATCATGAGATCGCCGAAAGAGAGGTCCCTCGGCTCTGGCGTTCCGTTAATGAACCGCACGAGCGCCTTATCGGCGGCCTTCGCTTCGCTGCCTGCGGGCGCTGTAGAAGCCTGCCCGGCTACCTGCGTCTTGCTAGGGGCTTCTGTCGTCTTGGTGCAGGCGCAGAAAAACAGGCTTGCCCCGGCGAGCAGAGCGAGAGCGGCAGTGTTTTTGCTGAAATTTTGCATCGTATTTCCTCCGATTCGTGGGTGTTTCCCCGTTCGCTGGCGGAAACGCAGCAACACTTTGATTGAGGCAATCGCCCCTCCAGCGCCTTGAATCCTCCGCATGGGCTTAACTCCAAAAGATCCAGCCGCGGAAAGGTCGCCCGGCCGCTTCAAGGACACTCTTCATACGCAAAAAAAGCCCGGCAGCGAAGAATCTACGTGTATCCCTAAAATCGGCGAGAGCGTGAGCACGCGCAGAAAATGTATGTTGGCGGACTCTGCTTACCCCGAGGAGCCCATTCGGGACCGCAAGAATTCGTCATCTGGCTTCTAGCCGGGCCGCGCGCCCGCGTTCGGAGCCAGGCGAAGCGATTTCGGCCATCGCGCGCCGAAGCATTGGCGCCCGCCGGCGAAACGGAAAAAAACAGCGACCCGCTGGTCGAAACTTCGGATTATACGGCTGTTCTGTCTGGCGCGGCTCTACAGGCTCCGCGAAGCGCGGCTTTCCTCTGCTTGTTGTTTCGCACTGTCGGGACACGGGAAGGGCTGCCCTCGCCGTTTTTTTATTCCATCCTCGCAGATCAGAAAGGAAATATCGGTGTGTAGAAAGGGTATGTAATACTTCTCGCCTCTTGGACGCGAAAGCGTCGCCACCCGAAGGCATCTTCCAAAGAGCTGAGTGGCGCGGAAGAATTTTTCGAATAGAAACTTCAGGCGCAACAGCCCGCATCGCGCCTTCAGTCCGGCTCGCCCGATGAACCAATCAGGGCGGCTCAAGTGGATTGGTGAACTGGCACCCGTTTTGCTGGAAGGTGATCGGCGTCACACCCGGCGGCTTAGGGGCCAGAACGGATTTCTCTTCCGTGGAAGTTCTGGCTCTGCCGGAGCACGGCGACGGAATGAAAACTGTGACGAATGACAACGGCATCGAGGTATTTTCCACCTGCCCGCTCTCCACCGACAGGGACAGCGATACGTATCTGCAAAAAGTGGTCAACGTAGCTCGCTGGAGCGAGGAAGCCGGATGCAGAGGAATCCTGATTTATGCGGACAACAGCCTTGTAGATCCGTGGATGGTGTCGCAAATCATCTTGGAAAACACCGATGCCCTGTGCCCGCTGCCGGCGGTTCAGCCGGTTTATATGCACCCTTACACCGTGGCGAAGGCGGTCTCTACGCTGGCGTATCTGTACGGGCGCCGCATCTACCTGAACATGATCGCCGGGGGATTTGCTAACGATCTGCGGGCTTTCAACGATTCCACGCCCCACGACAAGAGATATGCACGGCTAGCCGAATATACGGCCATCATCAAAGAGCTGTTGTCGGGCGAATCCCCAGTGACCTTCAACGGCGAATTTTACGCCGTCGACAAGTTGCGGCTCACGCCTCCTCTCCCCCGCCGCTTGTTTCCGGGCATCTTCATCTCGGGCTCGTCGGAAGCAGGGTTGGCCGCCGCCAAAGCGCTCGGGGCGACCGCCGTGAAATATCCCAAACCGCGGGGCGAGGAGGCCAGCGTATCGGAAGACTGCATCGATTACGGGATCCGGGTCGGGATCATTAGCAGGGAAAGTGAGGAGGAAGCCTGGGCAGTCGCGCACGCGCGGTTTCCGGAAGACCACAAAGGCCAGTTGATGCATGCCCTGGCCGTAAAAACGTCTGATTCGGTCTGGCACAAGCAGCTTGCTTCGCTGGAAGAAGAGAAAGGCAGGCCGTACTGGCTTGTGCCTTTTCATAATTACAAAACATTCTGCCCGTACCTGGTGGGGAGCTACGAACGCATCGCCGATGAAATTGCCGGATACATCGCCGCTGGATACAAAACGTTTCTTCTTGACATTCCGCCCTCACAGGAAGAATTGTTTCACATCAGCAGAGTATTCCGGCAGGCGTTCCGGGCCGCGATTCCATGAACGATATTCTGCCAAATTGGGTGACAAGACAGGCGCAGCGGCGTCCTGAAGCCCCGGCTGTCGTGTTCCAGCAAGAGTGTATCAGCTACGGCCGGCTGGAAGAGACATCCAATCGCTTGGCGCACATGCTCCTGCGCAACGGCTGTCAGCCGGGAGACACGGTCGGCTTGCTGCTCCCGAAATCGCCTGCTGCGATCGCCGGCATTTTGGGGATCCTGAAGGCCGGCTGCGCCTATGTGCCGCTGGACCCTCTTTCTCCGGCGCGCCGCCTTGCGAAGGTGTTCGAAACCTGCGAGAACGAATGGGTCCTCGCCGCCGGGACGGCCCGGGAAAGACTGGAGGAACTTCAGAAGGCGCAATTTACGCGCAAACTTCGGATCGGCTGGCTGGATGAGCGGCCCCCGCGGGATGCCACATTGGATGGATATTTTGAATTCGGGTTTTGCCTTGATGATTTGCTTCCTTTTCCCGGAGAGCCACCCGGCATACGGAATGCGTCCCTCGATCCGGCCTACATTATGTTCACTTCGGGATCCACCGGCAATCCAAAGGGCGTGGTGATCACCCATTCCAATGTGGTCCATTTTGTCGAGTGGGCTCTTTCCTATTTCGGCATTGCGGAGGGGGAACGGCTCTCCTGCCATTCCCCTCTCCATTTCGATCTTTCCGTCTTCGACATTTTCGGGGCGTTCGCCGCGGGCGCTGAACTGCATCTGGTTCCTCCGGAATTGAATGTGCTGCCGAACAAGCTCGGAAGTTTCATACGCGACTCGCAGCTTACGCAATGGTTTTCGGTTCCGTCAATTCTCAATTACATGGCGAAATTCGACGTGGTGGCGGCCAGCGACTTCCCGGCCTTGAAACGCTTGCTCTGGTGCGGAGAGGTGTTGCCCGTGCCGGTGCTGGCCTACTGGATGCAACGGCTGCCCCATGTGACCTTCACGAATCTCTACGGCCCCACGGAAGCTACAATAGCCAGCAGCTATTACACGGTTCCCAAGCGCCCCGAAGATCTGCGAGCGGAGATTCCGATCGGCAGTCCGTGCGGAGGAGAACAGCTTTACGTGCTCGACGAATATATGCAGCCGGTAAACCACGGCGAGGTCGGCGACCTTTATATTCAAGGCGCCGGGCTTAGCCCGGGTTATTACAAAGACCCGGAAAGAACCCGCGCGGTCTTCGTGCGCAACCCATTCAGTTCGGAGCCTTCCGATCGCCTTTACAAGACGGGCGATCTTGCCAGAGTGGGGGAAGACGGGCTCGTTTATTTCGTTGGCCGCGCCGATACGCAAGTCAAAAGCCGCGGTTACCGCATCGAACTCGGCGAGATCGCGGCCGCTCTGAATGCCCTCGGAACTCTCCGCGAGGCGGCGGTAGTCGCCGTTCCCAGCAATGGGTTCGAAGGAACGGCCATCTGCTGCGCATACGTGAGCGCGCCGCGCAGCAAGATCACTCCGGCACTGCTGAGAACCGAGTTGAGCCGCGTGCTGCCGGCCTATATGTTGCCGTCCCGCTGGATGGCGCTGGAGGAGCTTCCCAAGAACGCCAACGGAAAAACCGACACCGCCCGCTTGAAAGAGCAGTTTCTTCATGTGGAGCAGTTCTCATAACAACATGCCAGACCCGATCTTGTGCAACGAAATCGCCAGATTCTTTACCGAGCGGCTCAATCTGAACATCCCTTCGAAGGACGCCAACCTGTTTGAAGCCGGAATTCTCGACTCGTTGACATTCGTGGATCTCGTCGTCTATCTGGAGCAGCAGTTCGACATCCGGATTTCGCCGGACGAACTGGAGCCGGATAATTTTCGATGCCTGACCAGTATTGCCGATTTCGTTTCCCTTCGCTCCGGCATCCGAAGGGCCGCCGCATGTTAGTTCTCGCCATGGATCCAGCGATCAAGAAGAAGGCGCTCCGGCTGTTGTCGAACGGCGTCTACATTATTACTTCCCGGGCAGGCGAGCGATTCGGCGCGGCAACAGTCACCTGGGTCTCTCAAGTTTCCTTCAAACCGCCGTTGATCATGGCTGCTATTCGGGCTAACAGCAACGTCTATAGGTGCCTCTCAGAAAGCCTGACGGCTGCTGTTCACATCGTCGGCGCCCATCAAGTGGAGGTCGCGCAAAAGTTTTTTACTCCCACGCAGGCCGGAGCCGGCAGGATCAACGGCGAGACGTTCACTGAAGGAAAAACTCTGGCCCCCGTCCTGGACAGCGCGCAAGCGTACCTGGAATGCCGCGTCCGTCAAATCGTTGAAGACGGAGGCGACCACAATATCGTGATCATGGAAGTGGCGAACGCCGGGCTTCGGGAGGCGTTCCAGCCGTTGACGGTCGCTCAATCTCCGTGGGAGTACGGGGGCTGAGATGGATCGAGGAAGAGTGCGGCGTTTCGTGGAGGAAGATGTGCCCCAGGTGGGGGACCTCCACCGAAGAATCTTCTTGCCGAAGGGGTCTCCGCCGGAGATCGGGGCTGCGTACGGCCGCTTTTTTCGGGAAGTCTATCTCAATAATCCGTGGTACGACGAGGCCCTCTCCCCGCTGGTCTACGAGGAAAGCGGCGGGAAAATCAGCGGCTTTTTGGGCGTTATTCCGCGCCCGATGTGCGCGGGGAACCGCCGCATACAGGCCGCCGTGAGCTCGATGTTCATGGTCGATCCAAATCACCGTTTCGGTCTGGCGGCCATCAGCTTACTGAAGGCGCATCTGGCCGGCCCCCAGGATCTTTCTTTGTCCGATGAGGCGACTACCGCCTCGCGAACCCTGTGGGAGCGCATCGGCGGAAGCACATCGCTGATACATAGTCTGTATTGGACGCGCGCCCTGCGGCCGGCCCGGTTCCTAAACCTGCGCTTGAGCCGCCACAAACGCTTGCGCCTCACAGCGGTGGCCGCCGCGCCGCTTTGCCGGCTCGCCGATGCCGCTCTGGCGCGCCTCAGCCCCGGCCGTTTTCCGCAGCCGCGCGCCCGCTTGCGCTGCCAGCATCTGGAAGTTCCCGCGCTGCTCGAGTGTACCCGAGCGTTTTGGCGGCACGGCCTTCGCCCTGAGTACGATGAATACTCTCTCCGCTGGCTCCTGGACCTGGCCCGCCATTCCGGCCCGGAGAACTTTTTGGAGAAGGTGGGAGTTTGGAACACCGCCGGGAATCTGGTCGGGTGGTACGTATACTGCTTGAACCGGGAGCGGGTGGCCGAGGTGTTGCAGATCGGCTCAGAACGGAATTTCGGCCAGGCCGTTCTGGATCATTTGCTCCATCGAGCGTGGCGCCAGGGTGCAGTGGCAGCCACAGGGCGGCTCGATCCCAATTTCATCTGGAATCTTGGGGCCGCGTATGCCGTAAACCCACGTTATTGGATGTTGGTTCATTCCAGGAACCGGGAGTTGCTCGATACAATCGCCCGCGGCGAGTCGTTCTTGACGCGACTCGATGGCGAATGGTGCTTGCAATTTCACAAGGAGAGGTATCGGGAATTGAACTCAGCCGCCCCCTCCGCGGCCTCGCCGCCGCAACTCGCGGCATGCTCCGCAGTTTCGGGCGGCAATTCGAGCGCCCTGCCCTCCGATGGGAGACCGGCATAACGCCGCACTAAGCAACATGGATGGCTTACTAGTGAAGCTGGAGAGCTGTGCGCCCCTCCGGTTCTCCGGCTGGATCGCCCGACGGACGCGCCGCTCTAGGAGGCCGAGATCGTGAGGCGGCTGGTACGCCCATTCGGTGAAGGCGACATAGTCCGCGATCCCGGCTTCGAGCTCTCCCCTAGTGTCGAAGCGCGCAGGGGCGGCTCCGAAATCATTGACGAACTGGCTGGTGAATGGCGTGAGCTGTGTGAAAGGGCTCAGGCCGGCCAGCCGTTTTACCGGCCCGAATGGACCAA
>Ga0070741_10018106_pt1 | contig 11468 bp, 12 predicted proteins | sample Coa_R1_4_FD_66440 | JGI IMG/M metagenome (GOLD analysis project Ga0070741, IMG submission 66440) | Surface soil microbial communities from Centralia Pennsylvania, which are recovering from an underground coalmine fire - Coalmine... | ecosystem: Environmental > Terrestrial > Soil > Unclassified ...
GTCGCCGACATCGAGCGGCGCGCGAGCGGCGGCGCGCCCGCCGCGAGCGCGGCGGCTCTCGACGCCCAGATCAAGGCCGCGCCGCAGTCCGCGCGCGCCGCCGAGTCGCGAATCACCGTGCTCGAGCTCATGCGCCAGGGACGCGCGACGCGCACGCTGCTCCTGTGGGCCGTGTCGTTCTGCTTCCTGTGGTCGTCGAACGGAATCCTGTTCATGCTGCCGACGATCCTCACCCAGCGCGGCATGCCGCTCAGCCAGGCGCTCGGGCTGGTGCTGGTGCAGGCGATCGGCGGCGTCTTCGGCTACGTCGCCTGCGCCTTCCTCATCGACCGCTACGGCCGGCGCCCGATCCTGTTCCTGTACTTCTTCGTCGGCGCGGGCTTCCACCTGTGGTTCGCGCTCGCGACCGGCGCCTGGATGTACGCGGCGATCGCGATGGTCGGCTGGGTGAACCCCGGCGTGTACGGGCCGAGCACGGTGTACGTCGCCGAGCTCTACCCGACGCACCTGCGCGCGACCGCGGTCGGCTGGTACTTCGGCATCGGCCGCATCGGCTCGTTCCTCGCGCCGGCGATCGTCGGCCTCATGCTCGCGGGCGGGCTCGGGCAGTACGTGCTGCACACCTTCGCGCTCACCTACTTCATCGCCGCGATCGCGATCTGGCTGGTGGGCGTCGAGACGAAGGGCATGGTGCTCGAGCAGATCACCGGCCTGGACGTCGGGGCCGGCGGGGCGAAATAGTCAGTCGGGCTTCGGCGCGAGCGAGATATCGGCGCCGCCGAGGACGAGACGGTTCCACGTCGGCGAGATCACGATCTCGTTCAGGCAGACGTGCGCCGGCGTCTCGGCGACGAAGCGGATCAGCCGCCCGAGATCGCCCGCCTGCAGCATGCGCGCCTGGTCCTCGGCCGACACGGGCTTGGGCCGCGACTTCAGGATCGGCGTCGCCACCTCGCCCGGGAAGATGACGCAGCCGCGGATGCCGCGGTGCCCCTCCTCGAGGTTGATCTGCTCGGTGACGGTCGCGAGCGCGCGCTTGCTCGCGTTGTACGCGGGCCCGCCCATGTAGCTGGGATAGCGTCCGAACCAGGACGACACGTTGATGACGAGCCCGTCGCGGCGCTCGCGCATCGACGGCAGCACGGCGAGCATGCAGTACATCGCGCCGTGCAGGTTGATGCCCATCACGTAATCCCAGTCCTTCGGCGTGACGTTCTTGTAGAAACGGTTCGGGACGTTGAGGCCGGCGCTGTTCACGAGGATGTCGACGCGGCCGTGCCGCGCGAGGATGTCCGCGCCCGCGCGCGCGACCGCGTCGCCGTCCGAGACGTCGAGCGCGACCGCGTCGGCCTTGCCGCCCGCCTTCTGCACGAGCGCGACAGTCTCGGCGAGCGCATCGGCGCGGCGCCCCGAGACGACCACCGCCGCGCCGGAGCGCGCGAGCTCGACCGCGGCCGACTGGCCGATGCCGCTGCCCGCGCCGGTGACCCAGGCGACCCTGCCCGCCAGGCTCAAGCGTCCGGCTCCTCGATCACGACCGTGCCGGCGAGCTTGTCGTGCCAGCCCTGCTTGCGCGCGTCGAACGCGATCCACAGGAAGCCGAGGCCCGCCGGGATCATCGACACGAGATACGCGAAGAAGCGGCCGACGAGCTTGCCGGTGGACGGCGCGGCGAGCGTGTTCGCGTCGACGATCCGGGCCGAGAACAGCATCTTGCCCGGCGTCGCGCCGCGGAAGCGCCAGAGCAGGATCGTGGCGAGGATCGCCCCGACATTGATGACGTTGTCGATCCACATCGTCTGGCCCTGCGCTTTCAGCACGGGGTACTGGCTGCCGTAGATCGGCAGGACGATCAGCGCGATCACGACCGTGAGGATCAGCGTGTCGATCCACATGGCCGCGAAGCGCTTCCAGAAGCCGACGTACACGACTTGCCCCGTTCCCTGCGCGATCTCCGCCATGACGTCTCCCTGAGGTCGTTGCCGGTCGCACGATGGTAGCGCCTGCGGCCGGGCGGCGGCAATGGCGCCGTCGGCGTTATCATCGCCCGATATGAAAGCCGTGCTGTGCAAGGCCTGGGGACCGCCCGCGAGCCTGGTGGTCGAGGACGCGCCCTCGCCCGCGCCGGGCCCCGGCCGCGTTGTCGTCGCCGTACGCGCGGCGGGCGTCAACTTCCCCGACGTGCTCATCGTCCAGGGCAAGTACCAGATCAAGCCCGAGCTGCCGTTCTCGCCGGGCAACGAGATCGCGGGCGTGGTGAAGCGCGTCGGCGAGGGCGTGCGCGGCTTCATGCCCGGCGATCCGGTGATCGCGCTGATCGGCTGGGGCGGGTTCGCCGAGGAGGTCGCCGTCGACGAGAAGAAGCTCGCGCCGATGCCCGCGGGCGTCGACTACGCCGTCGCGGCCGCCTTCGGCGTGACCTACGCGACCTCGTACCACGCGCTCAAGGACCGCGCGCGGCTCGCCGCGGGCGAGACGCTGCTCGTGCTCGGCGCCGCGGGCGGCGTCGGGCTCGCCGCGGTCGAGCTCGGCAAGCTGCTCGGCGCGCGCGTGATCGCGGCCGCCTCGAGCGAGGCCAAGCTCGCGGCCTGCCGCGAGCGCGGCGCCGACGCCGTGATCGACTACGAGCGCGAGGACCTGCGCGAGGCGATCCGCGCGCTCACCGACGGCAAGGGCGTCGACGTGGTCGTCGACCCGGTCGGCGGCCGCTGGACCGAGCCCGCCGTGCGCGGCCTCGCCTGGAAAGGGCGCTACCTCGTGGTCGGCTTCGCCGCCGGCGACATCCCGAAGATCCCGCTCAACCTCGTGCTGCTCAAGGGCAGCGCCATCGTCGGCGTGTACTGGGGCGATTTCACGCGGCGCGAGCCGCGCGCGGCCGCCGAGAACTTCGAGCAGCTGATCGCCTGGCTGCGCGCCGGGAAGATCCGGCCGCTGGTGAGCGCGACCTATCCGCTCGAGCGCGCGGCCGAGGCGCTCGAGGACGTGATGAACCGCAAGGTGCGCGGCAAGGCGGTGCTGGTGACGGGCGCGCCGCCGCCGGCCGCGGACACCGGAGAAACTACGGTACGACTTTCAGCCAGGCCGACGGGCAGGTCGTGACGCTCGGGTAATAGGCGCGCGAGTCGGGGCAGTAGTAGCGCACCTGGTCGGACTGCTCGATGTACGTGACCGGCGGCTCTTCCTCGTACGCGGGCGGCACGTAGGCCGGCGGATAGTACGGGTAGTAGTACGGATACGCCGCCGCGCCGATGAAGAGCGTCGATCCCACGATCACGCGGCCGTGATGGTGGAAGAACGGCCGCGAATGCACGAACCCGGGCCGCGCGACGGACCCGGACCCCGAGTGCCCGACGGCGAACGGCGAGGACGAGCGGCCGAAGTGGCCGCCGCGACCGCCCGCGAGCGCCGCGTCGGCGCCCGCGAGCATCGCGATCGACAGGAGACAGGCGATCCAACGCTTCATGCCTTCAGTGTAGACCCGCGCCCGACGAGGCAGTTCTGCTTTTACGCCTTGTTACACTGCCGCGGCGCAGCAAGGGCTCAGCACTCGGGCTCGCCCGGCGCGGGCGCGGGACGCGGCACGAAGCCGAAGCGCGACGCGACGTCGGCCGAGCGGATCGGCGCGACGAGCACGCGCGCGCCGAGCAGCGCGCACTCGGCGGCTTCGCCGCGCGCCACCGGCTCGGGCACGCGCGCGGCCACCGCCGCGAGGTCGCGATCGGACACCACGCCGACGCCGAGCGCGGTCTGGAGCACGAGCGCTCCCGACTCGTCGAGGAAGCCCGCGCGCAGCGCGCCCGCGTCCGCGCCGGTGTGCGACACCAGGCGCACGCCCGAGTCGTCGAGCCGCCACACCCACGGCGTGTACTCGAGCGACACGAAGACGCGCTGCGGCCCGTTCTGGAAATACCAGCGGCCGGCGGCGTCGCACGCGTAGTTGCGGCCGATGAAATCGACGAGCGCCTCGTTCGCGATGCGGCCGAACGCGCCCGAGACGCCCTTGACGAGCCACGCGCCGCGGCGGTCGAGCGCGAGCCAGCCGTAGACCGACGGCACGTCGGGCCACTTGAGCATCGAGCGCAGGACGATTTCATCCATAATGCGAGTCTAAATGGACCGCGGCGACTTCACCTTCTTCCACACGCTGCGCGTGCGCTGGGCCGAGGTCGACCGCCAGGACGTGGTCTTCAACGGCCACTACTTCCTCTACTTCGACGTCGCCATCGCCGAGTACTGGCGCGCGATCGGCTTCCGCTATCCCGAGGACATCCTCGCGCACGGCACCGACATCTACGCGGTGAAGGCGGGCGCGGAATACCACGGCTCGGCGAGCTACGAGGACGTGCTCGACATCGGCTGCCGCGTCGCGCGCATCGGGCGCTCGTCGATGACCTTCGCGTTCGGCATCTGGCGCGGCGGCGACAAGATCACGAGCGGCGAGCTGGTCTACGTCAACGTCGATCCGAAGACGCGCAAGTCGGCGCCGTGGCCCGAAGCGCTGCGGGGCGCGATCCTAGGCTACGAGCGCGCGCGCCCCGAGGCCGGTTCGAATCGGAGCTGAGGCGCTCAGCGCGGCTGCGCCAGCCGCTCGAGCATCGACTGCACCGCGCGCACCTGCGCGCCGTCCTTCGTCGCGTAGCGCGCGCCCGTGTATCCCCACCAGTCCCAGCACGCCTTGGGATTGAGCACGAAGTTGCCGGCGCCGAAGCCGTAGCCCCAGCGCGGCATCGTCTGCGGGTAGAGCACGATCAGCCGGTTCGCCGCCGCCCAGCGGTTGTACCCGGCCTCGAGCACGAATCGCCGCTCGATCTGGTCCGCGCTCTGGCGGCAGCCGTGGAACACGACGTGGACGCGGCAGCGCTCCTTCGCGCACGCATTCGGGACGAAGACATAGCCCGTGTCCGCCAGGCTGATCGCCGCGGGACCGCCGCCCGCGAACTCGGCCTGGTCGAACTCGATGAGCTTGCCGTCCTCCGCCGGCGACGGCGCGGCGAGCGGGCCGAGCAGCTGTCTGAGCAGGATGCCTGCGGCGTCGTAGTTGCAGTTCACGATGAACGGCGGCTCGGTGGTCGAGCACCCGTTGCCTTCCTTCTCGGTGACCATGCCGTGGCCGGCGGGCACGCTGTTCTCGAAGGCGACGTCGGCGTCGGGCGCGAGCGCGAGATAGAAGCGGCGCAGCGCCTCGACCACCTCGGGGGAGACCGTGTCGTCGCGCGTCCCGGTGAACAGCCACAGCTTCGCTCCGGCGAGCCGCTCGACCGGATCGATGCCGCCCGCCTTGGCGAGCCCGCGCGCGAGCTCGGCGAGCCGGCGCGCGTCGGGAAGCGGCGAGAACGGGCCCGGGTCCATGCAGCTCGTGAGCGCGGTCCAGAGGCTGCCTCGCGCGCAGTCGTAGGGGCCGCCTGCGATCGCGCCGGCGCCGCGCACCGTCGCCGAATGCGCGACGTGGAACTGGACCGCCATGAACGCGCCCGAGGACACGCCCGACACGGTGACCGAAGCGCCCTCCGCGCCGAGCGCGGGCAGCCGCTCGGACGCGCGCGCGGGCGGCGCGAGCAGGAGCACGAGCGCTACGAGCAGGCGAGTCAGCATGCCGGGCACGCCGTATTGGGCATTTCCTTATAATCGCCGTTCACTTCCGTGTCCAATCCTCCCATGCAGAACCGCGACCAGCTCTACGTCGACGGGCGCTGGACCGCCGCCGCCGGCGCGAGCACTATCGCCGTCGTCTCGCCGTCCACCGAGGAGATCATCGGCCGCGTGCCCGAGGGGACGCCGGCAGACGTCGACGCGGCCGCGGCCGCCGCGCGCGCGGCGTTCGAGCGCTGGGCGGCCACCGCGCCCGCGGAGCGCGCCGCCTTCCTCTCGAAGATCCACGAGGGCCTGAAGGCGCGCGCCGACGAGATCGGCCGCACGATCGCCGCCGAGGTCGGCATGCCGCTCAAGCTCGCGACGCGCATCCAGGCCGGCTCGCCGATCTACACCTTCGCGATGTACGCGAAGATGCTCGGCGGCTTCGCGTTCGAGGAACGCGTCGGCAATTCGATCGTGCTGCGCGAGCCGGCCGGCGTGGTCGGCGCGATCACGCCGTGGAACTACCCGCTGCACCAGATCGCCGCCAAGGTCGCCCCGGCGCTCGCGGCCGGCTGCACGGTGGTGCTCAAGCCCTCCGAGATCGCGCCGCTCAACGCCTTCATCCTCGCCGAGGTCGTGCACGCGGCCGGGCTGCCGAAGGGCGTCTTCAACCTCGTGACCGGCTACGGCCCGGTCGTGGGCGAGGCGATCGCGCGCCATCCCGAGGTCGACATGGTCTCCTTCACCGGCTCGGTGCGCGCCGGCAAGCGCGTCGCCGAGCTCGGCGCGCAGCACGTGAAGCGCGTGACGCTCGAGCTCGGCGGCAAGTCCGCGGCGATCGTGCTCGAGGACGCCGACCTCGCGCAGGCGGTGAAGAGCACGGTCAACGCGTGCTTCCTCAACACCGGCCAGACCTGCAGCGCGCACACGCGGCTGCTCGTCCCCGAGAGCCGCTACGAGGAGGCCGCGCGCCTCGCGGTCGAGGCCGCGCGGAGCTTCACCGTCGGCGATCCCTTCGGCGACGCGAGGCTCGGGCCCCTCACCTCGAAGGCGCAGCTCGAGCGCGTGCGCGGCTACATCGCCAAGGGCGTCGCCGAGGGCGCGCAGCTGCTCACGGGCGGCGCCGAGCGGCCCGAGGGCGTCGCGCGCGGCTGGTTCGTCCGGCCGACCGTGTTCGGCCGCGTCGATCCGCGCTCGACGATCGCGCAGGAGGAGATCTTCGGCCCGGTGCTCGCGATCATCGCCTACCGGGACGAGGACGACGCCGTGCGCATCGCGAACGACACGATCTACGGCCTCGCCGGCGGCGTGTGGTCGAAGGACGAGGAGCGCGCCAAGCGCGTCGCGCGGCGGCTGCGCACCGGGCAGGTCGACATCAACGGCGGCGCCTTCAACATGCAGGCGCCTTTCGGCGGCTACAAGCAGTCGGGCCGCGGGCGCGAGCTGGGCCGTCCCGGGCTCGAGGAGTATCTCGAGTACAAGTCGCTGCAGCTGAAGGCCGAAGCCCGCCCTGAGCCCCCGGTCCCGAGCCGGTGATCCTCTCGCACAAGGTCCACGTCCTCACCCGCAAGGAGGAGCTCGACACCGTCCGCCTTCCCGGCAAGGTGGTGGTCGTGCTCGACGTGCTGTTCGCGACCTCGACCATCGTCGCGGCGCTCGCGGAGGGCGCGACCGAGGTGATCCCGACGCTCGACGGCGCCGCGGCGCGCGCGGCCGCCGCGCGCGAGCGCGCCGGCGGCTTCGTCCTCGCCGGCGAGCTGAACACGGTGACGCTCGAGGGCTTCGCGCCGCCGACGCCGCTCGCGCTGATCGAGCACGGCGTCGCCGGCCGCAAGCTCGTCTACTCGACCACGAACGGCACGGTCGCGTTCCACGCGTGCTCGGGCGCGCAGGACGTCTACGCCGGCGCGCTGCTGAACGGCGAGGCGCTGGTCGAGCGCGTCCTCTCCGCGCACCCGGAGCGCACGCTGCTGATCGTGTGCTCGGGCTCGGCCGGCAATTTCAACCTCGAGGATTTCTACGGCGCGGGCTACCTGGTCGAGCTGCTCGCGCGCCGGCTCGGCGACGGCGCCGACTTCTCCGACGCGGCGCGCGCCGCGCGCGCGCTCTACCGCTCGGGGCCGCCGGAGGAGACGCTGCTCGCCTGCCGCGTGGGACGCATGATGATCGAGCGCGGGCTCGACCGCGAGGTCCGCTACGCCGCGCAGCGCTCGGTCGCGCGCGTGGTCCCGCGCTACGACGGCGCGGCTCTGCGGCCGTGCTAGGATTCGGGCGCAAGCACGATGTGCAAGGGGGAGACATGAAGCTCGTTTTCGCGGCGCTGGTCGCGCTCGCCGCCGCGCACGCGGCGCGGGCGCAGGAACCGGCGGCCGACTACCCGAGCCGCGCCGTGCGGCTCGTCGTGCCGAACGCACCCGGCAGCTCGATCGACACCATGAGCCGCATCGTGACCGCGAAGCTCGGGGAGACCCTGGGCCAGTCGGTGTTCGTCGAGAACCGGGACGGCGCCGGCGGCCTGATCGGCGTCGAGGCGGCGAAGACCACGAAGCCCGACGGCTACACGCTGCTGTGCGCCTCGAACGGCTCGATGATGATCGCGCCGCTGCTGAGGAAGCCCGTCCCGTACGACGCGATCGACGACTTCACGCTCATCGGCCCGTTTGCGGTCACGCCGAACGTGCTGGTCGTCAATCCCGAGATGCCGGTGAACAGCGTGAAGGAGCTGATCGACTACGCGAAGGCGCACGCCTCGACGATCAACATGGCCTCCGCGGGCGTCGGCTCGCAGAGCCACCTCTCGGGCGTGCTGCTGATGACGATGGCCGGCTTCGAGTCGCTGCACGTCCCGCACAAGGGCGGCGGACCGTCGGTCAACTCGGTGGTCGCGGGCCAGACCCACTGGACGCTCACGCCCGCGCCCGCCGCGATGTCGTTCGTGCGCAACGGCAAGCTGCGCGCGCTCGGCCAGAGCCTGCCGCGCCGCTCGGCGATGCTCGGCGACCTGCCCGCGATCTCGGAGACGGTGCCCGGGTACGACTACAGCGGCTGGGCGGGCCTCGTCGGCCCCAAGGGCGTGCCCGCGCCGGTCGTCGACAAGCTGCGCGACGCGCTGACGAAGACGCTCGCGCTCGCCGACGTCAGGGAAGGCCTCGCGCGCCAGGGCGCCGAGGAGTTCACGGGCACGCCCGAGGACTTCCGCCGCTTCATCGAGCGCGACCACGCCAACACGGTGAGGGTCATCCGCGCGGCCAAGCTGCAGCCCGAGTAGGCGCGAGTGGACCTGCTCCCGCCCTCGGCGCTGCTCGAGTCGCCGCTCGCGATCGCGGGGCTCGCGCTCGGCGCGGCCGGCGCGATCCTCGTCCTCGCCGGCATGATCGCGCTGGTGCGCATGCGGCCGGTGCGCTTCGCGCTGCGCACGCTCGCCGGCCTGCTGCTCCTCTCGATCGCGGGGCTCGCGGGCGCGGTGCTGCTCGGCGTGCAGGGCTACCGCGCCTTCACCCGCGAGGACGTGGCGGCCCGGGTCTCGGTGCGCCCGACCGGGCCGCAGAGCTTCGCCGCGACCGTGCGTACGCCCGACGGGCGCGAGGCGTCTTACGCGCTCGCGGGGGACGAGATCTACATCGACGCCCGCATCCTCAAATGGAAGCCGGTCGCCAATCTGCTCGGCCTGCACACCGGGTACGAGCTCGACCGGGTCGCGGGTCGCTACCGCGACGTGGAGCAGGAGCGCAGCGCGCCGCGCAGCGTCTACGCGCTCGGCACCGAGAAGCCGGTCGACCTGTTCTCGCTGCGGCGTCGCTACGCTTTTCTCGCGCCGCTGCTCGACGCCGAATACGGATCGGCGACCTTCGTCCCGGTGACGCAGCCCGCCGAGCTCGAGCTGCGCGTGTCCACCACCGGGCTCCTGATCCGCGACGCGACGCCGCCCCGGCCCTGAGGGTCGGCGCGGTCACTCCGCGTGGACGTTCGCGGCGCGCGCGATGCGGCCGAAGACGGCCTCGTCGCGGCGGATCACCGCGTCGAACGCTTCCGGTGCCGTCGGGCGCGGCGTCATCCCGATCGGCGCCCAGCGCGAGCGCGTCTCCGGATCCTGGAGCACGCGCACGATGTCGCGGTTGAGCCTGGCGATGATCGGCCTGGGCACCGCCGCGGACGTGAGCAGGCCGAACCAGAGAATCGACTCGTAGCCCGGCACTCCCGCCTCCGCGAGCGTCGGCAGGTCCGGCAGCAGCGGATCGCGCTCGCGCGAGGAAACGGCGAGCCCCACCAGCTTCCCGTCGCGCACGAGGTTCACCGAGTTCGCGATCGGCGCCATGAAGAACTGCACGCGCCCGGTGGTCGTCTCGGTGAGCGCCTCGGGGATGCCCTTGAAGGGAACGTGCACGACGTCGATGCCGGCCATCGCCTTCAGCATCTCGCCGGCGAAGTGCGTGCCGCTGCCGACCCCGGCCGAGGAGAAGTTGAGCTGCCCCGGCGCCGCCTTCGCGCGCGCGATCAGCTCCTTCACCGAGCGCACCCCGAGCGAGGGCGCGGCGACCAGCACGTAGCTCGAGCTCGCGGTCTGCGTGATGCCGGCGAGGTCCCTGAAGGTGTCGTACGGCAGCGAGCGGTAGATCGCCGGCGCCACGGCGTGCGCCGACGACACCGACAGCAGCGTGTAGCCGTCGGGCGCCGCCTTCGCCACCGCGTTGGCCGCGATGGTGCCGCCCGCGCCGGGCCGGTTGTCGACGAGGACCTGCTGCTTCCACGCCTCGCCGAGCTTCTGCGCGATGTAGCGCGCGGTGATGTCGGGACCGCCGCCCGGCGTGAACCCGACCACGATGTGCACCGGCCGCGCGGGATAATCGCCGGCCGCGACGCCCGCCTTGGGCTGCTGCGCCAGCGCGCAGCACGACGCCGCCGCGAGCGCGAGCGCGGCTGCGGTCGATGCTCTGGTCTGCTTCACGTTCCGCCTTCCTCCGTACCCGATGGCGGCGATTCTATCCGGACGCGCGATGGCGTACCATGGCGGCCCGAGGACGCGCGCTCGAGGCGCTACGAGACCACACGATGTCGCCGGAAATCGACGCCGCCTCGCGAGGGCCGCGGAGCCGCGCACGCCGCGCGCATGAACTCGAATCCCGACCACCGGTCTCTAGGCTCACCATGCCCAGGCTTCCCCGGAGCCCTTGACTCCGCAGATCGCAGGTCTCGCTCGTTTTCTCGCCGTCGTCGCGGTCTGCTCGATCAACATCGCGGCGGCCCAGGAAAACGACGAGGCGGGCGCGCCGCCTGCGACCGTCGAGGAGGCGAGCGCTCCGGTGCCGACCTTCGCCGAGCTCGAGGCGGCCGGCGCGGTGATCGGCGAGATCCGCATCGACAGCGAAGACATCTTCGATCTCAGCGACCCGCGCGAGAACAAGGAGCTCTACAGCCTGGCGAACTGGCTGCACATCCGCACGCGCCCGGACGTGATCCGCAGGCAATTGCTGTTCGCGAGCGGGGAGCCGGTCTCGGCGCGCCTGATCGACGAGACCGAGCGCAACCTTCGCGGCAACGATTACTTCTACGACGTCGCGATCCGGCCGCTGGACGTCCACGACGGCGTGGTCGACGTGCAGGTGAAGACCCGGGACACCTGGACGCTCGTCCCGACGGCCAACCTGAGCCGCTCGGGAGGCGTGAACCGCGGAGGCCTCGGCTTCCGCGACTCCAATTTCCTGGGCACGGGCACGAGGTTCAGCATCGGCCGCAAGGCGAGCTCCGACAACACCGGCAACACCGCGCCCGCGAGCCTCGACCTGCAGCTGTCGCAGGCGAACGCGTTCGACGGCCACACGGCCTTGAGCTACAACCTGTCGCGCTTCGCCGACGGCCGCCACGACGGCCTTTCGGTCGCGCGGCCCTTCTACGCG
>Ga0070741_10018107_pt1 | contig 11468 bp, 9 predicted proteins | sample Coa_R1_4_FD_66440 | JGI IMG/M metagenome (GOLD analysis project Ga0070741, IMG submission 66440) | Surface soil microbial communities from Centralia Pennsylvania, which are recovering from an underground coalmine fire - Coalmine... | ecosystem: Environmental > Terrestrial > Soil > Unclassified ...
TGAGTCAAACAAGGCTCCGCCCTGGAAGAGCATACCGAAGCGCGAACGTACGTGATTCAACGCGCGCCCGCGCAAGTGACTGACCTCAGTATTATCTATCCAGATTTCGCCGGCGTCGGGCCGTAGCAAGCCGATGAGCAACTTGAGCAAGCAGCTCTTGCCCGCACCGCTGCGGCCAATAACGGCGTAGATCGCGCCGTCGGGGATCTCTAAGTTGACTCCGGCGAGGACCCGTTGACTGCCGAAGGCTTTGTGAAGGTTAGCGACGCGAATCATGAAGGTACTACAGGATCGAGGTGAGAAAATAGTCCCACACTAAGATGAGAACCGAACACATGACGACAGCTTGTGTGGTCGCGTGGCTAACCCCTTCTGCGCCGCGTGTAGCATAAAAGCCCTTAAAACAACAGACCCAGGCAACAATGACGCCAAACGACAGTGACTTGTACAATCCACCCCAAATGTCATCGAGCGTAACCGCGCTCGCCATTTGTGTGAAGTATGAACCCGCACTCACGCCCAGAAGTTGTACCCCGACGAGATAACCGCCGTAAATGCCAACGACGACGAAGACGGCATTGAGCAGGGGGAATGTGATGACGGCGGCGAGGAGAATCGGGACGACAAGATACTTGACCGGATTGAGGGCCATCACTTCCAGTGCGTCGATCTGCTCAGAAATTCGCATAATGCCGAGCTCAGCGGTTAATGCTGACCCCGCCCGCCCGGTGATCATCAATGCAGAGAGTACAGGCCCTAACTCGCGAATTAAACTGAGTCCGACGCCGGGGCCAAGAAACGCTTCGCCACCAAAACGGCGTAGGGCCGTATAGCCTTGGAAGGCAACGACCATCCCCGTAAATGCGCCGGTGAAAATAATTAATAAGAGAGACCGCGCTCCAATAAAATCGATACGACGGATGAGCTGGTTCAGTCGAAGCGGGGGATAACAGAGGTGCAGAAGTACTGAGGCAAGAAAGCTTCCCATCTTGCCTGTTTCATAGAGAAAATGATTGGTAACCCGCCCGCCCAGGCGTACTAACGTCAACACTCGCACACCCTCACCCCATGACCCTCATCGCGACGGCGCTCCTTGGGCAACGAGGCATCAGAACTCAACTCTCGCCCCAGCGACATTGCATTGGCAGCGGGAATGACCTACCACACGTCCCCAGCCCACTCAAGGGAGCAGACGAAAGTTTTCTTACTCTTTAATGGTTGGTGGATGCGCTTCTTGTCGTTCGGTTTGGAGAGACGCCACACGTCGTGGCTCTCCAATGAGACGGTAACGTTCCGAAAACACGGGGCAGCATGGGGCCAAAGCGGGCCGCACTGTAGTGACTAGAGAGTGCCCCACAATCGCCTGAGCCCTTCGATCAGCTCAGGATAAACTACGCCTAAAAGGCGAAGTCGAAGCACGCGCAAGGTTGGATTCGCCCGCCCTCTGCCCCTTCGACAAGCCTGTCCTGAGCGTAACGAAGTGGAGTCGAAGGGCTCAGGGCGAGCGGAACTATGTCCCCCGCAAGTCCGCAAGTGAGGGAGTACACGAATTAGTCGGTGCGATTTAGCTCCGACGACGCGTGAGTTTGTACGGCGAATCCCACACGTCGGGTTCGACATACTCAGGACTCAAAGTGTCCCATCGTATCAACTTGCGACGGAAGTATTCAGCATTGAGATCGAGATGGCTACAAATACTTTCAAAACCGAATAACCACTCCTGGTCTGTATTCCAGAACCAGTCGCGAATCTCACGGAAGATCTCGCGGCCATAGTCTGTCCGTGTGTGCCGGTAGCGGAACCAGCAGGCGACTGCATCCTGAAGCACAGCGAACATTAGTTTGCGCTCGCCGGTCCACATCGAAGGCGAATGATTAGCGGTAAAGAACTGCTCAGGGAGAAACAGGAGAGGCTGTAGGCGGTGGTGATCAGAACTAGGGATGCCGAACACCTCTTGTTCAGAAAATGGGAGGGACTGTGCTGTACCTGTCTGTTCCATTGCTGCGATTCCTTATCTGGAGAAGGAGAGATTTTCCTGGCGTATGGGAGCAGTTTGCAGCTCCGGGCTCATATTTCTCGTCGGTCCTATGTGCGAGCAATAACTAGGCCAATGATAAGTCTGCTTCTAAGACTTGAATCTGAGACAAAATGAGGAGAGTTGCCTCACCCGACTATTATACGTCCCTTTTTGCCCCGCAATTTTCTCTATCGGAATGTAGAAAATTGTGTGCTTCTTAGTGGTTTTCTTAGAAGGGTCAAGAATTTAACAGTAGGGAATACTAGTGGCACAGGCATTGCGGAACCGTCTCTCAAGACCATACCATAACTGCTTATCTTACCTCCGCTATTTTTTCGGTAGTTGTAGTTGGTAGGTGTCAAACTCGAGTCTCTGGAGTACATGAATTCTTGCGCCGTAGTTACTCGAGGAAAATAGAGCGTAGGTAGGATGCAGGGCATGAACAAGGAGGCGATTTATAATGCAGCCACAGAGTCCTCGAGAGGCATATGAGAACGGGTACGCTGACGGATCGCGGATGGCAGAACAAATGCGATGGCGGGGGACGCCGATCGGCAACATGCTTAAAGGCTCCTGTTACACCCCAGATGAGCATTTCCCTGCTGCCTATGATGACGGTTTTAAGCAGGCGATGGACGCGGCCTGCAGAGTAGAGTGGTCTTTTCCTATAGGTGCCTCCCGCTCTGCTGAACCACCGAAGACGGTCGGCTCGAAACGCTGGTTGTCGGCTGCGTAGTTTGTTGCTGCGTAGTTTGTTATGGAAGGGCACGCGAATTTCCACCAGTAATGACAGTGCAGGAAAGTTCGACTTGTCCGGAGGAAAAAAATGCCGTGAGAGCGTTGCAGAGAAGCGGAACATGGACGGCGGCCCTTTTGCAAAAGACTATTCATGAGAAACTCCGGGGGCGCCGCCTCGTCGTCGTCTCAAACCGCGAGCCTTATCTGCATGAGTATGGTCGGGATTTCGTCGTATGTGAGCGGCCAGCGTCTGGTATGGTGAGTGCCATTGACCCAGTACTACAGGCCTGCGGCGGTTTATGGGTCGCGCACGGAAGTGGTTCGGCTGATCGGCTTGTAGCCGACGAACACGATTGCATTGCTGTCCCTCCGGAGACTCCACGGTATACTCTCAAACGTGTGTGGCTCTCTAAACAAGAAGAACAAGGCTATTATTATGGGTTTGCTAACGAAGGACTCTGGCCGCTCTGCCATGTAGTCTTTGCCCGGCCTCGTTTTGATCTTAGCGATTGGCTTACGTACGTCGACGTCAATCAAAAGTTCACCGATGCGATTCTTGCAGAAATTCAAGATGAGCCTGCGCTTATCTGGATTCAGGATTACCACTTTGCCCTGCTGCCGCGCATGTTAAAGGAAGCACGACCTGACCTCTTGGTGGCGCAGTTCTGGCACATTCCGTGGCCGAATCCTGAAGCCTTTCGCATTTGTCCGTGGAAACACGAAATCCTCTGGGGTTTGTTGGCAAACGATCTCCTCGGCTTTCATATTCGCTACCATTGTGACAATTTCCTCGCGACCGTAAAACGAGAATTGGAAGTCCGGGTCGACCGTGAGCGTTCGTCGGTCTTTCACCATGATGGTATAGAAACGCTCGTACGGCCGTTCCCGATCAGCACCGATTTCGCAGGACTTGCGAAGCAAACAGAAAGTGAGGAAGTCAAGGCTGAAAGCCGACGATTCCAGTCACTGCGCGAGATTCGGGGACGACGCGTGTGTCTTGGCCTTGATCGTCTCGACTACACAAAAGGGATTCCCGAACGCTTGCGGGCGTTCGAACGGCTTCTGTGTAAGTATCCTCATCTGCGGCGCAAGGTCGTGTTTGTCCAAGTTGGTCCCGAAAGTCGGACGGCGATCCCACGTTATCGTGCCCTCAATGAAGAGATCGTGCGGTTGGTGTCTGAGCTCAATCGTAAGTATGGGAGCCCGGACTGGGTGCCGGTTGTCCTTCTGCGACAACATCTATCGCTTACGCGCGTGTTAGCCTGGTATCATCTTGCTGAAGTCTGTGTTGTCAGTTCTTTGCATGACGGAATGAATCTTGTGGCCAAAGAGTATGTGGCAGCGAAGAATGATGGAGAGGGCGTATTGGTGCTAAGCCGTTTTACCGGAGCGGCACGTGAACTTGATCAAGCGCTTCTGATTAATCCCTACGATACTGAAACCTTTGCGGATACGTTAGCGACAGCCCTCGATATGGGGGGCGAGGAGCGGGCTGCCCGGATGCGGCGTTTGCGGGACACGGTGAAGGTCAACAATATCTATCGCTGGGCGGGAAAAGTACTCACGACCTTAGCGTCTTTGCGTCAGAAACCACAACTGAAGCATCCCGTGACCACCGTACCGGTCGAAATTTCCGCCTTGGCCTCTGGGGCCTAGGCATGTTGGAAAGACAACCGCTGCCTCTGTGGCAAAGTCCGTGGCCCGAGCGTTTGCGGCGCACTGCGCCGAAACTGCTTTTGTGTCTCGATTATGATGGTACACTCGTGCCGATTGCCGCACGCCCAGAGGAAGCACTGCCGCCCCCTGCGTTGTTGACACTTCTTTCTCAGCTCCTCGCCCATTCCCACATTACTATCGCCATTGTCAGTGGCCGTGCACTTGCTGATTTGCGCACACTCCTTCCGGTGCGTGGGCTGATGTATGTTGGCACCCACGGGTGCGAGATTGGCACCGCCGACGGCGGGACCCGGCTCCTTGTGCCTGGGGGAATGGTATCGTTGGCGATCGCGCGCCTTCGTCAAGAAATGGCGCCGATGCTGGTCGGTGCACCAGGACTTCTTTTGGAAGATAAGCGGTATACCCTCGCCTTGCACTATCGTTTAGCACAACCGCAGGATATGTGGGTAATTGACGAATTTCTTGCTGCCGTGCGGGCCTATCAACGTAAAGGCATCACCTTAGAAGTCATTCATGGGAAGAAAGTTGTTGAGGTGCGACCGGTGGGGAGCAACAAGGGAAAAGCCGTACAGTTCCTCTTAGCCGGAAAGCATACGAATACTCTTCCGGTCTATATCGGTGATGATTTGACTGATGAGGAAGCCTTTACGGCTCTCGACGAGCGTGGCGTAACAGTTGTTGTTGCTGATTCGCCGCGAGCTTCTGCTGCGCAGTACTCTCTGCATGATCCGCGAGAGGTTCTCCAGTTCTTGGCTGGATTGGTGAAGTAACAACTTGTCTCATTGGCACCAGTTTTGATGGAACAAAAATACTGTGGAAAATCCTCACGGAAAACTTCTGACTGCGTCTTTCCCTCTGGCCGGGTTCACGATAGAAACAGAGAAACGGGGGCAAGAAGAGACGTTGAGAGGAAGCTTGTGGCATCTTGCCCCGGAGACTATGAGCCTGGGCAATAAACTTACCTGTTACCTGTTGGTCGGTGTTCTTCTCGTCATGGGTATTGATTTGTATCTCAGTGTCGAGCGGACACGACAGAATCTCCTGGTCGATTTGCGCAGCGAGGTTTCGACCCTCAGTCGTACCTTGCAACTCACCTTGGATACTGCTGGGGGAGACGCGCCCGAGCGCTATTTTGATCGTCTTACGGCCGGGATCGGAGGATTCGAGAATGTCCTTGGTGTGGCTTTTTACAATCGCAACGGTGACATCACCTCGTTGTCGTCCTCGCTGGAAAACCGCAAGCTTCCAGACATTGATGTGCGTGGGGTGATTGATTCCCGCACCCCGACCGAAGGGCTCTTCACCGAAGGGAATGCACAGCGGTATTACCGGGTCGGACCAATCGCGAATTCGGAGGGAGAGGGGATCGCGGCGTTTCTGGTCATTGAAGACCTACCACTGTTCACCAATGAGTTTCGGACGCGTGCGTATCAGACCCTGCTGACAACTTTAGGGTTGATGGCCGTGTTAGTACTGATTGTACCGGTAATGATTCGGCAGGGAGTGACACAACCCCTCAGCCGATTCGCGCAACAGATTCAATTTATTAGCCAGGGACGTTTCGATCAACGTCTGACCACGACGCGTCGCGATGAAATCGGTCGCCTGGCACAAGAGTTCGACCGTATGTGCGGCCGACTCGAATCCGCCCAACACCGGCTATTGGTCGAAAGTGAAGAAAAGTTACGTCTGGAGCGGACCCTGCGTCACTCCGGTAAACTGGCGGCCCTCGGACAGCTTGCGTCCCGTTTAGCCCACGAGATTGGCACACCACTTAACGTCATTCAGGGACGTGCGGAGCAGCTCTTACGACAGGAGGGGTTCGCCGAGAAAGATCGTAATTTCATTCGTGTGATCATTTCGCAGATTGAACGGATCAGTGGTTTTCTGCGCGAGCTGTTGACCCTGGCACGGCGGCCTGAGCCACTGCTTCGAGTTGTGTCGATCAATGATGTTGTTCGCCGTGTTCGTGAAGTAGTTGGCGAGCAAGAACAACCAACCGGGGCTGAAGTCATCCTCGCCTTAGCCCTGGAAGAGCCGCTTCCGGCCGTAGAAGTCGATCCCGATCAACTGGAACAGGTCCTGCTCAATCTCACAGTGAACGCACTCCAAGCGGTAGGCACAGTGGGGTCGGTGACACTAAAGACCCGGCTCGTGGAACAGCGGGGGAGCACTGGCGGGGCCGTCGTCGAGGTGATTGTCGCGGATACCGGTCCGGGGATTCACCCCGACGATCTTCCGCGCGTGTTCGAACCGTTCTTCACAACCAAAGGATCAAGCGGAACCGGCCTGGGGTTGGCAATTAGCCGCGAGATCATTTTTAATCATCACGGAGAGATTCGTGTCGAGAGTGAGGTCGGGCGCGGGGCACAGTTTGTCATCTCCCTACCGGTTCGTAAGGATCTCTCGCTCGTAGAACAAACAGTGACTGTGGTTCAACCAGGGGAGGGTTTGCATGCTAACGGCGGAGCGTAAGGGCCGCGCGCGAATTCTGGTCTTAGATGATGAGCGAGAAATGGGCGCCTTTCTCGTTGACCTCCTCGGTGAGGAAGGATACACCGCGGAATCGTACCAGCGCGGGTCAGAGGTCCTCGTGGCGTTAGAGAAGGAGGGGGCGGACCTTCTCATCACCGACATGGTTATGGATGGCATGAAGGGAATGGAGGTATTGCGGGCGGCGAAACTGCGTGACCCGAGCCTCGCCGTCGTAATGATTACTGCATTCGGCACAATCGAGAGTGCCGTAGAAGCAATGCGTGGCGGGGCGTTCTATTATCTAACGAAACCATTCAAGAGTGCGGATCTTCTGTTCGTCGTCCAAAAGGCCCTGGAAGAAAAACACCTACGGACCGAGGTGCAGCGGTTACAGAAGGAAGTCGAATCCCATTATCATTTCGATCAGATCATTGGCAAAAGTACCGCCATGCAGCAGGTGTTTGAGCTAGTCGAACGGGTCAAAGAAAGTACGGTGAACATTCTCTTGACCGGGGAGAGCGGAACCGGAAAAGATCTGCTCGCGCGTACCTTGCATTACCAGAGCGGCAGGAAACAATCCCCTTTTGTGCCTGTGAACTGTGCGGCGATCCCGGAACAGTTACTCGAAAGCGAACTCTTCGGTTATGTACGCGGCGCGTTTACTGATGCTCGCAAGGATAAAAAGGGGCTGTTCATCGAAGCCGACGGCGGCACCTTGTTTCTTGACGAAGTCGGCGAATTACCTTTGCTTTTGCAAGCCAAATTGCTACGCGTGATCGAAGACAAAGAAGTGCGTCCGCTGGGGGCGACCAAGACAGAAAGGGTTGATGTACGGATTATTGCCGCGACCAATCGCGACATGCGCGGAGCGGTCGAACGCGGAGAGTTCCGCCAGGATCTCTTCTATCGATTAAGTGTCGTGGATATTCATATTCCCTCACTGCGAGAGCGGCCAGAAGATTTGCCCTTACTCTTGCAGCATTTCATCACCCGCTCGTCCCAAGCCTCGCAGGTGCGACGGTTATCGGCTGATGCGCTGCGCATTCTGTTGAATTATCCGTGGCCGGGCAATGTACGGGAACTCGAGAATACTATCGAGCGTGCCCTCGTCCTGTGCCGCGGTGAGGAAATTACTCCGGCCGATCTGCCACCACACCTCGGTGCGAGTAAGTCGCAAGTCTCCGGCTTAGAGCACGCGCTCCTACGGCGTCGCTCTCTGGCGGACCTTGAACGAGAATACATTCATCTCGCCCTGGAATTTACCGAGGGTAAAAAGAAGGAAGCCGCTGATATTCTCGGGATTGACCGCAAAACGCTATACCGTAAGCTCGAGGAGTATGGCAAAGAAGAGGTCGAGCCCACGAGCGGGACGACGAGTGTGCCGTCGGTGGCGTGATGGTGCTGCAAGGGCATTGTCTGTCCGGACGATATGACCGGCATGCCGGGATTGTCACCCTGAACCCTTCGCTCGTTGTCCTGCTGAGTGAAAGAAGCATCTCTCTTCGTTGCTCAGGGCAGGCTCCGCGAAGGGCCTCTCCGGGAGACTCTTCGCTACGCTCAGAATGACAGCGTCGAGTGGGTGCTTCGTAATGTGGATGTCTGTCATATCCTTATGTTTTAGCGAGAGACTACCCATTCAGGACTGCGGCTGTGGACCGACATACTGCGCCCGCGGACGAATAAGCTGATCAAGCTGATATTGTTCAATCGCATGCCCAATCCAGCCGATTGTGCGCCCGAGGGCAAAGAGCGCTAACGCTGTGCCCGGTGGAAGCTCCAGTGCGCCGGTGAGGACGGCAAGTGCAAAATCAATTGTAGGATGCTGCCCGATCGTCTGCCGCACCTGGGTGGCAACGGCTTTCCCCAGGGCAACGGCTACGGCCCGGGGGTACAGCCTTGCTGTGAGGTCAAGCAGAGCCTTCGCGCGCGGGTCACCCTCGGGGTAGAGAGGCTGGCCGAAGCCTGGCAAATGTTCCCCACGCTTCAAACGATTGGTAATACTCATCCGAGCCTGCTCGGGAATGCGGACCTCGCGCAGGAAGGCTTCGACCTGGTCAGTATAGCCTCCATGCTTTGCCCCTTGCAGGGCACTCAAACCGGCGATGACGACGGCATACGGTGTTGCATTGGCCGAGGCGACACACCGCGCGGTAAATGCGGAGACATTCAATTCATGATCCGCGCACAGAATGAGGGCGGCCTGTAATAGCGCGGCAGAGTCGGGTTGGCGAGGCAGCCAGCCGCGTTGCAACGTTTGGGCAATAGAGGTGTTGCTGCTCTGCCGCCCGGCCGCAATAAGCGTTAACAAGCGAAGAATGCGTGCGCCGGTACGAGCGACAGCGAGTGGGCGTAAATCATAGGCGGCAAGGTCTTCGGCGGCCGCAATCGGCAGTAGCATCTGAAATCGTTCGATCGGCGTCACGTCGCCGGTGAGGTCGGTGAGCCGCCTGTCCGCGGCGGCGCAGCGCGCCGGAAACTGCCAGTGACCTGCGCCAAACAGGGAGGAAGAGGCAGGGTCACGGCCCCCGAGCCACAGCAACGAGGCAACTTCTTCGACACTCCGTGTGGCCGCGAGTGTTGTCGCGTCCCGGCCGCGATAATAGAGTCGCCCGTCGGCGATGAGCGTCAGCGCCGACTCAAGCACCGGCGAGCCCAAGTGCAACGCCTTGGCCGCTGCCTGTGCAGGATTGCGTCGCATCTCTTTGCGCTCTTTGAGACGCTCGATGTCTTCTCGATAATAACGCCGTAGGCGTTTGCTGCCGTCAGTCGATTCCGAGCGGATCAAGCCGCGGCTTACATATGCGTAAATCGTCGCCGCACTCACCCCGAGCACGTCTGCCGCCTCCCGCGCATTCGCGTACTGTCCCTCGGCCATGGTCGTCGGCTCCTTCCCTCTAAGGCGCGGAAATATATTTTATATTGATTAGAAAATCAACATTGACAATAGATGAAAAAATCATAGACTCGTGACAGAAAATCTCCGGAGTACAAAACAAAGAGTGAGAGAGGAGGACTGTTATGCGTGCCGACCGCTACGACGTCCGTGACACCGCCGAGCCCAACCTGCTGCGTGATATGTTTCCGTATGACACGGTTCCGAAAGTGGTGTTTGATGGCGTGACCGAGCCTCTCGATCCCGCCCCCGAGTTTTTCATTACCGACACGACCTTTCGCGACGGGCAGCAGGCGCGTCCGCCCTACACGGTGAAACAGATTGTCGACCTCTATACGTTGCTCCATCGCCTGGGCGGTCCGCAAGGCGTCATTCGCCAGGCCGAGTTTTTCCTCTATTCCGACCTCGACCGTGAGGCGGTGCGGCAATGCCTTGATCTCGGTCATGCGTTTCCCGAAGTGACCGGCTGGATTCGTGCCGTAAAATCTGACTTCCAGTTAGTGAAAGAGATGGGACTCAAAGAAACCGGCATCCTCACTTCGTGTTCGGATTACCATATTTTCCTGAAGCTCAAGAAGACCCGTCGTCAGGCGTACGACGAATACTTAAGTGTAGTGAAAGCCGCGCTTGACGCCGGGATTTGCATTCGCTGCCATCTTGAAGATGCGACCCGGGCAGACTTCCAGGGGTTCGTTGTGCCGTTCGTTTCAGAGCTCATGCGCCTGCGCGAAGACAGCGGGATTCCGATCAAGGTCCGTGTGTGTGACACGATGGGGTTCGGCGTGCCGTTTCCGGGCGTGGCGTTACCGCGCAGTGTGCCGAAGTTGATTCAAGGACTGCGGCGCGAATGCGGAGTGCCACCGGAGTGCCTCGAATGGCACGGCCATAACGATTTCCACAAGGTCTTGGCTAATGCGACTGCGGCGTGGCTGCACGGCTGTATGTATGCCAACGGCACACTCCTTGGGTACGGCGAACGTACGGGAAATCCGCCGCTCGAAGGACTGGTGATGGATTACATTTCGCTCACCGGCAATCCGAACGGCATGGACACCTCGGTCATTACGGAAATCGCACACTACTTCGAACAGGAGATCGGTTACCGCATCCCGGCGAACTATCCGTTCGTCGGGCGAGACTTCAACGTAACTCGCGCCGGCATTCACGCTGACGGTCTGTTGAAGGATGAGGAAATCTACAACGTCTTTGACACGAATAAAGTCCTCAAACGACCGGCACGGGTCGCGGTGGATAAAACGTCCGGTGCCGCCGGTGTGTCGTGGTGGATGAATACCCACTTCAACCTTTCGGGGACTCGGCGGGTAGAAAAGAAGTCCGAAGCGGTGCAGAAAATCACGGACTGGGTCGACGCACAGTATCGTCAAGGACGCACGACGTCGATTTCTGACGACGAGATGCTGGCGCAGGTGCGAGCGCACTGTCCGCAGCTGCTTGGTGAATAAGTGCCGGTACGAGGCCGGAGAGGTGACGAATAGGAGCCCTGTTCGGCGCCTCCCTTTTTGTCCGCCGTACCTTGCGGTTTCCCGCCTTAAGAATCCGCGTGACGTGTCACCTTCCTGCCTCTTAGTTGCCGCACAATTGCTGGTGCGGATGGGGAATTCCCCGTGACCCCGCTCGCGCCCGGAGTTGGGGCTCCGAGCTTAACTG
>Ga0070741_10018108_pt1 | contig 11467 bp, 13 predicted proteins | sample Coa_R1_4_FD_66440 | JGI IMG/M metagenome (GOLD analysis project Ga0070741, IMG submission 66440) | Surface soil microbial communities from Centralia Pennsylvania, which are recovering from an underground coalmine fire - Coalmine... | ecosystem: Environmental > Terrestrial > Soil > Unclassified ...
ACGAGCTCGCGACGCAGCTCGGCACCGTGCTCGAGTGGCAGCGCGGCGGCACGAGCTTCCTGCTCGCCGGCTCGCTCCCGCCCGCCGCGGCCGAGTCCGCCGCCCGCGAGCTCGGGTGACCGACGTCCCGCCCGTCGTCGCGCGGGGTCTCGTCAAGCGCTACGGAGAGCTCGTCGCGGTCGACGGTGTCGACCTGACGGTCGAGCGCGGCGACGTCTTCGGCTATCTCGGGCCGAACGGCGCCGGCAAGACGACGTCGCTGCGAATGCTGCTCGGGCTGATCCGGCCGACGTCCGGGCGCGCCGAGCTCTTCGGGCGCGACCCGATGCTCGCCGGCGCGAAGGCGCTCGACGGCGTCGCCGGCTTCGTCGAGGGGCCGCGGTTCTATCCCTACCTTTCCGGCCGCCGGAATCTGGAGCTGCTCGCGGACTACGACGAGCCACGTTCGCGCGCCCGCATCGACGAGGTGCTCGAGCTCGTCGAGCTGCGCGACCGCGCGAAGGACCGCGTCGGCGGCTACTCGCACGGCATGCGCCAGCGCCTCGGCATCGCCGCGGCGCTCCTGAGGAAGCCGCGGCTGCTGCTGCTCGACGAGCCCGCGACCGGGCTCGACCCCGCCGGCATGCGCGACATGCGCGACCTGATCCGCCGGCTCGCGCGCGAAGGCCTGACGATCCTGCTCTCGAGCCACCTTCTGCACGAGGTCGAGGAGCTCTGCAACCGCGTGGCGATCATCCGCAAGGGCACGATCGTGTACCAGGGCGCGCTCGGCGACCTGCTCGCGACGGCGTCGACCGGCTACCGCCTGCGCACGCGCGACCCGCAGCGCGCGCTCGCCGTCTGCCTCGCCCAGCGCGGCATCGACGACGTCTCAGCCGACGGCGACGAGCTGCGCTTCTCCGCCGACGAGGATGCCGTCGCCGAGCTCTCGATCGCTCTCGGTGAGGCGCAGGTGCCGATCCTGCAGCTCGTCACCGACGCGGCAAGCCTCGAGGACCTGTTCCTCGGCATGACGGGAGGAGAGTCGAGCGACCACGACCGAGTGCCGGCGGCGGTCAGATGACCGCGGTCGCACGCATCTATCGCTGGGAGCTCGCGAAGCTGCTCGCGCAGAAGCGGACGTATCTCGGCATCGGCGCAGCGATGCTCGTGCCGGTCATCTTCGTCGTCGTGCTGCAGATCCAGTCCGGCGGACCGAACGACGTCCCGCTCGGCCGCTACATCCGCGACTCCGGGATCGTGACGCCGCTCGTCGTTCTCCTCTTCATGTCGATCTGGGGCTTCCCGCTGATCACCGCGCTCGTCGCGGGCGACATCGTCGCGTCCGAGACGCACAACGGCACGTTGAAGACGATCCTGACGCGCTCGCGCGACCGCGGCGAGGTGTTCGCCGGCAAGACGCTTGCAGCATTCACGTACACGCTCGCCGTCGTCGTCGGCATGGGCGTCGTCGGCGTCGTCGCCGGCTCGATCGCATGGGGCTTCCACTCGTTCACGTCGCTGTCAGGGACGCCGGTGGGCGCGGGCCGGGGGCTCGGGCTGATGTTCGCGAGCCTCGGCGTGTACGCGCTGCCGCTCGCCGGCATCGCGGCGTTCGGCCTGCTGCTCTCGACGATCACGCAGAACTCGGCGGCGTCGGTCGTCGGGACGCTGATGTTCGCGCTGCTCATGCAGCTGATCGGAGTCTTGCCCGGCACGGAGAGCATCCGCCCGTACCTGCTCGGGACGCAGTTCGACGCCTGGCACGGCTTCCTGCGCACGCCTGCGGACTGGGCGCCGGTCGTGCGCGCGTTCTGGCTGTCGGCGATCTACATCGTCGTGCCGCTGCTCGCGGCCTACGTCGTCTTCCTGCGTCGCGACGTGGCCGGCGAATGACACGTGTCCCGGCGCGGATCACGGCGCACTTCTGGGCGATCAAGCTGCTGACGACCGCGGCGGGCGAGGCGACGTCGGACTATCTCGTCCACAACGTCAACCCGTATCTCGCCGTCATGGGCGGCTTCGTCGCGTTCGTCGTCGCAATGGCGCTGCAGCTGCGCACGCGCCGGTACGTGCCGTGGATCTACTGGCTCGCAGTCGCGATGGTCGCCGTGTTCGGCACGATGGCCGCCGACGTCCTGCACGTCGAGTTCGGCGTGCCCTACGTGGTCTCGACGATCGCCTTCGCGATCGCGCTCGCCGTCGTCTTCGTCGCCTGGAAGCGCAGCGAAGGGACGCTCTCGATCCACAGCATCGACACCGACCGTCGCGAGCTCTTCTACTGGGCGGCCGTGCTCGCGACGTTCGCGATGGGCACCGCGGCTGGCGACCTGGCCGCCTACACGCTCGATCTCGGGTTCCTGTCGGCGGGCATCCTCTTCGCGGCGGTGTTCGCGGTGCCGGGCCTCGCGTACCGGTTCGCGGGCATGAACCCGATCCTCGCGTTCTGGTTCGCCTACGTGCTGACGCGTCCGCTCGGCGCCTCGTTCGCCGACTGGACGGGCAAGGCGCGCACGGCCGGCGGCCTCGGCCTCGGCGACGGGCCGGTCGCCTTCGTCCTCTTCGCGACGATCGCCGCCCTCGTCGCCTACGTGTCGGTCACTCGGGTCGACCGGGAGCGAGTGCCTCTCGGAACACCGCAAGATGCCCCGCGTTGAAGCAGACGAAGCGAACGAGCTCGAGAGGCTCGCGCCACGCCTCCCGGACGGCGGCGACCGCAACGGGCGCGGCCAGCTCGACCGGGTAGCCGAAGATCCCGGTCGAGATCGCCGGGAACGCGACCGTGCGACAGCCGAGCCCGGCCGCGAGCTCCAGCGAGCGGCGATGGCACGAGGCGAGCAGCTCCGACTCGCCGCGCTCGCCGCCCGTCCACACCGGCCCGACCGTGTGGATCACGTGGCGCGCGGACAGCCGGCCGGCGCCCGTCGCCTTCGCGTCGCCGGTCTCGCAACCGCCGAGCAGCCGGCACTCGTCGAGCAGCTCCGGCCCCGCCGCGCGGTGAATCGCGCCGTCGACGCCGCCGCCGCCGAGGAGCGACGAGTTCGCCGCGTTCACGACCGCGTCGACTCGCTGCTCGGTGATGTCGCCGATCACGGCCTCGATCACTACGGGGTCACGGTAACGGGGACGCCACCTACCCAGGTGGGTGATTCAGGACGATCCCCGGCTGCCCGAGGAATGAAGCATCGGGGTCCTGCGGACAGCTGCGGTTACCGTCGTGACGGCGCTCGCGCTCCTGGCCGGGGCGGCGGCCGCACGCGCGGACGGAGATCCGTACGCGGCCATGCTCGCTCCGAGCGGAACCTGCGGCGCCGCGGCCGACCAGCTCGATCTCGATCCTGCCGCCGCCGAGGCGGCGATGCTCTGCCTGACGAACTACGCGCGGGCGGAGCAGGGCCTCGCGCCGCTCCAGGCGAACGCGACGCTCGACGCGGCCGGGCAGGCGAAGCTCGAGGCCGACATCTCGTGCGCCCAGTTCACGCATACGCCGTGCGGACAGTCTTTCGCCGTCGTCTTCGCGCCGTACCTGACCGGCGCGACGAGCTACGAGATCGGCGAGAACATCGCCTGGGGCACGGGCGACTACGGCACGCCGCGCCAGACGATGAACGCATGGCTCCACTCCGACGGCCACCGCGAGAACATCCTCACGGCCGCCTACACCGAGGTCGGCATCGGCTACCTCTCCGGCCAGAGCTTCCAGGGCGAGACCGGCGCGACGCTCTGGTCGCAGGAGTTCGGCACCCGCTCCCCCTCGATGACGACGACGAAGCCGGCGGCGCAGAAGAAGCACAAGCCGAAGCCGAGACGGCCGAAGCGCCGCTCGTAACCACGCGGCACCCTCTAGCGTTGGCGCTGAGATGCGCTTCCGACCGAACGCCCGCCTCGACCCCTCGCAGGTCGAAGACGTCCGCGGCAGCGCCGGCGGCGGCATCGGCCTCCCGCACATCGCCGCGGGCGGCGGCGGGCTCGGCATCACCGGCCTCGTCGTCTACCTCCTGATCGCGCTGCTCTCGAACGGCAGCGGCGGGCCGCTCGGCAGCCTCGACGGATCGACCGTCGCCGGTCAGACGCCGTCGCAGGCGCTCGGCTCCGAGTGCCGCACGGGCGTCGACGCAAACACGAAGGAGGACTGCCGGATCGTCGGTGACATCAACAGCGTCCAGGCGTTCTGGTCGCAGGAGCTACAGGGCTACACGCCGGCGAAGACCGTGTTCTTCTCCGGCTCGACACCGAGCGGATGCGGCGAGGCGACGACCGACGTCGGCCCGTTCTACTGCCCTGTCGACAAGCGGGTGTACATCGACCTCGGCTTCTTCGACGAGCTGCGCACCCGGTTCGGCGCGAGCACGGGGCCGCTCGCGCAGGCGTACGTGCTCGCGCACGAGTACGGCCACCACGTGCAGGACCTCGAAGGGATCCTCGGCCGGATCGGCAACGACACGCACGGACCGCACAGCGCGAGCGTGAAGTCCGAGCTGCAGGCCGACTGCTTCGCGGGGGTCTGGGCGCACCACGCGGGCGAGACCGGCTACATCACCGGGATCACGCAGAGCGACGTGCACGACGCGTTGAGCGCGGCCGCAGCGGTCGGCGACGACCGAATCCAGGCCGAGACGCAGGGGCAGGTGAACCCGGAGACCTGGACGCACGGCTCGTCGGCCGAGCGCGAGCACTGGTTCACGACGGGCTGGCGCACCGGCGACCCGGCGCGGTGCGACACGTGGAAGAGCCCTCAGCTGAACCCGTAGCGCAGGAAGAGATGCTCGCCGCCGCGGCGCAGCGACAGGAGCCGCGGCGAGATCCGGACCTCGGGCAGGAGCTCGACGCCCTCGACGAGCGCGAGCCGGTGTCCGACGCCGATGCGCCCGGCGAGCACCGGCGACAGCGTCAGGAAGAGCTCGTCGACGAGCCCCTCGGCGAGCAGCCCGCCGAACGTCGTCGGGCCCGCTTCTGCGAGCACGAGCTCGTGGCCACGCTCGCGCAGCACCGCGATCGCCGCCCGCAGGTCCACCCAGTCCCCGTCGTTCACGGCGACGACGTCGGGGACGACGCCCTGCAACAGCTCCGCTCCGCCCGCCGTCGTCAGCACCACCGCGTGCTCGAGCACGCGATGCGACGTGTCGAGCGACGCGCCGGTCGTCACGACGGCGACCGCAGGATGCTCCGGCTTCCCGAGCCGTGACCGCAGCTCGGCGAACGCCGCCGCCGCCGCCGGGTAGACGCCCTCCGGGCGCCATCGTCCCTTCGGCGAGGCGAGCAGCGTGCCCGAGCCGATCAGCACGCAGTCGGCGAACGCGCGCAGCATTCCCATCACGTGCTTGTCGTCGTCGCTCTCGTCGGCGACGAGTGCGTTCGAGCGCTCGTGCTCCGGGATCGCGACGATCCCGTCGATCGTCTCGACGAAGTTCGCGTAGACGCGGGGAGGCTCGAGCGCGAAGCCGCCGGCGTAGAACGACTGCAGCGCCTCCGGCAGCTCGCCGGCCGGGAGCCCCTTGCGCTCCCAGAGGAGCTCGAGGCTCACCGTGTGCGGCGCGTGCGCACCTCGTCGAGGAACTCGCGCCGCAGGCTCGCGTCCTCGTCGTAGAGGCCCCGCCAGAAGGTGGTCACCGTCCGCGATCCCTCCTCCTCGACGCCGCGCATCTGCGTGCAGAGGTGCGCAGCCTCGAGATGCACGGCGACGCCGCGCGCCCCGACGAGCTCGACGAGCGTGTCGGCGATCTGCTCGCCGAGCCGCTCCTGCACGGTGAACCGGCGCGCGTACAGACGCACGAGGCGTGTGAGCTTCGAGATGCCGAGGATCTCGCCGTTTGCGACGTACGCGACGTGGGCCGAGCCGTGGAACGGGAGCGCGTGGTGCTCGCACAGCGAGAAGAACGCGATCGGCCCCTCGAGGATCTGACTGTGCGCGCCGTCGACCCCGTTCGGCCGCTCCGACGGGAACGCCGTCCGCAGCTTCGGGTCGCCGCAGTAGCCGGCCGTCGCCTCGAACATGGCACGCAGGAAGCGCTTCGGCGTCGCGCGCGTGCCCGGCGTGTCGAGATCCATTCCGAACGCGGCAAAGATCTCGGCGACGTAGCGCTCGTAGCGCGCCCACTCCTCCGGTGCGATGTCGCGGCCGCCGTCCTCCGGCTCCGGCCGCGGCAGCTCAACGATGCTCAAGCGAGACCTCCTGGTTCGTGTTCGGACGGAAGACGAGAACCGCGACGGCGGCGAGCTGCACGAGCAGCAGCCAGGTGTCGACGAGCGGTTGGCCGAGCGCAGCGCAGATGCCGAGCACGAGCAGCTGCGACGACATGCCGAGCTGCGCGAGCACGGTCACCGTGCCCAGCTCGGGCCGCGGCAGCACGCGGTCGAGCACGCGGTCCTGCCAGCCGTAGAGGACGGCGTAGGCGCGTCCGAGGAGCGAGCCGTCCCATCCCACGGGCGCACCGCGCGCCAGTCGCTCGACGTTGAAGTTGACGCTCAGCACCGCCGTCAGGGCGACGAAGCCTGCCGCCGCGAGCACCGGGCGCCCGGTCTCGTAGCCGATCGCCGCGAAGAGCGCGGCGTTGACGACGAGGTCGAGCTCGGCGTCGAGGTACCGCCCGAAGGCGGTGACGCGGCCGGTCAGGCGCGCGAGCTGCCCGTCGGCGTTGTCGAGAACGGTCTTCGCCTGCAGCAGCAGCGCGGCGACGACGAGCTCGCCGCGCGCGAGCTCGACGGCCGACGCGATGCCGAACGCCGCCGCTGCCGCGACCACCGCCGGCGGCGGCACGCGCAGCCTCGCGAGCGGCACGACGACGAGATGCGCGAGCGGCCGGAAGACCGTCTCGCACATCCATTCCTGCCGGAGCCGCGGCTTGCGCGAGCGCGCGAGCTCAGACAAGCGCGCCCTCGCCGACGGGCTCGCCCGCCCGGATCAGGTCCCGGGCCGCGTCGATCTTGTCCCAGACGTTCCACATCAGGAAGCCGCGCGGGCGACCGTCGTCGTCGACGTAGGCGATCGTGCCCTTGCGGTTCGGCTCGTGCCACGTCTCGACGGTCGCGAGCCGCGAGTCCACCTCGCCCACCGCCTCGTAGCCGAGGTCGAACATGTCGGAGTAGAAGAACGGCACGTGGTCGTACACCTCCACGGCACCCGCCATGTTCGCGCCGACGACCTTGCCGTGCGTGTTGGCATGATCCTCGTGCTCGACGCGGAAGCGCTTGCCGAGCACGGGGCTCGGATAGTTCGCGACGTCGCCGGCCGCGTACACGCCGTCGGCGACGAGGCCGTGCTCGTCGACGACGATGCCGTTGTCGACCGGGAGGCCGGCCGCTTCCGCGAGGTCGACGTTCGGCACGATGCCGAGCCCGGCGACGACGGCGTCGGCGTCGATCTCGTCGGTCGAGGCGATCGACTCGCCGGTGCGGACGTCCACGCCCTTCTCGCGGTAGTAGTCGGTGACGAAGGCCGAGAGGTCGGGCGGCAGCACGCGCCAGGCGATCCCGTCCTCCGGGAAGAGCATCGTCACCTTCGCGCCGACGCCGGTCAGCGAGGCCGCGAGCTCCGAGCCGATGAAGCCGCCGCCGATCACGGTGATGCGCGCGCCCTCGCGGGCGAGCTCGTGGAGCCGGTGGAAGTCGTCGAGGTCGCGGTAGTAGAAGACACGGTCGCTCTCCGCGCCGGGGAGGCGCCGCGGCGTGCCGCCGGTGGCCAGGAGGACGCGCTCGTACGCGTACTCGTCACCCTCGTCGTCGACGGCGCGGCGCGCCTTCGGATCGAGCGAGACGATGCGCCGTCCGAGGACGAGCTCCGCACCCGCCTCGGCGGTGTTCTTCCAGATCTTCTCTTCGGCGCCGCCGCTCCAGAGGCCTTTCGAGAGGGGCGGCCGCTTGTACGGCGGATGCGATTCGGCTCCGACGAGCACGATCCGCCCGTCCGCGTCATGCTCCCGGATGCCCTTGACTGCGGCGTCGCCGGTCATGCCGCCGCCGACGATCAGATACGTGGTCTCCATCTGTCTTGATCCTATGAGAGAAGGGATGGTTCGCAGTACTATGGAAGACGGCTCCGATTGGATTGAACGGGACGGGGCGCTCGAGCGGACGTTCGAGCTGCCGTCGTTTCCCGAGGCGATCGCGTTCGTCGGCCGTGTGGCGGATCTCGCCGAGGCGGAGAACCACCACCCGGACATCGCCATCTCCTACAAGAAGGTAACGCTGCGCTGGACGACGCATTCCGCGGGCGGCATCACCGACCGCGACCGGGAGCTGGCCGGGCGCACCGATGAGCTCGACGAGTCGTAGCCCGGGCAGGCGCGACGACCTCCTGGCCGCGGCCGTGCGCGTCTTCGCGCGCAAGGGCTATCACGACGCGCGCGTCTCGGACATCGCCGAGGAGGCGGGCTCGTCGCACGGGCTCGTCTACCACTACTTCGCGTCGAAGGACGAGGTGCTCGAGACGATCTTTCGCGAGAACTGGGGCCCGATCGCGGCCGCGATCGGCGAGATCGCGTCGACCGACGACACCGCACCCGAGCAGCTGCGCAAGGTTGCGGCGCTCGTGCTGCACTCGTGGCGCCGCGATCCCGACACGGTGCGAGTGCTCGTCCGCGAGATCTCGCGCAGCCCCGTCCTGCAGGAGCGGATCGGCGAGTTCGCACGCGCGTTCGACGCGCTGGAGCAGATGATCGCGCGCGGCCAGGCGCGCGGCGACCTCGACCCCTCGCTCGACTCGCGGTTCGCGACGTACGCGCTCTGGGGCACGCTCGACGAGATCCTCACCGGCTGGGTCCTCGGCCGGCTGCCGGCCGAGCCCGACGACGTCGATCGCGCGGAGGCGACGGTGACGGCGATGCTGCGGCGCGCTCTCGCGGCGGATTAGCCGCGCCTGGGCGCCTGCTCCGCGAGCCAGTCCGCGAGCGGCGACGCCGCCATCTCGACGAACGACGGCTCGACGCGGGCGCCCGCGGCGACGAGCAGCTGCGCGACGGCGACGTAGTCGGCGTCGGGCGACGAGAAGGTGTCGTCCGGATGGTCGGGCGTGTAGCGGGAGCCGACGGCCGCCCAGCCGAGCGGCGTCGCAAACTGCGTCTCGACGCGCGCGTCGACCTCCGCTCCGCGGGCGAGCAAGAGCTCGACGAAGCGCGGGCGCCCGAGCCATGCCGCCTGGTGCAGCAGCGTGCCCCGCGGACCGCCGCCCCACCTCGCCTCGAACATCGCTCCGGCCGTGTCGACGACGCGCGAGAGCGTGTCGAGGTCGCGCATCGCGAGCTCGATCAGGACGTCTGCCGCGTCGTCGCCGAGCGCCTCGCGCCGGACATCGCCGCCCGTCGCGATCGCGTGCAGCGCGACGTCGGCGTCGTCGACGTCCGTCGGCGACCCGAGCGCGCGCAAGAGCTCGCAGAGATCCTCGCGTCCGCGCCGGTACGCCTCCTGGTACGCCGTCCGTCCGGCTCTGCTCCGCGCGTCGACGTCCGCGCCGTAGGCGACGAGCAGCTCGAGGAACGCCGCCGAACGACCCCGGAAGACCGCGTGATACAGCGCCGTCCATTCCGGATCCTCGTTCGGGTCGGCGCCGTGCTCGAGCAGCAGCCGTACGCGCTCGAGCCGCTCGTAGTCGAGCGCGTGCCCGAGCGCGTTCGTCCCGTTCACACGGGCGCCGCGCTCGAGCAGGAGCTCCGTGCAGGCGGCATCGGCGACCTCGGTCGAGTGGTAGAGCGCGTCCTCGTCGTTCGGATCCGCGCCGGCATCGAGCAGGACCCGCGCGAGCGCGACGTCGCCGCGGGCGCATGCGACCGACAGATTGGTCCACTCGCCCTCGACACCCGGGCCGTTCGGATCCGCCCCGCGCGCGAGCAGGTCGCGGGCGGCCGGCACCGTGTCCTCGGCGATCCGGCTGCGCGCGACGTAGAAGAGCGGCGGCCGCTCGAGCGGTCCGCCGGGCGCCGCAGCGTCGGCGACGCGCGACGGATCGCCGAGCGAAAGCGCAACCCACGGATCGTCGCGCGCGTCCCGAGAGCCCTCCAGCAGCTCGAGCGCGCGCTCGCCGCGCTCGCCGGCAAGCCGCACGATCCGCTCTGCGACGCTCTGCTCGTCCATCGCGACTGCTACCCCGCCCTCGACGGCGCTAGTCGTAGTGTGTCAGCTTCGGCCAGAGCCGCGCCCACGAAGCCGCCGGCCGGCAGAAGAGCACCGGCAGACCCTGCTCGTCGTTCGAGAGCCCGACGCGGTCGTCGATGCGCGCGAGGGTTCGGCAGCCGGAGAAGGCGGGCGCCGCGTCGCGCGGGCCGTCGTAGCCGAGCACGATCGCGTGCGCGTCGCGCGGCGGCGGCGTGCCCCACTCGCTGAACCCGTTGTGGCCGCTGTAGGCGCGAGGCAGCCCGCGGCCGAGCACGTCGACCGCGCCCGCCTCGCCGTAGTTCGCCGTGAAGATCGCCGTGCGCGCACGCTCGGCCGCGGGCAGCGAGCGCCAGGCCCGGCCCACCGTCGCGACGAACCGCGGCCAGCCGACCGTCTCGCCCTGGTCCGGGTTGATCGCCATCACGAAGTTTCCCTGCAGCGACCGCGCGGGCAGGAGCGGCAGCGCGATGAACGCGCTGACGACGGCGCTGAGCGCGATCGCGACGAGGAGCGACCGCCGCCTGCGCCACTCCGCCGCCCGCAGCGCGCCGAGCCCGAGCAGCACCGGATAGAGGCTCGCGAGGTAGTACGCCTTGCCGTTGCCGACGATGTACGCGACCGCGAGCACGCCGTAGGTCACGGTCACGAACCGCAGCGCGCGCAGCCCGGGACGCCGGTACGGCAGTGCGAGGCCTGCGACCCATACGGGAACGAGCACCGGGCTCACGAGCAGGAGCTGAAACGGAACGAAGCCGATGCGGCCGCCCTCCGCGGAGCCGCCGATGTTGCCGGCGACCGTCACCTGCGGCCAGCCGTGACGCTGCTGCCAGACGACGTACGGCGCCGCGATCGCGACCGCTGCGACGACGCCGCCGAGCGTCCAGCGAGAGCGCAGCACTTCGCGCGGCCCGACGACGAGCAGCGCAGCCACGACGACGGCCGCCACGAAGCCGACCTGCGGCTTCGCCTCGCAGCCGACCCCGACGACGACACCGGCGGCGAGCATCGCCGGCCCGCTGCGCCTGACGACGGCGCGGATGACGAGCCAGAGAAAGAGGCTCGTGCTCAGCAGGTCGAACGTCGTCGTCGTGACGAAGTGCCCCACCGCGAGCGCGAAGCCGGATGCGGCGGTGCACGCGGCGGCGATCGTCTGCGCGCGCCGCGCGCCGCCGGCCTCGCGCGCGACGAGCGCGGCGACGACCGTCGTCGCTGCTGCGACGAGCGCGGACGGCAAGCGGAGGACGACGAGGGACGGCCAGAGGTCGTGCATCGCCCGGCAGACGAGCGGCACGAGCGGCGGCTGGTCGGGATAGCCGAGCGCCGGGTGCGAGCCGGCGACGATGAAGTACAGCTCGTCGCGGTGGTAGCCGTATCGCGTGCTCGTCGCAAGGAGCGCGACGAG
>Ga0070741_10018109_pt1 | contig 11467 bp, 13 predicted proteins | sample Coa_R1_4_FD_66440 | JGI IMG/M metagenome (GOLD analysis project Ga0070741, IMG submission 66440) | Surface soil microbial communities from Centralia Pennsylvania, which are recovering from an underground coalmine fire - Coalmine... | ecosystem: Environmental > Terrestrial > Soil > Unclassified ...
GGCGGGTCGGAGCGCCGTTTGCTGCCGAGCGGTGATCGATGGAGCAGACCATGAGACGGTACGCGGGCTGCGTCATGCTATTTGCGCTGCTTGCCGGTCCCGCTACGGCGGCGACCGATTGCAGCCGGCCAAACAAATCGAGCATCGACATGATGTTGTGCTCCAACGACAAGCTGGCGCTCGCCGACAACATCATGGCGCGTGCCTTCCGCGATGCGTTCAATCGTACTGAGCGACGCGAGGCGCTGATCGAGGATCAGGAGCGCTGGCGCAAGACCGTGCGCGATGCATGTAAGGACGTGCCGTGCCTGATGCGTGCCTACCAAGACCGCACGAGCGAGCTGGACACGTGGTAGCGCGTTGACAAGCCTGCTGCCGCGGGCGAAGATTCGATGCACGTCGATGTGTTGGTAGCGTCTTATCGGGGGAGGCGAGATGACGATGCTGCGTACATGCGCGGCGCTGGCCGCTGCATCCTTGACGTTCGGATGGGTCTTCGCCGCCGAGCAGGACAACCTGCCGGACACCGCGAAATTGCAGGGCGCGGAAATACATAAGATCGCCACCCTGCCCAAGCCCCATCCGCATCGCATCTATGTCGTGGAGCCGGTGTTTCCACACCTCGTGCAAAGCAAGGTATGGATCATCGATGGCGACAAGCAGGACATCGTCGGCACCTTGGTGGGCGGCTACATGTCGAATTTCGCCCTCGCCCCCGATCACTCTCAGCTGTTTGTCGCCGACACGTATTGGTCCCTTGGCTGGCGTGGTCAGCGCAGCGACTTGGTGACGTTCTACGATCCGCAGACGCTCAATGTCACGGCCGACGTCATGCTGCCCAAGGGCCGCTTTCTGGTGGTGACCAAGAAGCAGAACGCGGACATTACGCCCGACGGGCGCTACGTGCTGTCGTACAACCTCGCGCCCGCGACCTCGGTGAGCGTGATCGATGTGCGCGAGAAGAAATACAAGGGCGAAGTGGAAGTGCCGGGGTGCGGCCTCATCTTTCCTAGCGCTGCCAATCGTTTCTCGTCCGTGTGTTCGGATGGGACACTCGCCACTGTGCAGTTCGACGCGTCGTTGAAGGCGAAGCTCAATCGGGACGGTCCGTTTTTCGATGCCGAGAACGATCCGGTATTCGAGCATTCTGCCTTCGACAAGAAACGCAACGTCGTGCACTTCATCTCCTATGACGGCGATGTGATCAGCGCCGATTTATCGAAGGAAAAGCCGACATTTCAGCCGAAATGGTCGCTGCTCGGCGCCGAGGACAAGGCCCAGCATTGGCGACCGGGCGGCTGGCAGATGTCGGCGGTGCATGCCGACAGCAATCGCTTGTTCGTACTGATGCACGAAGGCCCGAAGTGGACGCACAAGCAGGCGGGTCACGAGGTGTGGGTGTTCGACCTCAACACGCACAAGCGCATCAGCCGAATCCAGCTGAAGGATCACGCAATCTCCGTCGCGGTCAGCCCGGATGCGAAGCCGCAGCTTTACACCTTGACGGAGAAGCCCAGCTTGATCACCTATGACGCGCAATCGGGCGAACCGGTCGGTGAGATCGAGAAGCTGGGTGACTCTCCGATGCTGATTCACGTGCATGGTTCCTGATTCTGCTTTTGCTCGGCTCCGATGATCGATCCAACACCTCAACTGACCGCCATCGTGCTGCTGGCGCTGGTGTTCGGCTTCGCCGCCTACAGCAAGTTAACGGCGTGGACAGAGTTGGAAGGGGTGGTGCGCAACTACCGCATGCTGCCGCAAGCCCTGGTCGTGCCGGTGGCGCGGGCGTTGCCGTGGATCGAAGGCGCGCTTGCCCTGATGATCCTGTCGCCGCCGGTGCGGCGAGCAGCAGCGTTGGCGATGCTCGGTCTGCTCATCGTGTTCGCCGTGGCGATTGCACTCAATCTCGCGCGCGGTCGAAGCCATATCGATTGCGGCTGCTTTCGCTCGACCCTGCGTCAGAACTTGTCGTGGTGGTTGGTGTTACGCAATGTGCTGCTGATCGTCGCGTGCGTGATCACCCTCATTCCGACTGCGCCGCGCGAGCTGGTCCTGACCGACATGGTGACGGTTCTCGCCGGAGCGCTGAGCCTATTCATCGCCTATCTCTGCGTGGGTTTCGTGACGCTGAAACCGCCGCCCCGCTTCGATGAAATCGCATCGGCGCGCGCTGCGCTAGACCAATCGCTGCAGGGTTCTGTCTCGACAACTTGGAAAAGGCTCTAGCCGCACATCATGTCCTACGATGCTTTGCTTTACTCGAACATCATCCTGTGGCTGGTCGTGTTTGGTATGGGCGCAATTTTGTTCGGCATGGTTCGGCAGATTGGCGTGTTGCATGAACGCATCGCCCCCATGGGCGCATTGATGAACGACCGCGGGCCGGAAGTGGGCGAGATGGCGCCGGACATGCGCGTGCACACGATCGATGGGCAGACCATCAGACTGGGTGGCGCCAGTCCGACGAAGAAGAGCCGCTTGTTCTTGTTCGTTTCCCCCACCTGTCCAATTTGTAAGAAGCTGTTGCCGATCGCGAAGTCCTTCGCGGCGGGAGAGCAGCTCGAGGTGGTGCTGGTGGGCGATGGCGATCCTGCCGAGCAGCGCGCGATGATCGCGCAACACGCGCTGAGCAAGATGGTTTACGTCAACTCGCCGCAGGTGGGCATGGCATTCCACGTCGGGAAGCTGCCGTATGCGGTGCTGATCGACGAAGAAGGCGTGGTCCGAGCGAAAGGACTGGTCAATAGCCGCGAGCACCTCGAAAGCTTGGCAATCGCGCGCGAGACCGGCTATGGGTCGATCCAGGCGTATTTGAAGGCGCGGGGATACATCGCAGACGCGCCGGACCAAGCGCCGCCAGCCGAGGCGTCGAACACTCAAACGGCATCGACGCGGCAGCCTGCATGATTGGGAGGAGAGAGGCGATGTCCAAGAAGAGAGGTTTCGACAGCTTCTTCGAGCGCATGAGTCGGCGGACGGCGCAGAAGGTCTCGCGCCGCAACTTCCTGGCGACCCTCGGCGCAACTCTGGCGGGCGCAACGGTATTGCCTGTTCTACCCGTCAATCGGCGCGCACAGGCTGCCGAGGACACCGCGTTGCAGGCAGCCAAGGAATGGGCCGCGGCGGTGCAGGCGCAAACCAAGGACGAGCGTGCATGCAATTACTGGCGCTATTGCTCCAGCGACGGCTATCTGTGCTCCTGCTGCGGGGGTGGGGCGGCAACTTGTCCGCCGGGCGCCACACCGTCACCGACCTCCTGGATCGGCAGCTGCCTCAATCCAGATGACGGCAAGACCTACCTCATCGCCTATCGTGATTGCTGTGGTAAGGACACTTGCGCCCGCTGTGTATGCCTGGGAACGGCCGGCGAGATGCCGGTCTATCGACCGCAGCTCAACAATGACATCGTTTGGTGTTTCGGGGCGTCGAGCATGGTCTATCACTGCTCGAGCGCGGCGATCGTCGGCGAGGTCTGATCGCGTACTCCACACCCGCGCCTTACGCGTGGGTCGCGACGCGATCAGTACTGCTGTTTGGGCGTGGATCCTCTTCGCTGTGACGGCTGCCATGTCCAGCGCGACGCTCGCCGACTCGGCAGGCGCGCAGTTTCCAACTCCCGGTGCGGTGCCCGACGTTCTGGTACGGCAACACAACACGGTCGTCTACCGTATCGATGGCGCAGCGCAAGACTATTCGCGCAACTGCCAAGGCTGCCACGGCCATTTGGGTTACTCGGTCGAGGAAATTCCGGTGCTCAAGGATCGGGTCGGCTATTTCACCCGCACCCCGGCGGGCCGCGCCTATCTGGTGCGCGTGCCCAATGTCGCGCAGGCGCACCTGTCCGACGAGCGGCTGGCGCGCCTGCTCAACTGGATGCTGGCCACCTACAGCCCCGCCCAGTTGCCGCGCGATTTTGTGCCCTATACGGCCGAAGAGGTAAATCGCCTGCGGCGCGAGCATCCACCAAGCGTAGTACAGCTGCGTAAGCAAGTCGTGGAAGAGCTCCTCGCGCGCGGCGCGATTCCCGATGCTGCTGTGCTTTCCTTCGCCGGCGAGTGATTTCGTGCCCCATGGGAACTGGCGCGGTGTTGATGTCTCGATCGATGATTCCGATCGTCGCCAACCGGCTGGCAGATCAAGACAGGCACGCAGAGTAGTTTTTCGACAGCCCGCTGGCTCGCGGCGCTTGGCGGCGCTTCCATCCATGCCATGCCTACTTCCCTCTCGCGTCGTCGGCGTTTCCTGAGCTCGGCCGGTGTCTTCGCCTTGCCGGCTCTCGGGCTATGCCTGCCGCGTGCCTTTGCGCAGGCGCGCGAGCTGCCTCCACTCGCGGAAATCGCGCTCGATCGCAGCGAGCCCGGCTTGGCACGAGGAGAGCTGAGCGCCGAACAAGCCGTTGTGCCTGTCGACGGCGGCTTCGCTCGTCTGACCACCTATAACCGCAGCTTCCCCGGACCGTTGCTGCGCGTGCGACGGGGCGAGACGGTGCAGCTGCGTTTCAGCAATCGACTTGCCGAAGAAACGAATCTGCATTTCCATGGCATGAACATCCCGCCGGTGAGGCGAGCCGACAACATCTGGATCCACGTGCCGAAGGGCGAGGCATTCGAGTACGCCTTCACGGTATCGCAGCGCGACGCGGGATTGCATTGGTATCACCCGCACATCCACGGCAAGATGGCTCGGCAGATGTTCGCCGGATTGACCGGTGCGATTCTGGTCGAGGATCCCCCGGAGATCGCGGACGCGTTGCGTGGTATCGATGATCGCATCTGCGTGCTGAAGGACATCACGCTGCAAGGCGAAGACGTCGAACCGCATCGACATCTCGAGTGGCCGGTCGGCAAGGAAGGCGCCCAGTTGCTGGTGAACGGCGTGAGGGCACCGATGGTGCGCGCGCGCAGCACGCTCGTGCGGCTGCGCTTGCTCAACGCCTCCAACGCGCGCTATTGGCGCCTGCGGCTCACCGCAGACCAGCCGTTCAGCATCATCGCCGAGGATGGTTATTTCCTCGGCGCACCCATCGAGACCGAAGAGTTGCTTCTGGTGCCAGGGGGGCGCGCCGAGATTCTGGTCGACCTTGCCGGACGGGAGCACGTCACGATGTGGTATCACCCGGCACCGCGCCGCGGACACGCGTTCACCGCCGTCCAGCCCCTGTTGCACGTCGAGCCCCGCGCCGATGCAACGCCGGTGGTTCATCCGGCGCGGCTAGGTGTAGTGCCGGTGTTCGACGAAACGACTGTCGTGCAGCAGCGCAGCGTCGTGCTGTCCCTCCTGAACATCTGCAGCCAGTTCTTTCGTGAGGACCGCGTCGACATCCATGCGCGCGCGGGTTCGCGGGAGATTTGGCGAGTGAACAACGTCGATTTGATGGATCACACTTTTCACCTGCATACTTGGCACTTCCACGTTCTTTCTGTGAATGATGAAGCGCCGGCGCATGATGCGTTGCGTGATACGGTGAATGTGCGACCCGGTGATGTGCTGCGCCTAGGCGTCGATTTCAAGGAACACAGGGGCCGCACGCTTTACCACTGCCATATGGCCGAACACAGCGACAAGGGCATGATGGCGGTGATCCAGGTGGACTAAAGGTTGGATGATGGAGACGCAATGAAGCCCACGCTGGTTGCCGCGCTCTTGTGCCTGTTTCCACTCATGGCGCTTGCAGAGGGCGATCCGGTCGCCGGCAAGCAGAAGGCCGCAGCCTGCGCCACCTGTCATGGCGAGGACGGCAAAGCGCCCATCACCACCTATCCGAAGCTCGCCGGTCAGAATGCGCCCTACCTCGTGTACGCATTGCGGGCGTACAAAGCCAATCAGCGCAAGGGCGCGCTGTCATCGCTGATGACGGCGATCGCAGTGGTGTTGAGCGATCAGGACATGGAGGACTTGGCCGCCCACTTTGCGTCGCTACAGCCTTGATTTTGAGGGCTTGTGCGAGCGCACAACAAGAAGTGTTGAAGCCGGGGGCAAGGCAGGCGTATCCTTTTATCGCGGCATTCGCCGCACCTTTAAGAGGAGGGAATCCCGATGCACATCCTGCCTCACGACCTCGATCACGAGTTCCCTGAGTACATGCCTCTCATCCATGATCTCAAGGAACACGACGATCAGCTCGCGCGACTATTCGATGAATATGAAAGAGTTAACCGCGAGATCGTCGATATCGAGGAGAACGACAAGCCCTTTCAGGACTTCGAGTTCGAAGCAATGAAGAAGCAGCGTCTCAGATTGAAAGACAGCATTTACCGCATTCTTACCACACGCGCACGAGGCATGGCTTAGCCGATCGCCCGCGATCGCAATGATCGTCGGGCATTGAACTGAAGCGGCGAGAGGTTGCCGCCTCGCTGGCATCCTCCCGCCCAAGTGTCTTTTCTTGCAGCCGTTCTGGCTGCGGTCAATCCATTCATTACACCAGCCGTTTCCCGTCGAAGAAGGCTTTGCGCCAGCGGGTAATCGTAATCTTTTGGAATAAGCCCGCTTTGGTGAACGGGTCCTCGTTGATCAGACGTTCCGCTTCGGCGCGGTCATCGGTATCGACGATCAGAATTCCTCCGTGGCCACCCGTGCCGTCGTCATTGATTAGGGCGCCCGCGGCAAGCAGCTTGCTGGCATTGGCGGTCAAGTACTCGAGGTGAGCGGGCCGTACGGCAGCACGCAGCTGCGCGCTGCCAGGTTTGTCTTCGAGCTGAATGGCGTATGGCATGTTTGGTTTTCCTCCTTGGCGCTGCCATTCTACGGCGCCTTCGCCGCGAAGCGCTGAACGAGCTGCGGGTCGCCGCTGCTTCGGTGCATAATCGCGGCCTTTCACCATTCTTCGCGCAGCATCCATGGCTCAGTACGTCTACACGATGAATCGGGTGGGCAAGATCGTCCCGCCCAAACGCCAGATCCTCAAGGACATCTCGTTGTCCTTCTTTCCGGGCGCGAAGATCGGCGTCCTCGGTCTGAACGGATCGGGCAAATCGACTCTGCTGCGCATCATGGCGGGGACGGACAAAGACATCGAAGGCGAGGCCGTCCCAATGCCGGGAATCAAGATCGGCTTTTTGCCTCAGGAGCCGCAGCTCGATGCGCAGAAGACGGTTCGCGAAGAGGTCGAATCGGGGCTTGGCGAGATCCTCGAAGCCAAACGCAAGCTCGACGAGGTCTACGCCGCCTATGCCGAGCCGGACGCCGACTTCGACAAGCTCGCGACCGAGCAAGCGAAGTACGAGGCCATCCTGGCCGCAGCCGGCAGCGATACCGAACACCAGCTCGAGATCGCCGCGGACGCGTTGCGCTTGCCGCCTTGGGACGCCCAGGTCGCGAATCTTTCCGGTGGGGAGAAGCGCCGCGTCGCGCTGTGCAAGCTGCTGCTCTCGAAGCCTGACATGCTATTGCTGGACGAGCCGACCAACCACTTGGATGCCGAGAGCGTCGAGTGGCTCGAGCAATTCCTGCAGCGCTTCCCGGGTACCGTTGTCGCGGTGACGCACGACCGTTACTTCCTCGACAACGCCGCGGAGTGGATTCTCGAGCTGGATCGCGGATATGGCATCCCTTGGAAGGGCAACTACAGCTCGTGGCTCGAGCAAAAGGAGCAGCGCCTGGAAATCGAAGCGAAACAGGAGGCCGCGCGCATCAAGACGATGAAGCAGGAGTTGGAGTGGGTGCGGGCCAACCCGAAGGCGCGGCAGGCGAAGAGCAAGGCGCGCATCGCCCGCTTCGAAGAGCTGTCCTCCTACGAGCACCAGAAGCGCAACGAGACGCAGGAGATTTTCATTCCGGTGGCCGATCGCCTAGGCGACAGCGTCATCGAGTTCAAGGACGTGTCGAAGGGGTTCGGTGATCGGCTGCTGATCGATCGGCTCAGCATGAAGATTCCCCCGGGGGCCATCGTCGGCATCATCGGCCCCAACGGTGCCGGCAAGTCAACTCTGTTTCGTATGATCGTGGGCAAAGAGAAGCCAGACAGCGGTGAGATCGGCATTGGTCCCACCGTGAAGCTCGCCTACGTCGACCAGTCGCGCGATTCTCTCGAGGGGAACAAGTCGGTGTGGGAATTCGTCTCCGACGGCGCCGACATTCTCCACGTGGGCAAGTTCGAGACGCCGTCCCGCGCTTACCTGGGGCGCTTCAATTTCAAAGGAGCCGACCAGCAAAAGACGGTGGGCAACCTCTCCGGCGGCGAGCGGGGCCGCCTCCACTTGGCCAAGACGCTGATCGCCGGCGCCAACGTGCTGCTCCTAGATGAGCCGTCGAACGATCTCGACGTCGAGACCCTGCGTGCACTGGAAGAAGCATTGCTGGAATTTGCCGGGTGCGTGCTGGTCATCTCGCACGATCGCTGGTTTCTAGATCGCATCGCCACTCATATCCTCGCCTTCGAAGGCGATTCCCAAGCTGTCTTCTTCAGCGGCAACTATCAGGAATACGAAGCGGACAAGCGCAAGCGGCTTGGCGAAGAAGCTGCCCGACCGAAGCGAATCCGCTTCAAGCCTCTGGTCGCGTAAATCTTTCAACCCCCTGCCCACAGAGCCGGCCCAAATGGCCGGCTTTAATTTTCGTGCCCGGCCCATGTCGCTGCGATGCGAAAGCGGCCAGGCCATGATGGCGCAACTTCGACCATCAGGAAAAATCCCGGCTGCACCGGGTTTTCAGAACCGCACGTACCTGCGATCATGCGCGTAAACCAGCTCTGCGCGCTGCGTTAGGGGCCGATTTGCTGCGTATATTTCTTTCAGACGCTAGCCAGATCTGCATAAATTTTGCAGACTATCCTCGACGTGCAGGACAGGAGAGATACTGCACATAAAAACAGGCAACGAAATCAGCGAGGTCCAATTGAAACCAGCTTTTAGGGACGCAGTACAGGTGCCCAAATTGGGTCCAAGAGCGCACCAGAATGGACAGTGTTTGGGCGAGACCGCGCGGAAATGGACCGTGCGCGTCGCGTTCGGTGCCGTGTTCGGAATCTTCGCGCCCTTCAATTCGGTGGCCGTGCTTGCTGCCGAGCACAGCGCGGCGGTCGAGCGGGTGGCGAACCTGCTCGAGCAGGTCAGAGCGCGCTACGTCGAAAAGATCGACGACGCCAAGATGATTTCCGATGCGCTGAACGGGGTCCTCAAAGGCTTGGATCCGTACTCCAAATACATGGATCCGGAGACGTTCGAGAATCTACAGAACCAGAACCGCGGCGAATACGGCGGGGTGGGCATCGAGGTGCGACTCGAGGCGGGTGCCGCCAAGATCGTCACCGCGTTCGAAGATTCGCCGGCGACGCGTGCCGGGTTGAAGCCGGGGGACGTGATCACTCGCATCGACGACAACGCCATCGAAGGACTCGACCTGGAGCAGGTGACGCAGCGCATGCGCGGGAAGGTCGACACCGAAGTGAAGCTGACCGTGCTGCATGGCGGTGAAGGCCCGGCTGACCAAGTGACGGTGAGGCGCGGCGTGGTCCGCTGGCAGAGCGTCAGAGCCAAAATGATCGAGCCGGGTTACGCCTATGTGAAGGTCACGAACTTCCAGGAACATACCGCGGAGATGTTGGTGGCCGCGATCAACGATTTGTGGAAGAAGAGCGATGGCCACGTTGTCGGGATGGTGCTCGACTTGCGCGACAACCCCGGCGGACTGATCACGGCGGCCGTTGGCGTCTCCTCGATCTTCCTGCCGCCAAATGCTCCGATCGCCTATGCGGAGGGGGCCGGGCAGTCCTCCAAGATGCGCCTGTTCGCCCGCAAGGAGGACTACTTGCGGCCCAACACCCCTGACTTCCTGTTGAATTTGCCGGCTGAGATCAAAACGTTGCCGCTGGTCGTCTTGGTCAACAAGAATTCGGCTTCATCGTCGGAGATCGTCGCGGGTGCGCTGCAAGACCACAAGCGCGCGACCGTCGTCGGTACGTTGACCTACGGCAAGGGGTCGATTCAGCGCATGTTCCAGCAGGATGACGGCGCCGGCCTGAAGATCACCACCTCTTACTACTACACGCCGAGCGGGCGCAAGGTGAACGGCAAGGGCGTCACGCCGGACATCCTGGTCGAGAAAGATCCAGCCGTGGTGGCGGTGACCAACGCCGCCCCGACGACGCCGGCCGCCGGCGGTGAGAGCGCGCAACCCGTGGCAGCGGTGACGGCCGACCTTGCGCGCGTCGATCGCACGCCGGCGAAAGCGTGCGTGGTCAAGCCTCAGACGGACACGGATGCCGCTAAGAGCGGTGCCGCAGAGGAGGGACGCGACTGCCAGCTCGAAGAGGCGCTGCACGTGCTGCATGCACGGACCACGGTGAGCCAGAGCTAACTTCGTCCGATCGATCATGCGTTGCGCGTTCCGCGCAACGTCTGCAGGCCCGGTCTCGCCCGTCTTTGGCACCAGGCCGCTTCTTTTGCGCGGCGAGATCTCCTAGCCTCGCCCTTCGCGCTGCAGCAGCAGGTGATTGATGGCAAATGCCGCCTTCGCCCCCTCGGCCGCGGCAACGACCACCAACAGCACATCGCGCGATGCATCACCCGCGACGTAGACGCCCGGCACGTTTGTCTCTTCGGACGTGCGGCGTGCGACCACGCCGCCTCGATCATCGAATCGGCAGCCCAGCCGATCGAACAGCGACGAGCGCTGATGCTGGCCTGTGTTGAAGAACAATGCGCGGCGCTCGATGCGCTGTCCGCCCTCGAAGAGAACCCCCTCCAAGCGGCCCTGGGGATCGCCTTCCAAGCGCTCGATCTTCTCCTCTCGTAGCGTCACGCCGAACGCCGCCAACCGGCTCTGCTCAGCGCGCGCGTGCTCGTCGATACCATCGGTGCATAGGACGACGTCCTTGCTCCACAACGTCAGCATCAACGCCAGCCCCACGCCCTTTTCTCCGCGGCCGTACACCGCGATGGGCGCGTCGCGGTGCTCCCAAGCGTCGCAATAGGGACAGTGATGAACGCTGCGCCCATAGAGCGCACCGATCCCCGGCAGCGCTGGCAGCTCGTCCACGACGCCAGTGGCGAGCAACAACGTGCTTGATGCATGCTGCGACCCGTCCTGCATCGTGACCGTGAAGCGGTCGCCGTCGCAGCGCGCATCGGTCGCGATGCCGCGCACAAGCGTGACGGTGGGATAGCGCAAGGCGTCCTCGCGCGCTTGCTGAAGGAACGTGGCGGGTTCGACCCCGTCGCGCGAAATAAACGCGTGCATGGCGTGCGAGGCCGCGTTGCGCGGTTGACCCGCGTCGATGAGCAGGACCTGCCGGCGGCAGCGCCCGAGCACGAGCGCAGCGCTCCAGCCGGCCGGCCCGCCGCCTACGATGATGGTATGAAAGAGTGGATCGGCCATCGTCCCGAACAGATGCTTCCGGCGGCAAGGGAGCAGCAACGCGCGTTCCCCGCGCTTTGGCGAGTCGGCTGGCGGACAGTGCAGGCAGGCGAGGCCGCATAGCGATGGCCGCGGCGACCAACAACCGGATATGCTGTGCGCTCCGCTT
>Ga0070741_10018110_pt1 | contig 11466 bp, 7 predicted proteins | sample Coa_R1_4_FD_66440 | JGI IMG/M metagenome (GOLD analysis project Ga0070741, IMG submission 66440) | Surface soil microbial communities from Centralia Pennsylvania, which are recovering from an underground coalmine fire - Coalmine... | ecosystem: Environmental > Terrestrial > Soil > Unclassified ...
ACGTCGCGGCCGATGTTGCCGAGGCCGATGATGCCGAGCGTCCGGCCGGTCACGCCCTGGCCCATGTAGCCGAGCTTCTCGGCCCAGCCCCGCCCGGCCCGGGTCAGCCTGTCCTTTTGAAGCAGCCTGTGCGTCAGGGCGAGCATCAAGGTCAGCACCGCCACGGCGACCGGCCGCCGCACGCCGTCCGGCGTGATCGTGAGCAGCACGTCGTTGCCGGTGCAGGCCGGCACGTCGACGCTGTCGTAGCCCACGCCGAAGCGGGCGACCAGCGCCAACCGATCGGCGCCGGCGAGCGTCGCGGCGGTCACCCGGGGCGCCAGCACCATCAGCGCGTCGTAGCCGCGCACCTGGTCGGCGCGCAGCTCGGGGGTGTTCTCGGCCAGGAACTCCCACTCGACGCCCGGGGCGCGATCGAGCGCGTCGAGGCCGATGTCGCCGAAGCCCATCGTGCCGTCGGGCTTCAGGAAATCGCGGGTCAGGCCGACGCGGAAGGGCCGAGGCACGCGTCGTTCATCCAGACTCACGGTAGGCTATCTCTCAGAGCCGTGTCGCCGCCACCGTCGCTGCCACCGTACCTGCGGCGCGCGGTCCATTCGGCCACTGGCGCACCCCACAAGTCGTCGTCCGCCGGCACACCCAGGGGCAGCAGCGTGGTGGCGCGGAGCTGTAGACTCCTGGTCGAAGTGTAAGGGCTCGCCCACGCCGGGCTGATTGCCACAGGAGCCGATGCTCGGCCAACCTGCGCCGTCCACACCCTGGGCGGAACAGCCCGTGCACCTCGGATCGGCGTGAGCCCCGGTCGGATGACGTCGAAGCGGGAACATCGCGGCCCACGGCGCGCAGCACAAGCGTGTGCGGGCGTCACCGTTCGGCAGCGCGCCGAAGTCCGGCAGCTCGCCGCTGGCCTCGAGACCCGCGTCCCAAGCGGCGCTTTCCGGCCCCCGCCGCAACTACGTGAGGAGTGCGAGCCGTTTATCGAGCGCTGCACCACGATGGAGGGTGCCACGGTCACGGTCCGTCCGCTGCCGTCGCCCGGTCGCGCAGATGCGACAGGCACGGGTCGACCGGCCGGCCGGGGACGAGCCGGCCGCCGTCGGTGAATCCCTCCTCGCGATCCGCCAACTCGCCGATCAGCACCTGACGCCAGCGGCCGACCCGATCGGCCGAGGAACTCGAACGCGCCAAGTCGCGGGTCTCTTGTGGATCCTCACGGAGGTCGAAGAGCTGCTCGTGGCCCACACCACTAAACCAGACGTACTTCTCATGGCCGTCGGTGAGCCATTGCGCGGATTGGCCGAAGAGCGTGTGCTCGCCGTGCAGGTGGGGCCGCCACTCGACGGACTCGCCCCGAGCGAGCGGCAGAAAGCTGCGTCCTTCGACGGACTCGGGTACTGGCAGCCCAGCGCACTCGAGCAGCGTCGGCATGATGTCACGCAACTCAATCACGTGGTCTTGATCGACGGTGCCTCGTCCGATGCCGCTGCCGGGTGGACCCTTGAGGATGAGCGGGATCCGGGCGGACCCCTCGTATGGGAAGCTCTTGCGGAACAGGTGGTGGTCGCCCAGGAGCTCGCCGTGGTCGGACACGAAGCAGACGTATGTGTTCTGACCCAGCCCGAACTCGTCCAGGACTTCCAGGAACCGGTTGATCTGGTGGTCGATATGCGTCAGGTGGCCGTAGTAGCCCGCCCGGGCGCGCTGAAGTGTCCGCGGCGGGATCTTGCCCACGGTGCAGTCGGGACGGTATGGGTCGGCGTACTCGGTCAGGATGTCCACCCAATCGCCGACCGGCGGGTCAGGCATCGGTTGGTCGAGGTACTGCTCGAACGCCCAGGCGGGTGGATCGTACGGTGGGTGTGGGCGGTGGAACGACATGAACAGGAAGAAGGGCTTGCGTGGGTCGCGCCGTCGCAGGAAGCCGATGGACTGGGTCACCACCCAATTGGTCGGGTGCATCGACTCTGGCTTGTCCCAAGGTCGGGCGACGTAAGAATTGCAGTTCAGGCCGTGTTCGAAGTAATCGGCGTCGTGCCCCAGCCGATCGCGCAGCCACGGGATGTAGTCGTCGAAGGAGTCGAAGTCGCGGTCGCGCCGCCGGCCGAAGTGCAGGAATCCGTCGTGCAGAATGACGTTCTGGAAGCCGAGCTGCGAGCGCTCGGGGTAGACGTGCATCTTGCCGACGGCCTGCGTCTGGTACCCGTGGCGCGTGAACTCCCCTGCCACCGTCACGGGGTAGTCCCAGGGCACGCCGTCCCTGTAGCCAACGCGCCCATGCGTGCGTTGGCCGAGGCCGGTGAAGAACGCGGCACGGGATGGGATACAGGTCGGGCAGGCCGTGTAGGCACGCCCGAAGCGGACACCGTCCAGCGCTAGCCGGTCGAGGTAGGGCGTGTGCACGACCGGGTGCCCGTCGATGCTAAGGCAGTCGCCCCGCCACTGATCGACCATAATGGCCACGACGTTGGGGCCTTCGGGGCGCATCCGGCTGCGTGGTGGCATAGGGCTCCCGTCCGGTGAGGCTAGGACGTCTTAAGCTGCAGCTCGTCCATCGTTCCGTTGAAGTAGCTCTCGAATCCCGGCATGCCGCGACCGATCCAGAGGATACCGGTGGTCGCCCACGTGGTCGAGCTGTTGGTGATCGAACCGACGTTGACGCCGTCACGTATTAACGTGATCTTCGAACCGTCGTGCTGAGCGATGATGTGGTACCAGGTCCCGTTGCTCCAGTTGAGCGGTGTGCCCTGGTACCAGGAGCTTCCCCATTTGAGACCGATCGAGCCGTTGCTCGCGACGCGGAGACCATAGCTCGAGTCGGGAGCCCCGGCTCCGTCCTTGACCAGCAGCTTCTGCTCGACGGTGCCCGCTCCGGACGCGAACTTCACCCACACGTCGATCTTGATCTTGGTGGTGAAGTCCAGGTCGTCGGCGTCGGGCACGGTTGCGTACTGGTTCGTCCCGTTGAAGCTTAGGCCGTTCTGTAGGACGCCGGTAACGTGGCCGGGCGAGTTGAAGAGGGTGGCCGTGTGGCCATTGCTGGTCGCGTCCGCAGCTGTGCTCCCGCTCGCTTCGTTGAATCGCCAGCGGGCGACCTCTCGCTGTGCTCCTGCCTTCAGCTCGAGCAGGTAATCCTGTGTTCCGTCGGCGTGGGCCGCGGCCGGCGACGCGAATGTACGCGAGCCGGAGTTGGGAAACGTCCCAACGAGCGACGCGGTCCCCGTGGTTGGGTCGTACCATTTGGCCGTCACCGAGCTCGAGAACTTGCCCATGTTCACGACGGGCGACATCCGGGCCGGAACGTAAACCCAACCGTGAGAGCCATCGCTGGCGACCGCGGCCGTGGCATACGTGGCGGAGCCGTAGGTGCCGTAGCCTGATGTCACGAGCTGGTGGCTCGTGTTCGTGTCGGGGACGTCGACGTACCAGTCGTACTGTTGCAATGCTTCGGCGATGTACTTGGTGTGGAGCGTGCCACTTCGGTTCAGGTAGCTGGCCCAGTTCTGCGGCAACGAAGAGCCGAAGAAGGGATCGGATCCGATGGAGACACCGAGTGCACCCGATAGCGACGCCCAACCGGTCGCCTGTCGGACGTGGTAAGGGGTCGTCGTCGGGTCGCCAGGCGGAGCGACACCCTCGTAGCACGGCTCGACCAGCAGCGTCGGCTTGATGGTGCTGGCGGAGTAGTCGGCTTGCGTCAGCCGGTAAGCGTACGGGGCGTTTGTCGCGTCGTTGTAGTAGGTCTGGATCGAGCTGAACTTGTGCCAAGAGGAGGTCAGGTAGACCTCTGAGCTCGAGTGGACTGCTGTGATGTGGTAGCTTGCGATGTGGTTGGTGTCATACTGCTTGATGCCATTGTCTAACGCAGTTACTAGTGGAGTGAGATTAGGTGCCTCAGAGACGGAGGTGTCTCCGCCGTAAGTCCAGATGATATTAGGGAGGTTCTTGTACCGATTCCAGAGGTATTGACCTAAAGATGTCGCGTTAGACGTAGTCATGTAGCACTTGTAGGGAAGTGGATGAGGATCTGAGCACGATTTCGATCCAAGATTCGCGGTTCCCAAATAAAGCTGAATACCCTTCGCGGCGGCGATGTTGATGATGTCGTCGACGTGGCTGAACCAGGCCGCATTTGGTTGAGTCAGGTCATTCCCGATGAAGGGATAGTCACCATTCGTGTTAGGTGTCTCGGGGGAATACCCTGAGACGAAGACGTTGATCGTGTTGAATCCCTTGATGCGCCGATCCTCGAGGTACTGCGTCGCCTGCGCCGTGGTGTACGCCTGCATCAGCGACCAGGCCGTATCCGCGACGACGAGAAACGGCTGGTGGCCCTGGTCGACCAGGTAATGCCCGTTGCTGCTCACCTTGAGTGGATAAGCCGGGGCGTCATTTCCCGCGGCACGAACGGGCGTCGGGCCGAGGATCGCCAATAGCTGACCGACGGTGATCGCTATCGCGACGAGTCCGCGGTGTTGACGTGGACGCACCTCGCCCTCCCTATCGATTCAGTACTTCATCCCCGACATCACGACCCCCCGAACGAAGTAGCGCTGAGCCGAGAAGAACAGGACGATGCAGGGAAGCGTGACCATCAGCGACGCGGCCATCAGGTACGGCTCGCGAGGCTCGCCGCCGGTCTCGGCGGCCTGCTGGAAGAAGCGCAGGCCGAGCGCGAGCGTGAACTTCTCGGTCGAGCGCAGGAAAATCAGTGGGTTCAGGAACTCGTTCCAGTGGCTCAGGAAAGAAAAGATGGCCACTGTGGCTAGGGCCGGCTTCATCAGCGGCACGAGCACCGACGTCAGCGTCTGGAACCCGTTCGCACCGTCGAGCTCGGCGGCCTCGTCGAGTTCGATCGGGAGCGACAGAAAGAACTGACGCATGAGGAAGATGAAGAACGCGCTGCCGAAGTAGAAAGGCACGGTCAGCGGCAGAAAGGTGTCGAGCCACCCGAGCGCCTTGAACATGATGAATCGGGGTATGAGTGTGATCTCGCCCGGCAGCACGAGCGTGGCGACAACCGCCGTGAAGAGGACGCCGCGCCCGGGGAAGCGGAAGCGGGCGAAGCCGTAGGCTACCAGCGTGGAGCTCACGACCTCGCCTAGGACTGCGACCGCGGTGACGATCGTCGTGTTCGCCGCGAAGCGGCCGAACGGCACCTGCCTCCAGACGGCCGGGTAGTTGCCCCAGCGCGCGACCTCGGGCAGCCAGCTGGGCGGGAAAGTGAATATCTCGTGGCCGGCTTTGAGCGACGACAGCACCGACCAGGCGAACGGCGCCAGGAACGCGGCGGCCAGCACCAGAGCCGCCACGGCGCGAAGGCCGGCGAGGAGGTGTCGCAGGAGTGGCGGCCGCCGGCGGACAATCGAAGTGCGCACGCCGATCGAGCGCGCTGCCGAGGCGGTGCTCACCTCTCCCCCTCGTAGTAGACCCAGCGCCGCGAGATGCCGAACTGGATCAGCGTCAGCGCGAGCACGACCGCGAAGAAGAACCAGGCGAGCGCTGAGGCGTAGCCCATCTCCAGGAAGCGGAAGGCCTGTGTGAACAGGTGGATCAGGTAGAACCAAGTGGCGTACGCGGGCCCGCCGTCCGTGGTGACGTAGGCCGCCGCGAAGACCTTCAGTCCGCCGATGATGCCCAGCACCAGGTTGAAGAAGATCGTCGGTGAGAGCATCGGTAACGTGACCGCCCAGAAGCGCTGCCATCCGCTGGCGCCGTCCACGTGGGCCGCGTCGTAGAGCTCCTGGGGCACGCCCTGCAGCCCGGCCAGGAAGATGACCATGCGCGAGCCGCCAATGGTGCCCCACAGGTTCATGAGGAGCAGACCAGGAATGGCCCAGGCCGGGTCGGTCAACCACCCTGGTCCGGCCATGCCGAGCTCCGCGAGCGCCCCGTTCACGACTCCGTACCTAGGCTGCAGCACCCAGGCCCAGATCAGCGCGAGGGCTACGATTGGGGTCAGCGAGGGGATGAAGAAGGCGGTCCGGTAGAACGCCGACCCACGCAGGCCGGTGTTGAGCAGCAACGCGCAAGCGAGCGAGCCGGTGAGACCGACCAGGACGACGCCGCCGGCGAAATAGAGAGTCTTAAGGACCGACCCCCAGAACAACTCGTCGCCGGTCAGCATGTAGATGTAGTTCTGAATTCCGACGAACCGCGGCTGCGAGGTGATGGAGTAGCTGGTGAAGCTGAGGTAGAGCGAGGCGACCATCGGCCCGATGACGAACACGACGAGACCGACTGTCCAGGGGCTCGTATAAAGGTAGCCCTGCAGCGCCTTCCGCTGGCCGCGCGACAGCGACGCGAGCACCGTTAGAGCAGCGGCTTGTCCAGGATCGCCTGGACGGCTTTGTTCAGCTCCTCGATCTTTGCCCGTGGGTTGCCGGTCTCAAGCATGAACGCCTGGAACCCCTGGGTGACGGTCGTGTTGAACTCGGTCACCCGCGCGTTCTTCGGGAAGCTGGCGGGCTGGCTGATCTCGCTGATCCAACGCAAAGCGTCCTTATAGTTGGGGTTGTTAGCGACCTTGGGGTCGGCCCACACGTCGAAGCGCGGTCCCGGGGTTGTGGAGTCCGCCTGCGCGAGGCCGTTCTCCTTGCTGCAGAGCCAGAGGATCCACCGAAACGTCTCATTGGGGTACTTGCTGGACTTGTTCACGCTCAGCGAGTTGTTGCCGATGAAGGCGCCTTTCTTCCCCTCGGGGCCCGCCGGCATCCCGAACGCCTGCCACTTGAACTTGTCCTTGATCAGGTCGCCCATGTTCGCCACGTCCCAGGTGCCGTCCTGCCAGGCAGCGGTGAGGCCGTTGGCGAACATGTTCTGCACAACGCCGTTCGCGGGCGGGGCAACCTTGTGCTTGTGGACAAGGTCGTGCATGAACTGCAGCGCCGCTACCGTCTTCTCCTGGGTGAACCAAGACGTCTTCAGCTCGGTCGGCTCTATCCAGTCGCTGCCCCAGGACCTGATGAAGGTGTAGGCGCTTTGCGAGATGTACGGGAACATGAAGCCGTAGCGGTCGGGCGTGCCGTCCCTGTTGGTGTCGAGGGTCGTGGCCTTGAGTGCATCGAGCCACTCCTTGTCGTAGCGCCACTCCCACTCGGGTGGCTTGGCCCCAGCTTCCTTATAAGCGTCGAGGTTGGTGAACTGGGTGCAGTAGCCCGGGTGGGATCCGTACGAGAGGCCGCAAAGCTTCCCGTCCCACATCAGCGCTTTGATCACGCTCGGGAAGAAGACGCCTAGATCGACGTTCTCGGCCTTGACCAGCGGGTTGAGGTCGAGGGCAATCCCGCGCGCGGCGAACGGGTAGAAGACGTAGAACGGGCCCGACCAGTAGGCGTCGCCCAGGTCCCCGGCCGCGACTAGCGTCGTCAGCTTCTGGGTGTACTCGGCGTCGGGCGTCAGCTCCAACTTCACCTCGACGCCCGCGGCCTTGCTGTAGGCCTCTGCCTGCTTCCTGAACCACTCCTCGACGAGGCCGCCTGGGCGCAGGTGGAAGCGGATCGACGCGGTCTGCTTGGCGGCGGCTGGCTGGCCGGCGGCGACCGCGCCCGGCTTGGTCGGCTCCGCGGGCATCGGCCCTTTGGTTGTCGCCGGCGCTGTGCTTACCGCCGGGGTCGGCGCGTTGGTTGGCGTCACGGTGGTCGTCGACACGCCGGCGCGCTGCGCGGGCTCGGCCGTCTTCGCCGGTACTGGCGTTGCGGTCGGCGTAGGCGCGCCGCAGGCGGAAAACAGGAGCGAGGCCGCGCCGGTTCCAAGCCCGACGACGAAACGGCGACGAGTCACCTTGGCCATGGACAACTCCCTCTTGGTTCAGGCTCACGCCTGCTCTGCTGCCTTCCTTACCTAGGAAAACTCCGTGCCCAGGGAGCAAACCTCTGATGACGGTTTCTGTTAGCATCCGAACGAAGGGTCGAAGCCACCGTCGCTGGACATCGTACCAATCGAGCCCGCACTCGCCACCTGCTCTTCGGACCAGAAGGGGGACGTGAAGGGGCCGCAAAAGAGACATGACCGAGCATCATTGCTCGCTTGAGGCCCTTCGCTTCGCACTGAACCACCTATACGAGCCCCAAGCTCTTCGGACGAGCCCACTCGTTGGCGCCCTCGCAGCCGCCGGGCGGGCCAACGTCCCGTCGGCGTTGCAACGGACGCTCACCGATGCGATTGAGGCGCTGAAGCCGTCGGCCGACCTGCCCGCTCATTCCCGCGCCTGGCGCACCTACGAGGTTCTCTTCTATCGCTACGTCCAGCAATGCAGCCAGCAGGAGGTCGCCGATCAGCTGGGCGTGAGCACGCGGCACCTCAAGCGCGAGCAGCGGAGCGCGCTGGAGGCTCTGGCCCACGTCCTACGGGAGCGGTTCGGTCTCGCGATCGACGTCCGGGGCGAGGCCGAACCGGATGAGCCACACGACAGCGAGTCCGCGCCCTCCGTGGACAGCGAGCTGCGGTGGTTGAGGGAGCTGCCACCAGGGACCCGCGCCGATCTGGGCGAGGTATTGCCTGCCGTGCTCGAGCTCTTGCGTCCGATGATCGCCCAGCACGCCGTTCGCCCACAGGTCGACGGCATCGATCAGGTCCCGTCCGTGGCCGCTCACCCGATCGCGTTGCGGGAGGTGCTTCTTAGCCTGCTGACGGTGGCCGTTCGGCAGGCCGAGGGGGGCGAGCTCGCGATCTCGGCCAGTTCCGCGGCCGGCCACGTGGAGGTCCGAATCCTAGGGGAGGACCCCCGGCGTCGCCATCCGCTCGGCCCGGCTGAAGTCGCCAGTCTGGCAATGGCCGGCCGGCTGGCGTCTCTGTGCGGAGGCAGCGTGATCTCGTCGGCCGATGCGGGAGCCTTCACGGCGGCCTTGGCGCTGCCGGGTCTGGAGCAGGTGTCAGTGCTGGTCGTCGACGACAACGCCGACACGCTGCGGCTGCTGGAACGCCACGCCACCGGCACCACCTACCGGATCGTCGGCGTCCAGAATCCGGCCCGCATTTTCGACGTGGCCGGCGAGGTCGTCCCACGGGCCATCGTCCTGGACGTCATGATGCCGGAGATGGATGGGTGGGAGCTATTGGGGCGCCTTCGACAGCATCCGGACACGAGCCGCGTCCCTGTTCTGGTTTGTACCATCCTGGCTCAGGAAGAGTTGGCCTTCTCCCTCGGAGCCAACGCGTTCCTTCGCAAGCCCTTCAGCAGACTGGACTTGCTGGGCGCTCTTGATCGCCTGACCGGTCCCGCGGGGCCAGGACTTCGCTGAGCGTTTGGACGCAGGCCAGCACCTCGCGCAGGGTCAATCCGCCGCTCTGGGTGCAGGTCAGGAAGTCGCTGCCGGCGGCCTCCGCGACCGGATCCTGGGCCGAGATCGCGACGACGGGGATACCGCGGATCCGCGGATCGCTGCTCTTCTCCTGAAGCACCATGTAGCCGTTCATCCCCGGCATCCTTAGGTCGAGCAGCATCACGTCCGGCCGGCGCTCGCGCAGCAAGCTCAAGGCACGTGGCCCATTCGGTGCCCGCAGCACGCGGTAGCCACGCCCGGCCGACGCGAGCATCCGACCGAAGAGTTGCAGGGCCTCCTGCTCGTCGTCGGCTACCAGCACTGTCCGCACGGAGCATCCCAGCCCGTCGATCGTCGAAAGCAAAGCCTCGGTGGACACGGGCTTGACCAGGTAGCGCACAACCCCCAACCGTTCCGCCGCCTCCGCTTCCCCAGGCACCCAACACGTGATGATCGGTGTCTGGCACGGCACACCGATTGCCCAGGCTGCGTGGGACTTCGCCGTGTGGATGGCCCGATCGTTGACGATCAGCGCCCGAGCCGGCTCTCTTCTCAACTCTCCGATCGCCTGCTCCAGGTCCGGTACCGAGACGACTTCGACGGCGCCGAGGTAGCGCCTGATCAGGCGTTGAAGCAGGTTTCCTGACTCGACGACCACGAAGCGCTGCAGTAAGCTCGGGGCCGGTGCCCGCGAGCGCCGACTGCGCGGCTCGTAGTACGGGTTCGCCGTGAGCCACCGACGCGTGCTGTCTGGCCCACGAGGCGGCGCTACTTCGATGGGCAGGCTGAAGTGGAACGCGCTGCCTCGCCCCGGCTCACTGTCGAGCCACATCCGGCCGCCGTGCATCTCGATGAAGCGCTTGCTGATCGCAAGCCCAAGCCCCGTGCCCCCGTAACGCCGGCGGATCGAGTCGTCAGCCTGATGGAACGGCTCGAAGATCCACTCGCGGGTCTCCGGACTAATCCCGGGACCGGAGTCGGAAACGCTTACCACAACGTCGTTGCCAGCTACTCGAACCTCGACCTGCGCGCCTCCATCGTCCGTGAAGCGGCCGGCGTTGCTGAGCAAGTTGAGCACGACCTGCCGGATCCGCGTTCGATCACAGAACAGCGGGGGCACATCCGAGGGCACATCGATCACCAGGCGGAGCCCCTTTGACTCGAAGAGGGGCCTCACCGCCACGACCGCCGCCTCGACAATGTCACGGAGGGAAACCCACTCCCGACTGACCGCCATCTGTCCGGCTTCAACCCGAGACAGGTCGAGCACATCGTCCACGAGGCTTGCCAAGTGCTGGGCGTTTCTCTGGATTACCGCGACATCGGCCAGCAGGCGGGGGGGTAGCTCGACCCCGTAGGCGTGCGGCGCCTGGGCGATCATCTCACTGAACCCGACGATCATGTTGAGCGGAGTCCGCAGTTCGTGGCTGACGTTGGCGACGAACTGCTCCTTGACCCGACGCGCTTCCTCGGCCAGACGGTACATGCTCTCAAGCCGCCCGGAGAGCCGTGCCATCTGGTTGTTGGCTTGGATCAGGTCGTCCTGCGTCTGCCTCAACTCGACGCGCTGTGCTCGAGCCTCCTCAAGGAGTTGCTGCATCTCGTCGTACCTGGAGGACAAGACCTCGATCAACTCGCCGGAGGCTCGGCGCGAAAGTGAGAGAAGTGCATCCATACTCCAGATGACTGCGATCGCCGCAGCCGAGGGGGGCGCTTCCACGGGAAGCATCCCGCCTGCCCCGAGGAGAACCAGGCTGGACAATCCGGCGACGACGAAACCGCTGCGCGGACCGATCAGCAGGGCAGCCAGCCCTGTGGGTACGGCAAACAAACAGGCGGTACCATCGGCGGGGAACCAATCCAGCAACAGCAGACTGGCGGCCATCGCGCCGAGCACAAGAAGCCAGAGCGCTGTGCGTTTTCGGCGCTCCCACAGAAGGCGGACGAGCAGAGCCAAAGCCATAAGTGCCAGGCCGAGCAAGTCAAGCTCCCATGGCCACTTCAAAGCCTCGGTTATCCAAATGACGACGACCCCGAGCCCGACCAAGCCGAGCAAGACCAGTTGCGGGTCGCTGCGCCCAAGTTCGTCTTCCATCTCGCGACGGGAGATGGAGATCGCCCCCCAAGACATGGCCCTTCTCCCGATCTCCTCCTCGAGCACGTCCAGAAACGGTTACGCCTCGCGGAAGGCGCCAACAGCTTGATC
>Ga0070741_10018111_pt1 | contig 11466 bp, 12 predicted proteins | sample Coa_R1_4_FD_66440 | JGI IMG/M metagenome (GOLD analysis project Ga0070741, IMG submission 66440) | Surface soil microbial communities from Centralia Pennsylvania, which are recovering from an underground coalmine fire - Coalmine... | ecosystem: Environmental > Terrestrial > Soil > Unclassified ...
CCGCCGTTGGCCGCCCCGAACTGGGGGCCGATCTCGTTGAACGGCTCGGTCAGCGAGGCGGCCGCGAAGACGACCAGCTCCCTGGCGGCGCCACCGGTGGCCGGGCTGGTGGCCGAGGCCGGGCCCGTCGCGCCGGCGGCCGGCGCAGTGGCCGCCGGGGACGCGGTCGCCGCGCCGGATGGGGCGCCCGCCGGGGCGGCGGTGGACGCCGCTGGCGCGGTCGTGGGTGGCGCGGCTGGCGCGGTCGTGGATGGCGCGGCTGGCGCCATCGTCGGCGCTGGCGCGGACGTCGGAGGTGAGGCCGGCGCCGTCGGGGCGGCCGGCTTCGTCGGCCCCGCGGTCGGTCCCGGAGCGGCGCAGGCCGCGACGACGAGGCAGACGGCCAGGATCAGCGGGACGGTCGGCTTCCGGACTGGCATGCTCTTCTCCTCGACGATGCACGTTTTCTGACTAGTCGCAGAATGATTATCGGCGAAGATATCAGAGGGACGGGCAAGCCCACCAGCCGGGTCTGCCCTTCTTACCCGTGCCGGGGTAGGCGCCTGCCGAGACGCATCGGGTGCTCCGCCCGGGCGGCCGAGTGGGCCTGGTCGCGTTCGGCCAGCTCGATGCCTGTCCGGCCTATGGTGCCATCGCGCCAGCCTCGAGCGCGTCATCGACGCGGCGGCCGCGTTCCTTCCGCCGTCCCGCTACCGGACGCGAAGCAACTCGGCGAGATGGTCCGGACGGCCGGACTCGCTGACACCGTGGCCGAGGCACGCACGATCGGGTTGCGCCTTCTATCCGCCCGCGGCCTCGTCCTGGCGCTGGCCTCGGGCGGCTCCGCGATGGATGACGTGATGGCGAACGTGCCCGTCGAACGCCGGTGGAGCGTCCTCTCGGACGTCGAGCAGGCGTTGACCCGCTTCGAGGGGACCGGACGCGCTGTTCGTTCGCCAGGCCTGCGCGTAGTCACGGCGAGCGCCGGCACGGCAAGAAGGGCGCGGACGTCCACCTGAGCGTCCCGCCCGGCACGCTCGTCCACGACGAGGCGACCGGCGAGCTGCTCGCCGACCAGGCAGGTGCGAGCTGACGCGATCCGGCGCCAGCGGCGGGCGACGCCCTATTTGCCGATGGCCGCGCCAGCCGGACGCACCACAATCGAGCGGATCTGGCTCACGTAGCGGCCGCCGCGGGCATCGCCCGGGACGACCAGCCGTGCCATGCCGTCGACGTCGGCGAGCGGACTCCCGTCCGCCTCGTATGCGACCAGCACCTTCTTGCCCTCGAAGCCCGGGTCGATCTCGCCCCACGCCACCACAGCCCGATAGTCGTCGGTTGCCTCGACCGTGACGTACCACTGCAGACTGTCGTTCCGCCTGGTGGCGTCGAACATCGGCTTGGCCGCGGTCAGCAGGTCCACGAGCAGCGGCCCCCGATAGACGTGCCGCTCGCGCGCGTTGCCGGACATGAACTCGACGCTGACCTCCTGCGCAGGCAGTGCCTGGAGGTCGGCCAGCGTGTAGCTTCGCGGGGCGTCGACCGCCCCGTCGACGGTGAAGGCCGGGCTGTAGACACGGGTCTGGGCGCGCGCGCCGGGTGCGGCGATCAGCGCCACGAGCAACGCCACGACCAGGAGAAGGACGCGCGAACGGTGGGCAGCGGCGGGGTGCGGACGCATTGGGGCCTCCGGGAGCTCGCGCATGTGGCCAGTCATCAAAATGAGACTAGTCACGACAAGAATACCAGGCGAGCGGCCATCCGTCCACGTCCTGGTGTAAGGGACCGGCGCTACGTCTCGGGAGCGCGACGACCTCCATCCGGTACTCGTGCGGCGGGTCGACCGTCGCCCGATCGGCGGAGACGCGCGTCCGACGACCCCAAGGATTATCGGCCGATTGACTTGACGCCAAGGTCTCACGTCAGATAGGCTAGCGGCCGGCGATAGTCATTATGTGACTACAACGGACGCGTTGGCCGCTGGTGGATCTGCGCTGAAGGAGTAGAGCGATGGCGATTGGCACCGCACGCGGTACCCACGAGGCCAAGGCGCGCGGCGCCCTGGCGCTGGTGCCCGACGGGGTCCACCTGATCGGCGGTGACTGGTCCGCTGCCGCGAGCGGTGAAACCATCGAGGTCGTCGACCCCGCCAGCGGCGACGTCCTTCGGCGGGTGCCTCGCGGCGGCGCCGACGACGTTGCCGCAGCGGTGTCCGCCGCCGCTGCCGCGTTCCCGCGCTGGCGCGACATGAGCCCCACCGCGCGGGCGGAGCTGATCCACCGTTGGGGTGACCTCTGCATCCAGCACGGCGAGGAGATCGCAATCCTCGAATGCCTCGAGGTCGGCAAGCCGTTCCGCGGCCCGTCCACCATCGGCGAGCGCGCGATCTACTTCGCCGGGTTGGCCGACAAGGTGACCGGGGACACCCTCCCGTCGGCCCGCCCGGACGTCCTTGGGATCACCCTTCGTGAGCCGTACGGCGTGTGCGGCAGCATCGTGCCATGGAACTTCCCTCCAAGCTTGATGATGGGCGACGTCGCGCCGGCCATCTCCGCCGGTAACACCATCGTCGTCAAGCCGCCCGAGGACGCTCCACTGGCCTGCCTGTACGTCGGCAAGCTCGCGCTCGATGCCGGGATTCCGCCTGGCGTCGTCAACGTCGTTACGGGGATCGGTGGCGAGGCCGGCGCGGCACTGCCGCTCCATCCGCTTGTCCGCCACATGAGCTTCACCGGCTCGCCCGAGACCGGTTCGAAGGTCATGGCTGCTTGCGCACAACGACTGATCCCGCTGCACCTCGAGCTCGGGGGCAAGTCACCGCAGATCGTCCTCCGAGACGCCGATCTGAGCGCGGCTGTCCCGTCGATCGTGCGCAACTTCACCAACAACGCAGGGCAGGTCTGCGTCGCCGGGACGCGCCTGGTAGTCGAGGACGCCCTCCATGACGAGATCGTCGACAAGGTCGCGGCCGAGATGGCCAAGGTGCGGGTCGGCCCGTGGTACGAAGACGTCGACATGGGCCCGCTGATCAGCGCCAAGCAGGAGCGGCGCGTTCTGGGCTACCTCGGGATCGGTCGCGAGGAGGGTGCGGAGGTGATCGTCGGCGGTAAGAAGATGTCGGGCGACAAGTTCGACCGAGGCTTCTTCGTCGAGCCAACCCTTTTCGACGGCGTTATGCCGCACATGCGGGTGGCCCAGGAGGAGATCTTCGGTCCTGTCCTGTCGGTGCTCAGCGCGCAGGACGTCGACGAAGCGGTCGAGATTGCGAACGGCACACGCTACGGGTTAGGCGCCTCTATCTGGACGCGCGACATCAAGAAGGCCATCCAGGCTGCGAAGCGCATCGAGTCCGGACAGGTCTACATCAACCAGTACGGTAGCGCCGGCGTGATCGGTGCTCCGTTCGGTGGGTACAAGAACAGCGGCTTCGGCCGAACTGGCAGCGCCGAAACGATCCTCGAGTACACCCAGCTCAAAGCGGTCGTGTTCAACGCCGGCGGTTGACTCCACTGAGGTCGCATCGATGGCCGCGTAGAGCCCAACCTCCTCTTGCGGCCGCGTCCGAACGTGGACCGAGACAATACGATCGCCGGAGTCGACGAAGCGCTGCCCGCTGCCTGTGCGCGACCTTGGGGCCGTCTGGCCCACCAGGACAGGTCGAAGTGGCGCGGCCCGCCACGTCAGCGGCCGGGCGTAGGGTAGAGCGAAGCCGGGATGCGGGAGGTCACAGCGAGCATGGCCCCATCGCTCCGTCTCTCGGTCGACGAGGCGGCGGCGTCATGGGCTCTTTTGATCCGCGCCGCGGCCGATCAGTTCAAGCGGCTCGCCGAGGAATCGCCCTTCGGCACCGAGACCTTCCGCGCGGCCCGCTTACCGGCTTTCCGACCGGGCGTGTCGGTCAGCGAAGAGCTAGAGTACCTGCGGTCGCTGGCACGGCCAGCTGACGTTTGGATGGACATCGGCGCGGGCGCCGGGCGCCTGGCGATTCCACTTGCCCGGTCGATCCGCCGCATGATCGCGGTCGAACCCTCCCCGACGATGCGCGTCGCCCTCCTTGAGGCGGCCGCCGCCGAGTCGGGTGGCGGGGCTTTGGAGGTGCACGATCGCCGCTGGCCCGACGAGGCCGACCACATGCCCGTCGTGGACGTCACGTTGGCGGCCAACCTGCTCTACAGTGTCGACGAGCCCTTGTCCTGGGTCGACGCCATGGAACGCCGGTCGCGACGTCTCTGCGTCGTCACGCTAGCCGACCGGCCGGCGCGGGCGCCAGACGAGGATGTCTGGCTCGATCTGATGGGGGAGCCGTTGATCCGCGGGCCGGGCGCACCAGATTTCGTCGCGCTGCTGTTGGCGACCGGCCGGCGAGTCGACGTGCGGACCTTCCTGGCACCGGCCCCCCGCCCGATCGGTCTGGACGAGGCGGTTGAGGCCCAGCGTTGGCGTTGTGGCCTCCGGGAGGAGTCACCGCGTCTGCCGCAGCTGCGAGACGCGGTCCGCCGGCGTGCCGATGCCGACGGTCTTGTCCGCCTTCGGGCGGGCCGCGGATACACGGCCGTGGTGACCTGGGAGCCTCGCCAAGCCAGGTCAAGCGCGGCCGTGGCAGGCGGCTCCGCGCCGTAGCGGCGCCAAGGACGTCCCTCCGCTCCCTGCTCAAGGGGCTTGGTCAGGGCCAGTAGCCCCGGCCTTCCGCAACCGGGCACGCGACCCGCGGGCGGACGGTCCAGCCTGGATGGGCCTCGGCCGGCTCGCGAGCAGGCGGAGCTCGCTTCCCACGGGTGCCGCGCGAAGGTCGTGTGTAGCTCGGAGGCGACGTCGGTGTTCGCCGAGGAGTCCCACGGGGCGTGCGACCGGCGCGTCCTGCGTGGGCGTTCCCACCGCTACCAACGCGTAACCGGCTCGCCGCCTTCCCACAACCGTGCGAGTGCAGGCTTGCCCGGTCGTCGGCTGAGTGGGGCACGCATGGACCTGCCGCGCGAAGGAACCAACTACCACAAGATCGCGGCGGCCGGTGTGACTTCGGGCATGCTCGACGCCATGGAGCAGCGTCGGCGGCCGGGTGCGTCGGCGATGCACCTGCGCGCCGGCACCGACTTTCTCCAGGCGGGCCGCGACCAGGTGGCGCTGCGGCTGTTCGAGTTCGCCTACAGCCGCGCCCTCTCCCACCCTCGGGTGCGCGCCTTCCTCGACGGGGGCCGCTAGCCGCCGGTGAGCGCTCGGCTCGAGCCGATGAGCCTACCCCAAAAGCGCGGAACCTGGTCTACGCAATCGCAACCGGGCCACGACCAGCATCACGTGGCGCTGGCCCTATCGTGCGAGCCGTGGCCTGGAGAGCAAGCACTAGGGTGAGCGCCGGAATGCGGACCCGGTCGGCGGTTTGACGATGCGGCAGTGGTACGCGGTGAAGTCGAAGCCACGGCGCGAGTCCTTCGTGGAGCAGCTGCTCGAGCGCGCGAACCTCGAGGTCTTCCTCCCTCGCATCGGGCGGAAGGGCAGGGCGACGGAGCTCGAGCCGTTGTTCCCGGGCTACCTGTTCGCGCGCCTCGACCCGATGCTGGGCGACGTCCAGACGGTGCGGTACACGTACGGCGTCGCGCACCTGGTTGGGTTCGGCGGCGAGCCGGCCGCCGTTCCGGACGCGCTGATCGCGGCGATCCGTCAGCGCGTGGTCACCAGGCAGCCCGCGATCACCTTCGGTAAGGGCGAGCGGGTCGTGATCACCAGCGGCCCCTTCAAGGACGTCGAGGCGATCTTCGACCGCCGTCTGTCGGCCGAAGGGCGCGTGCAGGTGCTCATTCGGATCGTCGAACGGCTTTGCCGGGCTGAGATGCACGTCGGGCAGTTGCGCCGTGCCAGCTAGGTAACGCTCGCTCGGGCGAGGTCGCTAACCGAGCACGGCATCTCCTCCGTCGACGTCCACCGCCGGCGGAGCGAGGCCCACGCAAGGCACATACGGCGGGTCGGGACCCCAACGGCAAAGCACCAGGGGCTCCCGAATGGCGGAGCGTGCCCGCCGCAGTGCCCGGGCGGCCCGACGAATCGCACCAAGGGAGGTAGTGGCTATGAGGGCATTGGTCACGGGCGGCGCGGGGTTCATCGGCTCCTGGATCGTCGACCTGCTGGTCGAACAGGGGCACGACGTCGCGGTCGTCGACAACCTGGTGACCGGCCGGCGCGCGAACCTGAACCCCGCCGCTCGTTTCTACGAGGTGGACATCACCGAGCCGCGCCTGACCGAGATCTTCGCCGAGGAGCGGCCCGAGGTGGTCTTCCACGAGGCCGCGCAGATGTCGGTCAAGGCGTCGACCGACGACCCGATCTACGACGCGCGCATCAACGTGATCGGCCTGCTGAACACGCTCGAGGCCTGCGTCTCGACCGGTGTCCGCAAGATCGTCTTCGCGTCATCCGGGGCGACCTACGGGAACCCCCGCCGGCTGCCGATCGACGAGCGGCACCCCCAGCGTCCCGAGTCGCCGTACGGCATCACGAAGATGGTGGCCGAGCACTACCTCCACTACTACGCGCTGGACCGCGGCTTGCAGTACACCGCGCTCCGCTACGGCAACGTGTACGGACCGCGCCAGGATCCGCACGGCGAAGCGGGCGTCGTCGCGATCTTCACGCGCCAGCTCCTCACCGGCCAGCAGCCAGTCATCCACTGGGATGGCGAGCAGGTGCGGGACTACGTGTACGTTGCCGACGTTGCCCGGGCCAACCTCCTCGCGGCCACGCGCGGCGACGGCGGTCGCTACTCGATCGGCACCGGCAGAGGCACGTCGGTCAACCAGATCCACCGCTACCTCTGCTCGGCGATCGGCGTGCAGGTCGAGCCGCGCTACGCGCCGCGGCGTCCGGGCGACCTGAGGGCCGCCCAGTTCGACCCCACGTTGGCGCGACGCGACCTGGGGTGGACGCCCGAGACGCCGCTGTCCGAGGGGCTGGCGGCGACGGTCGCGTTCTTCCGGTCCGAGCTCGAGTCGGGCGCCGCGGCGGTGGCGGCCGCATGAGTGGCGTCATGACGGCCGGCTCGCTGGTCTTGATCTTCTTCGCCGTCGTCTGCGGCGTGATCGGCCAGATCGTGCTCAAGCTGGGGATGACGCAGATCGGGCGCATCGACGCGGCGGCGGTCGCGCAGCCCTTGCAGGTCGCGGCCGCGACGCTGACGAACCCGTTCGTGGTCGGCGGGCTGGGCCTCTACGCCCTGGGCGCCGCCGCGTGGCTCACCGTCCTATCCCGCGTCCCGCTCAGCTACGCGTACCCGATCCTGGCTTTGAGCTACGCGATCACGCCCGTTCTGGCGTGGCTCGTCCTCAACGAGAGCGTTCCCTCCTTCCGGTGGCTCGGCATCCTGACGATCTGCGTCGGGGTCGTGCTGGTCTCGCGCAGCTAACTGCACTGGGCAATGGCCAAAGGACGATCGATGACGACGAGCCAACCGCACCGACCACCGCGGGGAACCGCCCCGTCCTCACGCCGCCCAGGTCGTCGCGCCTTCGTGAAAGGCGGCGTGGCGCTCACGGGGGGGCTCGCCCTCGGCGCCACCTACGTGAAGCCGGGCATGCTGAGCGTGGACGTCTCCCAGACCGCCTACGCGTCGGGCGGCGCGGCGGCCGCCGGCGTCCTGCCGACGGCGCCGGCTTCGCCCACGCCGACAGCGGCGCCCGGGCAGACGAAGGTCGCGGCGGCGGGCGACGCGGGGGGCGCCGGCACGCCGACGCCGACCCCGTCGAGCCCGCTGATCGGCGGCGACACGCCGAACCGCCCGCCGACCGCGACCCCGACGGCGACCCCGCGGCCGCCCGCAACGGCCACGGGCGCCCCGGCCGCGCCGGCGCAGTCGACCTCCACGCCGCCGCCCAGCCCAACCTCGACCAAACCGTCGGCGTCGCCCTCGCCGACCGCCGGGGGAGCGTCCGCGACGCCGACCCCGCCGGCCCCGAGTCCGACGGCCGGCCAGCCGAGTCCGACGGCCGGCCAGCCGAGCCCCACGGCGACGAAGCCGCCGGCGACCGCCACGCCTGTCCCCACGACGCCGCCGGCGACGGCCACGCCTGTCCCCACGAAACCGCCGCCGACGGCCACGCCCGTGCCCCCGACCCCGACCAAGCCGGCGCCGACCGCCACGAAGCCGCCAACCAACACGCCCCAACCGAACCCGACGAAGGCCTCCGGTTAGCCCCAATACGGTTCACTTGAGCAGCGCCTGGGCGCACGCCCTCACTCTGGCCCTCTCCCAGGGCAGAGGGACGTGGCGGTGCCATTCCGCGCGACCGGCGGCCTTTCAGTGAACCGTATCGCGGCTAGCGCGGGCAGGGCAGCAGACGAGGTGATAACGGAGGAAGCAGGTGGCCGTATCGCTCCGCTCAGCTCCGCTCGACGGCGCACGGGTGCGCCGTAGCGACCGTGTCGTCGAGCGCGTCGTCGACGGCGAGCTCGTGCTGTACGACACCGCCCGACACCGCGTCCACGTGATGAACCCCACCGCGGCGTGGATCTGGCGGCTCTGCGACGGGGGACACTCGCCGGCCGCCGTCGTGTCGGCCCTGGTCTCCCGCTACTCGGGGGTCGATCGCGCGACCGTCGAGGCCGACGTGGGCGAGATCCTCGCGCGGTTCCGGGTCGAAGGGCTGCTCGACGAATGACGGCCCCGCTGGTCCTGCACGTGCGGCTCCAGGAGTTCCAGGCGGTGGTCCGGAGCCACCACTCGCGCGTGCTCGAGCGCCTGGCCGCCGCCTACCCCGCCGCCGAGCTCCGACCTGCCGACTGCCCGTGCGCCGCGGCGCCGTCGCTCGACCTGACGGTCGGCGCGGTCGAGCACCTCGGCGATGTGTCGAAGGTCGTCGGGCACCTGGAGGCGGCGATCAACGGCGCGGCGATCGCGGCGCTCCAGCACCGCGTGCTGCTCCACGCCGGCGTCGTAGCCACGGCCGACGGCGCCGTCGTCCTGCCTGGGCGGTCGGGCCTCGGGAAGTCCACGTTGGTGGCCGCGCTGTGCCAGGCGGGCTTCGCGTACTTCTCGGACGATATCGCCATTCTGGGCGGTCCGCCACCGCGGGTCTTCCCCTTCATGAAGGCAGTTTCTTTGAAACGCGGGGGCGTCCGTGCGCTCGGGGACCGCGGGGGCGCGGTGGGGGCTTTCGAGGCGATCCGTCCCGATGGGTCGGTCGTCCGGCACCTGACGCCGCCGCGGCTCGCGGGGTCGAACGGCAGGCCGGTCCGGTACGTCCTCCTGCTGGACCGCCGACCCCAAGACGCCGCCACCTTGAGACCGGTGCCGCGCGCCAGGGCTCTCGCCGAGCTGGCGGCCCACTCGATGAACCTGCCGCGCCACGGCCGCCACGGGCTGGAGATCCTCTCCCAGGTGGTCGAAGGAGCCGACTGCTACGAGCTGACCTACTCACGGCTGCCCGAGGCGGTCGAAGCGCTCGCCGGCGTGACCGGACACCGGCCGTTCGTCGGCGACGCGCCGACCCTGTGCGAGCCTCGGTGACGGGCGCGGGGTTGGCCGGTCGCCTCGGCTTCGTCGCCGAGGCCGTCCGCCAGGCCTTCGGGCTCTGGGGCCCCGAGGATCGACCCACAGCCGTGGGCGACTGGTCCTCGCTGCTCGACCTGGTGTTCCGGGAGGGGTTGGCGCCGATCGTCCACGCCGGAATGGCCGGGTCGGAACGAGATCTACCGGTGGACGTCGCCGCGCGGCTGCGCGCGGGCTACGCCGCCAACCAGGTGCGCTCCCAGGTGTGGATCGAGCCGACGCTCCGGCGGGCGCTCGGAGTCCTTAGGTCGGCGGGCGTCGAGCCGATCGTCGTGAAAGGTGCCGCGCTCGCCTACACCGCCTACCGCGATCCGGCGCACCGTACCCTGTCGGACGTCGACCTTCTCCTCGAGCTGGGCGATCTGGAGCGCGCCAGCGGCGCGCTTCGGCAGGCGGGGTTTCGCACGCGCGGTGAGGATCCCGCGGCGACGCACCACGCCCGACCGTATTACTGGGGCGACGGCCAGATCGGCGTCGAGTTGCACCACGACGTGCTGCCGCGGCCGAACCCGTACCTGGTCGACCTGGCGGCGATGCGCGCGCGTGCACGGAGTGTGAGGCTCGGCGGCGTGCGCGCGCGGGTCCTCGCCCCGGAGGACGCGCTGCACCTCGCCTGCGTCCACGTCGCGTACGCGCACCGCTACGAATGGTTCCTTCTTCGTGCTCTGGTGGACATCCTGGCCATCGTTCATCGGCCTGCCGAACAGGTCGACTGGGACAGCTTCGTCCGGGGCGTGTCGGCCGCGCGGACGGCGGGCGCCGTCCACTGGCCGCTCTGGCTGGCGCGGCGCTGGCTCGGGGCCGAGGTCCCCACCGGCACGACCGAGGCGCTGGCGCCACCGCGCGCGCTCGGTCGGCTGGTCGGGCAGGCGTTGCGGCCGGCCTGCCTCGTCGACGGACGGCGGCTGCCGGGGCCCGGCGGGGACGTCCTTTTTCGACTGCTCGTCGACGCGTCGCTGCGGGCGGGGTGCCCGGCCGCGGTCCAGCTCGGCTCCGCGGCTCGGGGCCTCTTCCCGCCGCCCCAGCGGGTCGGCCACTTGCCGGCCGAGGTGAGGACGTCACCCGTCCGCTACGCCGCCTTCCTAGCACGCCCGCGGCGACTGGCCCGTGGCGTTTTCCAGTTCAACCGTGTTCTCGTCCAAGCGGTCAAGGAGGCTAGATGATCACGCGCGAGCGGCCGCCGAGCCAGGTCGATCCTTCCTTCTCGTCCGGGAGCGGCCGGGCTGTGCCGTCGTCCATCTCGGTGGTGATCCCGGCGCTCAACGAAGAGGACGGGATCGCCGACATCATCCAGCGGGTGCAGGCGGCCGGGCCGTCGCTGCGCGACGTGGGGGTCGACGACCTCGAGATCATCGTCGTCGACGACGGATCGAGGGATCGAACGCCGGAGATCGTCGAGAGCTTCCCGTCGGTCCGCCTGCTCCGCCATCCCACGAACCGCGGCTACGGCGCGGCGATCAAGACGGGGTTCTCCCAGGCGCGCGGCGAGCTCGTCGCCTTCCTCGACGCGGATGGGACGTACCCGCCCGAACGGCTCGCCTCGCTCTGCCGGATCGCGCGCGACGAGGGCGCCGACGTGGTGGTCGGGTCGCGGCGCAGCGGCGCCGACAGCCAGATGCCGCTGGTGCGCCGTGTCGGCAACTTCGTCTGGTCGAACCTGGTCAGCCTGATCGGCAACCACCGGGTCGTCGACCCGGCCAGTGGGATGCGCGTGCTCCGCCAGTCGGCGCTGGAGCGGCTGCAGCCGCTGCCGGACGGACTCCACTTCACGCCGGTGATGAGCACCCGCGCGGTCCACGAGGGGCTGCGGGTCGTCGAGGTGCCGATCTCGTACAGCGAGCGTGTCGGCCGGTCGAAGCTGAGCATCTTCCGGGACGGCACACGGTTCCTCACGACGATCCTCTGGACGTCGCTCGAGTACAACCCCGTCCGTCCGCTCGGCCTGGTCGGCCTCG
>Ga0070741_10018112_pt1 | contig 11465 bp, 11 predicted proteins | sample Coa_R1_4_FD_66440 | JGI IMG/M metagenome (GOLD analysis project Ga0070741, IMG submission 66440) | Surface soil microbial communities from Centralia Pennsylvania, which are recovering from an underground coalmine fire - Coalmine... | ecosystem: Environmental > Terrestrial > Soil > Unclassified ...
TTCCTGCCGTCAGCTTGCCTGATGGACAGGGAATGGTACGCGTGATCGCGGGCGAGTTCGCTGGAGCGAAGGGGCCGGCCAAGACGTTCACACCAATCCAGGTATGGGGTCTCCGCCTCGCTAGTGACCAGCGGACGGACTTTGCCGTGCCCGACGGCTGGACGACGGCGCTTGTAGTGCTCAAAGGCCGGGTGCACGTGAACGGTTCGGAAGCTATCGGCGCGGCAGAGGTCGGATTGTTTGACCGAGCAGGGAAAAGCCTCTGCGTCGATAGCGCCCAAGACGCCACGGCGCTGCTGCTCAGCGGCGAACCGATTGACGAACCCATCGTGGGACACGGACCGTTCGTCATGAACACCGCTCAGGAAATTCGTCGAGCGATGGCGGATTACCAGAGCGGCAAGATGGGTCACTTGCACTGAGCCGGAGTCGAAATCCCAGAAAGAAGGAAGATATGACTTAATGTTGATACGCGCCCGAACACACTTCTCAACCAAGCGGCATAAGGTTGGCACCCCGGAATTGTCACCCTGAGTGAAACGAATGGGCTCTCAGAGAACTTCTTCGCTGTGCTCAGAATGACACCTCCGAGAGGCCACAGCATAAAGTGTACGAATGTTCTGTGTTCCGATTTGGTTCAGTCTACGAGGAGGCTAACTATGGCTGACACAAACAAGTGGATGATTAATCCCAACGACGCCGTCCTGCTGCTAGTCGACCACCAGAGCGGGCTGTTTCAACTGGTTAGGGATATCGACCTGCCGACCCTACGTGCGCATGTGACCGCGCTCGCGAAGGTGGCCCATCTCGCCAAGATCCCGACCTTCACCACGGCCTCGGTCCCCGACGGGCCGAATGGCCCGCTGATCCCCGAGATCCATCAGTACAATCCGGAGGCGGTCTACATCGCGCGCACGGGGCAGATCAACGCCTGGGACAACCCGAAGTGGGTCGAGGCCATCGAGAAGACCAAGCGCAAGACGCTTCTCATCGCCGGCACGCTCACGAGCGTCTGTATGGCGTTCCCTACGCTCAGCGCCCTCGTTGCGGGGTATAAGGTCTTCTGCATCATCGACGCCTCGGGCAATTGGTCCAAGATGGCGACCGACATCACGGCCGCCCGCGTCGTCCAGGCCGGCGCGATACCGGTCGACACCTATGCTGTGCTTGCCGAACTCATGAGTACGTGGAACCGGCCTGACGCGATGGACTTCGCGGCGGTCATGTTCGAGCATATTGTCCCGCCCTACCGGGCGCTGATGGAGAGCTACGACAAGGCGCAGAGCGTGCAGAAGGTCGGGCATGAAACCAAGCTCGACCGCCTGGAGGCCGCTCAGGCGAAGAAATAATTAGCACTCTACGCGGGAGCGGGACCTGCTGGGCTTCATAGGGAACTTGATAACTGACTGATCCATGCTGCGGAGGGATGTGCCTTGAGAAGCCACACGAAGAAGCACCTCCGTAGCCAAACCGGTACCGTTTCTCACTGAGTCGGTAGCAGGTCCCCCCATACGAACCTTATTTGCGCATCAGAGCCAAGACGAGGACACAATGGAATTTACTGAACATGGGAGCCGACACTATGACACAAATTCTGGGCATATCGGGCAGCCTGCGCCGTGGGTCGTATAATTCGGCGCTGTTGAAAACGGCGCTGTCGTTAATGGACACGGGGGCGGAGTTGGAGCTGGCCTTTCTCCACGGTATTCCGCTCTATGACGGCGATGTGGAAGCGTCTGACGGGATTCCGCAGACCGTGCGGGATCTCAAAGGTAAAGTGATGGCCTGCGACGGTTTGCTGCTGGCGACGCCCGAATACAACAACGGTATCCCCGGCGTGTTCAAGAACGCGATTGATTGGATGTCGCGGCCCCCGGCCGACATCCCGAAGGTGTTCGGCAGCCGCCCGGTGACGGTCATCGGCGCTTCGCCCGGCGGCTTCGGCACCGTGCTGGCGCAAAACGCCTGGCTGCCGGTGCTGCGTACGCTCGGCACGCGCCCCTGGTTCGGCGGGCGGCTACTCGTGTCGCGGGCGCAGCGCGCCTTCAACGAAGCCGGCGAGATGGTGGACGAAACCGTGCGTACACAGCTTCGCGATTATCTGCATGGATTCGTCCAGTTTGTGCAGACCAGCACCGTGCCGCGCGGCGAATGAGGACCAACGGTCTTATCCGATGTGGAAGCTAGAACGTGTCAGAGCGGGAAGAGGAACAACTGTACCTTTTCGCTCCGCCGGGCGTTGGCGTGCCTGCTCATAGTATCCGGCGTTGGGCTGTTCGTTCAGCCTGCTGCCGTACTCGCTGCCCAGGCAACGCAATCCAGCCATAATCAACCGCATGCCAGCCTGATTCACTGCCAGTTTCTCTTCGTTTCGCGTGAAACCTTCCAAGTCGTGACTACATCCCCGTCTGGGTCTGCGGGCAGACGTCACTAGTAGTGATAAAAACCCGAAGTCGGCCGACCTCCAAACGTTCAACCCGCTCTTCCCCACGGGGGCGTACTATAATCTACAAGATCCGGCCGGGCCGCAGAATTTTATCCACGTGCACCCGGTCTTAGACTTGCACTTCGGGGAAAAGGTAATGGTTACAGCGGACTGGGCCTTCTTCTGGCGGGAGAGTCTCAAGGACGGAGTGTACCGCTTATCCGGCAGCCTACTCCGCACTGGACGGCTGAGCCGGGCCCGTTACGCCGGCAGTACACCCGCACTTACACTGACATGGTCCCCGACACGGCATATCACGGTGGTGGCAAGTTACATACACTTCTTCGCCGGGCCGTTCTTCCATGAGACGCCGCCGGGCAAGGACCTCAACTATGTCACAACCTGGATTGATTACAAGTTCTGAATTTCTTCTAATGCCGGAGTATGAACGGTGCTATCCGCAACTCAAATAGAGTCCCTCTTATCACGCTTTACGTTTGACGCTAATTTGCCTACTCTGTTGTCATGATTTCCGTACGTGACGCCTTAACGACAATTCTTGATACCGTTTCGCCTTTAGCTGGTGAGCGAATTGGTCTCCTGGAGGCTGTGGGTCGAGTGTTGGCGGAGGGAATCCGCTCGGAGCGCGAAGTTCCGCCCTTCGCGAACTCGGCAATGGATGGCTATGCTGTCCGTTGGGACGACATTCGCGATACTAACGCGGATCAGCCAGTCACCCTCGACGTATTGGAGGTCATTCAAGCAGGTGCGGTTCCGAAACAGGCGGTGACTCCGGGGACTGCTAGTAAGATCATGACCGGCGCAGTGATGCCCTCGGGTGCCGACACGGTTGTCAAAGTTGAAGACACTGAAGAGCATGACGGTCGGGCGTGGATTAAACGTAGCGAGCGTCCCGGCAACAATGTCCGTGGGAGCGGTGAGGATATTCGGCGCGGGCAGGTCGTTTTAGAAAAAGGGCGGGTGTTGCGTGCCGCAGATGTTGGCCTCTTAGCCTCGGTTGGGCGTAGCCTGGTCCTCGTTCGACAACGGCCGCGGGTCGCAATTCTCAGCACCGGTAATGAACTCGCGGAAGTGGACGAAGCATTACGACAAGGCCAGATTGTCAACTCCAATGCCTACACTCTTGCCGCAGCAGTACGCGAGGCCGGAGGAATTCCTGTCCCGCTCGCAATTGCCCGCGACACGCTTGCAGAGATCCGTGCGGCCTTAGGTGAAGCGGTGCGCCATGACGTAGTGCTTTCCACCGGCGGTGTCTCAGTCGGTGACTTCGACTTCGTCAAGCAAGCAATGGACGAATTACATATGCACCGCTTGTTTTGGCAAGTGGCACAGAGGCCGGGGAAACCACTCACGTTTGGATTGTTACGAGAACGCCCGTATTTTGGCTTACCGGGCAACCCTGTCTCTGCCTTAGTCTGTTTTTACCTCTACGTTCTCCCAGCACTGCGCAAAATGACGGGGCATAGGAAACTCTTCCTTCCCACTGTACACGCAATCATGGGGGCAGAGGCTACAAAAGCCAAAGGGCTGACCGAGTTCATTCGCTGCCGCATTACGCACGAGCATGGCCATTACACGGCACACTCAACTGGTAACCAAAGCTCAGGAGTCCTCAGCTCACTCTCCCTCGGGGAAGGACTCATCATCGGCCCGCCCGAAATACCACTGCTCCCTAAAGGGCTAGGCGTACAAGTGATCGTGCTTGACGGGGATGAATTTGCAGGAGAAACGGCACCGTTCTGATAATTCCCCCTGCCGAAAACGCCTCGTTTATTCGGGCCCACGCCCCAGTAATTATAGATTGTCGATCGGGGATTGCAGATTAGGAATTGGATAATCCCGGGCTCACTCATTCCGCAATTTGCATGCGCCGCTCCTCCCTCGTAACCCTTGACAAAGACAGACCGGCCAACTAGTCAAGGGGCAGATTTTTTCCTGCGGGGGAATCATGCCAACAAAATACGTGGAAGTTGACGGCTATGCGGTGAACTATTTTCACACCGGCCGCACGACGCTGCCTCATGTGACGCCAGATACGAGCAAGGGAAAAGTGCTGTTGTATCTGCACGGCGCGGGCAGTAACGGTCATTTCGGTCACAAGATGATTGACCTGCTATCAACGAAACACAGCCCGTTTTCGCTCGACTATCCCGGACACGGACGCTCAAGCGGGACGGAAAGCTTAAAGAGCTTAACGGCATACAGCGAACTTGTTTATGGCTTCTGGAAGAAGTTGGGCTTACGGCCGGCGTATCTGATTGGTCATTCGATGGGCGGGGCTATCTCAATGGATCTGGCGCTTCGCCATCCCGACATGGTCGAGGGATTGATCCTTACGTGCACAGCGGCGAAGTTCAACATTACTGACGAGCGGACGAATGTCTGGAAGCAAGTCATGCAAGGCCGCGCCGGACAGCCGTTTACGAAAGATTCCTGTTCTCCGGCCACGCCGATGAATATCATCCAAGAAGGGTGGATGGAACAGATCCAAACCGATCCGCGCGTGCGCTATTTCGATCTCGTGGCATGTCAACAAGTGGATCTGACCACGAAGATTGGCGAGATTCGTAAACCGACGCTGGTGCTGGCCGGACAAGATGATCAGAGCACACCCGTAGCACAAAGCGAATTCCTCTGTGGTCACATTCCTGGTGCTAAACTAGTGGTGATTCCACAAGCCGGGCATTGGTTACCGATCGAGAAACCGCAAGAAGCGTGCGAAGCGATAACGAATTTTCTTGCCGCGTGAGGGACAAAAGCGTACGAAACACGCAATACGCAACACGTGAAGCGTGAGACGGGTTACGTAGAACGTGGCGTGTGGAACATGATATGTGCAGTGCGAGGGAGAACCTATGAGCATTAAAGGAAAAGCTGCTATTGCCGGGGTCTACGAGCATCCGCTACGTTGGGCGCCGCATAAGACCCAGTATCAAATCATGGCAGAGAGCGCGCGCGGGGCTCTGGATGACGCCGGTTTGTCTATTAAAGATGTCGACGGTCTCTTCACATCCGGTGTCAGTGGCATGGGCATTGTTTCCCTCGCCGAGCACCTCAATTTGAATCCCGACTTTTTGGACTCGAACTCGATCGGTGGCTCTTCGTTCGTGTCGCATACCGCGCATGCCGCGGCTGCCATTGCCGCGGGGTACTGTAATGTCGCGCTTATTCTCTACGGCAGCAAATGGTCGTCCGACCGTTTTGCCATCGGCACCGGCGGCGCCGGCGGCGGAGATCCCTCGGAGCAATTTGAAAATTGCTACGGCCCCACGACCGTCGGAGACTATGCCCTCACGGCCCAGCGCCACATGCATGAATTCGGCACCACGAGTGAGCAGCTGGCGGAGATCGCCGTCACCATGCGCCGTCACGCGTCCATGAATCCGCACGCGAAATTCCGTGATCCCATTACGGTCGAGGACGTAATAACCTCACGAGTTGTTTCGTCACCGTTGCATCTGCTCGACTGCTGTATGATTTCTGACGGCGGCGGCGCAGTAGTCGTGACATCGGTCGAGCGCGCGCGTGACCTCAAGAAGAAACCGGTGCATCTCTTAGGCGCGGCGGAAGCGTGCTATCACACTAGCGCCGGCGTGCGGGATCTGACTAACGCCGCGGCCAAGCAATCCGGCCCCAAAGCGCTTGAGCGTGCAGGAGTTACTCATAAAGACATCAACATGGCAATGATCTACGATTCGTTTACGATCACCGTGTTAGTGACACTAGAGAGTTTAGGATTTTGCAAAAAAGGAGAAGGTGGCGCTTTCGTGCAAAACGGACGTATTGGTCTTGGCGGCGCGCTGCCGATCAACACGGACGGCGGCGGTTTATCGTCTAATCACCCGGGCATGCGCGGCATTTTTCTCGTTATTGAAGCGACGAAACAGTTGCGCGGCGAATGCGGCGACCGTCAGGTAAAAGACTGCAAAATTGCTATGGTGCACGGCACCGGCGGCACGCTCGGGCTGCGGCATAGTGGCGCATCATTAGTGCTGGGTGTCTAGGGTCTAGCGCTAGAGTCTACGGACAAAAAAAGGATGAATGGAAAAAAGTAGTCAGTATGGATTCCCTATTTCCTCTACTGACTACCGAATGCTGACTACTTGCTTAGGGAGTTACCAATGGCGGAAGAAAAGAAATACAAGAAACCAATCCCGCGCGTGGACGAAGAATCCAAACCATTCTGGGAAGCCTGTGCCCGACACGAATTATACGTGCAGAAGTGCCGGAGCTGCGGCAAAGTCTTCTACTATGCGCGCTCGTTTTGCCCGGAAGATCTGTCGCAAGATCTCGACTGGGTCAAATGTAGCGGCAAAGGCAAGGTCTATACTTTCACCGTCACGCGCCAGAATCAAAGTGCCGGCTTTCGCGACAACTTGCCCTACGTCATGGCCTACGTCGAACTCGACGAAGGCGTCCGTATGCTGACGAATATCGTTGAATGCAAACCCGAAGATGTGAAGATTGGCATGCCGGTCGAAGTCACTTTTGAAGACGCTACGCCGGAAATTTCGATCCCACTGTTTCGCCCGGCGAGATAGAAGGAAAAAGGACCAAGAAGGGATAGATTTGCTGTGTCTTCTTTGTCCTCAAATCAGCTTCGCTGATGTCCCCTTTCTTCAAGTGGTCGCCTAACCGGTTAATTTGTGCTTTGCTCACTTTCCGTGCCATACTCTCGGAGATGCAACTTATTACTCTCTTAGCGTTATTGTGAGATGCGGAGGTTGGTAGGAGTTGACGGACGCGCCACAGGTACGAGATTAGTTTCAAATGCGCCAATGTCTGGTGCGTTACCGCCAAACTGAAGCGCTACGCCTTGCCCAGCAGTCCAACTAAGTGGCCGGTCGAGAGTCAGCGTGTTAGTTGGGTAGTCGATCGCCACGATACGAGCCGTCGTTGTTCCACCTTGCAACTGAATGAGGTCGCCCTGTTCTCCGGCAATCCCATATCCGTCGTAGAAGTACGCCGCATCGTCTACCCGCATACTGGTGCTGTCTGTCTTTGCCTCAACCGTTTTTGTCAGGAAGTCACCGGCGTCAATCAATGGGCTATTACTTTGCAAATGAAAATCGGCGCCCGCAGCGTTGACGAATTGGGGGTTTACCTCAAGGGAATTGACAAATATCGGCCTGATCTGCGTGTTGAAGTCCGCAATCGACAGGCCAGAGCCAGAAGCTTCTTCAATCACAGCCTGACCAGGTTGTTCGTAAAAGATATCGTTATGGGAAAAAAGAGTCGTTGCCCAAGGAGGGGTTTCCTCCGAATCTATCGAATAGAGGATCTGCCCCGGAGATGTCGCACTGCAATCCGGGAGACACCCTTTATTGAAGAAGAGGGCATTATTTTTGAACTGATTATTCGCCACGCTTCCGCTGATAGCAAGCCCGGCACCATCATTACCATAAAACACGCTGTGATAAATACGATTATTGACGTCATAAAGTGCTTCATCCCCATAATGCGACAGCGAAATCCCGATATTACAATTGTAGAAGACATTCCTACGGAGAATCCCATCCTGCGCCGCATACTGGATCCCATTCCCCTCGGAATCGCTGTAAGACTTCGAAGTTTCGGCAAAAATATTGTCCTCAATCAGATTGTGCTTGGTGGAGTTAAACGAGTTGGGCACGGCGTGCGTATCCTGCCCGCAATCATAGACCTCACCAATTTTTTGTCGCGGATTGGCTAAATAATTATTACGAACAATATTATGACTGGAACACCGTATGCTGAACAGACTATGGTGCCCAATAGCAACTCTGTTGCCGACAACGAGGTTCCGATCCGAGCCAATGAGGACGATATTATCGTTCCCGTCTTCAATAGTATTGTCGAGCAGTTGATTATCGTGGCTGCGAACAAAGCGAATATTCCCGGTCGTGCCGCTAGCAGGTGTCTGTTTAAACACACACTTTTTGATCACGTTATAGTTGCGGTTTTGAAAATTACTCGCAAAGCTGGCATCTGAGTTGTTGGATTCCAACCAGAATCGGCCTTCCACATGCAATCCTTCAATCCAGATGTAGCGCCGGTGAGAGAGGACAATTCCGGTCTCACCGCCCAGGAACACGTCTTCATTGCCGTAGTTTTTGAAGGTAATGTACTGTCCGCCGGCTCCTGAATTTTGCGGAATCAGCGGATCAGTATACGACCCTGCGCGAATGAGCACGGTCGTTCCGGCAGTGGCCGCCGCTGAAGCTCCGGCAATCGTCTTGTAGGCAGTATCTGCCCCTCCCCCGCACGCCTGTGTCGAGGGGTTATAGTTCGTGCACGAATCTGACGAAATCTGCTGATCCACATGAATCGTAGGTCCCGCGGCAAGAACAGCCGTCGGCACGAGTCCTAGACCGCAGACAACCGCCAGTCCAAAACCGAGGGCGGGGGTATAGAATGTTGACTTTACAGCTTTCCGATCTATCAGCCAGGCTCTTGTGTTGGATGTCGTCGGTATTGCCATAGATGGATGCTCCTTCGGCCTTTTTAGATATTGTCACAGTGTGGGATTTCTGTTTCGTTCTCGCCTCGCTATCCCTTCTCTTCTTTCATTGTATCTGCTCAATGCCGTTTTCATCCAGGGCAGTATATTGAGCGTAGCCCGGTTTACCAAAGGTCCTCGGAAGTAGAAAGAGCGCACACCTCAGAAGCCGCGTTCGATGACACATTGCTATCCCTCGCCCATTCTGGCACCATAGCCGGATTGCACAACTAAAAGCCGAGCCTTAACGCAGGCTATTTAGGAAAAAACATGGCACGAATTCTCGATTTACACCTCCATTCAGAAGCCTCGGACGACAGTCGCGCCCCGGTCGAAGCCTATTTGAAATGGCTGGCCCGCAAACGTGACGAACGTCCACTCGAAGGCCTTGTGCTCACTGAGCATCGACAGTTCAACACCGCCGGCGATTATCGCGACCTCGAAGACAAATACGGCATGCTGATCCTCAAAGCGTCGGAAGTCGAAACCGAGTACGGCCACGTCCTGGTCTATGGGGTGAATGACGACATCCTCAAACGTTACGACTTCAAGAACGTGCGCTTGCCTGCGCAAGAATTGATCACCGAAGTCGCACGCATGGGCGGAATCGCCATGCCTTGTCATCCCGGGCGCCCAACGATCGGTCTCATCGAGCATTACCAAACCCGGCCCCCGCTTGAAGGTGTGGTCGGGGTGGAAGCGCTCAACGGCGGCAGTAAAAAGGGCGAGAACGAGCGCGTGTCCGAGTTGATTGAGAAGTACGGGTACCACGCGTTTGGTGGTAGCGATTCTCACTTAGTGAGTTTTGTCGGCCTCTGCGCTACCGAGTTTGATCGTGACATCAAAACTATCGAGGACCTCGTTGACGCGCTAGGGGCAGGTGGCTACCGCCCGGTGGATTTTCGCCCCCGGCGTCAGGGAGAGGCCCCGGCCCCGTAAGGAAAAGTGTTATGGCTCTTGAGTTTGACAAGTCCATTATCGGAAAAATTTTCGACGAAACTGATTTCCCCCCGATCACCAAGGAAGAGATTGTCGAGTTCGCCGCCTCCCTCGGAGAAACCAACCCACTCTACACGGACGAGGCGGCGGCAAGCAAAGGCCCTCACAAAGGATTAATTGCGCCGCCGACGTTCGTGACTAAACTTCGTCCCACGAAATTTACTCCTGAGAATTTACCGAAATTTGGCAAGGTAGGTTTTGACGGTGGCCGTGATCTTGAAGTGTTCGCGCCGGTCCGGCCCGGTGACTCTCTCACCATGCTGAGTACTATTCACGAGATTTACGAAAAGACCGGGCGGACGGGCTCGATGTATTTTATTGTCATCCGCAACGAAGTGAAGAACCAAAAAGGCGAAAAAGTTGCGGTAATCGACCATAGGATTATGCAACGATGAGTACTGTGTATTTTGAAGAGATCGAAGAAGGCGACGAAATTCCGCCCATCGATATGCCGTTGAGCAAGGATCAAGTGCGGCGTTACGCCAAAACCGCGAACATGTATTTCCCGCGTTTCACCGATGACGAGGGGGCAAGAGCGGAAGGGCTACCCGGCATGATCGCCCCCGGCGTCATGAGCATGGGCCTGCTAGCGCGCATGATTAGTGACTGGAATCAGGCGGCAACGATCAAACGCATCGGCACAACCTTTCGCAGCCCAGTACTACCCGACCGCAACATCCACCTGCGAGGTGCGGTGACACAAAAAAACGCAGCAGACCACACGGTTGAATGCGACGTGTGGATGGAAAACGATGACGGCGAACGTTGGGTCATAGGTACCGCAACAGTCACAGTACCAACAAAAGCGTAGTTCAGAACATCGATACACTCAGAGTGATGATAGCCATCCGGTTGCCGTTCTGGGTTCGCCTTTACGCTTTGTCGGTAATTTCATCGAAGAATTCAGAGCAATGCATTTTTGAGCGAGGGGCAGGTTGATAGTCCTCCGTAAACTACAACCTGCATGAGAGGGGTGTCCGTATGCAATGGCGATGGTGGTGTCACGCGGGGAAGATCCTGGTTGCCCTTGTGGCTCTCGGAGTAGGAGTTCTCCCGGAGGTCTCCCGCGCGGCGGCAAGCGATGAGGAGGGTGGTACGGCCCTGAAACTTACCCTTGTCGAGTGCATCAAACGGGCGGTGGAGAATCACCCGTCAGTGCAAGAGGTGAAATGGGACGTGGCATTGCGCGAAAGTGATTTGCAGCAAGCGCAAGCTGGAGCCTATCCGACTGGCGAGTTCACCAATATCTTTGGCGCGGTCAATGATGTGAAAGGGAGCCTTGCCGGAAACCGCCCCATCCATACGGGCGGAATCGATAAGCTCGGGCCGTTTATTCGACTCGAAGGACAGTTCGTCTATCCCTTGTATACCTGGGGGAAAATTACCAACGGCATCACCGCAGCAAGCAAAGGGGTCGAACAGGAGCATGCCAATGTCGAACAGAAAAAAGCTGAGGCTGTTCGTGAGGTCAAGGAGTTCTATTACACCCTACAATACACCCAACAGGTCAAATCCTTGCTTGGTGATGTGCGGGATGGCTTC
>Ga0070741_10018113_pt1 | contig 11465 bp, 14 predicted proteins | sample Coa_R1_4_FD_66440 | JGI IMG/M metagenome (GOLD analysis project Ga0070741, IMG submission 66440) | Surface soil microbial communities from Centralia Pennsylvania, which are recovering from an underground coalmine fire - Coalmine... | ecosystem: Environmental > Terrestrial > Soil > Unclassified ...
GGTGGTGGCGCTTCGCGGCTAGTGCTCAGAGCGGCCGGTGCATTCGCCCAAACAACCAGCCGAGACCAAGTGCGATAACGACGGCTGTGTAGGGTTGGGTTTCAATCGTGTTGCGCAGTGCGCGTTCGAACGATCCGGCAGTCTTTCGCGCCGCCTCCGTTGTCGCGTCTGCCACCTGGGCCGCGCTATCGGCGGCCTGGCCGTAAAGGTCCTGGGCGGCGTCGGATACTTCGCTGGCAACGCCGCTCGCGTGTTTCTTGGCCTCGCCGAAAGCGCGATTGAAATCGCTTGCTGAACTGCGGGACTCGGGCATGGAAACTCTCCTCGCTGGTTTTCGCGCTTAAACCACTGCTGAAGGTCAAGTTCCGACGCGGAACGTTTGTTCCGCTGGCGTGTTTATTTCGCGACAGCGGCATCCCAGGGAGTAGCGCAATGTTTCAGTACCGGAGGAGTCAGTTTGATCCGGGGCTCGCGGCGATAGCCGGGCACTTGCGCGCCATCGAAAAAGAGTTGGGCGTTCTTGGCAGGCGGGCCGGCCGTGGAGCAGCTGACGGCGCTTCTGCCGCCGGCGACCAGATTGCTGACGTGCTGGGTCCGATTCTGAGCGACCTTCGCGAGCGTTTCCGGCGCGGTCAACGTGTCGCAGTCGATGAGGCCGCCAATCTGGGTCACGAAGCTGTGCGGCGCGGCGCCAAAGCCGGCAGCGATGCTCTCGATCGCATTGCGGACCAAGCCAAACACCGGCCGTTAGTCACACTCGCCGTCGCGGTCGGCATCGGCGTCCTGATTGGATTGGTCACCCGGCGCGACTAGCTGATTTTCTCGGATAGGGACCTCTTCGCAGCCCCGTTTATCCAGGTTTATCCAAAGCCTCGCGCACGCGCGTATCGCCTTGAGCGAAGATGGATTAGCGTGCATGACATGATCCTGACAAAGTAGGGTCGTGGTCGCCATCTGCCCGGTCAGATGTTTCAGCTCCAGGCCGTCATCCGGAAATGCACTAAATGGAAATCGCGCACGCCGTTTTCCTTATCGCCGGCGCGCTCGCCGGCGGAATCGTCAGCGGCCTGACCGGCTTTGGCACCGCCATCACGGCACTCGGGGTCTGGGTCTACGCGATCCCGCCCACCGATGCGTCGTCGCTGGCGATCATTTGCTCGACGGTGTCGCAAGCGCAGAACCTGCATCTGATCTGGCGCACCATCGAGTGGAGGCGCGTCCTGGTCTTCGTCATTCCCGGCCTGTTGGGTGTTCCGGTCGGCACCTTGCTGCTGCCGCAGATCGATCCCCGGCTGTTCAAGCTCGGGCTCGGCGCTTTTTTGGTGGTCTATCCGGCCTACGTGCTGGTGCGAACGCGGCCGATCAAGTCCGTGTGGGGCGGCAAAACGGCCGACGGCGTTGTCGGCTTTGTCAGCGGAATTCTTGGCGGTCTGACCGGCTTGTCGGGCGTGCTGCCGGTTGTCTGGACCGACGTTCGCGGCTGGAGCAAGGAACAGCGGCGCAGTGTCGTTCAGTTCTACAACATGGCGATACTGTCATTCGCGCTGGTCTCTCACGCCATTTCCGGCTTGCTGACGCGGCAGGTCGCCATGGAGGTCCTGATCGTGCTTCCCGCTACGATCGGAGGTGCGTGGTTGGGCGCATGGGCCTATCGCCGGTTGGCCGATCGCGGCTATCAGCGCGCGGTGATGGCGTTGCTGCTGATTTCAGGCGCTGCGCTGGTCTGGACGGCGTGGTGAGACGCCGACGCTAGTTGCCGCGAAAGGTTCGCGGCGGTGGAGGAATCTGGCCTACACCCAAATTCGTCGAATTACTCAAGATCTGGTTGGCGTTGAGTTCACCGCCATTGTTCGGCGACCAGAACGTGTTCGGGCAGTTCGTGCCCTGCACGTTGCCAAATCCGCAGTGACCGATATTTGCGGTGTTGAAACCGGGAACGCCGGCATCCTGGCCGTTCTTACTGGTCAGCAGCGCCAGATAATACGCAATGATATTCTGCGGGATGCGCCCGAGGTCCTGGGTAATCTGATTCCAGTCGTGGGCGAGGGCGCCGAAATCGGATCGCAGCAACAGAAAGTCGCCGCCACCGTTATGCATCGTGATGGTGCCGAAGTGGTTGATGACCTCGGTGCCGTCGGGGCCCTTGATCACGGTCGCTGTGCCGCCGCGAATGCCGATCGTGGCGGCAGTCGTCGTGATCGTCGCGTTGCCCTCGTGGCTAAGCTGCCCGCCGACGAAACGAAGCGCGCCGTCGGTCAGCGTCACCAGCATGTGGCCGTTCTTCGAATTCGGATCGTACACATAGTCGTTGATCACGATTTCGGTATTCGGCGCGATGCTCATCGACGATTGGTCGGTGAACCGCAACTGCAACGACCCTTCCGGCGTGGTGTGGATTTTTTCGTTGTGAACGATATGCGCGCCGACGACCAGCGGGGCGGCTGCGCCTTCGGGCGGCGTGCCTTCGGAAAGCGGATTGACGGCGGTTGCCGTTCCGACCTGTTGCGCCGCGGCAGGGGCGGCCATCAGCAGGGCGCTCACTGCAAAGACGAAGAGACCGCCTTGGTGCTTCATCGCGGGCCTCAGAATCTCAAAGTTGGACCGGCCGTGACGGAAAAGTCATGCATCGCGAACGCGGCGACATTGGAGAGGTCGGCGCGGTACTGTACCAGCGTCGCCAGCATCAACTGATTCCAGATCGGGAACTCCAAGCCGAGGCCGACGCGCCATTCGAGCACGCGAGGCGTCGTCAGCGGGTCGACGGTCGGATCGGGGGCCGCGTACTGCCAGTCGGTGAAGCCGGCGGTCGGCGTCAGGGTCCAGATCCGGCCATCGCCGAGCGGCGAGAAGTTCCAGGGCAGCCAGAGATCGCCCGCGTAGCTGTTGTAGCCGAACGGGTTGAAGCTGGTATCGGCGTGCGCATAGACCAGCCGCGACTGGAAACTCAGGCTGCCGTAGACCGGCCCCGACGCCTGCAGGCCGTAGGTCTGCAGCGGCCCGCTCATGCCGCTGGCGAGCGGATAGAGTGTCAGATTGCGGAAGCTCTGCTGCACGACTTCGGCGTAGGGATCGATCGCGACATTGCCCAGTTTGGCGTGAACCGTAACGCCGCCGCCCAGGCTGCCGTAGTAGGGCGTATCCGCCAGCGTACCCCCGGTGGCGATGAAATACGGCTTGATCGACAAGCCGATGGAGTCCGCCGTCGGAATGCCAAAGCGCGGACCGGCGCGGAATTCCAGCACGCTGATATCGAACTGGTGCAGCTTGAATTGCTGGGCGTCGTAGCCGAGCGTGTTGACTTCGAACGTGTCGCCGCGCTGATTGCCAAAGTCGTGGACGTAGTTCAGCCCGAACGCCCCGAACCAGTTCCAGTCGGCCTTCGCGGCAAACTGATTATTGAACCGGAAACCCGACGCCAGCACCGTTTGCGGCCCCGGCCCATTGGCGGCATTGGTCTGGTAACGCAGCCCGGTTTGCACGTAGCCGGTGAACTGATCGGGGAACAGCTTCTTGTCGGCGGCGGCCAGGAGATCCAGCGTGCGCTGCCGTAGCTCCGGCGTGATGTCGGCCATCTTCAGCGCAGTGGAAAGATATTCGTGCGCCATCTCGTAGGAGCCGAGCCGATAATAGAGCACGCCAAGCTCGAAGCGCACTGACGAGAGCTTCGGATTGTAGAACAACAACTGCTCGTAGGTGCTGATCGCGGACTCGATATCGTTCGCGGGTGCGAGCGCGGCGTATTGCAGCGTGTTGTTGAGGTCCGAAGGCTGGGTCAGGATGCCTTGGAAAAGCGGGCTTAAATCACCGCCAAAGCCGGAATAGGTCTGGGCGGAGCCGGGCAGGGCGGAGGCGAAAAGCAATGCGAAAGGCGCCACCGCACCCGCACACAGCTTCCAGAATGCCCGCCAGCCATGGATCGCCAAAATGGCCCTTTCGCTCGACCGTCCTTGCCGCCGGAACCGGTAAGGCACTGACAGCAGGTATTATTTTCCCGACCGCTCGCGGAGCGCGCTTAACGATTTCATACCGCCAAGCCGGCGCAGAGTCGAGAAATCCATGCGGCGGTATGTGATTACTGCGGCGTGAATTTCGCTGCCCGCAGCAACTTTTCGCTCCTGTCCAAATCGACCTGCAGATATTGCGCGAAATCCTGTGGACTTCGCGCCGCCGGCTCGATCCCCAATGCGGCAAGGCGGCCTTGCGCGGCCAGCGCGGTGACGGCGTCGTTGACCATGCCGTTGAGGGTCTGCACCAGGGTAGCCGGCATCGCTGGCGGGCCCCACATCGCCCACCAGGCGCCGAAGTCGAGTTGCGGCAAACCGAGTTCGATCATGGTTGGAATGTCGGGCGCAAGCGGTGTGCGTTTCTTGCTGGTAACGGCGACCGCGCGCACGCTGCCGCCTTTCACCAATGGCAACAACGAGAGGATCGCCTCGATCATCATCGGTACGTGGCCGCCGGCGACGTCGTTCGCGGCCGGCGCCGTGCCGCGATAGACCACGATCGGCAGGCTCAGGCCGGTGTACTGATTGAACGCAACCTCGGCGAGATGGCCCGGCGCGCCCAGTTGCGCGGTGGCGAACGACCACTGGTCCGGCTTTGCCGTCGCGGCGGCGACGATGTCCTTGACCGCCTTCTCCGGGCGATCATTGGCAATGATGTGGATCAGCGGCGCTTCGCCGGCGAGCGCGATCGGCGTGAAGTCGCGGATCGGATCGTAAGGCACGTCGCGCATGACGAGGCGCGCGACATTGTGCGTCGAGGCGTGAAACAGCAGCGTGTAGCCGTCCGGCGTTGCCCGGTGCACATCGAGGCCGGCGATCGTGCCGTTGCCGCCGGTGCGATTCTCGACGACGAATTCGGCCTTGCGCTGTTCGCCGATCTTGGCGGCGATCAAGCGAGCGAAGGTATCGACGCCGCCGCCGGGCGACACCGGCACGATGATGCGGATCGGGCGCTCCGGGAAACCCGCCTGGGCGCGAACGATTCGTGGCGCCAGCGTCGCACCGGCCAGCATCGAAGCAATTGCAAACCTACGGTTGATGGTCATGCCAGCATTCCCCGCGTTCCGCACCGTTGCCGCAAACCACAATGGAGATATAGTTGGGTGCCTTTTGCAACAGCATTGATGGGTTTGACCATGGCCGTTGAAAGCACGATCCCGACCATCGACATGTCGCCGCTGCGCAGCGGGAGCGAGGCCGGCCGGCGCGATGTGGCGCGGCAGATCGATGCCGCCTGCACCGAAATCGGCTTCTTCCTGGTGGCCGGCCACGGCATCCCGCAATCGCTGATCGACACGACGCGTCAATGCGCGATCGATTTTTTCGCCCTGCCGGTTGACGAGAAAATGAAAGTGCAGCGGCCGCCGGCCAAGATCAGCCGCGGCTACAATTGGCTCGGCGACCGCTCGGTGGCCTATTCGATGGGGCAGGTGGCGCCGCCGGACATCCAGGAAGCCTTTGCCTTCGGTCCCGAGCGTGTCGGCGACTGGGCGTCGAAGGTCGACGTCGCCAGCGCGCAAATGTATGCGCCGAATATCTGGCCGGATCGGCCGGCGAATTTCAAGCAGACCATGCTTGCCTACTACGACGCCATGCAGGGGCTGGCCTGGCAGGTGTTGAGCGCGATGGCGATGGCGCTCGACGTCGACGAGACTTACTTCACCGAAAGATTCAATCGGCAAGCCAGCACCACGCGGATCATTCGCTATCCGGCGGTGACGCAGGCGCCGCTGCCCGGGCAGCTTCGCGCCGGCGCCCACACCGATTACGGCGCGATGACCTTCGTGCGCGGTGACGACGTTCCCGGCGGCTTGCAAGTCAAGCCTCGCCGCGGCGACTGGATCGACGTGCACATTCCCCGCGACGGCTTTTGCTGCAATATCGGCGATCTTTTGATGCGCTGGTCGAACGACCGCTGGGTCTCGACGCTGCATCGGGTCGGCATCCCGCCCGTCGAAGCCGCGCCCAGCGACCGCATTTCGCTGGTATTCTTCCAGTATCCCAATCCGGATGCCGTGATCCGCTGCTTTGAAAGCTGCGCGGGGTCCGCCGAGAAATATCCGCCGATTACGGTTGCCGAACACTATCTCGGCAAGCTGATGAAGGCCGGACACTCGCGGCTCGATGCGGATTCCAAAGTCGCGACGGCTGCGGCCGGACAGCGTGAAGCGCAACCGACGCACTGACTGGCGCAAGCGCGGTTATTCAGCGGGCTTTTTTGTATCTGCTGCCGGAACCGCCGGCGCCGGTTGGTTGCGTGATGCGATCGCGGCGAGACCGGCTGCACCCAAAATGCCGCCAACAATGATGCCGATCGGCATGAAGGTCATAAACACCAGCATGCCGGAATAACCCTCGAAGTCGCTGGTGTGAAAAACGGTCGTCCAGATCAGGCCGAGGACGACGCCGGTCACGCCGCCGACAATCGCGCCGAGGAAGAATCCGAGACATCCAAATCCGGCGGCTTGCATGGACTTCCTTCGGCGTCAGCTATCCTTGGAGTGCTTGCGCACCATGTTGATCACGGCGGAGAAATCCTCCGCGCTTTCGAATTCGCGGGTGAACTGCTCATAGATCTGCGCGGCATGGGCGCCGATGGCGTTGTCGGCCTTGACTGATTTTGCCCCGGCTTCCGCAAGCTTGAGGTCCTTGAGCATCAGCGCGGCGGTGAAGCCGGCCTTGTAGCCGCTGTTGGCCGGGCTCGCCGGCACCGGACCCGGCACCGGGCAATAGCTGGTCAGCGACCAGCACTGGCCGGACGACGCCGAAACCACATCGAACATCGCCTGGTGCGACAGGCCGAGTTTCTCGCCGAGCACGAACGCCTCGCTGACCACGATCATCGATGCGCCGAGGATCATGTTATTGCACATCTTGGCGACCTGGCCGTTGCCGGCATCGCCGCAATGCACGATGCGTTTGCCCATCTGTTGCAGCACCGGCTTGCCGCGTTCAAACGCGTGGCTGCTGCCGCCGACCATGAAGGTGAGGGTAGCGGCTTTGGCGCCGCCGACGCCGCCCGATACCGGTGCGTCGAGGGTGGCGATGCCGTTGGCGGCGGCGAGGTCATGCGCCTTGCGGGCGCTCGCGACGTCGATCGTCGAGCAATCGATGAACAGCGTGCCCTGCCGCGCCGGCCGGACGATATCGTTCCACACCGAGAGCACGTGCTCGCCGGCCGGCAGCATGGTGATGACGATGTCGGCGTCGTCCACGGCGCCCTTGGCGTTGGCGACGATGTCGACGCCGTCCTTGATTGCGGCGTCACGCGACGCCGGCACGAGGTCGAAGCCGCGCACCCGATGGCCTGCCTTCACCAGGTTGGCGGCCATCGGACCGCCCATATTGCCGAGCCCGATAAATCCGATATTCGACATCGTGTGCCTCATTCGCTTATGGAAGCTGCAATTCCAGATCGCCGGCGGATTTGAAGTGGCGTTCGACAATTTCCGGCGTGACGTCCTCAAGCCGTGCCGGCGACCATTTAGGATCGCGATCCTTGTCGATAATGGCGGCGCGAATGCCTTCGATGAAATCGTGCCCGGCGTGGCAGGCCAGCACAATACGGTAATCTTGCCGGAAGCTCTGCTCAACGCGCCCGAACGACGCCGCCTCGCGCACGTTCCGCAGCGTGACCTTGAGAGACGTCGGCGAGCCTTTGCGTATGGCCTCATACGCGGCGCGCGCATCCTCATGATCGGTCTGGTGCAAACAGGCGACCACATCCTCGACGGTACCGGAGCGATAGCACGCATCGATCCAGGACCGCGCCGTCGCCAGCCGGCCGGGCGCCGGCGGTGTCGATAAATCGCCCAATCGCGCCGCCACGCCGCTTGCATCGAAGCAACCGGCAAGCGCTTCGGGGATGTCGGCAATGCGCGCCGTGGCGATGTGAATATCGGCGAACTGGCAATACATCGCATCGGCAGCGGCCATGCGCGCTCCCGTCAATGCCAGGTGTATTCCGGTCGCGCCGGGAGCGCGCGCCAAAATAAATGAAGCGCCGACGTCGGGGACGAGACCAATGACGCATTCCGGCATGGCGACCGACGAGCGGTCCGTCACAACGCGGTGAGACGCATGCGCGGAAATTCCAACGCCGCCGCCCATCACCAGACCGGTCATCAGCGCGATCACCGGTTTGGGATAGCGCGCAATCAGGACGTCGAGCTGGTACTCGGTCGCCCAATAATGCGCTGGAAAGGCGCTCGGCGACTTTTTCGCGTCGTAGAGAGTGCGCAGATCGCCGCCGGCGCACAGCCCGCGCTCGCCCGCGCCGTCGATCAGCACCGCGCCCACGGCCGGGTCACCGGCCCATTGGCCCAGATAGGCCGTCATGGTCTCCGCCATGCCAAGCGTCAGGGCGTTGATGGTTTGCGGCCGGTTGAGCGTCAGCCGCCGCAACGCGCCCAGCCTGCGGACAATGACGTCGCCGTCACGGATGGTGTCTCCCGTCATCGCCCGACGAGGTTTCTGGCAATGATCAGACGCATGATTTCGTTGGTGCCTTCGAGAATCTGATGCACGCGCAGATCGCGCACGATCTTCTCGATGCCGTATTCCGACAAGTAGCCGTAGCCGCCGTGCAATTGCAGCGCCTGATTGGCGACATCGAAGCAGGCGTCGGTGACAAACCGCTTGGCCATGGCGCAAAGCGACGTGGCGGTGGGCTCTCTGGCATCGAGTGCCGCCGCCGCGCGCCAGAGCAACGCGCGTGAAGCTTCCAGCGCCGTCGCCATATCGGCGAGGCGGAATTGCAGCGCCTGAAATTCGTCAAGCCGCTTGCCGAAGGCCTTGCGCTCTTTCGTATAGGCCAGCGCCTTCTCCAGGGCCGATTGCGCGCCGCCGAGCGAGCAGGCGGCGATGTTGACCCGGCCGCCGTCGAGCCCGGCCATGGCGATCTTGAAACCTTCGCCCTCTTCGCCGAGCCGGTTGGCGACCGGGACGCGGGCGTTCTCGAAGACGACGGCGCGGGTCGGTTGCGCGTTCCAGCCCATCTTGCGTTCGTTGGCGCCGAGCGAAAGACCCGCCGTGTTTCCCGGCACGATCAACGTCGAAATGCCGGACGGCCCGTCGCCGCCGGTCCGCGCCATCACCGCGTAAATGTCGCCCGCCCCGGCGCCGGAGATGAATTGCTTTTGCCCGTTGAGCACGTAGTGGTCGCCATCGCGGACGGCGCGCGTGGTCAGCGCCGCGGCGTCGGAGCCCGCGCCCGGCTCGGTCAGGCAGTAGCTAGCCAGAAGCTCCATGGTGCACAGCTTCGGCAACCACATGCGGCGCTGCGCATCGGCGCCGAATGCGTCGATCATCCATGCCACCATGTTGTGGATCGACAGGTAGGCCGACACCGTCGGGCAGCCGGTCGCCAGAGCTTCGAAGATCAACGCCGCAGCCAGCCGCGACAGCCCGGAGCCGCCGACGTCGTCGCGGACGTAGATGCCGCCCATGCCGAGCGCCGCGGCCTTGCGCATCTCGGCGACCGGAAAATATCTGGCTTCATCCCAGGCGATGGCGTTCGGCGCGAACACTTCGTCGGCAAACGAACGCGCCATGTCGCGCAATGCGAGTTGATCGGCATCGAGCGCGAACTGCGGCGGTGCGCCTGAGGTTTGTTCGAGCATCGGACTTCAGCCGTCCGCGGTTGCCGCGTTGGCAAGCTTGCTTTCGATTTTCGCCGCGGCGCGCGGCTGCCAGAGGTCGAACGCCACCATGCCGATCACCATGGCGATGACGAAGACGATGACGCCGGGCGAGAGCGTCGCGAGGTTGGCGACCGCGGGTCCTGGGCACAAGCCGACCAGGCCCCAGCCGATGCCGAACAGGGCCGCGCCGGCCATGAGCGGCCGGTCGATTGCGGTTGTGGTCGGCCAGCGCATCTGCGTGTCGAAGATCGGCGTGCGTGGCCGCACCAGGGCGTAGCCGGCACCGGCAACGGCGAGGCCGGCGGCCATTACAACCGCGAGGCTTGGATCCCACGTGCCGCTCGGGATGCCGAAGACGTCGAGAAAGGCCAGCACTTTCGCCGGTGAGACCATCTGCGAGATGACGAGACCGAGACCGAAGGTGAAACCACAGAGCAGGCTTGCGAGCACGGGCATGACGTCAGCCTCCGATGACGTGGCGCATCAGCGCGACGACAATGATCGCCGCGATCATGAACACCAGGGTGGCGGTGATCGAACGCGGCGACAGCCGGGCGATGCCGCAGATGCCGTGGCCGGAGGTGCAACCGTTGCCAAGCCGCGTTCCGAAACCGACCAGCAGTCCGGCGACGGCAATCACCGCATAGTTCGCTGGCATTGGCGGCATCGGGATTGCGTGGCCGACAAGGGCCGCGGCAAGCGGCGCGGCGATCAGGCCGACGACAAACGCCACGCGCCAGAACCGGTCGTCCGTGCGCGGGTTGAACAGCCCGTCCGCTATGCCGCTGACCCCGGCGATGCGGCCATTGAACAGCATCAACAGGACCGCCGCGAGCCCGATCAGGGCGCCGCCAATGGCAGCCGAAACTGGAGTGAAATTCGCCATAAGGTGCCTCGTGCCCGATAAAATCTCTGTGCGCGTCTGCACGCTTCCAATAGGATATGAAGTACTCATTGTAACGGCAATGAGCGGATGAGGTTTCCCAATGCGCTCATTTCGCGTCGCCGTCACCGCAAGCCTCGCTGTCCTGGCGACCTGGATGCCGCCGGCGGCGCGCGCGCAATGTCCGCCAAACTCGCACGCCGTCGCCGTCTACGTTCCGGGGAATCTGCGGACGGCGCATTGCTGGTGCAACAGCGGCTATATCAACAGTGGCGGCACCTGCGTTCGCACCCAGCACCCGACACCGCCGCCGGGAATAGAGACGCGGCCGTCGCCTTACGGCAGCAGTACCAATCCGGTCAGATAACGGGCTATCCTGCCGCCGATTGTTTGAGCAGAAGGCAAGCCGGAAATGGATTTTACGCTTTCGCCGGAAATCGAGGATTTGCGGGTGCGCACCCGCGCGTTCGTCGACGAGCACGTGATGCCCCTCGAGTCCGACCGGCACAATTTCTCCGACCACGAGAATATTCCGCACGAGCGTCTTGAGCCGGTGCGCGAGAAAGCAAAAAAAGCCGGCCTCTGGGCGCCGCAATCGCCGAAGGAATATGGCGGCATGGATCTGCCGATCGTCGCCTGGGCGGTGATGTACGAAGAGGCCGCACGTTCGCTGTTCGGGCCACTGGCGCTCAACTGCATGGCGCCCGACGACGGCAACATGAATGTCCTGAAAAAGCTTGGGACGCCGAAGCAGAAGGAAAAGTGGCTCAAACCGATCGTCGAAGGCAAGGTTCGCTCGTCGTTTGCGATGACCGAGCCGGCACCCGGCGGCGGGTCCGACCCCAGCATGATCAGGACCTATGCCGAGAAGCACGGCGATACCTGGAAAATCTACGGCCGCAAATGGTTCATCACCGGCGCCGACGGCGCCGCGCA
>Ga0070741_10018114_pt1 | contig 11465 bp, 13 predicted proteins | sample Coa_R1_4_FD_66440 | JGI IMG/M metagenome (GOLD analysis project Ga0070741, IMG submission 66440) | Surface soil microbial communities from Centralia Pennsylvania, which are recovering from an underground coalmine fire - Coalmine... | ecosystem: Environmental > Terrestrial > Soil > Unclassified ...
GGCAGGGGGAACAAGATGCTTAACTCCACTCCAGGTGCTTCGCACAATATTGCCGACCTGTTCAGTCGCCGGTGGGATCGAGCTAGCAATGAAGGGCCCAAGCACGTTCACGAGGATAAGAAATAGAATGATAACAATGAAGAAAGTAAGCACCTTCTCTATACTCTTCACCATTTGAATCGCCTTCCTCGGTACGCGCGGCGCACAGCGCCCCGGTGAGACGCTGATGCGGATCCCTGCCTGTGATCACGCAAAGTAGAGTACGTCAGCCAGTAGACGCTGCATACCCGCGACAACCGACTGGAGCATGCCCGCTGAAAGGCGAATTCCGCTGACTCAGGAGGATGCGATCTTTGCCTTGACCACCCCTTGACGGCCAGCTAAGGCGTATCGGACTTTTCGGGCATACGCGCACGACTTGTCGTGCGCTGCAACCGTTGGTCAGATATCCCGAACCGCGATGTCAGGAAGTTCGCCAGTGATTTGGTCATTCAAAGCCTAATCTCATTGGCGGCGTCTCGAGACGCTTGTCACATACGGCGCGACCTCGTACAGCTGTCACATACGGTGTGACCTCGTAGAGATTGAAGCGTATTCCCTATCAGGTATCGTGAAAACCTCCTACCACCCTGGTGCCACACTCGGCGACAGCAGTGCCGCGAGAGTTACCGGGTGGCGTGCAGTGCACCGCGCACGACGAGTTCTTTGCACCAGGCGGCGGTGCGTCCAGTGAGCACCGCCTTGTGCGGACTGTCGTCGGCGTGGACGAACTGGATCAGGCCGTCGCGCCGGCCGAGGCTGATGCACTGGATGAAGTAGCGGAAGGCCAACGGCCTGGGATTACGCCCGGCGAGCCGGGCGGTGATCGCGGCAGCCGCGCACTGCCCGGTCGGCATTCCGGTGGCGCACGCCATCCGCAGCTGCTGCCCGCCAGCCCGGTAGGCCGCAGCACTGTCGCCGACTGCGTAGATCTCTGGATGGGAGCGCGAGCGCAGGGTGTCATCGACCAGGATCCGCCCATGACCGTCGACGGCGAGGGCAGCTTGGCGCGCAATGTCCGCTACCGCAAAGCCGGTGGCCAGCACGGTCAATCCGGTACCGACCGTGCGGCCAGCGGCGAGCACCACCCCGTCTGGATCAACCCGGGTCACCGTCACGCCCGGCAGCACCTCGATGCCCAGGCGGTCGAACGCACGGCGCAGGTGCGCGCGGCCTCGCGCGGACAGCCAGCCGCCGGGTTCGCCTGAAGTCACCAGTCGCACCCGTAGCTGCGGGTAGGCCTCGGCAAGCTCGGTTGCCGTCTCGATTCCGGTCAGCCCACCACCGACCACCGCGAGCACACCGCGTTCGGCTGCCAAATCAGGTACTCGCTTGCCGAGTTCCCGAGCGCCGTCCAGGTCGGCCACGGTGCACGCATGGCCGGCGGTAGTGGTGGTATCAGCCGCGCTGCCCAACGCGTAGACGAGCGTGTCGTAACCGACGGTGGCGTTGTCCAGCCGGACCTGCCGCCGCTGCAGATCAAGCGCCTGCACCCGGCCGATGATGAGCTGGATGCCACTGCTGCGCAGGCGTTCGCGCAGCGGGTATTCGCGCAACTGCTGCCCGGCAGCCACCTGATGCAGCCGCACCCGTTCGACAAACTGCGACCTGCCGTTGACGAGCGTCACCTGGGTGCGCTGCCCGCGGCCAGCGATGCGGTTTGCCGCGGTGAGCCCGGCGTAGCCAGCTCCCAGAACCACAATGCGATGAGTCACCGATCGTCTCCTTCCGCGCAGGTGAGGTCATCGCAAGAACTGGGCGGGTGGCGACAACCTGACAACTGATGGCCGTGGCGTTGGTCACATCAGCTGCCTGGTAAGGAAGGCGAGTTTGTCCGGATTGACCACAGTGTGCACTGCGGTGACTTGGCCACCGGCCAGACTGAGCAGCGCTGCAAAGAGCAGCTGCTCGCCGACGGCGCCGAGGATGCCCGGCTGGCCGTTCACCTCGGTCACCACGAACCGCACGCCTGGCACCTCCCGGCTCATCCAGCCGGCGAGGTAGCGCGCCACTCGCGGCCCACCGTGTACGGGCCGGCGAGCTGCCACGGCCTTACCGCCACCGTCGGCCCACGCGACGACGTCGGCAGCCAGCAAGGTTTCCAACGCCGCGAGGTCGCCGCTGCGTGCAGCCGCGAGGAACTCCTCCGCGATGCGGTGGCCCCGCTCCCGACTGGCTTGCGAGCGCCGCGGGAACCGCGGGCGGTCCTTGGCCACCTGCAGCCGGGCGCGCCGGTAGAGCTGCTGGCAGTTGGCCTCTGCGAGGTCGAGGATCTGGGCGATCTCACGGTAGCTGTAGTCAAATGCCTCGCGCAGCACGAACACCGCACGCTGCGGTGGCGTCAAGCGTTCCAGCAGCAACAGGAACGCCAGCGAGACGGACTCGCGCAGCTCTGCGCGATCGAGCGGCCCCAGCGCGGACTGTGCCGTCAGTACCGGTTCGGGCAGCCATGGCCCTGGGTACGTCTCCCGGCGCGCTCGAGCCGAGGTGAGTCTGGTCAGGCACAGGTTGGTGAGGACCTTTGCCAGCCACCCGGCCGGTGACCGCACCGTCTGCGGGTCGGCGGCATGCCAGCGCAAGAACGTGTCCTGCACCGCGTCTTCGGCCTCGCTCGCCGACCCGAGCAAACGGTAGGCAATGGCAAACAGCCGAGGGCGTTGCTCCTCGAACGCCTGCACCGCCTCCGGTGCCGCCGCCAAGCGCTATTCCGGAGTCTTGACGACGCCGATCACGTGGCCCTCGGGATCGGCAAACAATCCGATCTCGATGTCATCCATGACCTTCTCCGGGCCCATCATGCGCGACCCACCGAGGCTCTCCGCCTGCGCCAGGGCGGTCTCGACGTCGGGCACCCCGACGTAGAAAGTCACGTGACCGGCATAACCTTCTGGTCCCACACCGATACCGCCACCGATGCCCGGCCCGCCGTCGGCGGACACGATCCCGTAGTTCATGGGATTGTCCGTGTTGATCGTCCATCCGAACAGGTCGGAGTAGAACGACCGCAGAGCAGGGCCGTCCTTACCGATGACCTCGAAGTGCACTACCGGCCGTCCCATGCTGTCTCCTCTCAACGCTGTTGCGCTATGACGTCCCTTCGACGTCTTGATGACGCTGGCGCCAGGCAAAACTCATCGCACTCAGGAGCTGATCGGGACGATGACCCGGCCGAGCGGCGTGAGCGATACGGGGATCAGCTTGAGGTTCGCCAAGGCCAGCGGAATACCAATGATCGTCACGGCCAGCGCGATCGCCGTCACCACATGCCCGATGGCAAGCCACCAACCAGCGACAATGATCCAGATCACGTTTCCGACCAGCGAAGGCATGCCAGCATCATGGTGCCGCACGATGGTGCGACCAAAGGGCCACAGTGCGAAGTTCGCCATGCGGAACGAGGCCAAGCCGAACGGGATCGTGATAATCAGCAAGCAACACACGATCCCGGCGAGGCAATATCCCAGTGCCATCCACAAGCCGCACAGCACCAGCCAGATGATGTTGAGCAGCGTCCGCACAGCACCGATCCTGCCAGCATCCGGCCTACTTGGTGGGCAGCGAGCAAATGATCTTGGTCGCCAGGCTTTCAGTGATACCCAGCCGCGGAGTGTTCGCCCGGGCACGGTCCACGATCTGCCGCGGACTCAGTCCCATACTGTGGTATAGCCGCACAACTTTCTCCTGCTCACCCGTCCACGGGCGGCGAGCAGCCGGCCTCCGGTCCGGCAAAGCACCTGGTTGGCGTCGCGTGGCAGGTACCGCAGTGCCCGGCGTCCGGTAGTTGATCCCCAGACCGCTGTCCTTCTTGGCGAACTCGCCTGCTTCCGCCCGGCGGGTGATCTCATCTTGATCACCGACGATGAAGGTGTCGGCGCTCTTGTTTACTCCGATCGCGGTGATCGTCAGTCCTCTGTGATGCTTGGCTTGACACTGATTCTTCGTGCAGTACAGGTAACCCAGCTCAGCACGCTCAGCAAGCAACTCATCACCACACTCGATGCATCTCACAGCAAGTATCAACAATCCTAAAAGCTGAGAAAGTCCAGGTTGGCGGGACACGGGGCCGTATCCCGATCACCGGGCGTCACAGCACAGCGCGGACTCGAACGGCGATCGTGTCCAGGTCCCCTCGGGACGCCGGCCGCTGGCCAGTGTCGAGGCGAAAACGATCTCCCCGGTACCGGGGGAATACGTGCAGATGGACGTGAAAAACTTCCTGACCGGCAGCCAGGCCATCAGCAAGAAATAGGTTAACCCCCTCGCATCGCAGACCGCTGCGCCGAATCGCTGCGGCCAAGCGCCGAGCGATCACGAACATCTGGCTGCCGTCGGACTCGTCCAGATCGACAAGACCCGCCCGGTGGATCTTCGGAATGATCAATAGATGACCCGGGTTCACCGGGTTGAGATCGCAGAAGGCAAGCAACCGATCATCTTCGTAGACCACGCTGGCATCCGCATTGCCCGCCACGATGCGGCAGAACACACAATCCATGGCAGCAGGTTTGCACACCGCCGCAGGCGGCCCTTCCTCAGGTCCGGAGCGCGTCTTCGGTGGCCGATGACCCGATTGTCCGCGCTCCCGGAGATTGCAATTCGAAGTATTTATCATGTCACCGCGGCGAACGGTGAGTAGCTCACTCTTTTAGACGAGTAACGACCGGTAGTCACCTCTACGATAAATAGGTAGCGCGCCACCGATGATACCGCGATAATGGCAGCTCTGGGAGCCGCATTCAATAGGAGGATCTAGTGACCGGCCAATCTGCCCGCTCGACCTCACCGGCATCGGTGTCCGCCGAACCCCTGATGAAGATGATTCAGGGTCTCCAAGTCACGGCAATCCTCCGGGCAGGCATTCAGCTGGGCATTTTCGATCACATCGTGTATCTACCTTCTGATCTAGAGCCCTACGTCGCCAACTGAAACCACGCTGAAATGTACGGGAGCCACTCGTCATGGAACAGGACCTCAACCCCGAGCAAATCCTGCGGCTAGGCATCGCATTCTGGGAATCCAAGACCCTGCTCAGCGCGGTGGAACTCGGAGTTTTTACCGCGCTGGCGGATGGACCCAAGGACGGAACCACACTGGCGAAAGAACTCGGCCTGCATCCCCGAAGTAGCCGCGATTTTCTTGACGCGCTGGTCGCTTTGGATATGCTCGACCGCGAGCAGGACATATACTGCAACACCCCCACCGCGGACGCCTTCCTCGACCGGCGCAAACCCGCCTACATCGGCGGCCTGCTGGAAATGCTGAACAACCGATTGTATCAATTCTGGGGCTCGCTTACCGAGGCGCTCCGTACCGGACAACCACAAAACGAAATCAAAGGCGGCGAAGACCTGTTCGCGGCCATTTACTCCGACCCTGCCTTGCTTGAACAGTTCTTGGCTGCGATGACCGGCGTCAGCGTTGGCACCGCACGCGCCCTGGCTCAGAAGTTCCCCTGGGACCAGTACCGCACCGTGATCGACATCGGCACGGCCCAGGGCTGCCTACCCGTACAGCTCGCGCTGGCGCACCCTCACCTCGGCGGCGGCGGGTTTGACCTTGCTGCAGTGCGCCCGGTTTTCGATGCCTACGTGGCCCGGTCCCGACTCGCTGACCGCTTGCAGTTCTATCCTGGTGATTTCTTCACTGACGAGTTGCCCACCGCCGATGTGCTGGTCATGGGCCACATCTTGCACGACTGGGACCTGACGCAGAAACGAACTTTGCTCGACAAAGCGTACGCGGCGTTGCCTCCTGGGGGAGCGCTGGTGGTCTACGAGGCACTGATCGACGACGACCGGCGCACCAATGCCTTCGGACTATTGATGAGCCTCAACATGCTCATCGAGACCACAGGAGGCTTCGACTACACCGGAGCTGATTGTTGCGGCTGGATGCAGGAGGCGGGCTTTACCCAAACCTATGTACAGCATCTGCTCGGACCCGATTCTATGGTGGTCGGCATCAAGTAACACCGGTCGCACCTTGGCTGCGCGCCCGCATGCGCCTGCCATACCGCACGTTCCACGTGATCAGCAGCGTGAACACCACCAGTTGGAGCACTGTGGATAAGCCGGCCATGATATCGATGGGCAGCACATAGATCAATGGGATTCGCACTGCCGCTTCAACCAATAATCCAAGTCCCCACGTCGACGACATGACCCGGAAACCACGCCGGAATGCCGGGTTGCTGCGCCACCTGTCGTCCCACCACGTTCCATCACGACCGGTGGTGGCAAAAAACCGCTGGGCGGCATAAAAACTCATCGGCCGCCCGACCACACAGGTGCCTAGGAAGATCAGTCCGGCGATTGCGGTGCCGACCGAGTCTTTAGCGAGCATGAATCGGGCGTCACCGGTGGTGAACGACAAGGTCAGCCCTCCTGCAAAAATGGCTATCATAAATGCAGCGAAACCATCCAGCCTCCGGTTACGCAGGGCTACGAACCCTAACCGGAGGCCAGCCACGACTGTCGCCCCCAGCAGAGCTCGATAGTCGCCGGCGCCCATGGCATGCAGGCCGTAGTAGGTGAGCAGGGGCAGGCCCACCTCGATGAGGACCATTCGAACCAACCCTGCCGTGACGGGCTTGGCCGGCCGCACGCCAACCGGATCGGCAGCCGGCTCGATGGTCCCTGAAGGGCTTGACACAGTCAATTACCACGTCCCCTTAGGGATCCAATTACCACGTCACCTTATGGAGTAGGTGATGGCCACGGAGCAGGCTGCCAGGCAAGCCGCGCACTGGCGATGCAACCACTTTGCGCATCCTCAATTTCCTCTCACCGGACCAAGCTACGTATCAATGCAGGCTGGTCCACGACCGAGTCATCCTTCAACAGGCTAGGTTCAAATTCTGCTAGCCTACGTCCGCAGTTTACCGGCTCTTCGCCGGCGCACTCCCCGCAGGCAACCAGCCTTCCAAATGTAACCGGTAGCTAGAAAATCGCCGGGCGCCGCATTGAATCTGCAAGCAAATTCATCGAGGACGGGTTGGAGACTGTTACGGGCGCCCGGGCGCAGTATTTTGAGGGCCGTACGCCCCTGGGGCGTACGGCCCATGAACTAGAATCACACGCTTTGTGATCAGCCCTTGGCGCCTTCGCGAGCTTTGCGGGTCTTGCGATTGCTCGCCTTACGCAGGGCATCGACCAGTTCGTCCTTGTTCATCGACGAGCGACCGCGCACCCCAAGCTTGCGAGCCTGCTCCATCAGCTCCTGCTTGCTGGCGTTAGCATTGACCCCACCTGCGGTTTTACCGCCAGGTGGCTTGCCTGTCTTCGGGTCAACGCCTCCCTTGGCGCGCTCGTCTGACGGGCCCTTGCCGTTCTTGGGCTCCCAATGGTCACCGACTTTCTGGTGGGTGTGCTTCAGCGCAGCAAACGCGGTGCGATGGGCGCGTTCGCCTTCCCCGTAGGTCTCCACTGCCGAATCGTGGGCCTTCGACCAGGTCCGTTGCGCCGTGTCCGGAGAGCGCTGCAGCGTGCTGGGCATCTCATCCTTGGCCGGCACCGGCCTCACCTCCTGCTGTTTTGCCTGCCATCCACAGGAGTACCCACTCAGACCGAACTGACACGGCAAGCGCGGTCCAGCGTGCCACCAGCCCCCGGAGGCTTGTGCATCTCGGTACCGCGGAAATGTCCACGTCAGCCAGCCAGGATCTGGGGGGAGAGAACCTTGAGCATGGCATTGGCCCACCGCATCTGGCGCAGCGATTGCGGGTGGCATCGCCGGGCCAGCGACAGCAGCTCGGAATCCTTGGCGGCCTGAGCGCCTTGCGCCAGCAGCTCCCAGTCCAGCGAGACGCCAGCCGCGACGCGGTGCAGGTGACGCAGGTCGGCAAGCAGCAGCAGCCCCGGTTCCGGGCGGCGACCGGCGAGTTCGCTGGCCTTGCCGCGCACAATGGCCAGCAGGCCGGAGTCCTCCTCGGGATCGTCTTTGAGATTCAAGCCGTAGCGCTGCCCGACCTGGGCGAGTTCGTGCACATGCTGCTGCGACCAGCGGGCCAGGTCGCGTGCCACGTGATAGATCTCGTGGTCGGCTCTGTGCCGGTCGGCCACCTTCAACAGGCCTGCGGCGAGGGCCCGCTCTGCGCGGTGTAGTTCCCGAAGGGCCAGGTTCAGCTTCACCGCGCGCCTCCAGTGGTGCTCAGCTGTTCATCGTCGCAGGCGGCGGGCCCGCCGCGGGTGGGGGGAATGTCGGCGGCAACAGGACGGGATGCCGTGTTCGTCGGAGCCGGCGCGGCATGACCATCACCGGCACCAATCCGGCGGGCCCGCACCGCAGCCGTCTTGAACACCGGCTGCTTGGACACCGGATCCCAGTCGGTGATAGTGAGCTCGTTGGCGGCGCGGTCATGCTGGTCAGGGTTGGCCCCGTCCCAGTAGCCGTAGTGAAACGGCAGGAACAGCACGCCCTCGCGGATACCGCTGATCCGCGCGGCGGCATGGATGGCACCGCGGTGAGAGCTGATCTCTACCAGGTCGCCCTCGCTGACCCCGAGAGCGTCGGCGTCTTTGGTGGACATCTCCACCCAGACCTGCGGGGCTGCCGCCCGCAGCTGCGGCACCCGGCCGGTCTTGGTCCTGGTGTGGAAGTGAAACACCGTCCGGCCGGTGATGAGGTACAGCGGGAACTCGTCGCTGGTGGTCTCGTGCGGCGGCAGGTACTCGGCAGCCTTGATCACTGCCTTGCCGGCAGGGTTCATGGCCCGGTACTCGGTGGGCTCCAGCGGCGCGCCAGTGATCAAGTCTCGGCCGTAGCTCTCGCAGTACTCCGGGGCAGCCCAGAATTGACCATCAGGGTAGAGCCGTTCGGTGCCGTGAGGATGCTCTGCGGTACACGGCCACTGGATCCCGCTGGCGTCGCGCAACCCGGCATAACTGAGTCCGGTGTAGTCGCATGGACGGCCCGCGCTGCACTGCTTCCACGCCTCGAACGCCGACTCGGCGTCGTGCCACGGCGGCAGCGGCGCGCCGTCTTTGTCGCGGAAGTCCATCCTGCGCGCGTAGTCCAGGAAGATTTCGAGATCGGCCCGCGCCTGGCCCGGCGGTTCGACAGCCTTGTCCGACAGGTGCACGGTGCGATCGGCGTTGGTGAAGGTGCCGACCTTTTCGCCCCACGTGGCCGCGGGCAGTACCACGTCGGCAAGCTCGGTGGTCTCGGTCGGGAAGATGTCTTGCACCACCAGAAACAAGCGTTGCTGGGACAGGATCGAGCGGATCCGGCGTAGCTCCGGCAGTGAGACTGCCGGATTCGTGCCACTGACCCACAAAAACCGGATGGAGCCCTGCTCGACATAGCGCATCATCTGCATCAGGTGGGTCGGCGGCGCGTAGTGCGGGATCTGCATCTGGTCGAGGTTCCACAGCCGGGCCAGTTCCGCGACGTGGGAGTCGTTGGCCCAGTTGCGGAAGCCAGGCAAGTCGCCGTCGGCGCCGCATTCCCGGGTGTTTTCCGCGGTGGGTTGGCCGTTCATCTGCAGGATGCCCGCACCCGGCTTGCCGATCATGCCGCGGATGATGTTGATGTTGTTCACTTGCACGGCGGCCGCAGTGGCCTGGTGCGACTGGTAAAAGCCCTGCAGGACGGTGGACAGCAGGTGCTGCGCGGTACCGAGGATGCGCGCTGCCTCGCGAATCTGCTGCGCCGGGAGTTGGCAGATTTCCGCCACCCGCTCAGGGGGATAGTCAGCGACCTGTTTGGCCAGCTCGTCAAAGCCGACGGTATGCGCGGTGACGTAGTCATGATCGACCCAGTCGTTGCGGATGATCTCATGCAGAAGGCCGTTCATCAAAGCGACGTTGGTGCCTGGCAGCGGCGCCAGGTGCACCGTCGACGCCTCCGCAACCGGTGTTTCCCGGGGATCCACGCAGATCACCACCGGCGGGTTGGGTCCAGCCAGCCGATCCAGCATGCGCATCCACAACACAGTCTGCGTCTCGGCCGCGTTGTGGCCGTACAGCGCGATCACGTCGGCGTGGTCCACATCGCTGTAGGAGCCCGGCTGGCCGTCGCAGGCAAACGATTCCTTCAATGCTTCGGCTGCGGTTGCCGTGCATAGCCTGGTGTTGCCGTCGACGTGGTTGGTGCCGATCGCGCCGTGCGCGATCACACTCAGGGTGTAGTACTCCTCCAGGAACAGCTGCCCGGTGGTGTAGAAGGCCAGCGCGCTGGGTCCCTGCTGCTCCAGCAGTTCCTGGCTGCGCCGGACCACCACATCCATGGCGGTGTCCCAGTCGCTGTCCACCAACTGGCCACCTTGGCGGATCAGCGGAGCAGTCAGACGGTCCGGGGAGCTGTTGGCCTGCCAGCCGAACAGATCCTTGGGATCGAGGCGGCCGTGGTTGACCCGATCGATGGCCCGACCCCGGACCCCGACGATTCGACCACCGGAGACCGCGATGTCCATCGCGTCTCCATTGGAGTGCAGCAACGACGCGGACTGCACCCAACGGTCGACCTGGTCAGCATCGATGCCGCTGGCCAGGTGGCTGTCTACCCGGACCGGCCAGCTCTCGCCAGGACCATACGGAGCCCGCTCGCCCCACGGCTCGGCTATTCGATCATGCGATGCCATGCCGGCCGTCTACCCCAGCCAGCGGGCAACTAATCCTGCCTCAGAACGCGACCGGGGGTGTGTCACGGAACTCCGTGCCACACCCCCGGCATCGGTGGCGCTGTTTGTGGTTCCTATCAGGCAGCCTCGACCACCTTGGGCTCACCGCCCGTGGTGATCTCGATCTTGCGAGCCTTGGCCTTCTCAGCAACCGGGATGCGCAGGGTCAGCACCCCGGCGTCGTAGCTGGCCTCGACATGGTCGGTGTCCAGGGCGTCACCGAGGAACAGCTGCCGGCTGAACGTCCCGCGGGGTCGCTCATTGGCCTGCAATTCAATGCCCTCGCCGTAGGCCGGCTTGCGCTCAGCCGTGACGGTGAGCACGTTGCGCTCGACGTTGATGTCGATCGAGGACGGGTCTACCCCAGGCAGGTCGAAATGCACAATGAAGTGCCCGTCCTGGCGGTAGGCGTCCATCGGCAAGATCGCCGAGTGCGACCTGGTGCCAGTGGCGCCGAACACGGCTTGGGCCAGCCGGTCGAGCTCCCGGAACGGGTCGGTACGCATCAGCATCGTGGTCTCTCCTTTGAAGGGATGTCTTGACATCCGCCGACACCCCTGTCAACGGGCAAGACGGCGAAGCTGTTCCCAACCGGAGCACTTTTCTTGACAGAAGCAGACTCAAGACGCGGCTGCCGTCAGCTGGCGACGTGACCCCACGATGGGTCACGTCGGCTTCGCTGGCCGCCTCGGATCGGTCCGCACCAAGTCACAGGCTCGGCCCACGGATCGACTCCGGCAGTGAGGTCCGGTACCAGCAACAGCTGACCGGCTGACTGTTCGCTCAGCGAGCCGCTACTTCGACTCCG
>Ga0070741_10018115_pt1 | contig 11464 bp, 9 predicted proteins | sample Coa_R1_4_FD_66440 | JGI IMG/M metagenome (GOLD analysis project Ga0070741, IMG submission 66440) | Surface soil microbial communities from Centralia Pennsylvania, which are recovering from an underground coalmine fire - Coalmine... | ecosystem: Environmental > Terrestrial > Soil > Unclassified ...
ACGAGCTCCCAGATGACGATGCCGCCACCGAGCATCACCGTGAGCACGTCGAACAAGAACTTGCGGCGCTCGATGCGCTGCCGGCTCGCGAGCGGGAGCGAGACGAGGCCCGCGACGAACAGCGGGTACCAGAGGACATACGGGGCGTTGACCCACCACGATCCCGTGTAGTCGCCCAGCTCGAGGACGTTCGTATAGAGGAACGAGAAGGCGTTCCCGACGAGCACGAACAGCCAGGCCACGCCGAACCACCGGAAGGCCCGGCGGATCCGGTCGTCGACGACGCGGGACGCGGCGAACCAGGCCATGAAACAGGTGACCAGGTTCATGGGCGGGAACGCGAGAATCGTGAGAGGTCTCGTCCCAGCCTGCGTCTTCAGCGTCGCGAACAATATTGGATAACCGGCGGCCCAGACCGTCGCGACGATCGCCAACAACCGTGCGACGGTTAGAGGGCGCCAATTTTTGGCGACCAAGGTCATTACAAGAAAGGACGCGTTAGAGGCCCCCTTCGTTTCGTCCCCGAACTGGGGGATGTAACGTAGGTAAACTCTGTGATATAGGCCACTTATCACTAGACGTGACGAGAGGGCTCGTCTTCTCGTTTTGGGGGTATGCGGCTCGCGCTCGAAGCTCCCGAACGACTTGCGATTCACGATCACGCCACCGGCCTCCGGATCCTCGGTGGCTTCTTGGTCGTGCTCGGCGCCGTCTACTCGAACGTCGCCGGTGTGGCGTGTGCGGTCGCGGGGATCCTCTTCCTCGTGTGCGCCGAGGAGAGACGCATAGTCATCGACCGCGAGGCGGGGATCGTCACCATCGACCGCCGCGGCGGCGGAGGGTGGAGTCGCGGGCTGTACCCCCTCTCGGCTATCGCCGACATCATCCTCGAGGAGAGTGACGAGGAGGCTTCTACCGGCCGCTTCCGGGTTGCCTTCGTGCTGCGCGACGGGTCGCGTGTGCCTTGGACTTGGTCCTACTCTCGCGCCGCGGCCGGCGCTCGCGGGGCTGTCGAGGCTGTCCGACGCTTTCTCGGGACGGCGGCTCTGCCGCAATCAACAAGCTAGTACCTTTTCTGGCATGTCCGCGATCGTGCCAGCCGAGGTGATCGACCCAGTAAATTCTAGAATTCTTGCTGTATCAGAAGATCGCATAGCGGGGTTCTCGCGCGATCCGTTTGCCGAGATTGCGAAGCAATCCGGCATAGATGTAGAGACGGTACTCGAACGCCTCAAAGCGATGCTGGCGACGGGCACGATCCGCCGAATCCGCCAGACACTGATGGCGACAAATCTCGCCCCAGGCGCACTCGTAGCCTGGCGCATAGCACCCGAAAGACTCGATGCGGGCTTCGAGTACATGGTGCAAAAAGACCCATTCTCGGGCCACGTCGTAATCCGCTCGACGGATGCCGAGACGCCAGGATCGGCGTACCGCCTGTGGACGACGCTAAAAGTCCCGCAGGGCTACTCGATGCAAGCTCACTGCGAATATCTGCGCGACCAGATAGGCGCGGAGTCGTTCAAGATGATGCCGGCCGAGCGGCTCTTTGTACTCGGCGTCGGCCACGTCCGCCGCCGCGCCATCGAGCCGGGCGAAAAGAGCGATGAGCCGGGAGCGGTGATCGACACCGCCATAGTCGAGCTCTCACCACTCGAATGGCGCGTCCTCGAACCGCTCAAGCGCGAGCTCACTCCCGATGAAGTGCGGCCCGACCCATGGCTCGCCCGCGCGACCGAAGCCGGCGTGACAATCGACGAGTTCTGCGAGGTGGCCGAGCGACTGAATGCCCGCGGGGTGATCGGCCGATTCTCGACGTTTTTAGAGCACGTCAAACCGTCGAGCACCGGCGTCCGCGTCACGCGCTACAATGCGCTTTTCCATTGGCGCGTCCCCCCAGGCCGCGAAATCGAAGCCGGCCGCGAGATCGGCCGGCACTATATCCTCACGCACGCCTACTGGCGCGAAGGCGGCCCGGACTTCGCCAACGTGAACCTGATGGCCGTCGCGCATGGGACGGACAAATCGCTGGTGCTCGCGCACAAAGCCGCGATTGACCAGCATCTCGACGCTGTAGGGATACCGGTCAGCTATACGAACGTGTTCTGGGGCGGCCGTTCCGAGATTAAGCCATCGGAGGTCAGCCCAGCGGCATACGCCGACTGGCTGACATCGCGGGACTAGCCCCCGCCAACGAAAACGCCACGCCCCATGAATGACGTAGCGGCGTGAGAATTTGGGCATAAATTCCCGCTAGACCTGAGGGACCCGGTCAACGGTCTCAGGCGTCACATCACCTTTACCCCACCGCAGCGTGCGCCTATCTCTCACGGTTAGCGCGATCAGCGCTCTCGTCGTCGCCGTCGCCTGCTCGGACTCGTCGACCAGCCCCAGGACGTTCGCCCTCGCCGTCCGAAGTACCTCGGTCGCGCCTAATCCCAACAACACGCTGTCGGCCATCGTGTACTTCGAGGCCGAGCATGCCGATTCGGCCAGCGTCGCCTACTCGGCCAGCACCGATCCAGGCAGCGCGACCCCATGGTATCGCGTGGCGAATAATCTGGGCAAGATCACGGTCCTCGGCCTGCTGCCCAACACGACCTACAACTTGGTGCTCCGCGTTCGGGGGAAGACGACGCAGTCGGATACCCTGCAATACACGACGGATTCCGTTCCCGCGTACGTCTCCAATCAGCGCCTGACGCTGTCGCAGGGCACGTTCGGTCCCGGCTTCACGATGCTCGCGACCCTGAACTCATTCGATACCGCGACCGCGATCGCGTATGACTCGATCGGCCGCGTTCGCTGGTACCGGGTCTTCCCGGGGTTCTTCTCGACCGACATCAAGCTGCAGAAGAACGGCCACTACACGGCCGCGCTGTCGGTCGCGGGCGGCGCGCAGGTCGTGCCGGGCCAATACGTCGAGTTCACGCCGGACGGCAATATCGTCAAGACGTACAACGTGCCGGTGGGCGATCCGGACGGGCATGAGTTTTATCTGACCGGCGATTCCATCAGCGGCTATACGTCGCACATGTGGGGATACACGGGCGCCCGCGCGATGGACCTGTCGTCGCTCTCGGTATTCGGCGGAAAGACGAACGAGGAGGAGTACGGCCACACGCTGTTCCGCCTCGCGCCAAACGGGCAGCCCGAGTTCGCGTATACGACCTGGAACTACTACGACGTCACGGATTGGATCGAGCCGACCTGCTGTGCACCGCTCGGCGACTTCGACCATCCGAACGTGCTCGAGTTCACGCCCGACTCGAACTACCTGCTCTCGTTCCGCAACTTCGGCGCGATCGTGAAGATCGACCGCTTCACGGGCCAGAAGATGTGGCAGATCGGCGGCGCGCACGCGACGTTCACCATCCAGAACGACCCGCTCGGCTTCTTCAGCGGCGAGCACAACGTGCACTTCCTGCCGAACGGCGATCTGTTGGTGTATGACAACGGCCTGCGCCACGTGCCCCAGCACACGAGAGTCGTCGAGTACGCGCTCGACGAGACCCGTAAGACCGCGACCATGGTCTGGGAGTACGAGCCCCAGCCGATGGTCTTCACGAGCTTCATCGGATCCGCCGAGCGTCTCTTGAACGGCAACACGCTGGTGGGTTTTGGCGCCGCGGGTCAGGTCGATGAGATCGACACGGAGAACAATCTGCTGGCGCGCGCGTCCTTCACCACGGCGAGCAATGGGAAGGCCTCGCTCTTCTACCGCGCCTACCGCCTACCGACCCTCTACAAGTATCAGGTCCCGTAACTCGCGCAGGTGGCGCGGCCAGACGGCCGTCGCATAGCGGAAGAAATTCGCCCGAGCCTCGGGGCGCGAAGCAAGAAACCGGGCCAAGGACATGTGTCCTTTGGCCCGGTTGCACATCCGACACGCGGTGACGAGATTCCCGCCCGATCGGTCGCCGCCTTTTACCCGCGGCTGCACATGGTCCGTCGTCAGCTCGTCGACCGCGAAGATCTGCCCACAGTAGACACAGCGATATTCGTCGCGCCGGAAGATCTCCTCACGGTTCAGGGCAAGCTCCCGCTCGACGTCGACGTGGTCTGGAGACCGCGGACGTTGACCTTGGCGCCCTGCGTCAGTCGAGACTGACCGTCGGTCACGACTTTCTCGCCCTCGGCGAGCCCCCGGCCGATCACGACCAACGAATCCGCCACGCGGCTCACGACGATCGGCCGCTGCTGCGCCGTGTTCTTGTTGTCGATCACGAACACGTAGCTCCCCTGCTGGCCCGTCATGACCGCCTGCTGCGGGACGACGAGCGCGTCCTGCTGGACGTACAGCCGCAACGTGGTCGCGACATACTCACCCGGCCAGAGCTCGCCGTGCGCGTTGGCGAATGTGCCCTTGAGCAGCACCGTACCGGTCACCGTGTCGACCGCATTATTCACGAACGAGAGCGAGCCGGTCGTCTGCGGCACATTCACCGTCACCGGCCCCTGGGTGGGCGCACCACTCGCGCCAGCCCCATTCCGCCGCGGCTGACTCGTGACCGCGGGTTGACTCGGCGGCCCGTTCGCTTGCGGCTGCTGTCCTTGCGACGGCGATTGTCCCTGCGGCGTCGCCGGATCGCCTTGCGAGATCGACGTACCCGGCGGCGCGTCGGTCGACGACTGATCGTTGCTGCCCGCCGCGGGCGTGGCGCTCGTGGTCGGCGACACCGTCACGGGCAGGGTGGTACCCGTGTTGTACTTCATGATGTCCGGCAGATTCGTCGCCGGCACCGCGAACTGCACGTAGATCGGCTTGATCTGGTTGATCACGACCATCGGGGTCGCCGACGCGCCGTGCACCAGATTGCCCTCGCGCACGAGCAGCTGACCGGTGCGACCCGAGATCGGCGCGCGCACCGTCGAGTTATCGTAGTTGAACTTCGCCGTCGCGACCGCGGCCGAGTCGGAGGCCACCGTGGCCTGGGCGACGCCGGCGTTCGCCCGGATCTGGTCGGCCTGCTCCTTGGTCACGTAGTCGCGCTGCACGAGATCGTCGTATCGCCCGACTTCTTTTTGCGCGTTGACGAGCGTGGCTTTGTCACGCTCCAGATTCGCGAGCGCCTGATTGTACGCGGCGCGATAGGGGATCGGGTCGATCTCGAACAGCAACTGGCCTTGTTGGACCTCCTGCCCTTCCTTGAACGCGACTTTTCTGACGATGCCGTCGACCTGCGACGCGACGGCCGCGGTCTGAATCGGATAGACGGTGCCGTTCGCGCCGATGTTGTACGGCACGGCCGCTTTCCGCACGGACGCCACCGCGACCGGGACGGGGAGGTTCGGGCCGCCACCGCGACCGCCGCGTCCACCGCGACCGCCACCACCGCCTTGGGAGGTGCCGCCGCCGCCGGTCGCGCTCTTGCCGCCGCAGGCGACGAGCGCCGCTGTCAGTGTGAGAATCGCCAGAATCTTATTCATCGAGAGCCACGACTTGTTGAGTCCGACGTGAGGCCGATCGGCATTTCGCCGTGGATCCCAATCACGCCGGCATCATGCGAAAGTTGAGCGAGGTCCGCATACCACGTCCAGCGCGTCTGGGCTTCGGTCGCCCGTGCGCTGGCCAGCGCGGCCTCGGCCGTCAAGAGATCGAGAATCGAGCCGACCCCCTGCTTGTACTTGCCCAGCGCCACATCGTAGTTCGTCTGCGCGCTGGCCAGCAGGTCACGCGATGACTTCACCTGCGCCGTCGCCGTGCGCAGGTTGTAATACGACGTGAAAACCTGATATACGACCAGGTCACGCTGATACTCGGCATTGGCGTCGGCCGCGCGCGCCAATTCCTTGGCCTGCAGGATATCGTAGTAGTTCTGGAGGCCCGAGAAGATCGGGATCGAGACGCCGGCCTGCAGCGACCAGGTGTGGCCGTTGAGGTTCCTCTGATCCTGGCTGTAGAACGTTTGGCTCCCAGTCCCGCCCAGCGTGACCTGCGGCAGCCAAGCGCCGCGCGCGACCCCGATATTCGCATGCTGCTCTTTGGCCGTGGCGCGGAATGAGGCGAGATCCGGGCGGTGATTCACGGCTTCGTCGACCAGCGAGTCGACGGACTGCGCGATCGCCTGCACGGGAACGTTCGGCGGCTCGGGCGCAATGTCGTACGGGAGATTCGCGGGGAATCCGAGTGCGACCGCGAGCGATCCGCGCGTCGTCTGCACCGAGCCCTCGTCGGTCTCGAGCGAGAGCACGGCCTGCGAATACGTCACCTGTGCCTGCAAGACATCCGAGATCGTCGCGACGCCGGCATCGTGGCGATCCTTTGCCGAAGCTAGACCGACGCTGTCTTCCTGCACGGTCTTGGCCGCGCCGTCGCGCACCGCTTTCGCCGCGTTGTAATTGCAGTACGACTGAATGATCGCGAGCGTGACCGCCTGCACCGTCGCGTTGTGCGTGTACGATGCGGCGAAGGCGCCCTGCTTCGCGGCCTCGATCGCGCCGAATCGTCCGAAATCAAACAACAGCCAGTTCGCCGTCACGCTGGGCTGGAAGATCGCGCGATCGCGCTCCGCGGTCGCCGACGAGCCGCTAGTTCCGCCCACCGTCGTTCCGCCCGCGACGGTGCCGGTCCCACCCGTCGAACCGGTACGCTCGGCGAGCGCATTGGCCGTCACTTGTGGCAGGTATTTCCCACGCGTCGACCCGATCAACGCGCCCGCGGCGCGCGCCTGTGCATAGGAGGCGCGCGTTTGCGGATTGTTCAGCAACCCGAGGTCGACGACGTCCTGAAGCGTCAGCTGGTTGATCCGCTGCTGGATATCCGATGGGACGACGTTCTTGGGCACCGAATCGCGAACGATCGCGTGCTTCGGTGGCGTCCAATATTGATTCGGCGCCGTGGGCGCGCTCGGCTTGCCGCCCACGGAGGGTGGATTATGGATACAGGCGGCCGAGCCGCCGAGCAGGACCAAAACCGCGGTCTGAGCGGCTCGTGCCTTTCTCATACTGATCAGTACGGGTAACAGGGTCTATTTGTTGGAGCGAAGCTCCTCGGCGGCCGCGAGCGCGTAACCGATGTTGTCTGACAACACGCGGCCTTGTTCAGTTGCACTGGTCACCGAGTCAGCCCCTAGCGACCGCAAGCGGAGCAAGTCGAGGGCCAGGTTCTGGAGCACGAGCGAGGCCCGCTCCAGTTGCCCGATCAGCTCCACGCGACGCGCCGCGAACTGGGGGCGTAGCGCTTCGGGCGTCTCCACATCGAGTCGGTGGAGGGCGTTGGCGTAATCTGCGATCTGGTCGACCAGTTCGTTCGCGGCCGGTGTCGGGTCCTGGGTGACTGGCGCGCCGGACTTTTTTGCGGCGGCTTTGAGCTTGGCGTAGTGGTCCAGGATCGCCGCATGGTCTCCGGTCGCCCGGCGGACCATCTGGCCGTACGGACCGCTCAGCACCTCCGGCGAGACCATCTGCGACGCCACGCGTTCTCCTGAGCGCGGCACACCACGGTTGATAGGTCCGCCAAAGAGCGCGTTCACCGGGTTGATGCCATCGGCCCACAGGTGGCCGGCGCTGCGCGCGATCCCGAATCCCCACCAGATGGTCACCCAGGGGAACCAGATGTCCGACATGTGGTGGATGCCGCTCATCACATTGATGAACGCGAACATGCCGTTCAGGCCTATCCAGGACACCATCGCGTTCCGAAACCGTCTGACACGAAGCTGAAGGCCTTCGGCATCCGTCCGATCCCTCAGTTTCATCTTCTTGTCGACAATGACCGGCAACGGCGGTGGTGCATATACCGCCTTGGGCGCACTCTCAACTTTCGCGGGAGCGAGTGGAGGGCTTTTCGGCAGGCTGTCCGGGAAGTCGAGCGCCTTGACCAGCGAGGTCGCGTCCTGAAAGCGATCGGCTGGATTTTTCTGTAGTAGCCGGTTGATGATGGCGACGAGATCGTCCGGGACGTCGGGTCGGACTTCACGAATCGGTCGCGGAACCTCGGTCAGATGCTTCACCAACAACGCCGCGGTATTGGACCCGGCGAATGGCGGAGTCCCGACCAACGCCGCATAAGTCACGACGCCGAGCGAGTACAGATCGCTGCGCCCATCGACCGCGCGCTCACCGGTGCACTGCTCCGGCGACATGTACGCGGGCGTACCGATCGCGACGCCCGTGGCGGTCAGCCGCGTGCCGGTCGTGTCGTCAGCCGCGCGCGCGATACCGAAGTCGGTCACCATGGCGCGACCGTCTTCACGCGCCAACATGATGTTGTCCGGCTTGATGTCGCGATGAATCACGCCACGCGCATGCGCGTAGGCGAGCGCGTCGGCCACCTGCCGCAGCAGCGCGCGCGCCTCGACGATGCCCAGACGCCCGTGCGTCGTGAGCCGCTGCGCCAGCGTCTCACCATCGACGTACGCCATGATGAAGTACACGCACCCATCTTTTTCATCGACCGAGTAAATCGGCACGATGTTCGGATGCGAGAGCTGCGCGGCCATCTCGGCCTCGCGCAAAAACCGCGACCGGATCTCGTCGCGGTAGGCCAGTTCGGGTGGCAACAGCTTGATGGCAACCGTGCGTTTGAGCCGCGTGTCCTTGGCCCGGTACACGATGCCCATGCCGCCGCGCCCGATCTCCGCCTCGACGGCGTAACCGGGTGCCAGCACTTGGGCTAGGCGTTCTTGGAGGGCGGGGTCTTGAGCCATAGCGTGACCAGGGCCGGAGGGCCGGCGTCTCGTTCTCTGAACATAACGGACTCCGGTGTCGGTGTCTCTCTCAGTAAAGCAGTTGGTCATTGGTGTCGCAGGCGGCAGCCTCGTTCTCGGGCTCGCCGGTTTCGCGGTCTATCACCAGGCCTCCGTCAATTCCTCCGAACGGGCGTTACGTGAAATCGAGCTGTCCTTTCGGAATCACGACGGGACGCGACTCGCGTATTACCTCAATACGGATGCGGTGACCCAACAAGTTTCTAACGAGGGCGTCGACTGGCTGACGGCTCAGCACAACCAGGGCGCGCTGGCGGCCCTCATCGCCGAAGCCCCGGGCGCGGAACAGGGCGCAACTGACAGCGCGGCGCGGGTTTTGGCGCTCAAGAGCGCCCTGGCGGAAAAGGCGGGAAGGGGCATCGCCTTGGCGCTGACCACCGGGACGGCGGATAGCGCCGACGTGGTTGTGCGCCTCCTGGCGGCTTTCGGCGGCATGCCACCGCTCGATGTGATACTTGCCGGCGACCATCTCGATTTCTCCCAGATCGGCGAACCGAAAGGCACCGGTACGGACCGCATCGTTCCCCTCGTCCTCCACGATCGGGAGCTGGATGTGCCGGTCGTCATCAACATCGCCGTGCATCACCAGAACGCACGCTGGCAGGTTAGCGGCATCAGCGAACTGGATCACACGCTCGAGAGGCTCGACAACGCGCAACAAGAGCGTGTGATCGTCGCGAATCGGCCGATCGAGAACCGCTTGCCGGAGCTCATCGGCATCGGCGCGCCCCAGGTCACCACGATGGCCCATGGCCGCACGCGCACCGAGCTTCGGCTTCGCGTGCGCCTCGACAACAAATCGCCCGAGACCGTGCAGAGCCTCGATCTCGCGCTCATGACGCGCTCAGGCGACGACGATCACTCGGAGCCCCTGCACGTCGACGGGCCGATCCCGCCCGGCGGCGCGGTGATGGCCGAGTGGTCATTCGACGAACAGCGCCGGGGCTCGAGCCGCACGGCCTCGATGCTGCGCCATCCAGAGGACCTGATGATGCACACCCGCCGAGTCGTACTGGACTCGGCGGGTGTGGTGGACACGGTGCAATTGTACAAAAGCTATCGGGCCTTACGCCGGCGGAATCGTTAGATCCACCTCATCGCCCGGATTGACCTGAATCATCTGGGAGCGCGGCGCGTAGTTGCCGCCGATCGGCACCATCAGGAAGCGCATCGTGATCGGCGTGCGGACGAGATAGTTCGGCAGGTCGAAGTGCTGCGTGGTGTTGCCGTTCGACGTGCCAAGACGGATACGCGCGCCGTCTTGCGGAAGCGCGTAGATATCCATATCCAAGAAGCCTTGGTTAATAACGGTCAGCGTGGTCTTCGGGGCGGGCTCGGCTTGATCGTCCGGCTGGCCGCTCTTGCCCGAATGGCAGGCGATCGCTAGCGAGAGCAGCAGCATGGGTACAACGCGCGTGCGAACTGACATGGGATTCCTCGGGTGGCGGGCGATTGGTTTAGGTGCCGCCTTCCTCCTCGTTGTAATACTCGCGCAACGAATTTTGGTGCCGACGCCGCCCGCCGCTCGGTCTCAACCGCGCATCTCGGATCAGCTCGTGCTCGAGCGCGTCCAAGCCGTCTCGAAGCTCGTCTCGAGCGAGACGTACATCCGCGATGTCGTCACCTATCAGAACACGTTTCTGGGGTCCACGAAGAAGTCGCTCATCGTCGTGACGGGCACAGTGCTCGCTGGGGTCGTCATGGATTCGACGGTGCACGTGCATGTGAACGACACGGCCAAAACCATCTCGCTCGACATCCCGCACGCGCGCATCCTCGATGTCGTCGTCACGCACATGCAGACCTATGATGAGCGGAGCGGTCTCTGGAACCCGTTCCGGCCGAGCGATCGCGATTCGATCTTCAATCACGTGCGCGGCCAGCTGGCGCACACGGCCGATGACATGGGCGTGGTGGGGCATGCCGATTCGAGCGCCCTTGCACTGTTTCAGACTCTATTGGCCGTTCCGGGCTATACGGTAAACGTCCGCTTCCTCCTGCCGGCCCCGGTAGCTCAGCCCGCCGAATAATCGTCCGTGTAAAGGATGGATCGGGTCGACCGCATCGTGCGGCTCGCCGCCCGCGCCCTGCGCGCGTCGCGAGCCGCTTTTACGACCACGCGCGAAGCCACGCGCGATGGCGCGGCCCGGCTGTGCGAGACGGTTCGGGGCGCCGACGGCGAGGTGCTTGGCACCCTTTGGGTGATCGACGACCGCCCCCGGTCCTGGACCGAGGAGGACGTCGCCCTCCTTGCCGATATCGCCCGGAGCCTGGCGACCGAAGTCGAGCTGGATCGCGCGCAGGCGCAAATCGACGACTACCTCGAATCGACCGCCGTGCTCATTTCGCTCGCCTCGCCGGACGGTCGGTTCCTCTTCGTCAATCGCGCCTGGCGCAGGACTCTGGGCCACGACCACACGGCCATCTGCGCCAGCGACATCGTCGCGGCGGACTACCGCGGCATGTACCTCGCCGCCGTGCAGCGGGCGCTGGCGGGGCAAGAAGTCCCGCCGTTCGACACCGTCTTCGAGACGAAACGCGGCGACCGGCTCGTGGTGCGCGGCGTCATCCGCGCGCGGTTCGAGGACGGCCTACCCGTATCGGTGCGCGCCACCTTCGAGGATGTCACGGCCAAGCTCCAGACCGACGAAGCGCAGACGCGTCTCGTCGAGGTCCTGGAAGCGACCAGTGACTTCGTCGGCATCGCCGACATGTCGGGCCGCGCCGTCTACATCAATGGCGCCGGCCGCGCG
>Ga0070741_10018116_pt1 | contig 11464 bp, 13 predicted proteins | sample Coa_R1_4_FD_66440 | JGI IMG/M metagenome (GOLD analysis project Ga0070741, IMG submission 66440) | Surface soil microbial communities from Centralia Pennsylvania, which are recovering from an underground coalmine fire - Coalmine... | ecosystem: Environmental > Terrestrial > Soil > Unclassified ...
TGGTACTGGTGACGAAGACGAACTCGCGATTGCACAGTTCGATCCTCCGCGATTACGGGCACCTCAAATACAAGAAGATAGACGACCCGCGGCCGGACTTACTCATATCGTGCATAAATTACGAACCTTGTACCTACTTAAGCATACCGCTAAGCATAGAATTGTCCATGTGGACAACCGTTCGGCATTGTTTTCGGCAGTCTGTCAAGGCCACGCAAATAGATTGCGCGCCCTTCACCCTTATAGGCGAGTGAAAGTAAAACCATCCCGTAGCTCAGGCGGGAGCTAGCCAAGCAAACCATCTAAGCACATGGCATTTCATGCGAAGGGTTTTGTCGCCGCGTCTGTACTCAGATGCGAGCAGCTTGAATGCTTCGCATGAACTGAAGGCGAGCCGCATTAGGAACCAAAGATACCTTGTCGGCTTATCCTTTCCCACGAAGGAAGAACCGCATGAAATACCTGAGTATGATCTTGGCAGTTGTATTTTTCAGCTTTTCGTTTGCCCTGGCGCAGGGCAACCCTAGTGGAGCTGGTGCGGTCAAGGGCGATCCTGCTGCCAGCTCGGCCAATCCTGACAAGGGTGCGCCAAACGTCACGGGTGCAAATAGGTCGAACCCAAGCGGGAGTGGCACGTCTCCCTCGGGTGGCAAGGACGATAATCCTGATCACGGGCTGAATGCAAAAGACTTCCCCAAAAAATAACCCTGCTACACTGTCAGCATCAATGCGGGTCTCGATTGCCGCCGCGTTGGGTCATCCCAATGCGAGCGGCTTGGCGGCTTTGGGCGCGTTGGAACCAACGCCGCTGGCACGCGTTTGCAGTGGCTTAAAACAGCTGAGGAATCACCCATGAAGTTAAGGACAATCGCATTGGCCGCCGTGTTCGCGCTCACGAGCACCTTCGCAGTCGCACAAACCGCCGGAAACACTGCGGGCGGCAGCTCGAAGGCAGGCGGCCCTGATGCCACGCAGCCCAACGGTTCGGGCGGTGGCATGAAGGGCTCCACTACAGGCACCGGCAAAGGCATGATGAAGAAGCATTCCAAGCACATGACGAAGAAGCATCATTCCAAGAAAAAGAATATGTAGAAGAAAAAGCCCCGCGTTCGCGGGGCTTTTGCTATGCGGGGCGCTTCGTGGGCAGAACCTTCCAGTTGGAAGGCAGCCACTGGGGAGAGACGTGAGTACCTGGTCGGCGTCGCAGCCGATACCCTCGCAAAGCTCCTCCGCGATGATCTCGATTTGCTATTCCATGCGTTGCCGGATGGCCTTTTGCCGTGCGTTCCGATCCATGAGATTCACGCATCAGGCTTGGCCGGGTCTTGACCAGTTCGTCAATAAACCGTTTGGCACGCAGGATCGCATTGTCGCGATCCAGGCTAGTTCCAACCTTGTCGTTGTGGTCTCGTTTTACGGACCAGCGCCAGCCTTTTGTAATGGTGCGAACGACAGCGTATTGAATGCCGCGATATTCCATCAGCCCGCTCCCTGTTGTGCAGGCGGGAGCGCGATTGGTCTCTCAGCCACCGACGCCTACGGGCAGAGCCGAAGCCAGTGATGAGGGTCAACTTATCTCAGGTCGTTTTGGTTCAACAGTGAACGTTGGAACTGCGTTCACAGCCGGAGAACTACGGGCATCGGGGGTTTGTTCTCCGCTCGGAGAACTACGGGGGCGCTTGCTTGCAATTCAGGCCATGGCAGTCGCGCAGGATAGCACGGCTCCACTTAGTGAATGTCCGGATCAGAGTGAAGCCGTGCAGGGCCAGGAGAGAGCAGCTTCTGGCCCGTCGGATGTAAGCTCGATTGAGCCTGAACGTTCCTTGCGGCGGCTTTCACAACGACCTTCCCATCAACTATTCGAGGGTGACCTGAACTATGCCGGCTCCCGTCATGCCGAGCGCGCGGGCCGCACTCACTGACACGTCAATGATCCTTCCGCGGATGAAAGGCCCGCGGTCGTTCACCCGGCACGTGATCGAACGGCCGGAATGAGTAGTCACGGTAACGACGCTGCCCATCGGTCTCGTTCGATGAGCGCAGGTCATTCCACTACCGTGGCCACCGTAATAGGATGCAAGGCCACTTTCTGCGTTGGCGCAAATTGGGAGGAGTGCGAATAAAGCGGCAGCTAACATGACGCGATACATCAGGTGCTCTCAGTTGCTGCCCTATGAGCAAAAGTCCTAATCTCGTCTGTAGTTCCTCATGCCTCGCCTCCAAGTGGAGGGCCCTTTGACACAAACGGTAGCTGCTAATCGTCCCCGCCCGCTTGGGGTTGCGTGGCCATGATCCGCTACCGCAATCCTGAACGCTCCTAACAGCGACATCCTTGGCGAGAGCTAGGGACATGTGTGACGAGCACGTCTCGCCGGAACCCAAACAAAGGACCAGCGTTGGCTTCGAGCAGGGCAGAAAGGACGATCTGTGATGCCCCGCACCGTGTTAGTAGTAGACGACGATCCCAATGTGCTCGAAGTCATCACGGCCATGCTGGACGACCTCGGTTGCGAGGTGATCAGCGCGGAGAGCGGGGCAGATGCTCTCGATCAACTGGGTCGCAACGAGCAGATTTCGATCCTCATCACTGACATCAATATGCCCGGCATGGATGGTCACGAGTTGGCCGAGCGCGCCAAGCGCATCAGACCTGAGTTGAAGGTCCTGCAACTATCTGGGCGGGAGCGTCGGCGAGACAGTTACCCGATGATCAGAAAGCCATTCACCGAAGAGGATCTCGCGAACATCATGCAGCGAACGACGGGTCTTTGCTGACGCCCTATGGATTCCGCGCGGATGTTATCAGCGCGATGGCACCGGGCTGTGGCGAGCGCCCTTGAGCGTGCACGAGGTGGAGCACGTTGTGGTTACGCCATGCTCACACTTGACGCAGGCGGCAACGCATTGATCGAAGATGGAACGATCGTACCCATTTGAGCACGCGCCACCAGCTTCCGGCCCTTTTTCCCGGCAACCAGGCAGGCAGAGGCCGGCGAGTACCAAGCAGACAACCACGTTGCGGGCCATGACGATCAGGCGGGACATGAGGGCGCTTGGCAATCTTCACAATCGTGGCGCGGCTGCAGCGCGCGCCACGGAACAAACTCTAGTGCGGAGTCTTCATGCCATTATGGCCGAAATGGCATAGTGAGGCTACCAGGATTTACGACCCGATGGTTTTCGCTTGCCATCAAACTCTCTGAGATAGCTGAGCCCGTGCACAGTTAGCCGAGTTGGATCGCGCACGCCCTCATCGGCCAGGTGCTTCATATGCTTTGCCAAGCCGCGCAGCATGCCTGGCTCTAAGTCGTGTCTGGACACCTTGCGATAAATCTTCATCGCTCGGACGAATGGTCTGGTGAGTTCCGACGTCAACGGCATGCTGGACCAATGCTTCGCGCTGACAACGGTTCCGACCGCATGCTGACCGTTCTGAAGCTTGACGCGTCCCAGTTTCCAATCCTCTAAGCTTTTCTGCTGTATGCATCCGCCACGAAGAACGAGCACGCTTTTTTTGGCGCGCCCTCGATCACTTGATGCCCAGTGGGAAGCCGGGCTTTTTGATTTGGCTAATTATCGTGTTGTTAGTCAGCAGTTCAGTCGTCGCGTTGAGCAAATGGTGACGATCCGGTGGCTGTTGGTAGAATGATGGCGCGTGCACCATTCGGCGCCCGCATTGAATTGGGTGTTGCTGTCGCCAGCGCAACTCTCACTTCAATGAATATTTTGCTCTCAATCGCCGTTCAACGTCGGGAACGCGCTCCCTTATCTTGGAAGCCCAAATAGTTCGACGGTCGAGTTTTTGAAGCAAGATGCGCCAACCTTGCCGGTCGTCGGGTACGACTGCGAGTGAGACCCGCCGAGCAGGCAACACATCGGCCGTCAACTCTTGTTGGACAATCCAATTCAATTCTCCGGCGGAGACACGCTTCTTAGCCATCCACTACCCCCAGTAGCTTGTCAATGTTCCCCTACTCAAGACATTGACCATTTGCGCATGGCCTGTCGACTGGGAAACATGGGATATGCCCGCTCTTACTCGCCGCCCACTGACGATCCCCACCGCCAAGGCTGGTATGTCTACTGCGCGGACGTGCGCGTGGGCTGGATTGGACAGCGCGCCGGCGTTCCAAAGACCGGCCATCAGTGGGACTGGAGCTGCGGCTTCTATCCCGGCATTGAGCCAGGCCAGCACCGGACGCCAGCCTGAGGCGGCCTTACCTCGTCATTATAAATAGCAAAATCACCGCGACTACGATCAGCGTAGTCGTGCCCACAAGGATGAGCCGAAATCTAAAATCGCTTTCCATCCATCCAGCATACAAGCTGGACGTAGGACTACCTAGCTCAACATCGCATGGTTGTATGCGCTAATGCCCTTGCTCGTCGCGTTTCCGCTCTGGATGCAGGGCAACCTTTTCGGCCTCAAGGTCCTCGATGACTTCAGCGAGCAGGCCGACCGCAAGCTCATCATCAATCGACTGGCGGTCTGCCCGTATTTGAAAATCAAGCAAATGTCCAAGAGACTAAGCGCACGGTCAGCGCGCTGCGCCAAAAAGCTTTGCACCTGGGGATCAGGGCTCGGGCATCAACGGTAATGACCGTGCAATCGCGCTCGTCGTTTCGACTGGGTGAATGACTCTGGAAATGGCACGAAACGGACCAGCCGCGATATCCGGTCGTCGGGCGCTTGGAGTAGACTGGAGTCGCGCGGCCGTTCCATTCGATCGCGAATGCCCAAAGCAGGCACCGACCCTAGCGGAACGGTTGTGCGGCATGCTTTGATGCATCGGCGAGAAGGCAGCTCCTTTGGGAGGAAAAGATGCGGTACTTGGTGTTGGGTGCGGGCGCGCTCGGTGGATATTTTGGCGGAATGCTCCTTAAGGGCGGGGCTGATGTGACGTTTCTGGTCCGACCCAAGCGGGCTGGGCAGCTGCAACGGGATGGCCTGATCGTAAAGTTGCAGGACGGCAGCGAGCTCCGCACCCAGGTGACGACTGTTCAGCAAGGCCAGCTGAAGGGGACCTACGATGTTGTTCTGTTGTGTTGTAAGGCCTACGATCTTGATGGTGCCATGGAATCTATTACGCCGGCTATGAGTGAGCGGAGCGTGATCGTACCGGTGCTGAACGGGGTGCGGCATATTGATATCCTAAAAGGGAAGTTTGGTTCGGAGCGTGTGCTGGGCGGCCTCACTGTCATCAACGCTGCTTTGATGCCGGATGGATCAATTCAGCAAAGCCAAGTGCGCATCAATCTCACCGCCATCGGGGAACTTGACGGTCACTCTTCCTCCCGATGTACGGTCATAAAGACGGCCCTAGAAGCCGGTGGCATTCCCACACAGATCGCGGACAACATTTTGGCAATGATGTGGGAGAAGTTCTTCGGGTTCACTTGCAGCGCAACGATCGCTTCCCTGAGCAGATCACGGGCTGGCGTGATCGCACAGGCTGCCAGCGGAATGTCCTTTGTCTCCGCCGTGATTGACGAGTGTGCAAGAGTCGTGACTGCGCTGGGGCATCCGCCGCTTCCAGCTATCAATGCAGCTGGTCAAATCTCGCAATTATTTTCTCAAACGAACTCGGCATATGGCCCATCAATACTCATCGACATGGAGGAAGGTCGACCTACGGAAGGCGAGCACACCATCGGCGACCTGGGCGAGCGCGCGGCGCAAGCGTCCATCAGCGCACCGCTTCTAACCGCCGCTCGATGCAATCTCCAGGCCTACGAAATAAACCGTTTGGACTCGAAAAGTTTGTAGCAAGCCTCAGCGCGGCACCGGCGGTCGGACACTTGATCCCGCAAGCAGCAAAGCGCACGCATCGCGCTCGGCCAAGACGGGGCTCACCACGGTGGCGCAAACGGGTTGCGGTATATTGAACGTTGCGGGCGTAACCGCGGATCATCTATCAGTTGCCCCCACTTGATGAAGCCATAGAGCCGGGAGGTTCGGACCTCATTGATGGCCTGGCTAATCGAGTCGACCTGGTCATCATGGCGGCTGCCTGGGAACGCAAACAGTTCGGCTTCGAGCTCCGCGAGCCAAGGCGCGCGTTCCGGCAAATGCACGTGTCCGGCTTCAATTTCGGCCGAGGCAATCGACATCCGCGTTTGCTTGTCGTTCTTCGGCTTCACCCCCTTCAGGCCTCGCACGCTGCCATGAAGCTCGGCGAGCAAGCCGATGGCGGTCCCGGTTTCCTCCACCAGGACCTGACGCGCGCGCCATTTGTGGGCGAGCTGAACCACCTTGGCTTTGAGGCCGGGGTAGTCGACCCGGCCGCGCCAGAGATCCAGAAGGTAGAACTGCAAATCGTTGAACAGCCAGGTGGTGCAGACCGACCAGTCGTTATCCGGGCCGCCCTTGCTCGCCGTATCCCAGCTCTGCACGATGAAGGCGCCGCTGGGGACATCCTTGTAGCGGCGTACCCATTCCCGCTTGATCATGGCGCCGCCGGGCGGCACCGGGGCCTGCTGGTATTGTGCCGAGAAAACATCCGAGCCCAGCTGCGTGCGCAAGTGATTGAGCACCTCGATGGGCTCGCGTTCGGGCGCGAGAATTTCTCCCTGAGCGCGATAATAGGTTCTGCCCCTTGGAAGATTATAGGTGCCGGCCACCTCCGCAATCGCCGGCAAGCTCAGCACGGTCCAATCGTCGGAGTGGGAAAGCACGAATCCGGTCAGGTCATCCATGTGCACGCGCTGCATCACGATGATGATGGCGCCGGAGCGCTTGTCATCGAGGCGGGACAGCACGGTGTTGAGAAACCATTCGTTGGTGGCGTTCCGTTTGGTCTGAGACAGCGCATCGGTCGGCTTGAGCGGATCATCGATAATGATGAGGTTGCCGCCGCGCCCGGTCAGTGTGCCGCCGGTCGAGGTCGCAAGTCGTGAGCCACGCAGGGTAAGTTCGATCTCTGACTCGCTGTCCTTGAAACGGCCGATGCGCGTCGCGGGGAAGATCCATTGGTACCATGAGCTCGCCAGCACCGCGCGGAAGTCGTTCGACAATTTGTATGCGAGCTCGCCGGAATAGCTGGCGCAGATGAGCCGCTGCGTCGGATCATGTCCGAGCACGAAGGCCGGGAAGGCGACCGACGTCATGATGGATTTCATCGAACGCGGCGGCATGTTGATGATGAGCCGCTTGATCTCGCCGGCTCGGACGCGCTCAAGCTGGTAGGCGAGCGCGTCCATGTACCAGCCCGGAATAAAGCGCTGCCCGGGCGAAAGCGTATCGAAGGTCTTGCGAAGGAACGATATGAAATCTTCCCGCAAAATGGCGCCAAGCACATCGCGCTCCGTAACGGTGTTCATGACCGATCTGATCCTTTCTTATTCTGTTGGGTTGGCCCGCTCGGCTCGGATTCGTTCTCCTCCCGCGTGCCCTCCACCGGTTGGGCGTCGTTCTTTACCTTGGAGCCGTCGGCCGGCTGGGCTTCGTCGCTTGCAGGTGCAGGTGAGCCCTGGACCGGTGTTGCCGGGGGCGGGGCGCTGTTTGCGAGGAACTGGTCAATGATTTCGCGGTCGTTCAGGCCAAGGTCTGCGGGATCGATGGTCGTCGCGGAACTGTCCTGGTAGCGCGTCTTGAGAGAGAACAGCGTACTGATCGCCTTGTGATCACCGCGCGCGGCCGCATTGACCAGGTTAAGGATGATGACCTGTTGCTTGGTCATGCTCCTCGGGCGACCATCCACGACGATCTTGACCTTCTCACTCATGGCTTCTTCGATCAGTTCGCCGGCGGTCTTCTTGCGCTTGGGCCGGCCCAGAGGATTGCAGCGGTTGCCGAGCTTGAAGCGGGTGGCCTTGGGCGGGCGTCCATAACCGATTTCGTAGTCGCCGCGCCCATTGGGTCCCGCGGCCGTGCGGCTCGTTTTGGTCATGACAGGCGGCCTTGCGGTTGCAGCGACGGCTCGACGGCTTCGTGACCCCTCTGAAGGCGGGGGTCACCGTCGCTCAAAGTTTGCGCAGATGGCTCTGGCTGTTCCGGCCCATGTGCAGGGCGGGAATGGATTCGCTGGGCTATTTCCGCGGGAGCCGCGCTCGCGAGCCTCGCGGCCGCCACCTCGGCAAATGTGCGGCCGTCTCCGTCCAGCACTGCTTCGGCCTTGGTATGGCCTTCCCAGCGCCGAATGGCGACGTCGACATAGCGGGGGTCGAGCTCCATGGCGCGGACGCGGCGGCCGACTTTTTCCCCGGCCATCATCGTGCTGCCGGAGCCTGCGAAGGTATCGAGCACGATGTCGCCTTTGGTGGTGCAGTCCCGCATGGCGTCCGCGATTAGCGCGCCGGGTTTGACCGTCGGATGCATGGACAGATGCTCGCGCCGGCCTTTGCCGAAGGTATTGATGCCGGCGTAGGTCCAGAGATTGCTCCGGTTGCGTCCAAAGCGGCCAAGTTGAACGTTGTTGCGGTGCTGCGTGTCACCGACGCAGAACACGCCGATCAGCTCGTGCTGGGAGCGGTAAAAAGAGCCTTGCCCGGCATTTGTCTTGGCCCAGACGACCAGGTTGAGCATTTTGCCGTAGACCTGTTCGGCTGCAGCCACGAGTTCGACGATATGGCGCCAGTCGTTGCAGATGTAGTGAACGGCCCCCTCGGCTGATACGCGGGCCGCGTTGGCGAACGCCTCGGCAAGGAAGGCGATGTACTCGGCCTTGTCCATCTCGCCCGACGCGTGGACAAATTCGGGATGCTTGATGCGTCCGCGCCCCTGCACGTCGGCCACGCGCACGTTGTAGGGCGGGTCCAGAAAGGCCATCACGGCGCGTGAGGATGATCCGTCCATCAGCCGATCAAGGTCTTGCTGCGAGCGTGCGTCTCCACAGAGGAGCCGGTGAGGCCCCAAGATCCAGAGGTCGCCCGGTCGGGTGACGACCGCTTCTTGGACAGGAGGTATCCGGTCGGAAGGATCGGGCGCGGAGCTGAGGTCCTCAAGCATCGTATCCAGCTCTGCGGGTTCGAAGCCGGTCAGGCTGAGATCAAGGTTCAAGGGCTCAAGCTGCTTTGCAAGGTCACCGAGCTCCTTCACCAGGATCTCTCGATCCCAACCAGCATTCTCTCCAATCTTGTTGTCGGCCAGCACGAACGCGCGTTTTTGCAGCTCGGTTAGGCCGACCACCTTCAGCGTCGGCACCAGGCTCATGCCGAGCCGCTCGCAGGCCATCAGCCGGCCATGCCCCGCCAGCACCATGTCGTTCTCGTCGACGATGACGGCCCCGACAAACCCTGCGGCCTCGATGCTGGCCACGATTTGCTTGATCTGCTTTTTGGAATGTTTTCGCGCGTTATTGGGGTTCGGCCGCAACTCGCTGGGCGGCCGCATTTCGATCTGCGGCGCCGGGCGGCCCAGCAAAACCGCTGCTGCCCCGCAAGGGGCTCCTTTGATGATCTTAGCCATGTTTCTTCGACTACTTTCCGTCTTGGAATAGTCGAAGATTATCCGCTGACAGCACTGATCCTAGCGCCAACTCGCGTCATGGCGCGCCATGACGCGCGATGACGCGAGTTGGCGTGATCAGACTGATCGAATCGAGTTTTTGAGTTTGCGCAAAGCTCGCAGAATAGTCGATGCTGACGTCGTCGACCCGCCCCTTGCCACCAACCGCTCGTTGATCCTCCTTTCGCGGTCTTTGGCCTTCACTCCTCGGACCCCCTCGGGCCAGAGCTCCCGGATCACTTCCATTGTGGCAACAAGCAGGTGGTCGGCATTCTTGCTATCGTGCGTGCCCATCGGTCGATTTACGTCTCCGCCATCTTTGCGCTCAAGGGGGCTTGCTGGGGTTAAGGTGTTCACCCCCTTCTCTGTGCTGCAAAAAATTCGAGTGACGTCTGCAGACCGGACCTTAATCACTTCGACAGTCCTGTCGATTAGGTAGCCCTTTTCATGAGTAAAAAGGGTGACCGGCTCACCAAGGCCTCGTGACGCGTGGGTCCAGATAGGCGACAATGGTTCGGATGGTCGCGAATTCGTCCAATCAATATCCTCAGGTGACAGGCGCGCGCCACGGGGCAAACCATCGAATTTGTCTTTTGGAAGCCCTCTTGAATGATCGGCAGCAAGTTCCTGGCGCAGACTGATCCTGCCATCCGAGATCTCTTCACACAGCGCAATCTTTGCCTCTTCCTCGGGGAGCTCGGCATCCACGATGCGGCGCAGCGCATCTCCGATTGGCTCCCATTTCCGCCTGTAGGTGGTCACGGTTGCGGCCTCCTTCCTTCAGCTGGCAAAATTTCGGTGATACAGAACACTTGTATGATGCATAGCCGGTTATGGGTCATCCATTCCCGATAACGAATCGACGGGAAAATCAAGGCAACCGGCCGTAATTATTTATGAAATTAGGGGTGATTTTGAAGGGTATGATTCGTTTTGCGAGGAATACCCAGATCTTTACCCGGTTATCGGGAATCCGCCTTGAGGGTGAGGTGGCGAGGCTTTGGTTTGGCCAAAAGGCCTTTGGCAAAATCTTCGTGATCGATCCATGCCCGCATGATACGCAGGCGGCATGAAGCGGTTTCGGCGATGGCGGCGGTGGTTCACGCGCAGGTTCGGCTATGCGCGGCTGGTCTGTCTTGCGCTGCTGGTCGGCTTCGCCGTGCTGCGCCATTACGATCCGCCGCCGGTCGAAGAGCTGCGCATCCGCACCTTCGACACCTTCCAGCTGCTCGATCCCAGGGTGAAGAAGGCGAGACCGGTCACCATCGTCGACATCGACGAGAAGAGCCTCGCCGATCCCAGGCTCGGGCAATGGCCATGGCCGCGCACGCGCGTTGCGGACATCGTCAACACGCTGACCCGGATGGGCGCGGTGGTGATCGGATTCGACGTGGTCTTCGCCGAGCCGGACCGCCTCAATCCCGACAACGCCGCCGAGAATTTCCGCGGGCTGGACGAGGCGACGCGGGAGAAATTGCGCGCGCTGCCGAGCAACGACCGCATCTTCGCCGACGCCATCAAGGCCTCCCGCGTGGTGCTCGGCGAGTCCGGCAGCCACGACGTTCACTCCGATCTCGACAAGGACCTGCCGGTGACCGGTTTCGCCATGCTGGGCGAGGACCCCAACCGCTTCATCTTCAAGCTCGGCGGGCTGTTGCGCAATGTGAAGGTGCTGGAGGACGCCGCCGCCGGCCGCGGCTTGTTCACCATCGTGCCCGAGCGCGACGGCATCGTGCGCCGCGTGCCGATGATCATGGATGCGCAGGACGTGCGGATGCCGGCCTTGAGCTTCGAGATCCTGCGCATCCTCGGCGGCTCCGGCACCATCATGATCAAGGCGGAGAAGTCCGGCATCGACAGCGTGATCCTGCAGGGCTTGCGGCTGCGGGTGCCGACCGACAATTTCGCCCGGTTCTGGATTCACTACGCCCGCAACGACCCCTCGATCTACGTCTCGGCGGTCGACGTGCTCGACGGCAAGGTGCCGCCGGACAAGATCGCGAAAAAGCTGGTCCTGAT
>Ga0070741_10018117_pt1 | contig 11464 bp, 12 predicted proteins | sample Coa_R1_4_FD_66440 | JGI IMG/M metagenome (GOLD analysis project Ga0070741, IMG submission 66440) | Surface soil microbial communities from Centralia Pennsylvania, which are recovering from an underground coalmine fire - Coalmine... | ecosystem: Environmental > Terrestrial > Soil > Unclassified ...
GGCGCTCGGCCCTCATCCCCGTCCCTTCCCCCAATCCTGGGGAAGGGCGATTGTGGGTCGGGCGATCCGGGGCCGGTACGGGTACCCCGGCACAATCTCGCGTCAGCACCCAACCGATCTCCCCTCTCCCAGAATTGGGACCAGGGGAGATCCCGGGGGTGAGGGCCGAGCAGCCTCGCCTACGCCCGCAAGCCGGACGCGCCCGTAGCGGCCGCGGGCGCCGGGGTGAGGTTGAACGCCTCGGCCAGCAGCTCATAGCTGCGCACGCGGGCGGCGAAGTCGTAGGTGATCGTGACGACGACGAACTCGTCCACGTCGTACTCTTCGGCCATCGCCAGCAGGCGGGCCTTCACCTGCTCCGGCGTGCCGTGGATCGACAGCCGGCGCATGTACTCGACGTATTCCCGCTCCTGATCGCTGTACTGATGCGCCAGCGCCTCCTCTACCGGCGGTACGCCGCCGCGCCCGCCGCCAAACGCCGTGGCGCGCCAGTACCAGCGGCTCCAGCAGAGTCGCTCGGCCTCTTCCTCCGTCTCCGCGCAGGTGATGGAGACGCCCAGGCTGGCGCGCGGTTCGCTCAGCAGCGGCGAGGGCTTGAAGTGGCGCCGGTACGCCTTGACGATCCCCTCGCCGCCCTCCGGTGAGATGAACTGGGCGAAGGAGAAGGCCCAGCCGAAGTGCGCCGCCAGGCTGGCGCTCTCCGCCGTCGAGCCGAGCAGCCAGATCTCCGGTACCTGCGGCCCGGCGGGCATGGCGCGGATGCCGCGGAAGGGGTGATTGGGCGGGAAGTCGTCGGTCAAGAAGCCGTAGAGATCGGCCAGTTGCTCCGGGTACTGCTCGACGCCGAGGGCGCCGGGGCCATGCGCCAGCGCCCGCGCTGTGCGGCCGTCGCTACCCGGCGCCCGGCCGATACCGAGGTCGATACGGCCGGGGTAGAGCGCCTCCAGCATGCGGAACGTCTCGGCAACTTTCAGCGGGCTGTAGTGGCTGAGCATCACGCCGCCGGAGCCGACGCGCAGGTTGCGGGTGCGGGCGGCGACCATCGGGATCAGGATCTCGGGGCTGGCGCAGGCGAGGCCGCCGGAGTTATGGTGCTCGGCCAGCCAGTAGCGCCGGTAGCCGAGCCGGTCGGTGATCTCCGCGAGGCGCAGCGTTTCGTTGATCGCGTCCTGCGGCGTGGCGCCGCGGCGAATGGGTGACTGGTCCAGGACGCTGAGCGTGACCATGCGTGCAGCGGCTCCTTGCCGGTAGCTTCGGCGGGCGACGGGGGCGTCGCTTCCAGTGCAGCATTCGCGCCGCGTGGACGCAAGCGGACGGAGTCTCAGAAGCGACTCCGCCCGCTTGCGCTGAGCTGACCAGACCGCCGCCTTCCGGGCCGTGAGGAAGAGCCCGCGCTCGGCTGCGCGAGGATCTGCTGTGCGCCCCGCTCAGGCAGCGGGCCGCGCCTCGCCTGCCGTGGGCGACTCGACAACGTCGGCCCGTAGCGGCGCGACCTGCGCGATCACCGCTTCGATCGTCACCGCGTCCAGGTCGAGTGCACCCAGCGTGGCGGCGAGGTGCTGCGCCACCCGGTCGAACGCCGCGTCGGTGATGCCGCGACCGGTGTGGGCCTCGCGCATCGATCGGCCCTGGTAGCGGTCCGGCCCACCAAGCGCCATGGCGAAGAAGGCCGCCTGGTGCCCTTTGAGCCGCTGCAGCGAGGTGCCGGCGAAGTAGTGCGCCAGTTCCGGGTCGGCCAGCACCCGGCGATAAAACTCGTCCACGGCGGCCATCACCGCCGGTTGTCCGCCGATGGCTTCGTAGGTTGAAGGCGTGTGCAGCATGGCGTCTGATTCCTCTTCGCGTTCGCTTCGATTGGTGGTTCGTGCGCAGTGTGGTGCGGCGTGCCGCTCGGGCATCAGGCGTAGTAGGTGGAGACGTTGACGAGCACATGGCACTCGCCGTCGCCGTTCCAGGGCGAGTGCAGCGAGTACTGACCACTGCCCGATGCGAACGGGTTGAGCGTCGCGTTGATGTTGCAGAGCACGTCGTCGGCGCTGCCCCAGTCGTAGTCCTTCGCCGTGAGCGCCACGTGGATCACATCGCCCGGCTTCACCACCATGCGGATCACGTTGTTGTTCGTCTGATACGAACCCGAGCAGGCGGCGCCGCGGGATGGGGTTGTGCACACCGCCGCGTCGCCCAGCCGGTAGGTGTACGTCCAGGCGGCGGGATAGCCCGGCAGCCCGCCGTCCACGTCCTTGAAGCATGGGCCGTACGCGGTGCTGGCGTACCAATCCCTGACCGAGCCGCACCAGCCGGGCTGCGAGCCCTGGCCGGCCAGGTTGCGGGCGAAGTACCCGCCAGAGGTGCCGGCCGCGGCGAAATTGGCGTAGACCTCGGCGTGGGTGTCGGTCGGGCAGAACGGCCAGGAGTCCGGGCCGCAGCTCGTGGTGCCATCGTCCACGGCGTCGAACTGGATGCCGTAGAACTCGATCGCGGCGTACTGCTGAGCGGCGTGCGCGGCGTGGGTGCCGGCGCGGCCGGCGCCGAGCGAAAGCGCCAGGGCCAGTGCCGCCGCGGCGAGCAGCGGTTTCTTCGGTAGCCGTTTGAACATGGTTGAAAGAAACATCGTCGTCTCCCTTCGATCTGACGGCCTGGCTTCCGCGCATAGCGAAGCCGGGCCGCTCTGAGCCGTCTGTTGGCGGCGTCTGCCGTGGATCGTGTGCTGCAGGGGATATGCCGGATGGCTACAGCGTGTGCAACGTGAATGTGACGCTGCAGCTTCCGTAGCCGTTGAAGCCCTGGCCCATCACGTAGCTGCCCGTCGCGCCGGACACGAGGCTCGCCTGCGAGATTGGGAGCTTCAGCGAGGTGACGCAGACCTTGTCGTCGAAGCTGGCCTGGTCGTCGTCCCAGAGGTTGGCGCTGACGGTGAGCGTCTCACCGGGATGGGCATAGACCACGAAGCTGTTGTTGAGCTGCTGGCAGTGGCCCCAATCGGTGTAGAAGGCGGTCGGCATTGTGCAGAGCGGCGTACCCTGGAAGAGCTTCACCTCTCCCTGATGCACCAACCGATAGCACTGGTCAGCAAAGGGATCCTCCCAGGCATGCTCACAGCTCGCCTCGTCGCCGGCCAGCTTGCGGCCGCCGGAACTGCCGCCGTTGCTCACGGCGGTAACCTCGCCATACAGATCGGCGGTGTTGCAGTTGGACTCCAGCCAGTTGCAGTCGTTCAGCTTCGGGAAGCTGATCGAGTTGAACGTCACCCGGATAGGGGTACCGAGGTATTGAATCGCCTGGGCGTTGGCGCGCCGCGCGGCGTGGCCACCGGCGAAGGACAGGGCCACGGCAAGGGCGGCGAGACCGGCGCGCCGCCGGCCGGCGCGGCTGAAACGAGAGAAGATCGGCATCTGTTGCTCCTTTGCTGGCTAATGGCGATGTGCGACCTCCTGCGCGGCGCCGGCGGTCGGCTCGCCCGGTGTGGCGGCCGGCCCGCCGGCGAAACCGCGGTTTGGTGGGTAGTGTGATCCTGCCCTCCCCGAGGCTAGAGCACGCCGATGATGCTGGATTGACCGTTGCCGCCGGCCTTGCGCATGGCGAGCGGGACGGCGGGGGCGCCGATCGGGTGGCCGGGGGCCACGCCCGGCCCGAACGCGCCGGTCGGGCCGCCCAGCGTCTCCAGCTCGAAGCCGGCCGGGGGCATCCCCGGGCCGAACTGCGGAACCTTCATGCCATGGCCCTGCACCTCGGCCTGCGCGTCGTCGTTTGTCGGGTTGGTCGTGTTATTCATGATCTGGACCTCGCTGTCGATTACTCGGCGGTTTCCACCGGCAAGGACAGCATCGCGTGATTGGGGCGCGCGTTCGCTCCGCGAGACTACGCAAGTTAAGCGGGCTGTGTGGCGCGGCCCACACCGGCGGGTAAGAACAGCGGGCGCGTTGCGCAGTCACGCCAGCCGCGTTAGCACGGCGGCAGAGGTGGCGCTTGCGCTGAGTTAGCCCGGGCCAGCCTCGCGCTCGCGCCACCAGACGGCGAGGGCGACCCGCCCGCGCTGGCCGGTCTTGGGGTAGATGCGGGCGAGGTGGCTCTCCACCGTGCGCACGCTCACGCCGAGTTGCGCGGCGATCGCGCGGTTGTTTGCGCCGGCAGCTACCAGCCGGCAGACCTCGCGCTCCGTCGGGGTGAGGCCGTCTTCGGCCAGCGCCGCGCGCGAGCGGCGGGGAATGCGTTGCTCGCGGCTGCGCAGCAGCATCGCCACCTGGCGGCGGGCGTTCGTCGCGCCCAGCTCGCCCAGCGCCTTGTAGGCCGCGGCGAGATCGCCCGCGTCGCGCAGGGCCAGCGCCGCCTCGTACGGGCAGCCCTGCGCGGCGAAGCGGCGGGCGACCTCGCGCAGGCCGGCGGTATCGCGTTCGGCGATGCCCGCCGCCCATGCCCAGTACACGGCGAGCGGTGATTCCGCCGCCAGCCAGCCCGGCCGGGCCGGCGGCACTGTGCCGGCCAACGCCATTGCGACCGCCGCGACCCCGGCGACCCGCGCGTAGCTGCGGCCATCGGCCTCGGCGTGGGTTGCTTCTGCCAGATCGGCGGCGGCGGGCTCGATCAGCGCGAGGTCCAGAGCGGCGAGCGCCAGCAGCGCCTGGTGACGGTAGGCGTCGATCGGCTCGGCAGCCTGCAAGAGCGTCCGCGCTCGCTCGATCGAGCCGGCCCGCACCTCGCAGAGCACGTTCGCGCAGAGCAGGGTGCTGCGCTCGACGGAGCCCGGCTGCGGCGGCGTCAGCGTGCCGGCCAGCGCCCGCGCCTCCTCGTAGCGGCCGCGTTGCACCAGCTCCAGCACGCGGTGCGGGTCGGCCCAGGGCAGCCAGCCAAGCTCTTGCCGGCGAATGCCCTCCAGCAGCTCCTCGCGCAGCCGCGCGGCCTCGGCGTGGAAGAGGGAGAAGACCGCATGGCTGTAGGTGTTGATCCGCGCGATCACCAGGTCGGCGGCATCGTTATGCCCGCGGGCGGGCACCGCCAGCAGCCGGGCGAAGATCGTGAACGCCTCCGGATCGCCGCGGTCCAGCAGCGTGAGCACGAGGTAGGCGCGCGCCTCGGACTCGATGCGCAGCGTGCGCGCCGGGTCGCTCAACTCGCGCGCCAGCGCCAACGCCCGATCGATCGCCGCGATCGACCGCTCGGGCCGCACCTGCACGGTGTACTGCAGCGCCCGCGCTACGGCCACGTTCGCCTTCTGGAAACTGGCCGGGCGGTCTTCAAGCAGCGCTTCCGCGGCGTCCATGTGGCTGCCGGCGGCCTGAAGCCGCCCTTGCAGGCGCGCCGCGTTGGCCGCTCGCTGGTGCAGCAGTGAGACGGCCTCCGGCTCGCCACCGGGCAGGGCGATGCCGGCCTCGTTCAGCTCCTGCGCCTCGGCGAAGCGACCGAGCCGGAACGCCTCCGCCGCGGCGAAGCGGAGGGCGGCGCGGCGCTCCTCGACTGCGAGTTCGCAGGCGAGGACGCGCCGGATCTGCTCCAGCGCCTCGGCGTGGGCATCGACCGCACTCGCCTCGCGCGCCGCCCGCAACGCCCAGGGTGCGGCGCGCGGGTCGCCGGCGGCGGCGTAGTGCATCGCCAGCTCTGCCGCGCCGGCCTCACGCCGCTCCAGCGCCTCGGCCAGGGCGCGATGAGCGTCGGCGCGGTCCGGTGCGATCATGCCGTCCAGCAGCGAGCGGCGCAGCAGCTCATGGCGGAAGCCCCAGCCCAGCGGCTCCTCCAGCAGCACGCCCGCGTCGCGCAGCCCGAGCAGTACCCGCCGCAGCGCGGGGCCGTCGCCGCCGCAGAGATCGGCCGCCACGGGATGGGGGAGCGGTCTTGCCGTTGGCGCCAGTGCGGCGAGCACCGCGCAGGCGCCGGGGATCGCCCGCTCCAGCCGGTCGAGCCGCAGCAGCAGGCGGTCGCGGGCCGCGGCGATGGCGCTGTTGCCGCGCGCCAGCGCCTCGACGAACCAGGGGTTGCCGCCGCTGTCGCGGAAGATCTGCTCGGCGTCGACCTCCGGATCCTGGCGGCTCCGCATCGCGGCGATCAGCGCGGCGACGGCCTCGCGCGAGAGCGGCGCAAGGTCGAGCCGCTGCGCCTGCCCTTGCGCGACGAGTTCCGTGGCCGCTAGCTGTAGCGCATCGTTGCCCTCGCCCGGCCGCAGCGTGGTGAGGACGAGCCAGGGTCGCTCGCGGCAGGCGAGAGCGAGGCGCACCAGCACGGCGACGGTGCCTTCGTCTGCGAAGTGGAGGTCGTCCAGCACGCACAGCAGGGGCTCGCGTTCCGCCGCTTGTTCGAGCTGTGCCAGGGCCGCGCCGACCGAGCGTTCGCGGCTGGCGCCCGGCTCGAAGCCGGGCAGCGCCCGTTTCAGCGCAAGATACGGCTCAGGCGGCGAGACGGGCTCGGCAGCGCCCCAGAAGGTGCGGGCGCCACTCTCGCGAGCCAGCTCGGCGGCGAGCCGTGTCTTGCCACCACCCGCCTCGGCGCAGAGCAGCCAGAGCGAGCCACGGCCCGCCCGCGCCTCGCGCCAGGCCCGCTGCAGCAGGGCAAGCTCGTGTTCGCGTTCCAGCAGCCGCGAAGCGAAGCGTGCGGAAACCATGCGGCTGCCCTGCCCAGTATGGCGCGGAACGTGGCCGGCGCCGGCGGCATGGCCGGCGCGATAGCCAACGCGTAGTATACGGTATCGAGGCAGCCGGCGAAGGAGCCGTTGGAGATGGCAGCCGAGTCGTTGAGGTTGTACGAGGCGATGGGTGGCGCGGCCGTGCTCGCCAGGGTGGTGGACGAGTTCTACCTGCGCGTGCTCGCCAACGCTCGCCTCGCCGCGTTCTTTGCGCAGAGCGACCTCGACGAGCTGAAGCGCCACCAGCGCGAGTTTCTGGCCCTCGCGTTACACGGGCCGGCCCAGTACAGCGGCCGCCCGCTGCGCGAGGCGCACGCGGGGCGCGGCATCCACACCGCAGACTTCGACCGCATGCTGCTGCACTTCGGCGAGGCGTTCGCCGCCGCCGGCGTGCCTGCGCCATTGATCGCGCGGGCGGTCGCCGCGGTCGAGCCGTACCGGCCGGAGATCGTGGCTCCCGACTCGCCGAAATAGTGAGCGGCCCGCGGGTGCGCGCCGGTTGGGCGGCTTCAGCGGCCGTGGCGGTGCGTGAGACGAACCTCGCCCGCGTCGTGGTCGAGCAGCAGACGGAAGTGGCGTAGCAGATCCCAGCCCATCAACGAGGGCATGTACATGTTGCCCGGGGTCAGCCGAGCGATGTAGATCGTCTGGCGAATGGTTTGCCGCCTGCCCGATTCGTGACGAAAGGTGAACGCGGCCGGCATGGGGAAAAAGATGCTGCCGCCGCCAACGCCGGAGCCGCCCATCGTCGCTGGCCAGGCGTACGGATTGCGCAGCCGCTCTTCGGAGATCTCCGCCCATACGGTTGCGTCGTTGGGTTGCAGGCAGGTGAAGTGAGAACCACTGTCGACGACGAAGTCGACCTCGGCAGGCTCCCGCGTAATGCCGTCAATCGTCAGCGAGACATGTACGTTGGGGAACGGTTCGTGAATCTCCAGTTCAAGCAGACGAGCGAAGCTGCCGCGAATCACAGGCGGCTTAGAAGCGGATGAGCATGGGCGGAGTGCGCATGCCCCGGCACCAGATTTCGGTTTGCTGATAGCCCGCTCGCTTCGCTGCCTGCAGCGCGGAGGAAAAGTCGGGGGCAACCGCCACGACCTCGCCAGAGGCGCGGCAGATTGCGACGAACTGATCCGGGAACTTCGCCTTGAGCTCCGCGCGATGCTCCCGCCAGAACGCTCGCTCTATCTCCTGCGGCGTTGGCTCATCAGGCGACGCCTTGTCAGGTGGCGTTGCGCCTTTTGCCCGTTTGGACACGGCCCACTCCCTTCCCCGAAAGCGATGCATGACGGACCCATCCAGCATAGCTGCTTCGAGCGCTGGCCGCCGCTACGCCAACTGGCCGCGCGGCCGCGGCTTCTATGCTATTGTGGCCGCGTTGCTGGCACGCCCGGCGGCCAGGTGGCGCGAGGGCCGGAAGCGGCGAGGGGTGCGATGCAGGATCTGGCAGGCAAGGTCGCGGTGATCACAGGCGGCGCCAGCGGCATCGGCCTCGCCACGGCGCGGCGGCTGGGGCGCGAAGACATGAAGGTGGTGATCGCCGACATCGAGCAGGCGCCGCTCGACGCGGCCGTGCGCGACCTGCAGGCCGGAGGCGCCGATGCGCTCGGCGTGCGCACGGACGTCGGCAAGCTGGAGGATGTGCAGCAGCTCGCCGAGCGCACGCTGGAGCGGTTCGGCAAGGTGCATCTCGTCTTCAACAACGCCGGCGTGAACCGCGGCGGCCCGATCCAGGAGATGACGCACGCCGACTGGCAGTGGATCCTGCAGGTGAACCTCTGGGGCGTGATCCACGGCGTCGAAGTGTTCGTGCCACGGCTGCTGGAGCAGGGCGAGGGCGGGCACATCGTCAACACCGCCTCTTTTGCCGGGCTGGTGCCGAACCAGGGGCTCGGCGCCTACTGCGTCTCCAAGTACGGCGTCGTCGGCCTCTCTGAAGTGCTCTACCGCGACCTCAGCGCCTACGGCGTCGGTGTCTCCGTGCTCTGCCCGATGGTGGTGAACACCAACATCCGCTTCGCCGGCCGCAACCGCCAGCCGGAGTTCGGCGGGCCGGTCGAAGAACCGACCCGCTCGGACGAGGAGCAGGAGGCAATCGTCGGCCGCCACATCGAGCCGGATGACGTCGCCGAGCTGGTGCTGAAGGGCGTGCTGGCGAACCGGCTCTACATCCACACCCACGCCGAGGCGCGCGGCTTCATCCAGCGCCGCTTCAACCGTATCGACCGCGCCTTCGCCGACGCCGGGCTCGTGTAGGGTACAGGTGACAGGTAACAGGTAACAGGGGGATGAGCGAGCGGGTCGGCTTTATCGGGCTGGGGCACATGGGCGGGCCGATGGCGCAACGGCTGCTCGATGCCGGCCACCGGCTCGCCGTCCGCGACGTGAACGCAGCGGCGCTGGCGCCGTTCGCGGGCCGGGCGGACGTCGCGGTCTGCGCCTCGCCGCGGGCCGTGGCGGAGGAGTCGGCGGTCGTGTTCGCCAGCCTGCCGACGCCGGCGGTGCTGGAGCAGGTGGCGACCGGCGCCGAGGGCGTGGCCGTGGCGAGCGGCTTTCACGGCTGCCTGATCGACCTTTCGACCACGGGCGTGACGGTCAGCCGTCGGGTGGCCGCGGCGCTGGCGGCGCGCGGCATCGGCTTTCTGGATGCGCCGGTGAGCGGCGGCATCCGCGGCGCCGAAGAGGGCACGCTGGCGGTGATGGTCGCGGGCGATGCAGCCCTCTACGAAGCGTACCGCGACCTGCTCGGCGTGATCGGCAAGAACGTCTTCTACCTCGGCGCCGAGCCGGGCATGGGCCAGGCGATGAAACTGGTGAACAACATCCTCTCCTCGATGGCGCTGGCGGCGAGCTGCGAGGCGCTGGCCGTGGCGGCGAAGGCGGGGATCGACCCGGCGCTCGCGGTCGACGTCCTGAACGCCGGCAGCGGCCGCAACAGCGCCACGCTGGGCCAGATCCCGCGCCAGGTGCTGACCGGCCGCTTCGAGGGCGGCTTTCTCACCCGGCTGATGCTGAAGGACGTGAAGCTGTTCGAAGAGCTGGCCGAGTCGCTGGGCGTGCCCACGATCGTCTGCGCGGCGAACGTGAACGCCTGGCGCCACGCCGTCGCGGAAGGCTACGGCGACGAGGATTTTACCCATATCGCGACGCTGATGGAGCGCCGCGCGGGCGTGACGCTGCAATCGGCCAGTGCAGCGCAGACCGGGTAGGGGCGCACGGCGTGCGCCCTTCGCGCCGCAGGCGCGACAACCAGCGCCAGGGCGAACGCTGAAACCAGGCTGGAACTGAACCAGGTACGCTTAACCACGAATCACGGCTGAAGGACAAGGCGATGGCCGGACGGCTTGAGGGCAAGGTGGCACTGGTGACGGGCGGCGGCAGCGGCATCGGCCGCGCCTGCTGCGTGCGCTTCGCGCAGGAGGGCGCCGCGGTCTGCGCCGCCGACATGAACCTCGAAGGCGCCGCCGAAACCGTACGCCAGGTCGAGGCGGCCGGCGGCAAGGCGACGGCGCTGCAGGTGGACACTACGGATGAGGCTGCCAACGAACGCATGGTGCGGGACTGCGTCGCCGCCTTCGGCGCGCTCGACGTGCTGGTGGCCGCCGCCGGCATCGGCTCCGGCCGGCCGCCGAGCGAGGAGCAGCCACAGCAGCCGTTCACCGTGCTGACCATGCCGGTCGACTGGTTCAAGCGCGTGATCGACGTCAACTTTTGGGGCGTCTACTACTCCGACAAGGCCGCGGCGCGCTGGATGCTGGCGAACCGGCGGCCGGGCAGCATCATCAACCTCGGCTCGATCATGTCGCGCATGCCGGGTCAGGGCGGCGCCTACAGCATCAGCAAAGCCGCCGTCTGGATGCTGACGAAAGTCCTGGCGATGGAGCTGGCGAAGGACGGCATCCGCGTCAACGCGATCGGCCCCGGCTACATCGAGACGCCGATGACCGCCCGCCTGCGCGAGGACGAAGAGGCGCAGCGCCGCGTGCTCGGCATCACCTGGATGGGCCGCTTCGGCCAGCCGGAGGAGATCGCCAACACGGCGCTCTTCCTCGCCTCGGACGAGGCCTCGTTCTTCACCGGCGAGCTGCTGCACCCCAGCGGCGGCGTGTTCGTGGGCTGAGGCCCGCTCAAGATCGGGAAGGCGCCATGCCCGCACGCTCCGGCCGGCAGTACATCGAGTCGCTGAAGCAGCGCACGCCGTGCGTGTACCTCGGTGGGCGGCGCGTGGCCGACGTCACGCAGGAGCCGATCTTCCAGGAGCCCATGCACGCCATCGCCGAGCAGTACGACATGCAGCTCGGCCCGGCCTACCGGGACGTGATGACCTTCCGTTCGCCCACCAGCGGCGAGCCGGTTTCGGCCTCGTTCATCGTGCCGCGCTCGCGCGAAGAGCTGGTGCAGAAGCGGCAGCACTGCAAGCTGCGTGCCGACCACAACTTCGGCTTCTTGGGCCGCGGGCCGGACTTCATGAACTGCTTCATCACCGGCTGGAGCCTGGCGAAGCAGCACTTCGCCAGAGGGAAGCCGCAGTACGGCGAGAACGCCGTGCGCTACTACGAGTTCGTGCGCGAGAACGACCTGTTTCTCACGCATATGCTGATCAACCCGCAGATCGACCGCTCGCGCAGCTCGGCGCAGCAGGAGGACCCGTTCCTGCACCTGGGCCGCGTGGGCGAGACGAGCGAGGGGATCATCGTGCGCGGCGCGAAGATGCTGGGCACGATGGCGCCGCTGACCGAAGAGGTCGCGGTGATCCCTTACGGCGGCGTGGCGCCTGGCGACGACGCCTACGCCGTGACCTTTTCGATCCCGATCGACACGCCGGGGCTGAAGTTCATCTGCCGCGAGACCGTG
>Ga0070741_10018118_pt1 | contig 11463 bp, 8 predicted proteins | sample Coa_R1_4_FD_66440 | JGI IMG/M metagenome (GOLD analysis project Ga0070741, IMG submission 66440) | Surface soil microbial communities from Centralia Pennsylvania, which are recovering from an underground coalmine fire - Coalmine... | ecosystem: Environmental > Terrestrial > Soil > Unclassified ...
CCCCGTGATAGCCGAGCGCGTGCGATGTTTGCGTAATCATGGGCAAAGGGAACGCTATGTCCATACCGGGCTCGGATACAATTTGCGTATGACAGAGATCCAGGCAGCTATTGGCCTCGTTCAAGCCAAGAAATTATTGCAACTGACACAACAGCGTATCGCGAATGCTTCATTCCTCACTGAAAATTTAAAAGAGTATGTGCAGACGCCTATTGTGCGAACTGGATACTCTCATGTATATCATCAATATACTATTCGGGCCGCCAAAAATCGCGATGGCTGGGTAGCACGATTGCGTTATCATGGAGTAGGTGCGGCTGTACATTATCCACTAGCCATTCATCAGCAGCCCTGGTATGTAGAGCATGCTGATACGTTCCGCATTGGCAGCAAAGAGCTTTCAGTAGCGGAGACGGCTGCTCAACAGGTACTTTCACTCCCAGTTCATCCTGCACTCAGTAAAGAAGACCTTATGACAATTGTGAGAGAGGTTCGCGCGCTATGTGTGTAAAAGTGGCTGTGGTGGGGGCAGGCTCGATGGGAATGAATCACCTGCGCGTGCTCAAGGAGTTTCCCGAAGAACAGGTCAAACTGGTTGGGGTTGCAGAGGCGGAGGAAGCGATTTTACAGCGGGCGGTCAACCGTTTTCAAGTGGCTGGTTATCGTGACTACCAATCTATGATCGAGCAATTGCGACCTGATCTTGTTGCAGTGGTAGTACCAACACATCTGCATGCTGAAGTTGCATCCTACTTGATCGAGCATCGTACCCATGTATTATTGGAAAAACCAATTGCGCGTAATGTCGAGGAAGCGCGCGCTCTAGTACGCTTAGCTCAGAGATACAATGTGAAGCTGGCTATTGGGCATGTCGAACGCTTCAATCCTGCCATTATTGAGGTCAAGCGGCGGCTCTCTTCCAGAGGACTCGGACAGGTATTTCAATTGCATGCGCGGCGATTGGGTCCATTTCCCCCTCGCATTCGTGATGTGGGAGTCACATTAGACCTGGCGACGCATGATGTTGATGTCATGCGCTATCTGGTGGATGCTGAAGTGTGCCACGTCTATGCGCAAACACAGCGGCGCGTTCATACTACCTGCGAAGATGCCATTTTAGGAATGCTGCGCTTCTCAAATGAGGTCATAGCGATGCTGGATGTGAACTGGTTAACCCCAACGAAAATTCGTGAACTGGCAATCACTGGCGAAAAAGGCATGTTCCTGGTCAATTACCTGACGCAGGATGTCTATTTCTATGAAAACGATTACAGCGCAACCTCCTGGGAAGCATTACGCCGCCTGACCGGCGTGAGCGAAGGCACGATGACCCGTTTAAAAGTGCAGAAAGCAGAACCATTACGGCTGGAATATGAAGATGTACTGGCTGCCGTGCGCAATGACACATTGCCGACAGTAAGCGGTGAGGATGGCCTGGCAGCGTTGCAAATTGCCTCGCAATTACTTGCCTCAACGCAGAACCTCGAACATACATTAGAAGAGCAGGTGGGAGTGAAGGGAGAGAGATACAGTGCAAGAGAATTGGCTTAGTAACGCAGAAGCCCCCTTGACCATTGCAGTGGTGGGTATGGGCAAGATTGGTTTGCCATTGGCTGTGCGCTATGCGCAACAAGGGCATCGTGTGATTGGCTGCGATATCAATGCTCAGGTGGTGGAGACGATTAATGCAGGACGATCTCATGTACACGAGGAACCAGAATTGCTTACAGAAGTTCCTCGATTAGCGCATGAAGGAAATCTTTCTGCTACGCAAGATACTGCTACCGCTGTACAACAGGCTTCAGTAGTGGTAATCATTGTCCCAGTCTTTATTGATGCTAACCACCAGATCGATTTTACGATGATTGACGCAGCAACGAAAGCCGTTGGGACAGGGCTGAGAGCAGGTACGCTGGTGATTTATGAAACAACGCTGCCCGTAGGAACCACAGTTCACCGCTTAGCTCCTCTGTTAGAACAGCAGGCGCAGTTGCAAGCAGGAAAGGATTTCCTTCTGGCCTATAGCCCTGAACGAGTCTCCTCAGGATCTATCTTTCGTGACTTACAGCGATATCCTAAAGTGATAGGGGGGATTACTCCCGCAAGTACAGAAGCCGCAAAGATATTTTATGAGCGCGTGCTGCAAGCAATCACGATCACGATGGCTACTACTGACGAAGCTGAGTTTGTGAAGCTCATCGAGACAACCTATCGTGATGTCAACATTGCATTGGCAAATGAATATGCTCGCTATGCTGATACCCATAAGCTCAATGTGATGGCTGCTATTGCTGCTGCAAACACACAGCCGTATTCGCACATTCATACGCCAGGCATTGGAGTTGGGGGGCACTGCATCCCTGTCTATCCTTACTTTTTATTTGCTAATCCGCTCGATCAACCTGGAGATGAAACAACGATACGCCTGGCACGTCATGCTCGCTTCATCAATGATGCAATGGCCATGTACGCGGCAGACTGCCTTGAGGCAATACTGGGGCCATTAGTAAAGCAAGCGGTACTCATTCTAGGGATAGCTTATCGAGGGAATGTACGAGAAACCGCCTTCACCAGTGCCAGCTTGTTGCGAGATGCGCTCAGGAAACGTGGGGCGATGGTCTATGCCCATGATCCACTCTTTAGTGACGACGAGTTGCGGCAATGGGGATATACTCCTTTGCCTGCCGAACAGGAAGAGAAGATCGTAGCTTTGATCTTGCAAAGTGATCATAAGAGCTATCATACCCTTGATGTCACGCGTTTTGGCAGGTGTCGTGTATTGCTGGATGGACGACATGCCCTCTACGAAGAGCGGAATAGCATTGAGGAAGCTGGTATTCGTTATGTAGCTATTGGGGATGGAACCTTCATGAGGACTCAGCAGAATTGTTCAGCGGAGCAGGCGATAGTATCGGTAGTGGGGTAGGTTGGATACGGCATATGCGATTTGTCTCAATTGTAGGGGCACGTCCCCAATTTATCAAAGTCGCAGTGGTCAGCAGGCTTCTGCGTGAACACCATGAGGAATGTCTCGTTCATACCGGGCAGCACTACGACTATGGGATGTCGGACCGTTTCTTCGAAGAACTGATGATCCCTGCACCGGACTATCATCTGGACTGTGGATCTGGAACGCACGGAGCGCAGACTGCTCGCATGCTGACAGCAATTGAACAAGTATTGCTCCGTGAGCGCTGCGATTGGGTGATTGTGTATGGCGATACAAACTCGACGCTTGCCGGGGCGCTAGCTGCTGCGAAGTTGCACTTGCCTGTTGCCCATGTGGAAGCCGGATTACGCAGTTTCAATCGAACGATGCCTGAAGAAATCAATCGTGTGGTCACTGATCATCTTTCCTCACGCCTCTTCTGTCCTACTGAAACTGCGCGCATGCAGCTACAGAGGGAAGGGATCACTCACGATGTTGCTGTTGTGGGAGATGTGATGTATGACGCGCTCTTACTCTTCAGTCCACAACTGGAACAACGCTCCAGCCTGCTTTTACGTTCGCTTGGAGTAACGCCACAAGGGTATATCCTGGCAACGGTCCATCGGGCGTCCAATACAGATGATCCTGCCATTATGTCTGCGATTGCGACTGCCCTCAATGCGCTGGAAATGCCGGTGATCTTTCCTGTCCATCCACGCACACGCGCTTGTCTGGAGCGCTATCAGCTCAAGTGGGAGAAACATGTGCAGATCATTGACCCGGTAGGCTATCTTGATATGCTCGCATTGGAACGTTCGGCCTTTCGCGTCCTCACTGACTCTGGGGGAGTTCAAAAAGAAGCCTATTTGCAAGGCGTGCCATGCGTCACGCTGCGTGAAGAGACTGAGTGGGTAGAGACGGTGCAGACGGGCTGGAATATTTTGGCTGGCACACACTGGCAAGCGATCCTTGATGCTGTCGCAGCGCCTAAACCGCAACCACCTGAATATAATCCCTTTGGAGAAGGTGATGCTGCGCAGAGAATTGTACAGAGTTGGTAGGGAGGGAAGATGAACAATGGCAGATATTCTTTTTGTCACACCATATTATCCTCCTGAGAAGGCGGCGCCTGCTGTGCGTATTAGCGAGACGGCATCTCTCCTGGTGCAAAAGGGATACCAGGTAACGGTCCTTACCACATTTCCCAATTATCCATCAGGGATCGTAGCGCCTGAATATCATGGCTGCCTGCGACGGGAGGAAGTGCTCGATGGTGTGCGCGTTATCCGGGTCTGGAGCTATATTACGGCAAATAAGGGATTTTTCCGTCGCATTCTTGCGCAGCTTTCCTTCGGTTGCCTTGCGCCTCTTATTGGGGGCAAGGCGCTAGGCTCTCCAGGAATAGTCATCGTCGAGTCGCCGCCGCTCTTTGATGCTATTGCCGCTCGTACCCTATCCTGGTTGAAGGGATGTCCTTTTATTTTCATCGTCTCCGACCTCTGGCCGGAATCGGCGGTGCAGCTAGGAGTCCTGCGTAATCGCCTCTTCATTCGTCTCGCCGAGTGGTTAGAGTGGTCAACGTATCAGCGAGCGGGCTTCGTCTGGGCGGTGACAGAAGGTATCCGTGAGATACTGATCCGGCGTGGTTTTGATGCCGAGCGAGTATTTGTTCTCACCAACGGCGTCGATACCAGAAAATTTTGTCCATTGCCCCAGGCGCAGGCGCGAGCTGAGTTGGAGCTGGATGACGGATTTACCGTGCTGTATGCCGGGACTCATGGATTAGCGCATGGACTCATGACGGTCCTGGATGCTGCTGAGATGATACGCGATCAGGAGGATGTGCATCTGCTGCTTGTTGGTGATGGGGCTGCCAAAGCTGACCTGGTCGCCGCTGCAAAACAACGCGGCTTGACCAACGTGACATTTTTAGATCCCTTCCCGCACCAGCGTATGCCATTGCTGTTAGCCAGTGCTGATGTCTGTCTGGTTCCTTTGCGCAAAGTCCCATTATTTCAGGGGGCATTGCCTTCAAAAATATACGAAATCATGGCCTGCGCTCGCCCTATCATTCTCGGAGTAGAGGGAGAGGCGTGTACGCTGGTGGTGGATGAAGCGAAAGCAGCTATTGCAGTAGAGCCGGAGAATGCTAACGCGCTCGGTTCAGCTATTCTCCATTTCCACCAGCATCCTGAAGTTGCTGAAGCAATGGGGCAGAGAGGCCGGGCGTTTGTGGAGACGCGATTTAATCGCCATCGTCTGGTAGAAACGCTCGAAGGGTATCTCATACGTTTGTTAGATGAGCCAGCGCCGATCTCTTTCCCTGCGTTCTTTTACCGTTGCTGGTGCAAAATACTGGATGTGATCGCGGGGTTCTCTGGCTCGCTCTTGCTTTGTTTATTGCTTCCTATACTGGCGACGCTCATCTATCTGGATTCACCCGGGCCTATTTTCTATAGCCAGGAACGCTTAGGACGTTACCGCCGTCCGTTTCGCATGTATAAGCTGCGTTCAATGCATCCTGAGGCCAGCCGAGTTGGTCATATGACGTGGGCTACAGAGCGGGACCCGCGTATCACGCGCGTAGGGCGTATCCTGAGGGCAACCCACATTGATGAGTTGCCGCAAGCCTGGAACATCTTGCGTGGAGAGATCAGTTTGATTGGTCCGCGGCCAGAGTTGCCGGTTTTCGCGAACAAGTTGGAAAAGGCTATACCAAATTACCGTCGGCGTTTTTTCGTGAAGCCGGGCCTGACAGGATGGGCCCAGGTGCAATATCACTATGGAGATACCGAACAGGATGAACAGGTGAAACTGACATATGATCTTTACTACATTGATCATCGATCAGTGATATTGGATATCAGTATTTTGTTGAAAACAGTTGTAGAGGTGGTGATGGGTCATGGTAGATAAACAGTCTGTTCCCGTTGAAGTAAAAAATCGGAGAGCTCCCCGTACAGCATTTCTTCCGTTTGCTCTCCCTCATATCACCCAGGCAGAAATTGATGAAGTTGTTGATACATTGCGTTCTGGTTGGCTGACGACCGGCCCTAAGACGCTGCGTTTTGAGCGCGCATTTGCTGACTATCTCGGGGTTCCCCACGCTGTAGCTGTCAACTCGGCCACCGCTGCGCTTCATCTTGCCCTTGATGCCATAGGGATACAGCCCGGCGACGAGGTTATTGTTCCCGTCTATACCTTTGCAGCAACAGCAGAAGTGGTGGTTTATTGCAATGCCCGTCTGGTCTTTGCTGATGTCGATCCGGTAACCTGCAATATTGATCCCACCGGTCTGGAGAAACTGGTTACATCGCGGACGCGGGCGATTATTGTGGTCCACATTGCAGGCATTGCTGCCGAGATGGACGCTATTTTGTCGATAGCTCACAAATATGGGCTCGCAGTCATTGAAGATGCCGCTCACGCGTTCCCCGCCAAATATCGAGGACGCATGGTTGGCACAATTGCAGATATCACCGCCTTCAGCTTCTATGCGACGAAGACGCTCTCGACAGGAGAGGGAGGAATGCTAACCACTGCCAACGCTGAGTATGCAGAGCGGGCAAGTATGATGAGGTTACACGGCATTAGCCATGACGCCTGGAAGCGGTATTCTGCCGAAGGCTCCTGGTACTATGAGGTGTTACAGGCAGGATATAAGTATAATATGACCGATATTGCTGCCTCAATCGGACTGCATCAGTTAGCTCGCAGCGAATGGCTGCTGCAGCGGAGAAAAGCCATTGCTCATCTGTATACCGAGGCTTTCTCAGAACTACCGGAGGTAGAGCCTCCTCCTGAGCCAGCATATGTGGAACATGCCTGGCACCTCTATTTGCTGAGATTACGTCTGGAGCGCTTAACCATTACACGCAAAGAATTTATGCAGGCGCTTGCAGACGCGCACATTGGTGCAAGTGTTCACTTTATCCCGCTGCATTTGCATCCTTTCTATCGTGCTACCTATCATTTCACGCCTGATGATTTTCCCGCGGCGCTCTATGCCTATCAAAGGGCGGTTTCGCTTCCCATTTATCCTGGGATGACAGATGAGGATGTCCAGGATGTTATTGCGGCGGTGACTCAAATCATTGAAGCTCATAGAAGATAGAGGTAACAGGTTTTGGAAGAATATTCTTGCGTATCCGGCAGGGGTACCCTGCATGCTGTTTTCGATCCTCGAATCACTCACGTAAGCGGCTTTAATCTCTCGGAATTGCTGGGACGAGATGTAGTTCCGGTTCAATCTTCCAATGTGCAAGCTATTCTACAACGGAAGGTCATTCTTGTCACAGGGGCAGCAGGCTCTATTGGCTCCGAACTCTGCCGTCAGCTCCTACCTTACGAGCCTGGAGAGGTGATTGCTCTGGATACGAATGAAACAGGTCTATTTGATCTTGCTGAAAGTGTGCGTCACTATCCACAGAACACCTCTCTGCAAGTACAGATCGGTGATATTCGGGATGTAGAGGGGATGTCTCGTCTCCTGGAGAGAACGCAGCCTGATATCATCTTTCACGCGGCAGCCTATAAGCATGTTCCACTGCTAGAATCCCATCCCGATCAGGCGACGCTTACCAATGTGATCGCGACTTACCATCTCTGTCAACTGGCTTACAGACATGGCGTTGAACAATTTGTCTTCGTTTCGACTGATAAAGCTGCTGATCCAACGAGTGTGCTAGGGGCATCAAAGCGCGTTGGGGAGTTGCTGATTCGAACGTTCACGAAACTGGAAAGCTGTAGAACGCGTTTTTGTGCTGTGCGCTTTGGGAACGTGATAGGCAGTCGAGGAAGTGTAGTTCCCGTGTTCGCTCGGCAAATTGCCTGTGGCGGCCCTGTAACTGTGACCGATCCATTGGCGACGCGCTATTTTATGACGATCCCTGAGGCATGTGGCCTGGTGATTCTTACGACGACACTCAAAGGACAGGGTGAGCTATACCTGCTAGATATGGGTCAACCGGTAAAAATTATCGAGCTGGCAAGAAAAATGATTGACATACAGAGCTTGCATCCTGGAAAAGATATTGCCATTACCTACACTGGCCTACGTCCCGGTGAACGCTTGCACGAGATGCTCGTTGCCTCTGGGGAGACGTTACAGCCCACCAGCGAAAGCAAAATTTTTTGCATTACTTCACAAGAAAACGCTCCTGCTCCCACGGCGATGACTCAATGGATAGGCCGGTTGGAAGAGACGCTGTGCCGTGGGGATCACGAGCTACTGCGAGAACATCTTTTTGAGATTGTGCAAAAGCAGGAACATGTTGCGGTGTCCCATTAGTCAGAGAAGGAGGAGAGGTCGAAGTGACGTTGAAACGCTTTTTAGAAATTATGAGGAAGCATTGGGTACTTGTACTCCTCTGCTTGCTCGTTGTGGGATTGGGCTCATACATAGGAAGTCGGCTGACTCCTCGTACCTATCAGTCAACAGTCCTTGTCCATGTCAAAATTCCTTCGGGGAGCAACCAGATAGATAGTAATAGCTTGCTGGCAAGTGGTCAACTGGCTCAAACAGAAGCTGATTTAGCGGTAAGCGATGATCTTCTCGGTCATGTCGTTTCTCACCGCAGCGATATTACCGTTGATCAACTCTCACATGAGGTCACATCTTCAGTCAAGCTGAATACGCAGCTCTTTGAAATTGATGTGCAAGATACCAATGCAAAGCGTGCGGCAGATCTGGCAAATGATATTGCGCAGACGTTAATCAACATGCAAATTGAGGAAACGCAGCAAAGTAATGATAAAGCCATCCAGCAGATCCAGCAGGAGATGAGTTCTATCAAGCACCAGATCACGGATCTGACAGGTCAGGTAGCCTTGATGCAGGCAAAAGGTGGACAACTGACAGGTGACAGTGTCTTACAAGCGCAGTTGAGCGTGTTGCAGCAACACTACAATCAATGGGAAGACGCACTCACGCAACTTGAACTGACAAATACACAGAGTAACGATTTTCTTCATATCGTTCAGATTGCAAGGCCCGAATCCACCGCTATACGTCCCGATGTGTCGCTCAATACCCTGGCAGGTTTGGTTCTGGGCCTGATCATGGGCGCTTTTGTTGCCGTTCAGTACGATACATTCAGTACGCGGTTGCGCTCCCCAAAAGACGTGGCTTTGTTCATCGGATATCCGTTGCTAGCCACTATCTGGCGAGCAGCATCTTCTCCAGAAGCAAATCGTGTCAATCCTCTTTCAGGGCATATCAATGCACATGCGTACCGAATGCTCTCTACCAACGTTGAGGTTGCTGATCGGGACAAACAGGCTCGCTCTATTCTCGTCGCAAGTGCTTTACCTGGGGAGGGAAAAAGTGCTGTAGCAACGAATCTGGCGATTTTTATGGCGAGCAGCGGGAAAAATACCCTGCTGGTCGATGCTAATCTCCGGTGCCCGGTATTACATGAGAGATTCGGTATAGCAGGCGAGAGGCCAGGGTTGAGTAATGCCCTGGCAGTCTTGTCCCAGCGTCCTTTTGTCAGAGATGTACCCTTCAATGGACAGATACAGCCCCTGCCGGGCAGGCGCTCTAGCATCGACCTTGAGCCCTATATGCATGCGGTAGGTATTGCGAATCTGCGCGTTATGTCGGCAGGCTCAATGGGGGCGCAAGCTGGAACACTGCTTGACTCAAAAACCGTGGAACGACTTCTAGCAACATTAGAAGGCAGCGATGTAGAAGTGGTGATATTTGATACTGCGGCCTTGCTGGACGTACCGGATGCGCGAGTTCTTGCCACAAGGGTTGATGCGGCTCTTGTTGTCATCGATATTACGTGCGCACGCAAAAGGTATCTGGAACAAATAAAAATATTAGCCGAGAACATACGTATCCCCGTGTTGGGCTGTGTGGTGAATAAGCAGGTCTATACACAAAAGCAGGTTACTGACTATTACTACACGAACACGCTACGGCATTCTTCACCGCAAAGAAATGAGGCTACTGCCCTTGCCTCTTCATCGTCCGTTTTGTCATCCGATCAACGGCAAGTGTACTCGGATTTTGTGTAAGGAAAAGCAGGGTATGTGGCAGAGAGTATATCTTCTTAAAGAGAGCAAACTGATGATGATAAGTTTGTTCGTCCTATGTGGTCTGCTAGGGCTAGGGATGGCCTTGACTGCGGGGAAATTCGGTTCCCGTAGCATCTATCTATGGGGAAGTGCTATTGGGTTGCTCATGCTAGCTTTCCTCATTATGTTTCGTTTCGACGAGTTTACAACGGCACTGCTAGTGGCGGTTCATCTTTATGTTGATTGGTATTTAGCGTTATATGTTGTTTCGCTGGCAATGACGCTGGTGCTGCTGCTCTCCTTCTATTGGCAACGCTCCGTGCGGCATCGATGGGTCGAACCGCAAGCCATCTGGCTCTGGGGTCTGTTGCTCCTCCTGACTCTTGTGCCAGCCATTCGGGGGGCGACAAACCTTTATGATGCCGCTTATTACTATCCCAATCTCATTGTAGGAGCCCTGGTGACTTTCTGGTTAGGATTAGTGGTAGCACAAAACAAAAGCTCCCTTCGTCGATTGTGTCTGGTGGTGACAGCGATTGGCACGCTTGTCGCGCTACATACGATCATTCAAGAGGTAACAGGGAGATTTTTGCTCGCATCATCACATTATGATGCTTTTCTTAGCAGCGTTTCAAATTATCAAATTACTGGGTCGGATACAAATCGTGTGGGTTCGTTCTTCGTCGATCCGAACTGGAATGGAACGTTTCTTGCGATGATGCTCTGTCTCGAACTCGGGTTATTTGTTGATTGCCAGACGTTGCTCGGGAAAGTATGCTATCTTGCTGAAATCGCCCTCGCCATACCTGCGTTGCTCTTTACTTTTAGCACGGGGGCGTTTATTGGGATTTGCGCAGGTGTGGTGACGTTCTTCCTGCTTGTAGGGCGATCTCTCTATCGGATCATCCTGTTGCTGCTGATCATAGTAACCATTGTTGCGCTATTTCTTTTGCTGCCATCGGATATTTTGCTCCAGGTACAGCATGCATCTGGCGCAAAAGAAGTGCTTTTGCGCGTCGGCGCCTGGGGCACAGCGCTGCGTGTAATAGCGGCCTTTCCTCTCACAGGCATTGGTCTAGGGCTATATACGTATCTGGTTAATTCCGCGCCTTACCGTGTGCCAGCTCAGACTCTCCCTTTAGCTCATCCTCATAATTCTTATCTGGAACTGGCTGCTATGGCTGGCATTCCCGTCCTGCTCGTATTTATTGCCCTGGTTGGTGTTGCGTTGCGGGCAGCTTTGCATAACTGGTTAGAAGCCGATGTGCGTACCAGATCGTTGATTGGGGGGGCTATCGCCGCTGTGGTTGCGTTGAGTGTGAATAGTTTGAGTATTAATGGCTGGACGCTTCCTCCTCTGGCCGCAACAGGGTGGTTGATCCTTGGGGCCGTTGCCTCCCCCCTTCTCAAAAAAACCTCTCATTGTATGCAACGAAGAATGACGAAAACGACTTAGTAAATTCCAGGAGTTATGATGATAAAACAAGATGTACCTCTATCTGGGAATAAAA
>Ga0070741_10018119_pt1 | contig 11463 bp, 9 predicted proteins | sample Coa_R1_4_FD_66440 | JGI IMG/M metagenome (GOLD analysis project Ga0070741, IMG submission 66440) | Surface soil microbial communities from Centralia Pennsylvania, which are recovering from an underground coalmine fire - Coalmine... | ecosystem: Environmental > Terrestrial > Soil > Unclassified ...
GGAGCGGTACCTCTTCACGGGAGGGGTGCGAATGGTGCAAAGTCCCATCAGTATCGCTTGGCGGGCGTCTAACTCGTCAGTACGACCGCTCTCTCCCCGATGACGAACCCACCCGAATTCCAAGTCACCTCCGGCGGCGCACTCGCGCTCCAACAGCCCGCCGTCGTCGTCCGCAAGAGCCCACGGCAGCTCTTCTGGGAGCGGTTGCGCCAAGACAAGGCGGCGCTTGCCGGCGCCGTCGTGATCGTGATCCTGATCTTTCTCGCGATCTTCGGCGGCCCACTCGCCCAGTGGCTCACCGGCCACCCGCAGAATCAGCCGTACGACTCGATGACCGACGAGTTCGGCGTGCCGAAGGGACCGAACGGCAGCTTCTGGTTCGGGGCCGACGCCTCCGGCCGCGATCTCTTCGTGCTGACGATGTACGGCGCGCGAACCTCGCTCTTCGTCGGGATCGTCGCGTCCGGCTTCGCGATGCTGATGGGGCTCATCGTCGGGCTCACGGCCGGTTTCTTCGGCGGCATCGTCGACACGCTGCTCTCGCGGATCGCAGACATCCTGCTCGCGGTGCCGCAGATCCTGATCGCCGTCGGCATCGTCGCCGCCTGCTCGATCTCGAAGTCCGGCTGCCTGCACGGGCTTCTGCAGCCGGGACTCACGGTCGTGATCGTCGTGATCGCGTTCTTCTCGTGGTCGTACGTCGCGCGCATCGTGCGCGGGTACACCTTGTCGCTGCGCGAGAAAGAGTTCGTCGAGTCCGCGCGCGCAGCCGGCGCGAGCAACTTCCGCATCCTCTGGCAGGAGATCCTTCCGAACCTGATTGGCCCGCTCATCGTCTACGCGACGCTCCTCATCCCGACGAACATCCTGTTCGAGGCGGCGCTCTCGTACCTCGGCCTCGGCGTGCCGGTCACCGAAGCCTCCTGGGGCTCGCTCCTGAGCCAGGTATCGAGCTCCGGCCTTTACAACGTCGCCTGGTGGCTGATGCTCTTCCCGGGTGGCTTCCTCATCCTGACGACACTCGCCTTCAACCTGCTCGGCGACGGCCTACGAGACGCCTTCGACGTCAAATCTGATCGATGACCATCAAGCAAAGACCCCCCAGAAAGGAGAAATCTGCGTGAGAAAGATGCTTCGGCTCGCCATCACGGCCGGGCTGATCGTCATGCTCGCCGTGCTCGCAGCCGGCTGTGGGAGCAAGAAGTCGAGCTCGGGCTCGAACAACACCACCACCACGAGCTCCTCGAGCTCGGGCGGCGGCTCGAGCTCGAACACGGCGTACCCCGGCACGTTCAGCAGCGGGACACCCGCCAAGGGTGGCGTATACACGATCGGTTGGGAGGGCTCCTTCGGGTTCACCGACAACTTCGACCCGACCGGTGAATACCTCGGCAACGCCTGGGGCCTCTACTCCAACCTGATGCTGCGGGCGCTCGTGGGCTACACCCATCAGCCCGGTGCCGCAGGGAACGCACTCGTCGGCGACCTCGCGACCAGCGTGCCGACACCGACCGACAACGGCCTCACCTACACGTACCACCTCAGATCGGGCGTGAAGTTCGCACCGCCGGTCAACCGGACGGTCACCTCGCAGGACGTCGCGTATGCGATGGACCGGCTCGCCGATGCGAACGACGGCGGCGAGTACTCGTTCTACTACACGGTGATCAAGGGTTGGAACCAGGCCGCTACCCAGAGCGGGAAGACAAAGAAGCTCGTGCCGGTCTCGGGCATCTCGACGCCCAACGCCAGCACGATCGTCTTCCACCTGACACAGCAGACCGGTGACTTCAACCGGCGCATGTCGATGCCGGCGACCGCACCGATCCCGCCCGAAGTCGGCAAGTGCTTCGAGGGCCAGGTCGGCAACTACGGCCGCGACGTCATCTCGAGCGGCCCGTACATGATCCAGGGCGCAGCCGGCAAGTTCACCACGTGCGCCGCGCTCAAGCCGTTCAGCGGGTACGCGGGTGCCAACGGCAGCAAGATCTTCCTGGTCAGGAACCCGAACTACGACCAGGCGACCGACCCGTACCGCAAGAACTACATCAACGAGTTCAAGTTCGTCGTGAACTCGAATGCGGACGACATCTTCGCCAAGGTGCAGGCAGGCCAGTACGACGACGAAGTGTCGAGCCCGACTCCGAAGACCATCCGGCAGTACGCGACGACGCCGTCGCTGAAGCCGCGGATGATCCCGAACGTCGGCGACCGCACCAACTACATCACCATGAACCTGACGCAGCCGCCGTTCGACGACGTCCATGTCCGCAAGGCGATGAACTACATCATCGACAAGGCGGCGCTGCAGAAGGCGTGGGGCGGCCCGATCCCGGGCTCGATCGCCACGCACATCGTTCCGCCGGTGCTCTACAACAACGGCCTCGCCGAGTACGACCCGTACGCGACGCCGAACGAGTCCGGCAGCGTCGCAAAGGCGGCGGCGGAGATGAAGCAGTCGAAGTACGACCCCGGCCACACCGGCAAATGCACCGCCAGTGTGTGCAAGAACGTGCTGATGATCTCCGACACCCGCAGCGTCGACAAGACGATGGCGCCGATCATCCAGAGCGACGCCGCGAAGATCGGGATCCACTTCACGATCCGCTCGATCAACGGGGCGTACCCGACCATCCAGAAGCCGTCCAACAACATCCCGATCTCGGATCGCTCGAGCTGGGGAAAGGATTACGCCGACCCGTACACGTTCTTCGCAGAACTGTTCGACGGCGGCGCGATCATCAAGGACGGCAACACGAACTACTCCCTCGTCGGCCTCACGCCGGCGATGGCTAAGTCGATCGGCGCGACGGGCAGCGTCAACAATGTCCCGAGCGTCGACTCCGACATCACTGCCTGCAGCAAAGAGCTCGGGCAGGCACGCACGACGTGCTGGGAGAACCTGGACAAGAAGCTGATGACCCAGGTCGTCCCGTGGGTGCCGTACCTCTGGCCGAACAACGTGTTCATCATCGGCCCGCAGGTCACGCACTGGAACTACGACCAGTTCACCGACGGCCCGGCGTACTCGTCCGTCGCCGTCAAGCAGTAACGACGTAGCGTTGGGGGGCGGGACCTCGTCCCGCCCCCCACTCCAATCGACGGTAAGGGGATCAGGAATGACGCTCTACATCGCACGCAGACTCTTGTGGACGATCGTCGTCGTCTTCTGCGTCATCGCCATCACCTACGCCGTCTTCTATCTCCTCCCAGCGGGCGATCCTGCGTTGCGCTTCGCGGGCAAGAGCCCGACAACGCAGGAGCTGATCACGATCAGGCACCGCCTCGGGCTCGACAAGCCTTGGTACATCCAGTTCATCAAGTTCACTTGGCATTTCTTCGTCGGCGACCGCTACGGCTGGCCGGGCCTCGGCTACACGTACGCAAGCGGCAGCTCGGTGAAGGCACTCGTCTTCGCGCGTGCGCCCCGCACGCTCTTCTTGATCGCCGGCGCCGCCATCCTGTGGCTCGTCAGCGGAGTCGCGATCGGCGTGCTCTCCGCGGTTCGCCGCCGCACGCTCGTCGACCGCCTCGCGATGGGCTTCGCCCTCTTCGGCATCTCGACCCCCGTCTTCTGGCTCGGCCTGATGGCGCTCTACATCGTGTGGAGCAAGCTCGGCCTGACCGGTGGAACCGGCTACGTCTCGCCGGTCACGAGCGTCACGGGTTTCCTCTCGCACATGATCCTGCCGTGGATCGTGCTCGCGATGCTCTACGCGGCGTTCTATGCGCGAATGACGCGCAACAACCTGCTCGAAACGCTGGGCGAGGACTACATTCGAACTGCACGCGCAAAAGGCTTGACGGAGCGACGCGTCATCTTCAAGCACGGTCTGCGTGCGAGCCTCACGCCGATCGTGACGATGTTCGGCATGGACGTCGCGCTGCTCGTCGGCGGCGCGATCATCACCGAGTCGGTGTTCAACCTCCAGGGGCTCGGGTACCTCGCGATCAACTCGGCGCTACAGCAGGATCTGCCCATCGTGCTCGGGGTCGTGCTGCTCGCATCCGTCGCCGTCGCGCTCGCAAACCTGATCGTCGACATCCTCTACGCGTTCCTCGATCCGCGCGTGCGGTACGCGTGAGCAGCACAGATCGCCAGCTACTCGACGTCCGCGGGCTGACGGTTCGCTTCCCGACCTCCGACGGTGTCGTGCAGGCGGTCTCGGATGTCTCGTTCACGCTGTCGCGCGGTGAGACTCTCGGAGTGGTCGGCGAGTCCGGGTCGGGGAAGAGCGTCTCCAATCTCGCGATCATGGGCCTTCTGAACCGCAAGCGCGCCCTGATATCGGGCGAGGTGTTGTTCAAGGGGCGTGATCTCCTGACGATGTCGCCGGATGCGCTGCGGCACATCCGGGGCAAGGAGATCGCGATGGTGTTCCAGGACCCGTTTGCGTGTCTGCATCCGATGTATCGCGTCGGCACGCAGATCGCCGAGGCGGTGACGGCGCACGAGAGTGTCGGCAAGGATCGGGCCTGGGCGCGCGCGGTCGAGCTGCTCGATCACGTCGGGATCCCGAACGCCACGTCGCGCGCGCGGGACTACCCGCATCAGTTCTCCGGCGGCATGCGCCAGCGGGCCATGATCGCGATGGCACTCGTCCACAACCCGGACATCCTGATCTGCGACGAACCGACAACGGCGCTCGACGTGACGGTGCAGGCGCAGATCCTCGAGCTGATCGAGGAGGTCAAGCGCGAGTTCGACATCGGCGTGATCCTCGTCACGCACGACCTCGGCGTCGTTGCCGAGACCGCGAACTCGGTGATGGTGATGTACGCGGGCAGGATCATGGAGTACGGGCCGGCGAACGAGATCTTCGACCGGCCGCAGCATCCGTATGCGTGGGGCCTGCTCGACTCGATGCCTTCGATCGAGCGGCGGCTCGCCACGCTCGTCCCGATCGAGGGCTCGCCGCCTTCGCTGCTCGCGCCGCCGTCGGGCTGCCCGTTTCATCCGCGCTGCCCGCACCGCTTCGAGCCGTGCCCGGTCGAGCGGCCGCCGCTCGTCGCTCCGGCCGAGGACGCACACCCCGACGCGTGCCATCTGCCGTGGGAGAAGAAGAAGGAGCTCGGCGCGAGCCGCGGGAGGCGGCACGCAGCATGAGCCGTAGACTTGACGGAGGCGAAGAAGCGAAGGTGCCGGCTTCGCCGGCGCCTGAGCTGCAACACAGCACGAACGGCACGGTCGACAACCTCGTCGAGCTCGAGCATCTGACGAAGCACTTTGCGGTGAAGCAGGGCGTGTTCGCGCGCGGCAAGGCGCAGGTGCACGCGGTCGAGGACGTGTCGCTGACCGTTCGCCGGGGCGAGACGCTCGGGATCGTCGGCGAGTCCGGCTGCGGCAAGTCGACGACCGCGCGCCTGACGCTGCGGCTGCTCGACCCCACCAGCGGCACGATCCGTTTCGACGGCCGCGACATCTCGAAGCTCTCGCAGCGGCAGCTACGGCCGCTTCGGCGCGAGATGCAGATGATCTTTCAGGATCCCTACGCGTCGCTCAATCCGCGCAAGACAGTCGGCCAGATCATCGGCGGCCCCTTCGCGATCCACGGCGTGAAGGGCGCCAGGATCCGCGTGCAAGAGCTGCTCGAGACGGTCGGCTTGAACCCCGAGCACTACAACCGCTATCCCCACGAGTTCTCCGGCGGCCAGCGGCAGCGCATCGGGGTCGCGCGCGCACTCGCGCTCTCACCGAAGCTGATCGTGTGCGACGAGCCGGTCTCCGCGCTCGACGTATCGATCCAGGCGCAGGTGCTCAACCTGCTGCGAACGCTGCAACGCGACTTCAACCTGACGTACGTCTTCATCTCGCACGATCTGTCGGTGATCCGACAGATCGCCGACCGGATCGCGGTCATGTACCTCGGGCGCGTCGTCGAGATCGGCGACAGCGAGTCGATCTACGAGCATCCGAAGCACCCCTACACCGCCGCTCTGCTCTCGGCGGTGCCGCGTGCGACCACCGGGCGCCGGGAGCGCATCGTGCTCACCGGCGACGTGCCGTCGCCGATCGCCCCGCCGAGCGCCTGCGTGTTCCATCCGCGCTGCCCCCGCTTCCACGAAGGCCACTGTGACGTGGAGACGCCTGAGCTGCGAGAGGTCGGCACCGCACACGCGGTTGCCTGCCACTACCCGCTCGAGCGGTGGCCGATGAGCGAGGCCGAGATCCGTCAGGCAGAGGGCGCCGAGCGCACCGCCGAGAAGCCGCATCTCGAAGGGGCCGCGCACGATGTCTAAGGTGTTCCTCGCGGCGCTGGTCGCGGCGCTCGCCGTGCCCGCGCTGGCTGCCTCTTCGTCCCCGCAAAGCGGCTTCTACGGCTGCCGCACGTACACGTCGAAGCATCCGGTCGCGGTCGTGCGCCCGCACTCGATCGTGGTCGCGTGCGCCGACGGCAACTTCTATCTCACGCGTCTCAGCTGGACGTCGTGGGCCGCGGCAAAGGCGGTCGCGGCCGGCACCGGCCATCAGAACGACTGCACGCCGAACTGCGCCGCGGGCCACTTCCACACCTATCCGGCCGATGTGAGCCTCACCAAGCCGCGAACGTGTGCTGGACACAAGGTGTTCACGACGCTCAGCTGGCGCTTCACGAAGCCGACGCCGAAGGGCATCGCGCTCAGCGGCGCGACCACCTTCAGCTGCTGAGCTGGTCGACGAAGACGCGCGCAGCACCGACGAATTCGAAGCCGAGACCCTCGCAGATCGGCTTCGACATCTTCCCTGCCTGAACAGTCAGCGCCGGCGTCCCTCGTTCCACCGCGAAGTCCCAGCGCGCCTGCGTCAGCGCGCGGTAGACGCCGCGGCCGCGTGCCTCCGGCAGCACCGCGCCGCCGAAGAGATTCACGCCGGCGTCGCCGAGCGCCGCGTACGCGCCACCCACGACGCGGCCGTCGATCTCCGCGCAGAACGAACGCCCGGGGTTGCCGGGCGAGCGGTAGCGCGCGAACTGCTCACGCCGCTCGTGCTCCGGAAGCTCGGGCGTGCCGAAGCACGCGCGGCCTACGTCGCCGGCGGCGCAGTAGTCCTCCCACGTCTCGACGAGCCGCACCTCGACCCCCGCGACCGGCTTGCCCGCCGGCGGCTGCACGAGGGCCATCCCGTTCTCGACCGCCTCGAACCCCGGCGTCTGCTCGTTCACCACGCCGAGCTCGGCGAGCGCAGAGGCGAGGTGATCGTGCTCCGGCGCGATCCACCAGCCGACGATCGTCCGGTCGTGGGCGCGCACAATCTTGCGCGCCTCCTCGACTGCTGCGGCGACGTCCTCCGGCCCGTCTCCGACCGGCTCGGCAATCTGCGCCATCGGCCACGGCGAGATGCCGATCCGGAACCCCTGCCCGTCGACAAGCTTGATGTCGGGCGGCACGTAGAGCTCGCGGAACGGGTGCATCGCCTGCCGGGCGACCGCCTCAGGGATCATGCGCGCATGCTGACGCTCCGGCCCGGCGAATGCCAGGCCGGAGCGTCGGCGAGACTAGGCAGCGAGGCCGGCGAGCTCGCGCAGCGCCGCGAGCCGCGAGAGCGCTTGGCCCTCGAGCTGGCGGACGCGCTCGCGCGTCAGGTCGAGCTCGTGTCCGATCGCCTCGAGCGTCCACGGCTCGCCCTCGAACCCGAAACGGAGCTCGAGGATGCGCCGCTCGCGCTCGGGCAGTGCGTCGAGCGCCTTGCGGATGTTCTGTCGGCGGAGCGACTCCTCGGCCTCGTCGAACGGGTCGGCGGCCTCGCGGTCTGCGAAGAGATCGCCGAGCTCGCCCTCGTCGTCCGCGCCCACCGTCTGGTTCAGCGATACCGAAGCCGACGCGGCGGAGAGCGCCTCCTCGACGTGCTGCAGCGGCAACCCAGTCGCCTCGGCAAGCTCCTCCTTCGTCGCCTCGCGACCGAGCTCGACCTCGAGCCGGCGCGCCGCGCGCGACAGCTTCTGCTGGCGCTCGACGACGTGCACGGGGACGCGGATAGTGCGCGCGTGATTCGCGACGGCGCGCTGCACCGACTGCCTGATCCACCAAGTCGCGTAGGTCGAGAACTTGTACCCGCGGCGCCAGTCGAACTTCTCGACGGCGCGATTCAGACCGAGCGTCCCCTCCTGGATCAGATCGAGGAACGGCACGCCGAGGCCGCGGTAGCCTTTGGCGATCGACACGACGAGCCGCAGGTTCGACTCGATCATGCGCCGCTTGGCGCGCCCGTCGCCACGCTCGATCGCCTTCGCGAGCACGACTTCCTCGTGCGCGGTCAGGAGCTTGTGCTTGCCGACGTCGGCGAGGAAGAGCTGCAGGCTGTCGCCCGCGCCGGAAGGAGCGTCGGCCTCGTAGATCACCGGTTCGGGCTGCGCCTTCGTGTTCTTCTCCTCGACGACGGGCTCGCGCACCTCGAGCCCGATGCGCTCGAGCTCGCGGACCACGTCCTGGATCTCGGGGTCACCGAGGTCGTTCTCGACCGCGAACGCCTCGAGCTCGGCCGGCTCGACCCAGCCGCGCTCCTCGCCCGCCTCGATCAACGAGCGGGCGCTCTCGGTCTCAAGCAGTTCGTTCAGCTGGCTCTGGGTCAAGTGGTATTCGATGTCCTTTCGTTTCTGCGACCGGCACTCGAGACCTGCCCGCGGCCAGAGTACCGCCCGCGCTTACGAGCACGAACGCACGCACACGGAGGCCCATTCCGCTGCGGCTTGCTGATTATGGACGCTTTTCGGTCAGAAATGTTGTCGAACGTGTTTCGCCCCGGTTACGAGGTTCGCTACGAGCGCTTCCGGGTCGTGCGCTTCTTCACCGGGCCGCGCTCGCGGCGCGCTTGGAGCAGCTCCGCGGCCCGTTCGGGCGTGACCGATTCGATCGAGTCTCCCGCACGGAGGCTCGCGTTCGTCTCTCCATCGGTCACGTACGGGCCGAACCGGCCCTCCTTGAGAACGATCGGCTTGCCGCTCGCGGGGTCGGCGCCCAGCTCCTTGAGCGGCGGCGCTGCCGCCCGGCCGCCGCGGCGGCGTGGCTCCGCCAGCTTGGCGAGGGCCTCTTCGAGCGTGATCGTGAAGAGCTGCTCCTCGGTGTCGAGCGAGCGGGACTCCTTCCCCTTGCGGACGTAGGGGCCGTAACGGCCGTTCGCCGCCTGGACCTCCTCGCCGTCCGATTCGCCGAGCGAGCGCGGCAGGGACAGCAGCCGCAGGGCGTCCTCGAGCGTGATCGTCTCCGGGGACATCGTCTTGAAGAGCGATGCGGTGCGCGGCTTGTCGTCGCCTTCGACGAGCTCGGTCACGTACGGCCCGTATCTGCCCGAGCGGAGAGCGATCGTGCGGCCGCTCTCGGGATCGACGCCGAGCTCCTGCTCCTGACGACCCTGGGCGAGCAGCTCCTCGGCCCGGTCGGGCGTCAGCTCGTCGGGCGCGATCTCCGGCGGCAGCGTCTGCCGGTCGGTGCCCCGCTCGAGGTAGGGGCCGTAGCGCCCGACCCGCACGACGATGTCGGTGCCAGGGAGCTCGACGGTGTTGATCTCGCGCGCGTCGATCTCGGCCAGTCGCCCATCGACGAGCTCCTTCAGCCCGGCGTCGCCGTCCTCGCCGAAGTAGAAGCGGCGCAGCCAGCTGTCGCGCTTCTCTTCACCTGAGGCGATCTCGTCGAGGTCGTCCTCCATGCGCGCGGTGAACTCGTAGTCGACGAGCTGCGGGAAGTGCTTCTCGAGCAGGTTCACGACTGCGAACGCGAGAAACTCCGGGACGAGCGCCTGCCCGCTCTTGCGCACGTACCCGCGGTCGAGGATCGTGCCCATGATCGTCGCGTACGTCGACGGGCGGCCGATCCCGCGCTCCTCGAGCGCCTTCACGAGCGAGGCCTCGGTGTAGCGCGCGGGCGGTGTCGTCGCATGACCCTCGGGCGCGAGCTGCTCCGCGCTGAGTGCGTCGCCCTCGGCGAGCTTCGGGAGCAAACGCTCCTCGTCGTCCCCGTGCGGCTCGTCGCGCCCCTCCTCGTAGGCGAGCAGGAACCCGCGGAACGTGATCACGGTCCCGGCGGTCGCGAACTCGGCGCGGCGGCCGTCGCTCGCATTGCCGGCGATCCGCACCGAGACCGTCTGCCCGCGCGCGTCCGCCATCTGCGAGGCGATGGTGCGCTTCCAGATCAGGTCGTAGACGTTGAACTCGTCGGCAGAAAGCTCCCGGCGAACGTCGTCGGGCCTGCGGAACCGGTCGCCGGCAGGCCGGATCGCCTCGTGCGCCTCCTGGGCGTTCTTCACCTTGCGCGTGTACTGGCGCGGCTCGGCAGGCACGCTGTCGGCGCCGTAGAGCTCGCGCGCCTGATCGCGCGCGGCGGTGAGCGCCGACTCCGACAGCGTCGTCGAGTCGGTGCGCATATACGTGATGTAGCCGTTCTCGTAGAGCCGCTGCGCAACGCGCATCGTCTGCTGCGACGAGAGGCGAAGCTTGCGGCTTGCCTCCTGCTGCAGCGTCGAGGTCATGAACGGCGCAGCCGGCCGCCGCGTGTAGGGCTTCTCCTCGACCGAGGCGACGGCGAAGGCCGCGCCTTCGAGCGCCGTCGCGAGCCCGCGTGCGTCCTCTTCGGTGAGCTGCACTGTGTCGGGGTTGCGCAGCTTGCCCTGCTGGTCGAAGTCGCGTCCTTGTGCAACGCGCTTGCCGTCGACGGCCGCAAGCCGAGCATCGAACGCCCCCGGATCGAACGTTGCGACGATGTCCCAGTAGCCCGCTGCGACAAAACGCATTCGCTCCCGCTCCCGCTCCACGACGAGCCGCGTCGCAACCGACTGCACGCGACCGGCCGACAGCCCCTGCATGATCTTCCGCCAGAGGACAGGCGATACCTCGTAGCCGTAGAGACGGTCGAGAATGCGCCGCGTCTCCTGCGCGTCCACCAGGCAGTCGTCGATGTCGCGCGTCTCGGTCAGCGCCCGCTCGATCGCCGGGCGCGTGATCTCGTGGAAGACCATCCGGCGCACCGGGACCTTCGGCTCGAGCACCTCGCGCAGATGCCAGGCGATCGCCTCGCCCTCGCGATCTTCGTCCGTCGCGAGCAGCAGCTCGTCGGCGTTCTTCAGCTTGGCCTTCAAGTCGGAGACGACCTTCTTCTTACGTGAGTCGACGACGTAGAGCGGCTTGAAGTCGTGGTCGACGTCGACGCCGAGCCGCGACCATGGCTCGTCCTTGAACTTCGCCGGAATCTCCGCGGCGCTCGTCGGCAGGTCGCGAATGTGGCCGACGGACGACTCGACCACGAAGTCGGGCCCGAGGTACCCGGCGATCGTCTTCGCCTTGGCCGGGGACTCGACGATCACCAGCTTCTTGCCGGTTACAGGCGCCATGTGACGCGCCACCATAGCGCCCGAGCCCGTTTCGGCGATACTCGCGGCCGGTGGCACGTCCTCCCCGGCCCTCGCCGCTCTACTCGTTCGTCGCGCTCTGCTCGTGGCCGCTCGTCCACCTCGTGTTCCGCTACCGGGCGCACGGGCGCGAGCACCTGCCGGCG
>Ga0070741_10018120_pt1 | contig 11463 bp, 12 predicted proteins | sample Coa_R1_4_FD_66440 | JGI IMG/M metagenome (GOLD analysis project Ga0070741, IMG submission 66440) | Surface soil microbial communities from Centralia Pennsylvania, which are recovering from an underground coalmine fire - Coalmine... | ecosystem: Environmental > Terrestrial > Soil > Unclassified ...
TATCACAACGGCTTTGACCTGGCCCAAAAAGATTTGGAAATTCGAGGCCCAGGGCAACTGTACGGCTCTCAACAGTGGGGCCTTCCAGACTTTGCTATGGAAGGCATCTTAAACGTGTTCTTGGTTGAAAAAACTCGCGCCGCAGCCAAAGAGCTCCTTGAGCAAGATCCCGAACTAAAAAACCATCCTTTTTTAAAGGATAGGCTTAAGCAATTCAGAAACCGAATTCATTTTGAGTAGAATCATAGAACATAGAGTACAAAGCATAGAACGTGGAGTAAAACATATTCTAGCAGCAAAAAACCTCGGTAAGATGAGGTTTTTTGCTGCGCCAATTAACGTTGCTTTTCGGTGACCCAGAATTTAAGCTGCCGGCCCAGCATGAGCCGGATTTGAGCGTCGAGAGCGGGAATAGAACCGAATATAATCAAGGTAACAGGCAAGAAAATCCATTGAAAAAAGACCGTAGCTCTTTTTAAATTATTCATTCCTTCAGGGAGCGGCGGTAATAGCATAGTGCTTAAAATGGCCGACACTAGCATTCCCACCAAGGCGATGGTCATAATTCTGCCGGTGAGAATTGGCAGGTTAAACGAGAGAATGGTAAAGTTAAAAGTGTTTCCTCCCAAAAAAATGGGAAGCCAACCGAGAACCAGCAGTAGCAAAGCTGCAGTTGCCCATGACCAGTAGCCGTCAATTAAAGTATACAAATGAGAAACTTTTTGCCAAAAGGGAACCTTTTTGTTTTGCAAAAAGCCAAACATTACATAGGGGATTTCAGCGCACCCCCACGCCCATCGCTTTTGCTGCTTGTACTGATTAATAGCGGTCTTGATGATATTTTTTGACTGAACTGCATCCATAGACACCGCATAGTAAATGGGAACCACCCGGTAGTCGCCATCATAGTACAAATAGGCTCGCCAAAAAATACGGCTGTCATCGCACACCACGTTGGCGGGATATCCAACTTCAAAGAATACTTTCCCGGGAATAGCATGTGAAGAATAGGTGGTAAGCTTTTCGGATCGCTCTTGTTGGATCATCTGCCAAAACGTATTTGAGGTAGAAACGACTCTGGCAAAAAAAGTAGCTTTCCAAATATTGTTATTATAAACGGGAACGGGTTGGTAGCTGGCACGCAAGGGATTTTTTTCGGTTAAAAAATACCACGTCAAACATGCAAAATACTGCGGATAGACTTTGGTATCAATGTCAAAACTGGAAACCAATATATCTTGGTAGGGAATCTGGTGAGCATCGATTAATTTTTCTTTAGCAACTTTTCCCGCGTACGCAACATTTGAACCCTTCCCTGCTACTTCTCCCGGCAGATTTTTGGGATGAACTACGGTTATAAAATCAAAAAAATGCCCGGCGTATTCTTTTTGAATGCGTTTGGCGGCCTCTAGGTATTCTTTGCCCGCCCGTTCTTCAACGGCCAACACAATCATAATCTTTTCTTTGGGATAATCGGCAGCAACAATGGCATCCAAACTTTCTTTGATGATCTTGTATCCTTCTTTGTAGGTTGGCAAGATCACCAAGTGATAGACGTTTTTCCATTGTTTTTTTGTCCGGACTAACTTTAACCAGTTGGTTTTAAGGTGGTTTTTTACCTTAAAGTAGGCAATAATTTGCTGCAGGGAAAAATAAAAAATGCGCAAGAGGTAGTACAAACAAAAACAGATAACAAAGATGGCTACCCATAAGGGCAGCACCCATGAAAAAAGAAAGACTCCTACCAGAGTCCCAATGCTAAATAATCCAGGAAATAATTCGAAGGCACGATAGACGATGCGATCTTTGAAATTGGAAATATCGCTCGCCTTCGAAATGTTTAAGTAGTCCTTTTTTTCCATAGCAACTCTAAAAGTTGTATTTTATTTTTCTAAAACTACTTTCTAATTGAGTCTTAAGTTCATGGTGACCCTTACCTCCCTTAAGAAACATTTCGCGACGCTTAGCGTCGCGTTCTACAAGATAACATTCGTAATATACTAAAACTAGAGGTCGCCGATTTTTAGTTGCTAAAACAAAACCATTGTTATGTTTTTCAATTCTTTTCTTCAAGTCAAAAGCATAACCGATATACAATTTTCCATCTTTCTTGCTATGCAATATATAAACATAATACATGGGTACATCGTGGAGGTGGGACGCTAAGCGTCCCTAAAATTCAGCCGACTACTTCCGCATACTAGTTATCTAAAGGAAGTAAAAAAATATTTGACGTCGTGGAGGTGGGACGCTAAGCGTCCCGACAACCACGCTAAGCGTGGTGCCGCTACGGGGAGTCGAACCCCGATTCCAGCCTTGAAAGGGCCGTATCCTGGCCATTAGATGATAGCGGCGTACAAAGATAATATACCCGAAAATTACAAAAAGGTCAACGAGAAGATTTAAGATCCTTGTGCAGTGATCGAATCAAAAAAAGATCGCGCATGGCCGCAGCCATACGCGAAAAACTGACCGTACTGTGGCGATCATTTTTCCACTCAACCGGAACCTCTGTAATTTTGTACCCAAGCTTTTGCGCCACTACTAACGCTTCGACATCAAATGAAAAACTGTTGAGCGCACATCGAGAAAAAATATTCTGGGCAGCGGCAGCTGAAAACATTTTAAAGCCGCACTGGGTATCGTAAAATCCCCTGCAACCGGCAACGAGGGCAGCTGTAGCATGAAACAATTTTCCCAACAGCCAACGCATCGGTGGCTGAGCAGCCGTTACCCGAGAACTTGGCAAGGCACGAGACCCGATAACCACATCCGATCCTTGTCCTATGATTTTCAAAAACGCTTCGATCGCAGAAAGGCTGGTAGAGTTATCGGCATCGAGAAACAAACGATACTCTCCAGTTGCCTTAAGCATCCCTTCTCGCACCACAAACCCTTTCCCATGGTTCTGAGCGTTTTTTAGAATGATAAGATTGTGTATTCGCGACTGAAGTTGTTCGACAATTCGTACGGTGCTATCAGTAGATCCATCGTTAGCGATTAGAATTTGCGAATCGTAGGATTGACGGCGTAAATACTCGTCAATCGCCAAGAGTGTTTTTTTTATCCGCTGAGACTCATTGTACGTTGGGATAATAATTGAAAGCTTCATGTTTAAGGGCGTTGTAATACTGCAGCGACATTGTCTTTATAGATAGTCTTCCATCCCATGCTTATCATCGTATTATAGAGAGTGGTCTGCGGCAAAAAATAACCAAGATATTTTGCTACGGGCGGGTGGGCAAACAAAAACTTCCTAAAAGAAGTGCTAGATATCTTACTGGCATCTACTCCCGTGTTGCTGCCAGCCGACTGGGACTCTACTAACATATAGGTAATATGGTATTTATCAAGAACCGCCGGAAACCCGGCTTCCATGTCGTTGACTTTAATATAATCTCCAAAAGCAAACTGACCATCCTGGCGCCAGCTGGGCATTCTTCCGTCAATAAATTCTTTACGTTCGGGAATCTGCCAAATCAAGTATCCGCCCCAGCCATATTCATTGAACAAATTTCCCGACAGGGGAAGCGTTTTAATGAATGCCACTGCTTGCACGGGATACGAGGAAACATTATTCTTAAAATCAAATTGCACAAAATGGACAACAAAGAGTGCAACCGAAGCGGCAGTAATGCCAAGCAACAGAGCCTGCCACTTTACCTGGTCGAACAACAATCTTTTAATTTTGTCGGATATGGTGATCTTTGCGAAGTACTCAGTTCTCAGGTAATAAACCATTTTACAGAATACCGGTATGCTGATGATTAAAAAAATCAAATAGTTTCTTTTACTTGAAATGGCCATACAAAGCCCGAGTAAGGAAAGAACTAACATATTAAAAGGAATTTTTCGAAAAAACTGAAAGCACAGCATCAGCGCAACAAACAAGCTGATATACATGACCATTAAAAAATTGAATGGTTCAAAGAAGTTTATCGAATACAATGGCAACCATTCTTGGATGTGCTGTTTTAAAAAATTGTCAAAAATAGTTCTAAATACTTCTTGGTAAACCCGAAGACCGTACGGATTTACCAGGGTGGCAACAAAGCAGAGGGTAATAATAGCCGTCAATATGAGTATCTTTTTTCTGGATTGAACTTGAAGGTTAAAATAGCGCAAAAATCCCAATCCCGGGATTTTCTTTACAACTTCGAGGCACCAGACAACTCCGAGTAACGCAAGACCAAAAAAGAATCCCGCATGAATGTTTACCCATACCAAAAAAAGCAGAGGCAAAACGTAGGACAGTTTTGAATCTCTTTGCAAAAATCGATTGACGAGCCACAGCAAAATTGCTGTAAAAAAAACGGTGATGAGTTGTGGTCGAATGCCCAAAAAAGACATGCTCGAAAAATACCCCAGGACAATGGGAAACAGTATATCAATAAAAGTCAGTTGGCGATCCACAACAACAAAAAAGGAAAGGGCATAGAGTAATAAAAAAGTGGTGAGTAGCAAGGGAAATCCCAGGTACTGATATCCCTTAGCAATGAACACGTCAACGAGCCATTCATGGTCAATCCATTGAAAGGTAGGCATGGTAAACGAATACCAATCTTGCATGGGAACTCCTCGCTGCAAAATGAGATTTCCGGTTTGCAAATGCCAACCAAAATCAGGGTCAAGCCACTTTGAAACCGTCAAAAAACTGCCTGTAATAAGGATAATAAGCAAGGCGAGGCATAAAAAAAGCTTGGTTTTTGAGATCATAGATTGATTTATGGTATCATCGCCATTGTTTCGTTGCAATGAATAATGACTCTTTAAAAAATACCGCAAGTATTGTATAGTAATTAACTATTTACATGAAAATTCTTGCCATCGAAACTTCGTGCGACGATACGGGAATCGCCGTTCTTCAAAGAAAAAACAACCGGTTTGCCGTAAGGTCTAACATTGTCTCTTCTCAAGCCATCCACCAAAACTATGGTGGAGTTTTTCCAATGATGGCAAAACGTGAACATCAAAAAAATCTAGTTCCGGTGCTTACTCAAGCTCTTAGAGAAGCTAAGCTACTGCAACCCTTATCAATCAAAAAAGAAATTGGCAAAAAAGAATTGTTAACCATCAAGAAAATCTTGGCAAAAGAAGAGCATCTCCTGCCGCTCGTGGTTGATTTTTTACAAACCTACAAAAAACCTCTGGTAGATTCTCTGGCGGTAACGTACGGCCCGGGGTTAGAGCCATGTTTATGGGTTGGGATTAACTTTGCACGAGTGCTTTCTTTTTACTGGGATATTCCCCTCATTCCTGTAAACCATATCGAAGCTCACATTTTGGTTAATTTCCTTAACCGTCCTGAAGTTACATTCCCCGCCCTTGCCTTGGTCGTAAGCGGAGGGCACACCCAGCTCATTTTAATGAAAAAGATTGGTGCTTATGAAATTATCGGTGAAACCAGAGACGATGCGGCCGGCGAATGTTTTGACAAAGCTGCAAAAATTTTGGGCCTCGGATACCCGGGCGGCCCCATCATTTCAAACATCGCCTCACAAATTACTCAAAGCCCCATTCTACTACCCCGCCCCATGATCTCCAGCCACGATTACGACTTTAGTTTTTCAGGCTTAAAAACGGCAGTACTTTACAAGGTAAGAGAAACTTCCGAGAAAGAACGAAAATCAAAGGATTTTATAGCGAACATGTGCTTTGCCGTCCAAGATTCCATTATTGATGTACTGCTAAAAAAAACATTTGCAGCTGCAAAAAATTACAATATAAAAATCCCGACGGCTAAGCCGTCGAAGATCCTCGATAGCAAAGCTATCGGGACGATCATTCTTGGCGGAGGCGTTTCTGCCAACCAAGAATTAAAAAAACAGTTTACAGCTACTACCAAAGAAAATAACCTTGCACTTTTGTACCCAGAATCAAAACTCTCAACCGACAACGGTCTCATGATCGCCGTTGCCGCATACTTTAGACCAAAAAAAATCGCGTGGCAGAAGTTGTCTGCCAACGCGAATTTGAGGACTTAGAGATAGCCATCTAAAGTTCTAGCATAAGGCTACCTCTTGAATATTATGTGGTGATGTCGCAGCCCTCTACGAGCGCTTCAATAACGCGGTCAAAGTAGATGCATCCACAATCTGTGAAATCAGCTACCGCGATAGCTCCGCCTTTCTCTCGAAGATTTTTGAAGTAAGCCTGAAGGAAAGATTGGAACTCTTCCCCAAGTTTTTTCTCAAGAAAGGATGCAGCCCTTTCTTTTAGTGGACCGGAGCAGTTGATGCATTGGTGTCCTCTTGCTGGGTAGTTAGCGGTCAACTCCACGATAAGCGCAGTGTAGTCTTTCAGCGTCATGTCTACTCTCCCTCAAAGATAGGGTGGTTCGTTTCAACTAAAGAGCCGATTATTAATATATATCATTATTATCATAATGTCAATATGTAAGCTGGCGGGCAACTTTGCTAGAATACAACAATGTTAAGTGAAGGACCATACGAAGCAAAACAGGTAGAAGATAAGATTTACAAGCTGTGGGAAGACAGTGGTTTTTTTAACCCTGACAATTTGCCCGCGGGTAAGTTATCAGGATTAAAGGTAAAAAAGATATCAAAGCGAAAACCCTTTTCTATCATCATGCCCCCCACCAATGCCAACGGGAATCTGCATGCCGGGCACGCGTTGGTATTAACCATCGAGGACATTATGACCCGCTACAAACGCATGCGTGGTTTTAAAAGTTTGTGGCTGCCAGGACTGGACCACGCGGGGTTTGAGACGCAGGTGGTATACGAAAAAAAGCTAGAAAAAGAAGGGCGCAGCCGGTTTAAAATGGCTCCGCAAGAGCTCTACCAAGAGATTCTGCAGTTTACCTTAGAAAACAAAAAGAATATTGAAAACCAGATTCGCAGCATGGGAGCCTCGTGTGACTGGTCACGAGAAAAGTTTACCCTAGATAAAGATATTGTTGCGGTTGTCTATGACACCTTCAAAAAACTCTTTGACGACGGGCTTGTCTACCGGGGTAAAAAAATCATCAACTGGTGCGTAAAACACCAAACTTCGCTTTCTGACCTAGAAACCGAAAACACCGAAAAAACCGACAAACTGTACTATTTAAAATATGGCCCGTTTGTTATTGCTACCGCCCGGCCCGAAACCAAGTTTGGCGACAAATACGTAGTTATGCATCCAAAAGATGCCAGATATAAGCAATACAAAGACGGCCAAAAAATTACCCTTGAATGGATCAACGGTCCAATCGAGGCTACGGTCATTAAAGACGACGCCATTGATATGGAATTTGGTACGGGAGTAATGACCATTACGCCGTGGCACGACCCCATCGACTTTGAAATTGCTCAGCGCCACAATCTAGACAAACAGCAAATCATCGATTTTCAGGGAAGATTACTGCCCATTGCCGGCGAATTTGCTGGCATGAAAATTACTGAGGCCAGAGAAAAAATCATCGAAAAACTGCAGGCAAAAGGTTTGGTAGAAAAAATCGAAGAACCCTACAAACACATTGTAAAAACCTGTTACAAGTGCGGCACTACCATTGAGCCGCAAATCAAAGAACAGTGGTTTTTGAAAATGGAACCGTTGGCCAAAAAAGCCATTGCAGCCATTGAAAAAAATAAAGTTACCTTTGTACCAAGCCACTACAAAAAAATCATCTTGCACTGGCTGCGCAACATTCTAGATTGGCCTTTGTCGCGCCAAATTGTCTGGGGCATTCCCATTCCCGTAAAAACCTGCCAAAGCTGCCACAAAGATACCGTCGACATTACAGATGCCATAAAACAGTGCCCCATGTGCGGAGGCGCCACGGTTGCCGAAACCGACACCTTCGACACCTGGTTTTCCTCTGGCCAGTGGCCGTTTGCGACGTTAAAAACTACCAAGGCTGGCGACTTTGATCTCTTTTATCCAACCGATGTGCTGGAAACTGGAGGAGATTTAATTTTCTTTTGGATTTCTCGCATGATCATGCTGGGACTGTATGTCACCGGCGACGTTCCTTTTAAGCAAGTTTACCTCCACGGCATGGTGTTGGACGCCAAAGGACAAAAAATGTCCAAATCCAAGGGGAACGTTATTAACCCCATGGAAATTTCTGATAAGTACGGCACCGATGCCTTGCGCATCGGATTGGTCATGGGAAACACGCCCGGGCAATCCTTGGCCTTAGATGAAAATAAAATCCGGGGATACCGAAACTTTGCCAATAAAATTTGGAATGCCAGCAAATTTGTACTCAGTAACCTTAGCGATTACGACCCAAAGGAAAAAGTAACCTTCGACCCAAAGCAAAAAGCCTTCATCAAAGAGCTAACACAGATTACCAAAGCATGCACCAAGCTTATGGACGACTATAAATTTTATTACGCCGCTGAAAAAATATACCATTACTTTTGGCATACTTTCTGCGATGTTATTATAGAAGAAAGCAAAAAGAGCTTGTTGACAGATGGCGACCCCAAAGAGAAACGAGCCACCCAACAGATGCTGCAGGAAATTCTAAGCACAGCTCTTGCACTCTTGCATCCGTTTATGCCGTTTATTACCGAAGAAATTTATCAACACCTGCCTCAAAAAGAATCTCAATACCTTATGATTGAATCTTGGCCAATCTAATATGGATATCCCGCTGTTTCTTTTTTACATCATGGTAGGAGCATTACCGGGTCTCGCCTGGCTCTTTTACTATCTGCGCAAAGATTTACATCCCGAACCTAAGCGCATGATCGTAAAAGTGTTCACTTACGGCATGCTTATTACCATACCGGTCTTTTTTATCCAGGTAGGGCTTTCCCAACTTCTCCAAGGAGTTGCTGACTACCCGCTATTTCTTGCCCATCCCATCCTCATCGATATTATCAAGTGGTTCTTGGTCATTGCCTTTACCGAAGAATTTTTCAAATATGCGGTGGTCCGCCTGGTGGTATTTCGAAGCGAGGAACTCGACGAACCGCTCGACCTAATGCTTTACCTGGTAGTGGCAGCTCTGGGGTTTGCCACCCTTGAAAATATCCTGTATATTTTTTCTCCTCTCAATAATGCTCCTTTTGCGGTCATTGAATCGGCAGTGCTCATCAGCTTTATCCGGTTTATCGGCGCCACCTTCTTGCACACGCTTTGTTCTGGCCTCGTTGGATACTTTATGGTTCTCTCAACCCTCAGGTCAAAACGAAAGCCCGTCTTGGTGGCCATCGGCATTATCTTGGCTACGCTCTTGCATGGCTTGTATGATTTTTCTATAATAAGCTTGAGCTCACCGATCGATATTTTAATTCCCGGCCTCATCATTATTGCCCTGGCAATTTTCATGCTGTACGACTTTGACGATGTAAAAAAGCTCAAAGGCATTTGCAAGCTTTAAGAGAAATACACAAGGGTTAACATAAGCAGCTGTCAGCCACAAATATCTGGCGGGCGGCGCTCACTTTTTCGCATGGCAAATAAAGTAAAACTCAAAGCAAAAGACCAACCAGCCTCTGGTGAGCAAGATCCAAAAGACGTGTTTGGCGACGAAGGAGAGCTGGTGGTAGACGTATTTGAAACTCCTGCAGAATTTGTGGTACTCAGCGCTATCGCCGGAGTGCAAATCAAAGATTTGGACATTTCAGTTGAAAAAGACATGATGGTGATCAAGGGCAACCGCCAAGACCCGCATGCAGAAAGCGAAAAAGAATACGTGTATCAGGAATGCTACTGGGGCCCCTTTTCACGAAAAATTGTTCTTCCCGAGAATGTGGATGTGGAGGCAGCTAACGCCCAGATGGATAAAGGTATGCTGGTCATTAAAATCCCCAAAAAGAATGGTGAAACGAAAGAAAAATCAGAAATAAAAACCTCGTAGCAGTAAGTCATCCGCGCAAAAAAGAGCCAGGCGCAATCTGGCTCTTTTTGTTATGTGTGCCGAGGGAGCCTGCCTGCCGGCAGGCAGGGGAGTCCGTCCTTTAGCTTCGCTCAGGACTAGAACCCGTCGCTCGCAAGCTCGCTCTTTCAAAACCCTCGGTTTTGAATAATTTCCTACACGGAGGGGACGCTTGGCGTCCCCTCCGACCCACCCCTCGAGTTCGACTCCATGAATACAAAAAAGAGCACATATGTGCTCTTTTTTGTGTGTGCCGAGGGAGGGAGTCGAACCCTCACATTCTTGCGAATACTAGCTCCTAAGGCTAGTGCGTCTGCCAATTTCGCCACCTCGGCATTTTTCCTACTGTACCATGTCTGTTATGCAAATCAATAGCAAACAAAAAAACCGCCAACCGGCGGATTTTACCGTGCTAGGCGGGGATAAAGCTAGCAATAATAAACGGCAAAGTCGCAGCTAGCAGACCGATGGCAACTCCAATAATGGCCCAAATTACCATTTTTTTTGCTGTAGAAATTTTTGAAGGGTCTCCATTAGAGGTTACAAAGTATAATCCAGCGACAATGAACATAATAATAGAGGCTCCCGCAAAAATTGGCCAGATCACAAAATTAATGAGATTAGTGATGATGGTAGCAAACCAGCTTGCAGGATCAAGCGCAAATGCGGCTGCTGGAAACAACAGCAAGATAAGCGAAAAAAGTAACAGATGTTTTGCTTTCATGAAATTAACCACCAAATTGATTTGCAATAATAAATGGTATTGATGCTGATAACAATCCCACAATGACCCCGACAATGCCCCATAACAAAAGTTTTTTGGCTTGAGAAATTTTAGCTGGCTCTCCTGAGAGAAAGAGCATCCCCGCATAGATAAATGAGATAGTAGAAGCAGTAATAAAAACGACCCAGACAATATTTATCAGGGTGAGACCGATGAACGAAAGATCGAGTATTCGGGGAACGAGTGGCGGAAACGGAATGGCCGCTGCCGCAGCAAACGGAATAGCCAACAGAAATCCAATGAATAAAAAGTTCCTCTTTCTCATAAACAATCTGTGAAAACCCAATTGCGTTTTTTGTTACACCCCAAGCTGAGCTGCCACAATGGAGATAATTGACCAGGCTAACAAAATAACTGCAGTTCCCACAATACCCCAAATAACCGCTTGGCGTGCTTCTCTGACTCCGCTGGGATCTCCCTGGGCGGCCATGAATTTAAATCCAGCCAGTACAAACATGATAATAATGTAAGTAATTGCCACCAGCCACATGATATTCAATACCAGATCCTTAACTCCTCCCACTAGCGTTATGACATCACCTTGAAACACTCCCGGAACGGCAAGCGCCGCTACCGGAAAAACTAATAATAGACCGATCGTTGACGCAATAGTTAGCTTTTTATTCATTGATGTGTGAGTTAGTTTTAATATACAAACCTGCTCCGTCAAACCATACACCTGGTACGCTTAACGAAGCGAGGTTTATATACAAAAGTAAGTGTACTAGATACCAGCGTTAAGGGTTTGTCGAACGATCAATGGGATTGAGAAGGCGATCAAGGCTACGACAACTCCAACTACTCCCCAAATAATTGCTCCTCTTGCCTGCTGTACCTTAGCAGC
>Ga0070741_10018122_pt1 | contig 11463 bp, 13 predicted proteins | sample Coa_R1_4_FD_66440 | JGI IMG/M metagenome (GOLD analysis project Ga0070741, IMG submission 66440) | Surface soil microbial communities from Centralia Pennsylvania, which are recovering from an underground coalmine fire - Coalmine... | ecosystem: Environmental > Terrestrial > Soil > Unclassified ...
TCAGAGTGACCTGGACAGTGTGAAAAGCGAGATCGCCACGTTCGCGCAAGTGTTCCCGAATGCAACCCTTTGGTCGAACGATATCGCCGGCGACGGCTATGACATGGTGATTGTCGGCCAGAACGGCCCGGCACGGATCGATATCGATGCATGGGATCGGCGTCTTTCCGCCCCAAATTACGCCGCAGTCCGGGCTTCGCTGAGCGAGGTGGGATTCCGCTCGGCAATCGATTTGCTGTCTACCTATGCCGGCCAGGCGCCCGATCTCGCGCCATGGCTGCACACTGCGCAGATTAACCACGACCGGGATCTTCGCCTGCAATACCTCGCCGGCATCGGCATGACGAATAACAGCGCCTCGTACATCCTCGAAGACCTGGTGCGGCATCTCCGTTTCCCGCGCGAGCTGTTCACAGGCTCGGACGAGCAGATCCGGAAACTGCGCGCGCTGATTCCGGTCTCGCGCTAGTGTTTGGCCAATCCTGGCATGAATATCACGACATGGGCATCTCTCAGCCACTTGATGCCCAACGGCCCAACTCCGGTTGGCGCGTGATCCAGGATTATGACTGTCAGATCACTTGTGCGAACGGCTTGCTGCCCCAATGATAAGATTCGTAAAAACTTGTTTTGAAGCGCATAGGCCGCAAGCGAAGATGAATCGTGGATAACTTTCTGATGTTGGAGAACCGCCGTAACGGAGAAACCTTGCGGATGTACCGCAGGCGTGACGCGGAGGGGCGAATCGTCCTACACCTCGACGGCACGCTGCCTCCCAAAGCGAACGGCCCGCCCTTGCACGTGCACGTTCGCGAGCGGGAGGAGGGCATTGTGAAGGCGGGAACTCTCGGCGCTCGAGTCGGAGGGGAAAAGATCGTCGTGCCAACTGGGGGCACTGTAGTCTTGCGCGCAGGCGTTCGTCATCACTGGTGGAACGCGGGCGACGATCTGTTGGAGTTTAGCGGCCACGTAGTTCCAGCGGTAGACCTGGATCGCTTCCTGCAGGCACTGTTTGCCGTTCTCAACGCCAGCCCCAAGGGCCGGCCACCGATTTTCTATCTCGCGCACGTGCTCTGGCGCCATCGGGACACACAGGTGCTTGCGGTCCCACCTCCAGCCGTTCAGCGGATCCTTTTCCCCGTCGTTCTTTTTACAGGACGCATCTTAGGTAAATACCGTGGCTCGAATTGGCCCGGTTCGCCCGAGTCGTGCCCTGGTGCGCCACTTGTGGACACCAGCGCCTAGGGGTGCACTGCTCATAGCGCTACTCTTCAATAACCCGTTTGAAGTGGGTTGCTGATAGAGGGACGTCGGCAACCCGGAAGTCAGCCACGCGAGCGTCATATCGCCAAGTCGGACTCCTGGTTAGCCCAGAAGTTCCTTTGCCCCGGTTCTTACTTACAATTGCGGCACCCCCGGAAGCTACAGCTCGAAGCTACAGTGAGTCCAGCCAAGCGAAAGATCGTCGTCCTGTTTCCAGCGCGGCGGCCTCGCCAGCTGCAAACTCGGGCCAGCTTGTTCCAGCTCTTTCCTTTTAGTCTCAAGCGGGGCCTGAGCATAGTGATTGGTCGTGTCCAGATGGGCGCGCCTCAGCCAGCTCCGAATCACGGTGACATCGACCTCGGCAGCCACAACGCTGACGGCAGTCGTATGTCGACTATTCCGGCCCCGGAATAGTCGACACACGTACGCATCTGAGATGCTTCGGGCCGGTGTCGGTTTGCCAGCGCTGATGAATTTACTCGGTCATGTCGATCCAGACATGACCATGCGCTACCTGGACGTGACATTGACCGATCTCAAACGGGAATTCCAACGGGCGCGCTCAAAACCGCGGCATCTGACGCCAAAGACACCGATGGCCCCCCTTCGAAACGGGCTCAACGGTGTCATTGATGCCGTGTTCGGTGCTCAGCATGTGCTGGAAATGTTTCGACGCACCCTGCCAGACGGCGCCACGCGCACGCATCTCGACCGGCTTTCCAACCGCCTCACCAAAATCCTCGCCGAAGTCAAAAGCATCACCGGCGGCTCAGATCGGGTAGAGATTGGCCGATAAAGCGCGTCACTCAGGAGTCGACCGTCAGCGGATGCCGGCATGGGTCACTTGCAGGGGCGTCGATGCTTGCATCATTCCATAGAAGACTAGAAGACTTAGGGCTCGCTTCATCAGCTTGCACTCTTTCGGTTTGCTGGCCGATCGTTCCTGGAGCCTGCACGAGTGCGACTCTCTTTGGCATGCGTCCGCGCATGCTCGTTCGGCGTGCGCTCCCAAGGTGCTATTGGCCCCTCCACCATCTTGAATATTGAATTGACCTTGACTGGTTCGCGTTTACTGATCAATTGCAATCGCTTGGGGTCACGCTGGCGGAGCTTCTGTTTGAGATGCATGAGTTCGTATGCCAGCTGTCCCTTGGTGATCGCGATCGTGGTCCTTCCGCGTGGCATGGCAATTTTCGAGACGTCGAAATGGTAGCCGCGTTCTTTCGCTTCGTCGGCCAGAGTCCAAAGATAGGTTGCGATCGCGCGGTTAGGATTACGCGATTGCCGAAAACGATCGAGCTGGGGGTGATGGCGGTAGCCCTTCGTTGCTCCCGCCAGAACTTTTTGCGCCAGGAGCGCCTCGCGCCACAAGGCAACAAGTCCCGCGCAATCCAATAACGAGGCATGAAGGGACCATAGTCGCATAGGGATCACTTGTGATCTTGGGTTTTGGGAGCGTCACGGCGTACGCTCGAACCGGCCCCCAGGTTGTCGAGGAGCAGTGCCTGAACTTGCTGCGAACGGTAATCAAATATATGGGAGAGGTCCCGAGCCACTTGAACGCGATGGGCCAACCGGCCAAGCAATCCGAACGGAAGCGCATACACGACGGTATCTGCGATCAGGGTGCCGCCATCAACTTCGGAAAACCGATGCGTGTGCCGCCAAAAGGAGTAGGGACCCTTCGCCTGGATATCAATGAATTCGTGAGGTGGATTCCACCGCTCAATCTCCGTCAACCAACGAAGCGGAACCCCCCGGACACGCAGCGAGTAGGCGATGATCGCGCCCGGCTTCATCACGATCGGTGGTGGAGTGAGAATCCGGAAATGCATCCACGGCGGAGTGATTTGTTCCAGATTCTCGACGCGGGAGAAGAAATCGAACACGGTGGATATGGGATGCGACACCCACAATTTTCGATGGAGGGTATAAAAGCCCATGGCTCAGTTCCCAGAAAGAAGTCTCGACACCTCTGATGAGAGCGCACCGTAACGCTTCTCGTCGGGACTTCCGGCGCTACGCCAGGCGACGCGGCCGTTCTGATCGATCAATATGAGATATGCCGCCGTCGGGTCGTTTAAGCCTACACGCTGCTTCCACGCGTCCATGCCGCCGTAGACGGTGATCACATTCTCGTAATCGGTTTTCGGGGTGCCCCGTCTCATGCCGCTATCGATAAACCACTTCCCCATTCTTGCCAGGCCTCCGATCATGGGGATCTCGAAAAACGTGACTGCTGATTGGGCTCCGAAGTCCTGGCGAAATCGCTTCGTCCAAGCTTCCACCTGAAACCGCGAGTCGTAAGTGAAGCCGAGCATCAACAATGCCGCGCGGCCGGATGCAGCTTGCGGGAGCACCGCGGTTCGGCCACTCAGAAATTTCCCTTTAAGAGGTGGTAAGTGGTCCCCAACGGCCAGTTCGGCAACAGATGCGGCTTCTGACGCCGTTAACGCTACCGCTACCGCCATCGCCAAAATCCACATGATCATCGGATCGCTCCCGTTCCCGTTAGCTTCAACGGCTCAACGTCTTCCTTCTGTTGGAGAGCCGCGGCAGCAATGCGCCGCAGCATTCCCCGGAACATCACTTCGTGGATGGGACTCAGAACGTGCCAGTAAAGAATCCCGAACAAACCGCGCGGCTCGAATTCGGCCAGCTGCGTAATCACGGTGGAAGCGCCCTCAGGCTCGGCGCGGAACTCGAGCCAGGCGCGACCCGGAAGCTTCATCTCCGCAAATAATCGAAGCCGCCGGCCGGGTTCGTAGGATTCCACGCGCCAGAAATCCAACGTGGTTCCGGGAAAGGGAGTCTCGGGATCCGGCCGCCCTCTCCTCATGCCTACGCCGCCCATCATCAGATCGATCAGGCCGCGAATCCTCCACAGCACATTGCCGAAGTACCAGCCGGCGGCTCCCCCAATGCGGCGAATCGGTGCGAATGCCTGAAGAGGGCCCACCGGTACCGGCGTGGTTTGTGTATTCACGAAGAGATGAGCATCCGGTTTAGAGAGCGCATTTACGAGTGCAGCCGGCGTACGGGCGTCGGACCAGCGAGTCTCCGCGATGCGGCGATCCTCGTTGGCGAGCGCCCGCTCTATCGCGGAGGTGATTCCCATGGGCCGAATGTCGAATGCGCCCAAGGCCGCCTGATTCAGTACAACACTCGGATTGCGGACGCTTGCGATGAGGGACCGGCCAATGGCCGCATAGACCGGTGTGATCAGCGTGAGCCAGCGGCTTGACAACGACAAACTGAGGAACGGCACGCGCACGATCCAGCGCCGCAGTTTCCGCTGCCGGGCGTACTCGCGCATGATCCCCAAATAGGAGGTGATGTCCGCGCCGCCGATTTCGAAGGTCAGATGGCCTTTCGCCGGCAGCCGTGCGGAAGCTGCCAGATAGTCGATTACATCCTCGATAGCGATGGGTTGTGCCGCGGTGTTCACCCAGCGAGGGGTAATCATTACGGGGAGGCGCTCGACGAGACTCCGGATCATTTCAAAGGATGCGCTGCCGGAGCCGATCACGATCGAGGCCTGAAGCTCGATCACGGGAACGCCGCTCGCCCGGAGAATGTTTCCAGTCTCGACCCGGCTGCGCATGTGAGCCGAGAGCCCAGCGCCGTGCGCCAGCCCACCCAGGTAGATGATTCGCTGCACTCCGGCTTGGCGCGCTGCCGCGGCAAAGTTATGAGCCGCCCTGCGCTCCTCGCTTTCGAATTCTTCACCGCTGTTCATGGAATGAACCAGGTAAAACGCAGTGTCCACACCGGCGAAAGCGACACCCAGAGACGCCGGCTGCAGCAGATCCCCCCGCACCACTTCAGTGCCGGGAGGCACGCGCCAACCCAGCGCCTCCGGGTTACGGCACAAACATCTGACTGCCGAACCCTCTTTCGCGAGGCGCCTTGAAAGGCGTCCCCCAATGTATCCAGTTGCGCCGGTCAGCAGATGCATGAGCTTGGCCCTTCCCACTTGGGTAACAGGACGGAATCAATCACGTGAATCACGCCATTCGATGGGCAGCCAATGGGTCATTTCTTTTCTCCTTTGTGACGGTCTTCCTGGTGCAGAGCGACTACGCGCGCGCTGCGGCAAGATCGCCGTGCCAGCGGCGCTGGATCGATTTCCATGCCACGGCCTGATACAACCCCGCCAGACCCACAAGGCTGTACACCACGGTGCTGAGCGCGGAGGTTTCGCCAAATTTCATACCGAATATGGCCGCTACCAGGTCCAGATGGAATGCTCCGGCCAAGCCCCAGTTCAAGGCGCCGATGATGACCAGAGCGGCGGCGAGTACGTCAAGCTTCCTCATGATTTAAACGCTTCCTTTCCAATTCTCGGGTGCCGATTGGTCTCGGCATACGTTGATCATAAAGAAAATTCGTTTTACTGTAAAGAATAGCCAGAAAGTGACTTTCCTTAGGGGAAAAAACCTGCGGGAAAGACGCACCGGGAGGAAAACGATTTTCGTTATGCCGTCCGATACTCTCAATACGGGGCTCAAAAGGTATGCGATTGGAAGCAAACTGCGGCATTTGCGCTTGCGCAAGAGCATGGGACTGGTCGAGTTGGGCAAACATACCAGCCTTTCCCCCGCGCTGCTCTCCAAACTGGAGCGCGATCTGATGCACCCCACTTTGCCGACACTGCTGCGGATCGCCATGGTGTTTGGCGTAGGGCTGGAGTACTTCTTCAATCCGGAACCCAAGCCGGTGCTGGAGATCGTTCGCAAGAAGGACCGCCTGCGTTTTCCGGATTCACCGGATGCCCGTAAAATCATGTACTACTTTGAAAGCCTGGACTTCCCGGTGCCCAACCGCGCGTTAAATTCCTACCTGGCGGAATTCGAGCCAGTCGACGAAACAAGAATCCGGCTCCACGAACACCCCGGGATCGAATTCTTGTACGTTCTGTCCGGGAGCCTGGACCTGCGCGTCGGAGCAGACCAGCACGAGCTTTCGGAAGGCGATTCCATCTACTTCGAATCCAGTGTGTCGCACGGCTATGGCAGACACGGGTCCAAGCGCACCACAGCGCTCGTGGTTACGCTGGAACCGCGGGCGTAGAGGTTATCGCGCTTTTGCCAGAAATCCTTGGCACGGCCAAAGTATCCGGAGAGTACAGATAAGTGGCTACTCGCCGAAGTGGATTTTTTGCCGGTTCGGGGTTGGATCGTCGCGTGCTCGCAAACTATCGAACCGAACGCGTCGTAGCCCATCAGATGAGTCGCTGGTTGGGCGCCGGAACCACGGGGCAGACTGAAAACTCGGCCAACGTTTGTTTTCCACCGTTCCAGGTCTTATAGTGTGCTTAGGACGTAGGAGGTCGCATGAAACAGGCATCGCTCTCGCACACCCGCCGCGAATGGCTATTCGGCTTGGCGGGAGCCGCGCTGGCGTATTCGCAGCCGCGGAACCGGATATATAACCCGCTGCTGGCCGTGCATACTTCCATCTGGCAGATGGAATCCGAGCTGCGCAATGTGCCGCTCGCGGCGCTCCAGGAGGAAGCGTTCACCACCATACAGCGCGCGGGTTACCGGCGCATCGAATTAACTTCCGATTTCCTGGCGCCCGAACTGCGAACGCGCACTCTCGACCTGCTGCGCCGGCGCGATCTGCAACCGGCCCTCGTCTCGGCAAGCGGTCCCCTGTGGGACAAAGCAGCCGCCGAAGACACGCGGGACCGCGTCCTCGAAATCGCCCGCCTGATGAGCGGCTGGGAAACCCGCTTCATCGACTTTCATCCCGCCGCGAAGCCGGACGGCACGCCCAAGACGGCTGCCGAACTGGAAACTCAGGCGTACCAGCTCAGCCGCATGGGGCAGGACCTGGCGCAAACCGGGATGGGGCTGATGGCCGGCCACGGCCTCGTCGAGATGCAGGATGACGCGCGGGAGTGGCGCTATACCGTCGGGCACACAGAAACCGCGCTCGTTTCGTTCTGCGTGGATCTGGAATGCGCGGTGCGCGGCGGCGTGCGTCCGCTGACTCTGCTCGATTCGGCCGGGGCGCGGCTGCGCAGCCTGGCACTGCGGAATCCGCGGAACGGCGCCGATCAGGAATTGTTGCGCGAAGGCGACATCAACATGCTCCCGATCGCGCGTTTCCTCCGCCAGAGCTCGTACGATGGATTTCTCGTGGTCGATTTGCACCGCGATGCCGCCACCCCGCAGGAGCACTCCACCACCGAAGCCCTGAGTCTCAGCCGGCGATACATGCAGGAGATCTTTGGGACCCGCCAGGGCAATCCACCGGTCGACATGGGGCCGCATGTGAGAGAACGGAAGCAGGGTTGAGATAAGATTCAGTATGAATCTGGGACCGAGCGGAGCGTGCCGTGGAAGCTTTAAAGAAGATCGTAGCGCCAGTGGATTTTTCGGAGCGTTCCGTGGGTGCGGTGCGATACGCCGAGTTGCTCGCCCGCCATTTCCAATCGGAGCTCACCCTGCTGCATGTGTTCGCGCCTCCGCCCCTGGAGTTCGGCGATGCCGCCGGTCCCGACTCCGTAATGGCCGAGCTCTACCGCAACCGTGCGACGGAAGTATTTAACGATCTCGAAGACTTCCTGGTGCCGGAGCTGGCGGGCCTCAAGGTTCAACGCAAGATCCTGGAAGGCGACACGGCGCGCCACATCGTGGAATTTGCGCATCGGGAGCGCGCGGACCTGATTGTGATGGCCACGCACGGCTACGGCCCGTTCCGGCAATTCATTCTCGGCTCGAACACCGCCAAGGTTCTGCACGATGCGGATTGCCCGGTCTGGACCGGCGTCCACATGGAGAACGCGCCGCTTCCCCCCGCCGATGGTTTGCGGCGCATCATCTGCGCCGTCGATCTCGGACCCCAGAGCCGCAGGACTCTCGATTGGGCCATGGGCTTCCAGGCCGAATTCGCCGCCGATCTGACCCTGCTGCATGCCGTCCCGCCCATTCCCGACGATCCGGCGCTACAGGGCGGCGAGTGGATGCAGCGCTTCCGCGAGAATGCCAAAGAGGAGCTGTCGCGCTTGCAGCAGGAGTCCGGCGCGACGGCGGAGCTGGTGGTGGAATTCGGCGACCCGGCGAACGTCATCTGCTCGGTGGCATCCCGCATCAAAGCGGAACTGGTGGTGATCGCACGCGGCTCCGCGTCCGGTATTTTCGGACGCCTCCGCACACACGCCTATGCCATCATCCGGCAGTCTCCCTGCCCGGTAGTCAGCGTATAGGCGGCCCTATCCGGCGTGGCACTGTTCGATCAAATGCTCGACGGCTGACAATCTGCGGCGCAATTCCTCGCGAAAACTGCGGTGATCGGTGTGCCGGATCTCGACCAGCAGCCGGGCTTGGTCAGCCTCCAGCAGTTGAGTCAGAACGGTGAGTTCTTCGCCGGACAGATTCAATGAGACAGCGGGCATTGTATCCATACGAACACCCTCCCTTCGAACGGTCCGACTTCACTATAAGTCCGCGCGCTCCGAACTTCAAGCGGCGCGCTTCAGGCGAGGTGAACTCCGGACATCGGCAGCAGCAGGAGCAGCGTGACGATCATTCCCGCCGCGATGATCGCATAACAGAATTTCAGCGCGCCGGACTGCCCGAGCGCCGGGGCCAGCATCCAGCGGCCGGCATACGCGGCGTGCAGGAACAGGGCGAGCACGGCGAGTGAGTAATACGGGATGAATTGCGGCGAGCGGGGATTGGCAAGCAGCCCATGCGGGCCGCCGGTGGCCCACGCGAACGTTGTATCCACATGCTGGATGGCGCGACCGGAGATGAAGACGCCGGTGAGATGCGACAGGAAGAACATTCCGAGAAACGCACCCGCCAGGATCTGGAGGTTCCGCAGACCGTTCGAGCGCTGCAGGTGCGCCCGCGACACCAGGGTCCACCCCGTCCACACTTGCGATAGCGCCGCAATCACGATGAGGGCTTCGACGACCGGCTGCCGGTAGACGATGCGGAGCGCGTTTTGAATCGCGACATGAGCATTCAGGCTGTCGACGGCAGCGAGATGGTTGGCGACATGAGCCACGCCGAAAATCAGCAGCAGGACAGCCGAGACGCGATGCAGTCGCGCCAATGCGGCAATCGGTGTGGTCTGCAGCTCGCGCGCAGGGACCAAACGCGCCGCAGCCACCAAGGCCAATAGCGCGTACCACACGGCTATCTGGTATCCCGCGAGACGAAACCACGCCAGCACCGCGCCGGTGAGAACAAAGAAGGGCGGCCCGATGGCGGCCAGAATGGCTTCGCGCGCCAATTGCGGCTGTTCGCGGCGGTTCACCTTCGCGCGATCGGCGGCGCACAAGGTCAGCCAGGCAGCGACCGGGCCGCTCACGCCCCAGGCATAGGAGAGCAAGAGGCACAATACCCCGAGAAAGAGATTAGATTCAGCGAGGGCGCGGCTTTGATACAGCATCGCCGGAACCAGCGGATAGGTGAGCAGCGCCACCCACAAAACCGCGCGCGTGGATACCTGCGAGCGGGAAGAAGTTGCGGCCGCGGACGGGGCGGCGCGCAGGATCTGTGCCTGCATAGCCTATCCAGCATACTGCAAGATGCGGCCCTCGCAAACCCGGAGACCTGCCCCACTAGTTTGGTATATACTGCCATCTATCCGTTCAATGCACCTGGAGGGTGAAATGAAACACGTACTGCTTGGAATCTTTGTGCTGATGAGCAGCACCGCGTTCGCGCAGTCGGAAATCCCGTATGATGCGAACCCCAATTTCTTAAAAGGTATGCCCGCGGATCTGTACCTCGGCGAAGCTTCGGGCGTGGCCGTGAATTCGAAGGGCCACATTTTCGTCTTTTCGCGCGGCAACAGCAGCGGGCCTGCCTATGCGGCCACTGCGGCGCAGATTCTGGAGTTCGGCCCCGATGGCAAATATATCCGCGAGATCGGCCACAATCTGTATGCCTGGTCGTTCGCTCATGATGTGCGCGTCGACAAGGACGACAACATCTGGGCCATCGACAAGGGCTCCGACATGATCATCAAGTTCAATCCGGCAGGGCGCGTCGAGATGGTATTTGGCCGCAAGAAAGAGGCATCGGATGATGGCGCCGAGGCATGGAAGCGCGTGAATCCGCCGCGGCCTCCAGTGGACGGACAATTCCGCCAGCCGACCGACGTCACCTGGGATCCGCAAGGCAACATCTATATCAGCGACGGCTACATCAACTCGCGCGTCGCCAAGTTCGACAAGAATGGCCACTGGGTGAAATCATTTGGAGAGCCGGGCTCGGGACCGGGCCAGCTCAACACGCCTCACGGGATCGCGGCCGATGCGCAGGGCAATATCTACGTCGCAGACCGCGGCAATCGCCGGATCCAGGTGTTCGACGGCGATGGCAAGGTTCTGCGCCAGATCCAGGTGGACGTTCCCGTTCCCCCGGATGCCATGCCGTGGATGGGCCCGAAGCCGACTCCGCAACAGGCGACCACCGGGACCATGGGCGCCGGCGCGCCGTGGACCGTCTGCATCACGCCGCCTGCCAACGGAACTCAATACTTGTATATGTCGGACGCGTTCCCGGGACGGGTCTACAAATTGACTCTAGAGGGCAAGTTGCTCGGCTACTTCGGCAGCGCCGGCCGCATGCCGAAGGAGTTCGGATGGATTCACCAATTGGCGTGCCCGTCGGAGAACACGCTGTATGCCGGCGAGATTCTGAACTGGCGCGTGAACAAGCTGACGCTGCACCCGGACAAGCAGGCGGTAACGTCGGCGAAGCGGTAACCCGGAGGGCAGGATCCCGCCTGCCCTATTTCTTCTCTTCCTTGGCTTTCCCGCCGGTCTCCTGCACGTAGTGGTGCACGTCCTGGTTGCCTTCGATGCAGGCGAATTCCATGATCTCGTAGTTCGGCTGCATGTTGCGGGTGAAATCGAAAGCCACCTTCCACGGCTTGGTGTAGGCCTTGGGGTCTTCGATCGTCGCCTCGTATTTGATGGTGCGATCGTTCTCCGGGGTGAACCGCTCCACGACGTGCATCTGGTCGCTATGGGCATTCCCCGCGGAATCGAGCCACGTGCGGTCGTTCAGGTTGGTGGTGTCGACGACGAAGGTGTCACCCTCCCAGTGACCCACCGAATCTCCCTCGAACAGCTTTGTGCTGGCCGGCAGCGCGTGCGCCCGGTTATCGGTGGGGATGATGCGGTAGGCGTGCATGAACTCCCAGTTCATCACGACGTACCCGGGCGGCTGG
>Ga0070741_10018123_pt1 | contig 11462 bp, 7 predicted proteins | sample Coa_R1_4_FD_66440 | JGI IMG/M metagenome (GOLD analysis project Ga0070741, IMG submission 66440) | Surface soil microbial communities from Centralia Pennsylvania, which are recovering from an underground coalmine fire - Coalmine... | ecosystem: Environmental > Terrestrial > Soil > Unclassified ...
TCCGGCGTCCCGATCATGCCGGGCAGATGGACGGACGCGGCGTACTCCACCTGATCGAAGACGACCTGTCCGACGGCTGGCTCGAGGACTGGGCCGGCGCGGGGGTCGCGGCGATCGAGGACTACCTCGAGAAGCACCTGGCGTTCCTCGACTTCCTCGAGGACGCCGCCGCTTCGAGCTAGTCGCCCTCGGCCGCCAGGCCGAGCTGGCGCTCGAGGACACCCTTCGGCATCGCGCCGACGGCGGACGCCTGCGGCTCCCCGTTCTCGAACAGGATCATCATCGGGATCGAGGCGACGCCGTAGCGGTGCGCGAGGCCCTGCTGCTCGTCGATGTTGACCTTGACGATCTTCAGCGAATGGTCGTCGGCGATCCGGTCGAGCACCGGCGCCACGGCGTGACACGGCCCGCACCACTCCGCCCAGAAGTCGACGAGGACCCTCCCTTCGCCCTGGAGGACTTCCTGCTCGAACGTCGTCTCGGTTGCTTCGGTTGCCATCGTGTCCTTTCGCCGGTTTCTTCGTCTACAACGCGCGGCCGGGGTCCATTCTTCCCGGCCTAGACTGGATCGATGTTCGACCCTCTGCCCCCGGTACCCGATTCCAATGCCCTCGAGCTCGAGGTGCTCGAGCACTGGGAGCGCGACCGGACGTTCGACCGGCTCCGCGAGCAGAACCGCGGCGGCCGCTGGTGGTCGTTCATCGACGGCCCGGTGACCGCGAACAAGTCGCTCGCGGTGCACACCGCCTGGGGCCGGACGCTGAAGGACGTCTTCCAGCGCTACAAGGCGCTGCGCGGGTTCGACCAGCGCTACCAGAACGGGTTCGACTGCCAGGGGCTGTGGATCGAGGTCGGCGTCGAGCGGCAGCTGGGGCTCAACTCGAAGCGCGAGATCGAGGAGTTCGGCCTCGAGGAGTTCGCACGCCGCTGTCGGGAGGTCGTGGTCAAGTCGGCGGAGGAGCTGACGCGGGGGTCGAAGCGTCTCGGGCAGTGGATGGACTGGGGCAACGACTACTTCACGTTCAGCGACACGAACATCGAGTACATCTGGCGCTTCCTGAAGCTCGTCCACGAGCGCGGGATGCTCTACGTCGGCCACCGCTCGACCGAGTGGTGCCCGCGCTGCGGCACGTCGCTCTCACAGCACGAGCTGACGCAGTCGGGTGTCTATCAGGAGAAGTCCGACCCGTCGCTGTTCGTGCGCTTCCCGCTGCTCGACCACGACGGCGAGTCCGTCGTCGTCTGGACGACGACACCGTGGACGCTGCCCGCGAACGTCGCCGCGGCGGTCCGTCCCGACGCCGAGTACGGCTTGCGCGAGAACGGCGAATGGGTCGCCGTCTCGCGTTTCCCGGACGACCGCTTCGAGCGGCGCGTCCGCGGCGAGGAGCTCGTCGGCCTGCGTTACCGGGGCCCGTTCGACGATCTCGGGCCCGGCGCCTCGGTCGAGCATCGCGTCGTGCCGTGGGACGAAGTGTCGCTCGAGGAGGGGACCGGCGTCGTCCACATCGCCACGGGCTGCGGCACGGAGGACTTCGAGCTCGGGCGCTCGCTCGGGCTCCCCGTGCTGACGCCGGTCGACGAGGCCGGCCGCTTCTACGACGACTACGGCTGGCTGCACGGGCTGTCGACCGTCGAGGCGGCCGACCAGATCGTCGGCCGGCTCGCCGAGACGGGCTTCCTCGTCGACTCGGGCGTCTACGAGCATCGCTACCCGCACTGCTGGCGCTGCGACACGCCGCTGATCTGGCGGATCTCCGACGACTGGTTCATCGGCGTCGACGGCGTCCGCGACCAGCTGCTCGCCGCGAACGCGACCGTCGAGTGGGTGCCCGAGTACATGGGAAAACGCATGGACGACTGGCTCCGGAACATGGGCGACTGGAACATCTCCCGCCGCCGCTACTACGGGCTGCCGCTGCCGTTCTACCCGTGCTCGTGCGGGCACCTGAACGTGATCGGCTCGAGGGAGGAGCTGCGCGAGCGGGCGCTCGAGGGCTTCGAGCAGCTCGAGGAGCTGCGCCGGCCGTGGATCGACCGCGTGCCGATCTCCTGCGAGCAGTGCGGCGAGCCCGTCGAGCGCGTCGTCGAGGTCGGCGACGTCTGGCTCGATGCCGGGATCGTCCCCTTCTCGACGCTCGGCTGGGGAAACCCGGAGTGGCAGGAGCACGGCTACGCCACCGGCGCCGCACGGGGGCTGACGGGCGCCGACCTGCCCGACCATCCGTACTGGGAGCGGTGGTTCCCGGCCGACTGGGTCTCCGAGATGCGCGAGCAGATCCGGCTCTGGTTCTACTCGCAGCTCTTCATGTCGGTGGTGCTCGTCGGTCGCGCGCCGTTCAAGCGCGTGCTCGGCTACGAGAAGATGCGCGACGAGCACGGGCACGAGATGCACGGCTCGTGGGGGAACATGATCGACGCGGAGGACGCGTTCGAGCGCATGGGCGCCGACGTGATGCGCTGGCAGTACTGCGCGCAGCCGCCGGACCGCGACCTCCTGTTCGGCTTCGGCCCCGCGCACGAGATCAAGCGCAAGCTGCTGACGCTTTGGAATTCGATCGGGTTCCTGGTGCAGTACGCGAACATCGGCGGCTGGGAACCCGACGTCGGCGAGCTCGATCGCGGACCCGCCGTCGAGGCAGTGCTCGACCGCTGGCTCGTCGCGCGCACGCACGAGTTCGTTCGCATCGCGGAGGAGGCGTACGAGGCGACGCTCACGGTCGAGCTGATCCGCTCGTTCGAAGCATTCCTCGACGATCTCTCGAACTGGTACATCCGTCGCTCGCGCCCCCGGTTCTGGCGTGACGACGCGCAGGCCTTCCGCACCCTCTGGTACGCGCTCGTCCAGTCGCTGCGCGCCGTGGCGCCGGTGATGCCGTTCCTCGCCGACCACGTCTGGGCGAACCTCGTCCGCGGCCGCGAGGACTCGGTTTTCCTCGCGGGCTGGCCCGAGGTCGCCGAGCCGGACCACGCCCTCCTCGCCGAGATCACCGAGGTGCGCCGTGTGGTGGAGCTCGGCCGCCAGGCGCGCGCGGGCGCCGGGCTCAAGCTGCGCCAGCCGCTGAGCCAGCTGATCGTCGCCGGCTCGCCGCTCGCAGTTGCGCACGCGGCCGAGATCGGCGACGAGCTGCGCGTGAAGGAGGTCGCCTTCGGCGACGTCGAGGCGTCGGAGCTGCGGGTGAAGCCGAACCTGCGCGTCCTCGGTCCGAAGCTCGGGCCGGCGCTGCCGCAGGTTCGCACGGCGCTCGCCGAGGGGCGGTTCGAGGAGCTCGACGGCGGCCGCTTCGGGGTGGACGGCCACGTGCTCGGGCCGGAGGAGGTGCTGGTCGAGCGGATCGGCAAGGAGGGCTGGGCGGTCGCGACCGACGGGCTCGTCACCGTGGCGCTCGACACCCGGCTCGATGACGAGCTGCGGCTCGAGGCGCGCTGCAACGACCTGATCCGCGAGATCCAGAACCTCCGCAAGGAGAGCGGTCTCGCCGTCACCGACCGGATCCGGCTCTGGATCCCGGACGAGGAGCTGCTGCGCTTCGCCGACCGCATCGCCGAGGAGACGCTGGCCGTCTCCGTGGAGCTCGGATCCGAGCTTCGCCTCGAGCGCGCGTAGCCGCGCGCGCTGCGCTAACCTCCTGCCCGTCCCTGCGGCATTTCGTCCGACAGGAGGGGGGAAAATGAAGAAGGTAGGAGTCGGGCTCGCGCTTGCGTGCGTGCTCGCAGTTGCCGCGGCGCTCGCCGCGACCGGCGGGAAGGCGCAGAAGGTGGCGCTGCCGGCGCTGCAGCCGAGCGTCAACGACTACCAGCAGGTGACGGCGACCGAGACGCCGCCGACCGAGACGCAGTGCTTCGGGGTCAACGCCTCGAGCGGCGGCCGGCGGTGCTTCACGCCGGGAGCGATCTACGCCGCGTACGACCTCAATCCCGTCTACGCGAGCGGCACGACTGGCAAGGGCTACACGATCGCCGTCGTCGACTCGTACGGGAGCGACACGATGGCCCACGACCTCCACGTCTTCGACCAGGCATTCGGCCTGCAGCCGATGTGCGGCGAGGAGGGCGTGACGTGTGCCCCGGGCATGCCGACCTTCAGCACGCTCGACCTGCAAGGCTCGCCGGCCACCAAGCCCCAGGGCAACGGCAATTCGAATGGAACCGGCATCGAGGACAAGACCGGCTGGGCGCTCGAGGTCGTGCTCGACGTCGAATGGGCGCACGCGATCGCGCCGGGCGCCAACATCCTGCTCGTGCATACCCCGACGGCGGAGACGTACGGCGTCCAGGGCGTGCCGCAGATGATCAAGGCGGAGGACTACATCGTGAAGAACCACCTCGCCGACGTCATCTCGCAGAGCTTCGGCGCGTCCGAGGCGTCGTTCGGCAGCCCGAACGCGGCGCACGCCGCGCTGCTCAACCAGCGCTACGCGTTCGAGGATGCGAAGGACGCCGGCGTCACCGTGCTCGCCTCGTCCGGCGACTTCGGCAGCACGAACCTGAACAAGCAGGGCATCACGGGCAAGGGCGCTGACGTGCTCCAGTTCCCGAACGTCGGCTGGCCGGGCTCGGACCCGCTCGTCACCGGCGTCGGCGGCACGTACCTCTGCCAGGACCCGGCGAACACGTCGACGCGCACCGTGGACAGCACCGACCCGCCGTCGACCTGCCAGGCCAATGCCGGCAGCGAGGAGATCGGCTGGATCGACTCCGGCGGCGGCTTCAGCTCGATCTTCCCGCGGCCGTCGTACCAGGACATGCTCCCGCCGGGGAGCACGCCGATCCCCGCGGCTTCGCGCGGCGTGCCGGACGTCGCCTACAACGCGAGCTCGCGCACCGGCGTCCTCGTGTACGTCTCGCTGCCGCCGGTCGGCGGCAGCGGCGCGATCTGCGCCGACGGGAATCCGTGCAGCTCCGGCTGGTACATCATCGGCGGCACCTCCGCCGGCTCGCCGCAGTGGGCGGGGCTCGTCGCGCTCGCCGACCAGATTGCCGGCAAGAGGCTCGGTTTCATCAACCCGGCGCTCTACGCGATCGCGAACTCGACGGCCTACGCGTCGGACTTCTACGACGTGACGACCGGCAACAACCAGATCGAGTCGACGGTCCCCGGCTACGGCGCGACGCCGGGCTGGGACCCGATCACCGGCCTGGGCACGCCCAACGCGGCAAAGCTGCTGCCCGACCTGGCGGCCAGGGCGGGCTGAGCGCGCTCGAGGGGCGCGGCCGCAAGGCCGCGTCCCTCACCCCTGTGTGTCCGCCAGCGCCAGCTCGCGGCGCAGCTCGACCGGGAGGCGGAACTCGATGTCCTCCTCGACGAACCGGTGCGGCGCGATGTCGGTGACGCCGCGTTCGCGGAACCACTCGCACACGCGCTGGACGAGCTTCTCGGGCGCCGACGCACCCGACGTGATCCCGACGGTGGCGACGCCCTCGAGCCACGAGTCGTCGATCTCGCTCTCGTCGTCGATCAGGTGCGACTGCACGCCCGACGCCCGCGCGACCTCGACGAGGCGATTCGAGTTCGAGGAGTTCTTCGAGCCGATCACGAGCAGCAGGTCGACCTCGGGCAGCAGCTCCTTGACCGCCCACTGGCGATTCGACGTGGCGTAGCAGATGTCTCCCCGCTGCGGTGCGCGGATCGCAGGGAAGCGCTCGCGCAGCGCGGCGATCACCTCGGCCGTCTCGTCGACCGAGAGCGTCGTCTGGGTCACGTACGCGAGCTTCGTCCCCTCCGGGAACGAGAGCTTCTGCACGTCGTCGATCGACTCGACGAGCGCGATGGAGCCCGGGATCTCGCCCATCGTGCCGACGACCTCCTCGTGGTGCGCGTGGCCGATCAGGATCACGAAGTAGCCGTCGGCCGCGTAGCGCCGCGCCTGCACGTGTACCTTCGTGACGAGCGGACAGGTCGCGTCGATCGTCCGGAGCTGGCGCGCCGCGGCGTTGCGGTGCACGGACGGTGCGACGCCGTGAGCGGACAGCACCATCGTGTGTCCCTCGGGGACCTCGCTCTCGTCGTCGACGAAGATGGCGCCTCGCTCCTCGAGCTCCTGGACGACGTGGAGGTTGTGGACGATCTGCTTGCGGACGTAGACGGGCGTGCCGTAGAGCTCGAGGGCGCGCTCGACCGTCTCCACGGCGCGCTCGACGCCGGCGCAGTAGCCGCGCGGGGACGCGAGGAGGACGCGTTCGACCATGTCGAGGAGTGTAGGTGAGAAGAGAGAAAGCCCGTCGCTCGGGGGGTCGGCGCGACGGGCCTTCTCGGTTGCTCACTGCGTGGGCCGAAGCCGTTCGCAGATCGCATCGCCCAGTGCCCCGAGAAGCTAACTGCCGCCGCCGCCGCTGCCAATGGGCCGCGCGGCCTATCTTTTCAAGCGGGAAAACGACCGGCGCGTACCATTCGCAGGCCCAGTGAGCACGAAAACCGAGTCGGGGCGGCAGCAACGCGGGCGCGGGTGGTTGCGCCGGCTCGTTCCTGGCGTGCCCGAAGCCGTCGAGCCCGCCCCCGCGCACGACCGGCGCCTGCAGGCGATCGCCGCGATCGCGACGGCGCTCGCGAAGGCCCGCGACCTCCCGACGGCGGCGCGTCCGCTGGTCGAGCAGGTACAGGCGCTGCTGGGCGTCGAGTTCGCCGCGGTGACCGTCGTCGACTGGGACACCGGCACGGCGAGCGGCGTCTTCGCGCGGCTCCACGACGCCGAGGCGGCGTGGTGGCGCGAGATGCGGCTCGACCTGCGCAACGAGCCCTCCGGCATCGCCAGCGCAGCGTTCGAAGCGGCTCCCGTCGTCATCTACGACATCTCGGCGTCGCCGCGGGTCAGCGCTCGCCTCGCGGAGCAGACGGGCGCGAGGAGCGCGGTCTGGGTGCCGATCCTCGCGGAGGAGCGGGTCGTCGGCGTCCTCACCGCCGCGCACACCGGACAGCGGTGGGCGTTCACCGGCGAGGAGATCACCCTCCTGCAGGTGCTCGCCGGGGAGGTCGCGCTCGCGCTCGACCGCATCCGGTCGGCCGACGCGCTCGCCGCGGCGCTCGGGCGAGAGCAGGCGACCGCGGCGATCGCGCGCAAGCTACGCGCGCAGCGGAAGGTCGACGACCTCGTGCGGATCGCACAGCGGGAGCTGCGCGATGCGCTGCGGCTCGAGCACGTCCAGGTGACCGTCGGCGCCGACGGGCGCCCCGCCGTCGGCTTCGAGCGGAACGAGCCGCTGACGGACGGAGAGCGCTTCCTGCTCGAGACGGTCGAGGCCGAGGTTGCCGACGCGCTCGAGACGGCGCGCCTGCTGCGGGAGAGCGAGCGGCGGATCGAGCAGCAGAGCGCGCTCCTGCACGCCGCGCAGGCGGTGACGAGCGAGCTCGATCTCGACGTCGTGCTTCATCGGCTGGTGGAGGAGGTGACGAAGCTGCTCGCGGTCGACGCGGCCGACTGCTACCTCCTCGACGCGGGCGGGCGGTTCCTGCGCTGCGCCGCGGTACACGGCTTCGACGAGTCGCTCGTCGGATTCGAGTTTCCTGCAGACCGCGGGGCCTCGGCGCTCGCGATGCAGCGCGAGCGGCCGATCGCGGTCGACGAGTACGAGCAGCTCGCGCACGAGGTGCCGCACGAGGCCTACCGAAGCTTCGCGCACGCGCTCGTGGCGCCGATGGTGTGGGGCGGCGACGTGCGAGGCGTGCTCGGCGTCGGGATGCGCAGCGGCACGCGGCGCAACTTCGTGCAGGAGGACCTCGACCTGCTCGAGGCGTTCGCGGGGCTCGCCTCGCTCGCGCTCCGGAACGCCGAGAGCTTCGCCGAGCGGACGCGGCAGGCACGTGTGGAGCGCGCGTTCTCGCGGATCTCGTCGCTCCTGTCAGAGCCGCTTTCGCGCAGCGAGACGCTCGACGCCGCCGCGCACGCGGCGTGCGAAGCGGTCGACGGCGCGTTCGCAGCCGTCCTGATGCCGGAAGGCGGGCAGCTCGCCGTCGCCGGTGCGCGCCGCGTGCCCGATCCACTGCGGCGCCTCGAGCCGCCGGCGGTGCTCGTCCAGGCGGCGGCGGACGGCCGCGTCGTCGCGGCGCCGCGGGTGCGGGAAGACGCGCGCTTCGACGGAGCCTGGGCAGACGAGCCCGTCGAGGCGCTCGTCGCGTTCCCGGTCGACGGCGGCGGCCGGGGGTTGATCGTCGTCTTCTTCACGCAGCCGCGGACGTTCTCCGGCGACGACCTCGAGTTCGGCCGCCGTGTCGCGCAGGCGACACGTGCCGCGCTCGAGCGGAGCCGTGCGTTCGAGGCGGAGCGCATCGCGCGCGCCCTCTCGCAGCAGCTCGCGCGCACCGGCAGCACGTTCGCGACCGAGCTCGACCCGGCCGCGGTGCTCGAGGAGGTCGTCGGGCAGGCGACCGCGCTGCTCGGCGCCGACGCGGGCAGCGTCGCCACCCTCGAAGCCGGCGATCTCATCCTGAGCGCGACGTCCGGCGACGGCGTCGACGACCTGATCGGCACGCGCGCACCGTCGACGGGCTGGCTCGGCGGCGATGTCGTCCAGCTGCGGGCGCCGGTCGCGCGCGAGGACGTCGCGGCCGACGCGCTGCACGCGGAGCAGGACGCGATGCTGACGCGCGGCTTCCGCGGCTACCTCGGCGTGCCGGTCGCCGGCCGCGAGGGGTCCGTGCGCGGGGTGCTCGCGGTCTATTCCTCGCAGCCGCGGACCTGGCGCGACGAGGAGGTCGAGGCGCTCGCCGCGCTCGCGGGCAACGCATCGGTCGCGCTTGCCAACGCCGAGCTGTACCAGCGCCTCGCGCTCGAGCACGAGCAAAGCGTCGCAATCCTGTCGAACGTCGCCGACGGGATCGTCGCGGTCGATCGTGACGGCCGCGTCGTGCTCTGGAACGCCGCCGCCGAGGGCATCACCGGCGTGCCGGCGTCGGAGGCCGTCGGCCACACGCCGTTCCAGGTCGTGCGGCGCGAGCTGGAATCCGAGACGGGCGGCACCAACCGGCTCGTGCCGATCATGCGCAGCGGCAAGGAGGTCTGGCTCTCGCTGTCGGAGGCGGTGATGCGCGACCCGACCGGCGCGGTCGCGGGGCGCATCTTCGCGTTCCGCGACATCTCGGCGGAACGCGTCGTCGACCAGATGAAGTCCGACTTCGTCTCGACCGTCTCGCACGAGCTCCGTACACCGCTGACGTCGATCTACGGCTTTGCGGAGACGTTGCTGCGCCGCGACATCGGGTTCAGCGACGCGGAGCGGGAGACGTTCCTCGGGTACATCGCCTCGGAGTCGGAGCGGCTCACCGGCATCGTCGACGCGCTGCTGAACGTTGCGCGGCTCGACAGCGGCGCCCTGCAGGTCGAGCTCGTGCCGACCGACATCGGCGCACTCCTCGAGCAGGTCGTCGCCGAGGGCTCGGCGCCGTCGTCGGCGAACGGGCATCGCTTCGTCGTCGACCTCGACGACGACGTGCCCGCGGTGCGCGCCGACCCGGACAAGCTGCGCCAGGTCGTCGGCCAGCTGGTCGAGAACGCCGTCAAGTACTCGCCGGCCGGCGCCGTCGTCCGGCTCGAGGCGCGCGCCCGGCCGGACGCCGTCGAGGTCACCGTCGCGGACGAAGGCTCGGGCATCCCCGAGTCGGAGGTGGGACGGATCTTCGACAAGTTCTATCGCGGAGCGGAGGCACAGTCCGGCACCGGTCTCGGCCTCTTCATCGCGCAGGGTCTGGTGTCCGCGATGGGTGGCACGATCTGGGTGCGGTCGGAAGAGGGCTCCGGCTCGAGGTTCACTTTCGCCCTCCCGGTGGCAAACACGACGTGAGCGGCATGAATGCGGGCGGACAGAGAAGGATGCGCATCCTCGTGATCGACGACGAGGCCCCCATCCGCCTGCTCTGTCGCGTCAACCTCGAGGCCGAGGGGATGCAGGTGATCGAGGCGGCGGACGGACCGAGCGGCATCGACCGTGCGCGCGCAGAGCTGCCCGACGTGATCCTGCTCGACGTGATGATGCCGGGGCTGGACGGCTGGCAGGTCGCGGAGGAGCTGCTCGACAACGAGCAGACGAGCGGCATCCCGATCGTGTTCCTCACCGCGCGCGCAGAGCTACGGGACCGTGCGCGCGGCCTCGATCTCGGCGGGATCGACTACGTGACGAAGCCGTTCAACCCGATCGAGCTCGCGTCGCTCGTGCGCGGGCTGCTCGGGCGCGTCGAGCGCGGTGAGCGCGACCAGCTGCGCCGCGAGAAGCTCTCGGCGCTGCGCGACTTGATGAACGCCTGAGCCGCGTCAACGCGCGGTCTGCGCGAGCACGATCGCGGCGAGGACGATCGCGGCCCCGACGAGCTGTGTCGCGCTGAGCGACTCGTCGAGCCACGCCCACGCGACGATCGTCGCTGCCACGGGCTCGAGCATCGCGATGATCCCGACGCGCGTCGCCGGCAGGTGGCGGAGCGCGCTGACGATCAGGAAGAACGGCACGATCGTGCCGATCACGATCACGAACAGCATCAGCGCCCACACGGGCAGGTGGTGCGCCGACAGGTGCCCGAGCAGCGACACGTCGGCGCCGACCCGCCGCGCCGGAAAGCTCCACCACGGGGCTACGAAGCACCAGAAGAGCGCGCCGAACCCGAACCCCCACGCGAGCAATGACAGGGCATCGCGGTCGCCGACGCCGTGCTCCGCGAGCAGGATGTAGAAGGTGTACGCGGCGGCGGCGCCGAGCGCGAAGGCGATGCCCCCTGTCGAGATCGTGCCGCCGTGGCGGACGTCCACGATGAGCCCGAGCCCTGCGAGCGCGAGTGCGAGGGCGACCCAGATGCGCCGGCGCACGTGCTCGTGGAAGACGTAGCGCGCCCAGAGTGCGACGAGGAGCGGGGCGACGTACTCGATCAGGAGCGCGATCCCGATCGCGAGCCGGTGAATCGAGAGGAAGTAGAACCACTGGACGAACGCCAGGCCGCCGATCCCGAAGATCGCGAGGAACGGCAGCTCGCGCAGCCGCACGCGGAGCCGCTCGGGGGAGGCGAGGAGGAGCACGAGGACGAAGCCGACGAGCGCGCCGGTCATCCGCACCTGGGCGAGCCGCAGCGACGAGACGCCCGAGGCGAGGATCACCTTCGAGACGGTGCCGTTGATCGCCCAGAGCGTGGCGCCGGCGGCGGCCATGGCGTAGCCGACGCGGGGCCGCCGCGGGCTGGCCGGGGTGACGGGCAGTGGCGCTTCGGACATCGAACTACACTGGAGGCACGGGACGTAGCTCAGCCTGGTAGAGCGCCGCGTTTGGGACGCGGAGGCCGCGAGTTCAAGTCTCGCCGTCCCGATTCCGGTCTAGGCGAGAACCCAGTCGCCGTTGCGCAGGATCGGCGTCTCGTTGCCGGCCGCGTCGACGCCGGAGACCTCGAGCTCCCGCGAGCCGATCATGAAGTCGGTGTGGATCGACGAGTGGTTGACGCCCCGCGCGCTTCGCTCCGCCGCGGAGAGCGCGCTCGCGCCGTCGACCGACTT
>Ga0070741_10018124_pt1 | contig 11462 bp, 11 predicted proteins | sample Coa_R1_4_FD_66440 | JGI IMG/M metagenome (GOLD analysis project Ga0070741, IMG submission 66440) | Surface soil microbial communities from Centralia Pennsylvania, which are recovering from an underground coalmine fire - Coalmine... | ecosystem: Environmental > Terrestrial > Soil > Unclassified ...
CGCATGTGCAGCGATGTGCCCCGTGCGCGCAGTACGCCGAGGGCGTCGAGCGTTTCGAGCAGCAATTGCGTGGGCGCATGCACGAGGCTTGTAATGTGCCCCAAGGTTTGGCAGAACGCATCATCGAGACGCAGCGAGTGCGCGCAAGGCGCCGCGCCTGGCTCTCGCGCCTGCTCGAACGCTTCGGTGGTCGAGGTGGAACGACCTGGGTGGCTCCAGCAATCGCCGCTTTCGGCGGCGTGCTTGCGCTGGGCGTAGGGAGCATGATCGCCTTCAATTTGGCGAACACCTCCGCGCCCATTACGCACACCCTGATCGCGCACGTGCAATCGGAGCCCGGTATCTTCGCGCTCAACGATCTCGTTGCTGCTGAAGACGTGCGAGAGGCCTTCCGCCGCGTCGGTGGACGTTTGGACGGAACGCTGGGCCACATCCGCCACCTCGGCACCTGCATGATGGAAGACATGGTCGTGCACCACCTCTTGATCGAAACCGATGATGGTCAAGCAACGCTGATCCTGGTGCCGGGTCGAACGCTGGAAGGCAAGCCGCACAGCGAGGCCGGCTATACGGCCGTGATGGTGCCGCTTCGCGGCGGCAGCCTCGGTGTCATTACGCGATCGCCAGATAGCACCATCAAGGTTCGCGACCGATTGCAACGCATCGTGCGAATCGAGAGCTGAACGGGCCGACTCAGCGCCTTTGCACGACCCCTCGTGCCCGCGAGAGGGATCGGTCTCTGCCGCACCAGATTCGCCTGCTCGATGCTGCGTGGGACGATGGCCCCAAAGTTGCACGATTGCGCGCCCGGCAACGACGCCACGTCACCGACCCGCCGCAACGACCAAGTCCGCCTCGCCCTATCGATCCGGGTATACTGGGCCGGTTCTTGGGCTACACCTCGCGGCAGACGCCCCTTCATCGCTGGTTATTACGAGAGTTCTTCTATGCGCACGGAAGTTCACGTCCACGGAACCATCCCTCTTCGGCCCGGCACTTCGCTATCTCAGATCGAGACGGCGCTCCAGCCGTGGCTCGATTATCTCGACGTCGAAAGCCTGGACGAGCTCAAGAGCGTGCACCGTGACGAACCGGGGTTGGTGTACGACGCTCGCCGCCGCCTGCTCGAAATCTGCTGGACCGGTGACGTTGGCCGCAACTTCCGCAAGGTAATCGAAGAGTCGCTGCAGGCGTTATGTCGCGCAACCGAGCAGGCGACCGAGATCCAGCTGAGCTACTACCATGAGGACGGTCGCGACGAGATCGGCATCGTGTTCGTCGGCCCCAACGCCGAGAGCATCCACGAAGCGCAGCGCCAGCGCATGATTGAGGATTTGTCGAATCTATTGACTCGCCACTTCAATCAACAAGAAGTGTCGGAAGTCGTCAATCACGTCAACGAACTGTTCTCCCGCACATGGGAGCAAGGTGGCGAGGTGGGCCAAGTGGAGGTGTCGACCGAAGCGACACGCGGACCGCGGGGCCGCCGCCATCTACACTGAACGCAGCGCCCGGGGCTTGAGCTTATCGGGCAACACGCGTCCCATGCGCGCGCGGTGCCCGACGTAGTGCTGCATATCCTTCTGCGGGATGGTGATCTCGCGCTCCTTGTTGCCGCGTGCGATGCCGAACACGGTCAGGCTGGGCTGACTCGTGACGCCTACGGCGACGAGCTTCTCGTCTTGCTCCAAGCCCATAATGATCACGCCGCGTCCGCGTGCCATCTGCTTCATCTCGCCGAGGGCGAATAGCAACATCCGCCCTTGCTCCGAGAGCGCCACCACATAGTTGCCGGGCGCTTGCTGATAGACAGAAGGCTGCAGCGGTAGCTCGCCTTCTTCGATTGTCATGAATTCGCGCCCGGCTCTTCGGCTCGACATCATGTCAGCCAATCGGGTGAGAAAGCCATAGCCTCCATTGGAGGCAACCAACAAGTTCGTATCGGGCTTGCCGGCGACGACGAACATGATGTGCGCGCCGTCTTGTACGTCGACTAGCGATGACGCCGGTGCACCGTCGCCTCGGCCCGGCGGCAGTTGCGAGGCCTCCACTGTATAGGCGCGCCCCTTCGAATCCAGGAAGACGACGGGATCGACCGTGCGCACCTTGATCAACGACTGGAGCGCATCTCCTTCTTTGAAAGACAACGTCGAGGCATCCACCTCCCAGCCCTGCCGGGCGCGCACCCAGCCCTTGCGAGAAAAGATGACCGTGAGCGGCTCGTCGATCACCGGTGTTTCGATCTCCGCTTTTTCGGCTTCCTCGATGCGGGTCCGGCGCTTGTCCCCGAAAGTCTGTACGTCCTTCTCGATTTCCCCGATGACGAGATCCTCGAGGACCTTGCGGTCCCCGAGTATGCGTTCCAGCTGCTTTTGCTCCTTGCGCTTGGCATCGAGCTCCTGCTCGATCTTGATGTGCTCGAGCTTGGCAAGCTGGCGCAGACGCATCTCGAGGATGTCCTCCGCCTGTCGGTCGGTCAGCTTGAAGGCCTTGACGAGGTCTGTTTTGGGATCATCGGCATTGCGAATGATCTTGATCACCTTATCGACATTGAGAAGGACGATCATGCGCCCTTCGAGAACATGGATGCGATCGAGTACCTGATCGAGCTTATAGCGCGTGCGTCGCGTGACGGTGGCGAAGCGGAAGCGCACCCACTCCGCTACGATGTCGCGCAAGTTCTTGCCGGTAGGCCGCCCATCAAGCCCGACCATGACCAGATTGATGGGCGCATTCGTTTCCATGCTGGTCTTGGCCAGCAGAAGGTTGACGAACTCGCTCTCGTCGATCTTCGAAGTGCGCGGTTCGAACACCAATCGCACGGGGTGCTGACGATCGCTCTCGTCGCGCGCCTTTTCGAGCATGGAAAGCATCAGCTGTTTCTCGCGCTGCTGCTCCGGCGATATGGACTTCTTGCCCGCCTTCGGCTGCGGATTGGTGATCGCATCGATTTCTTCTAGAATCTTGCGCGCCGAGGTTCCGGGCGGCAACTCGTACACCACCAGTTGCCACTGACCGCGCGCCAGGCGCTCGATGGTCCAACGCGCACGCACGCGTACGGCGCCTCGACCGGAGGTGTAAGCCTCTCTCAGTTCGGAACGCGGCGTGATGATCTGCCCACCGCCCGGGAAGTCGGGGCCTCTGATGTGCCTCATCAGGCCTGCGACCGAGATTTCGGGATCGCGAATCAGTGCAATCGCGCCGTTCGCGACCTCGTTGAGGTTGTGGCTCGGTATCTCGGTCGCCATGCCCACGGCAATGCCGGACGCGCCGTTGAGCAGCACGACCGGCAAGCGCGCCGGCAACACGGCCGGCTCCTGCGTGCTGCCGTCGTAGTTCGCGATGAAATCGACCGTGCCCTGGTCGAGTTCGGACAACAACACTTCGGCGAAGCGCGTCAGCCGCGCTTCCGTATATCGCATGGCAGCCGGATCGTCTCCATCGCGCGAACCGAAGTTGCCTTCGCCGTCGATCAACGGATAACGCAGCGTAAAGTCTTGCGCGAGGCGCACCAGGGCGTCGTACACCGAGGCGTCGCCATGCGGATGGTATTTGCCCAGCACATCGCCGACCACGCGTGCGGATTTCTTGCGTGGCGTGCCGGCCGGCGCATTCATCTCCCACATCGCATAGAGGATGCGCGCCTGCACGGGCTTTTGACCGTCACCCACACGCGGCAAGGCGCGGTCTTTCACCGTGGCAATTGCATACTGCAGGTACTGAGTCGACGCATAGCGGCCGATGGGCAAGGCGTCGCCTTGCTCGCCCGACATCGGCGCGAAGTGAGGCGGCAGGCGGCTACCTCCACTGCCGCCCGTTGATTTCGTGGCGAGAGTCTGGTCGGGGGTCGCGGTGTGTTTTTCCTTGTCGGCCACCGCGGTGTCGCCGAAGAGATCCGGTTGATCGTTGTTCATAGCGTGGAGGCTGCGGGCTAGGGATTAGGGGCTAGGGAACATCGAGCCGCCGCGCGAAGCTTTTCCTGGTCCCCCGAGCCCTTTGCCCACAGCCCCTTTCTCCTAAGTAATATCCGCTTCCACCAAATTACCGTAGGTCTCCATCCATTCGCGCCGCTGGGACGCGTTCTCCCGTGCCATCATCATGTTGAAGACGTCGGTGGACACTTCCAGCCCATCTTCCAAAGTGACTGGCAACACCCGGCGGGTATCGGGATTGAGCGTGGTCTCCCACAGTTGTTCGGGACTCATTTCGCCTAGTCCCTTGAAGCGGCTGACCGTCCACGAACCCTCGCGAACGCCTTCGTCCGCGAGCTTCTCTTCCAACACAGCCAACTCTTGCTCGTCTAGCGCGTAAAGCTTGCGAGCCGGTTTGTTCTTCCCGTGCGCGGGGACGTCGATGCGAAACAGCGGCGGCTGCGCGACGAACACGTTGCCTCGCGCGATGAGCGCGGGGAAGTGCTTGAAGAACAGCGTGAGCAGAAGCACTTGGATGTGCGAGCCATCGACGTCGGCGTCGGCAAGGATGATGATTTTTCGGTAACGCAACCCAGACAGGTCCACTGCGTCGGTCAGCTTATGGTGATCGACGCCGATCGCCAGTGCAATCGCCTCGATTTCCTTGTTCGCGTAGAGCGTATCCGGGCTGTCCTGCCAAGTATTCTTCGGCTTACCTTTGAGCGGCAACACCGCTTGAAACTCCTTGTCGCGCGCCTGCTTTGCCGATCCGCCCGCCGAGTCGCCTTCAACGATGAACAGCTCGTTGCGCTCCGGATCTTCCGACGCGCAGTCCGTCAACTTGCCGGGCAACACGGCCACGCCAGACGCCTTGCGCCGCTCCACTTTCTGCGCCGCGCGCGTGCGTGCATTGGCCTGACGGAAAACGAGTTCGGCAATCCGCTTGCCCTCGTCGACGTGCTGATTGAGCCACAACTCGAGAGGATCGCGCACCATCTGCGCGACCAGCTTCACGGCGTCGCGCGAGATGAGCTCGTTCTTCACCTGCCCTTTGAACTGAGGGTCGAGCATCTTGACCGAGAGCACGTAGTTCGCGCGCGACCAAACGTCTTCCGGGACGATTTTCAAACCGCGCTGCCCCATTGCATGCAGGTCGATGAAATTTTTGATCGCGTTGTACACGCCTTCGCGTAAGCCCGCGACATGCGTCCCGCCGTGACGGGTAGGAATCATGTTCACGTAGGACTCGCTAACCAGCTCTCCTTCCGGCGTCCATGCGATCGCCCACATCGCCCCTTCACCTTCGGCGAAGCTATCGGATTCGGACTGGGCTGCAATGTAGCGTTCGCCGAAGAAGCTGTTGGCCACTGGTTCGAGGCTGGCAATCGCGCTCTCGAAGTAGCCCCGAATGCCTTGCGGGAAATGCCAAGTCTGCGTCTCGACCTTGCCTTTCTTCTCGAGGCCCAGCGTGAATTTGACCCCGGGCAGGAGCATCGCCTTCGCGCGCAGTAGCGCGGCCAACTCGTTGGCCGCGATGTTCGGCGAGTCAAAGTATCTGGGATCCGGCCAGAAGCGCACCCGCGTCCCCGCCTCACGCGGCCCCGCCACGCCGATTTTCTTGAGTGGCTCCTCGACCTTGCCATTGTCGGCGAAGACGATGCGATGAATGGCTCCGTCTCGCCTCACTTCGACCTCGAGCCGCTTGGACAGGGCGTTGCTCACGCATACGCCCACCCCGTGCAGCCCGCCAGCAATGCGATAGGCGGCGTCCCGATCGGTCTTGCGAAATTTTCCGCCTGAATGGAGGGTGGTAAAGATAACTTGTACCGCGGGTACGTTCTTTTTCGGATGGATATCGACCGGGATACCTCGTCCGTCGTCGATGACCTCCGCCGACCCGTCTTCATAGAGCGTCACGGCGATGTTGCGGGCGAACCCGGCCAAGCCTTCGTCCGCCGCATTGTCGATGATTTCAACAAGGGCATGGTTGGGATTGGAAGGATCGGTGTACATCCCCGGCCGATGCAAGATCGGCGACAGATCTTCCAGGATCTCGATGTCTTCGGCGGTGTAGCCGGGTTTCTTTGCCATAGTTGCCTTTTACCTTTGCTTCAGGCTCGGGCCTTACTTGGCCTGAACCCTTTCATTCGACGTCGACGCCACACCGGGCAGAATCGAGGCGGATTAGCGGCGATCGAGCAGAAGCCCTGACTCGATAGGTGAGGACGGCTAAGCCCACCCGCGCGGGTATCACCGCGGCAGGCGGATTGAGAACTCTTTCAGGCAGAACGGAGACGAGTCCCGCGCTAAGCTTTGGCAAAAGAGTGGGCAGAGGATGTAAAACGGCCGGTAGTCTATTCGGGAATCGCGAAGAGCGAAAGGGGGCACCCCGCCAAATGCGATGTCAAGGAGTCGGCGCGGCAAAAGCTCCGGGTCTGCGCCGTCCGAAGACTCAATCATCAGGGAGAGTTTATTGCTGCCCATTGCGATTTCATGCGCCGCAGCTCCAAGCTAGCGAACGCCTCAAAAATTTCCTGATCGGATGAGGAGCTATGAGTCTTACACAGAACGAGTTGAACGAACTGCGGACGAAACTACAATCGCGCCGCACCCAGCTAATCGAGGAAATTCGTAGTGAACTCGAACGCTCCGGCAGCGAGCACTATGTAGACCTCGCGGGGCAGGTGGCGGACGCCGGGGAAGCGTCAGTGGCGGATCTGCTCGTCGATGTCGACACGGCAATGACAGATCGAGACATACGCGAACTACGCGAGATCGAAGCCGCACTCGCGCGGATGGAAGACGGATCGTACGGCCAGTGCGCCGAGTGCAGCGGCGATATCGGGTTCGCTCGGCTGCAAGCCTATCCAACCGCTACCCGCTGTATCCGCTGCCAGACCGCATATGAGAGGCTATCGTCCAATGAAGGACGCCCGACGCTGTAGCGACCGAATCCCTATAAGCAATCTTGTCGCGAAGACTTGGCTCGACGCAATGCCGCAGGCCCAGTAGGGCAGTGGAATAGATTCTGCTGAATCACGTCGACCACCCGTCCTGTGTGACCGCTTTGTCAAGGAGGCAAGATGAGCGCGAATGTCGACCTGAAAGCCTGCACCATTTACGAGCGTCTGATTGAAGCATTCGAAGATGGAACGGTCGATTACACCTGCGCGCAGGACCTGCATGCATTCCGGATCACGCGCGGAAGCTTGCAGCACGAGATCGATTTCTCCCAGCAGGCTCTCGAAGGCCACGACGTGCGCGATATCGAGCAGGCGGCCGGGCGGTTGGCCGAGGTGCTCAAGGCAAGCGTCTCCTCACGGCACATCCGCATCGCTTCGTATGCATAGGTGTGCGCACGGCTAGCCGGGTGAGCCTCACACACAAAATAAAACGCCCCGCACTCGCGGGCGTTTTCATTCAGCCGATCGCGATCTCAAGCAGCCTCTGGCAAGCGAATCGCGTCATTCATTCGCGTCTCGATATCCTCGATTGATTTGCCGAGCACGCGCCCGACCTGCTCGGCGCAGCCTTGCCACACGCTAGGCCCGCGATGAGCGCTCCGATGGATCGCTTCGTTCGCGATGGCCGATAGTGCAATGAGGGTTCGGCTCTCGGGTGCCACGGCGAGAGATTCCAGTTGAGCGACGTCATGGTGGCATCGCACCGCCAGCGCGATGCTGTCAGGCAGACCCCATGCCCGCACTAGCGCCTGGCTCAGCACGACGTGGTCGAGGCCATGCTGTTGGCGCTCCAACTCACGCGGATTCGCCGCCGTCTCCAGTTGCGTCATCGTCGCAGCATAACCCGGTGCGCGCAGCAGCATGACCCCCATCCCGCAGTCCTCGAACAACCCACAGGTATAAGCTCGCTCCGAGCTGACCGCTCGAAATTCTCGGGCGAACCAACTCATCAGCGCTGCGCGCCTGCTGGATGTATCCCACAACCGGTCCATCTCAGCACTGTTGGTCTTGAAGCTGCGCCGCAGAAGGAGTCCCGTAACCACGCTGAATACCTCGCCAAGCCCCAGATAAAGCACCGCCTGATGAACTGAGGCAATACGGCGGCCCAAGCCGATGTACGGGGAATTGGCGATCTTGACCACTGCCGAAGCGAGCCCGACGTCTGCATTGACCAGATCGCTCACGCGCGCAAAATCCGGGTCCTCCTTCTGCATCTCGGCGCCAAGCTGACTGAGCACGGCAGGCTTGGCAGGTAACTCGGTGTCGAGAATGTCGTCGGTTGCACTCATCGCATTTGTCCTTCCATGAGCAAGTCCTCGGTGCACGCCGCGCCCTGTGCGGCAGACACAGAATTTTCGGCGACTATCTGCGCAGCTTGACCGTAATGACCCTTGGCGAGGTCCGGCCGCGGACCTTGAACGGTTGCGGGGACAGCCTTCAGTTCAGCCGGACACTTTGCGCACGCGTGAATCCTTGCGTTGTAGCTGAAGCGTGGCCAGTTCAGCCTGCTTCTCGAGCTCCTGCGTGCGATTGCGATATAGAATGACTTCTTCGTCGGCCGTAACGAGCCGATTCGCAAGCATGCGCGTCATGTTCTTCATGACTTGCACTGCGATCTCGGGCTTGGACAGCAAGGCCTCCTTGGTGAAGCGCAGGGCAGTACTTTCACCCAGCGCACGCACTGTCGCCGAGCGCTCCCCGTGAGTCATAAGAGAGATTTCGCCGAAGTGCTCGCCTGGCAGGACATGTCCCAATTCAGCGTGCCGGCCGTTGACCTGCCGGTACACCTCGAAGTTACCCTGCAGGACGACGTATAGGCATTGCCCTTGGTCGCCTTCGTTGTAGACGACTTCGCCCGCCGAGAACACCGACTTCGTCGCATTGCGCAGCAGCGTCCGAACCTGCGCTCTGCCAAGGTGGCGGAACAACTCGACCTCAGAAACGATACGCAGGTACAAGCCGTCGATAGAAGGGGAGCGCGACATGAGAATGCGTGGTAAAAACAAGGGGCTGCGGCTGCAAAAACGGTGCCACTGACTCAACGATATGGCATAAGGTTAACAATGGTTCGACGGGGCCGGTGAGTGCAGTCGCCCCCGCTCGGGCGACGAGCCTACGTTGACGCCGCGAGGCGCTCAATGCAGGATGCCGCTTCCATGCACGCACAACCATAAGAGGAGAAGGATGCTTCGTCGATTCCACGCACTGCTCGTGCTCGGTCTGCTGGCGCTTGTCCCACTGATCAGCCGTGGCGGTCCCTTGCCTGAAGCGAACCCCGCAGACGTTGGACTTTCTTCGGAGCGACTGCAGCGCCTCACTGCCGTGATGCAAGCCGCGGTGGATAGCGGTGAGATTCCGGGTGCCGCGGTGATGATCGCCCGCAAGGGCAAGCTGGTTTACCAGAAGGCCTTCGGCATGCAGGACAAGGCAAAGGGAACGCCGATGGCGATCGATTCCATCTTCCGCATTTTCTCGATGACGAAACCAATCGTCAGCGTGGCGGCGTTGATCTTGATTGAAGAAGGCAAGCTCGGTCTACATGAACCGGTATCAAAGTACCTGCCCGAATTCAAGGAAATGAAGATCGCGGTCGAGGCCTTCGATCCTACGACGGGCGCTCAGAGCTTCTACACGGTTCCTGCGAAGCGCCAGATCACCGTCCAAGATCTCATGCGCCACACTTCCGGCTTGACGTACGGTGTTTTCCTCCCCAAGACGAGTCAGCTCGGTAACCTGTACCGTGAAGCCAAGCCGTTCGCCGCAGCGACGCTGGACGAATTCTCGAAAACCATCGCAAAACTGCCGCTACGCTATGAGCCCGGTACGACATGGGAATACGGACACTCGACCGATATCCTTGGCCGCGTTGTCGAGGTCGCGTCGGGGCAGCCGCTCGACACGTTCGTCGCCGAACGCATTCTGAAGCCCCTCAAAATGAACGACACGGCTTGGTTCATCCCGCCCGATAAGGTTGCGCGACTCGCGCAGCCACTGGCTGGTCGTGAGAAGGATTGGTTGCCCGAGCTCATGCTCGACTTCACCAAGCCCACGACGTTCTTCGCAGGCGGCCACGGGCTGGTGTCAACACCCGGAGATTACTTGCGGTTCGCGCAAATGCTCGCCAATGGTGGCGAACTCGAGGGTGTGCGACTCCTTGGTCCTCGCACGATCGCCTATGCCACCTCGGATCACGTACTGGCGGCCGGGATCGGCAAGGGCGGGAACTACTTGCCGGGCCCGGGGTACGGCTTCGGCTTGGGTTTCGGCGTGCGCAAGGAGCCGGGAGCGTCGGAGTGGAACGGATCGGTGGGTGACTATTTCTGGGGCGGTTATGCCGGCACTTATTTCTGGATCGATCCCAAGGAAGAGCTCGTGCCTGTTTACATGATGCAAGAGGTCGCGCGACGCAATCACTACCGAATACTCTTGCGTGATCTGGTATATCAGGCGATCGTACAATGACTCGTTCGAGCGCTCACTTATCAATGAGGAGATCTGTGTGAGGAAGTCATTCTTTGCTGCCCTTCTTGCCGCCTCTTACCTGCCGGTTGCGGGCGCAGCCGATCAAGGCGAGGTGGTATGGGTCGACCCGAGTTGCGATCATTTCATCGCCAAAGTGGGCGATGAGTTTGGGACCTACAACTGGCGGTCAGGCAAGGGCCCGGCCGTCGGAGACAAGATGGAAGGCAACCTGCTGGATTTGGAGGCCGGGGCACGCGAGATTGCGAATCGGACCACGGGTGGATCCAATAGCGTCTACGTCTTGGCGGTCGGGCCCCGTCTGCATTCGATGATCCACACCGCACCCGTCCAATGTAAGGAGCGCTTTCGCGGCGCTGCCAAATAGCGAGCCTTCGCGGCGAAGCTGCTTGAGTAACGCAGCGCGCAGTGTTCTTCTGCGCGCTGCGCAGTTGCATTAGGCCACCGGGGCGCGGGCGCCGGTCTCGGTGCGGCGGCGATTCGACGTGCGCTCGGCCTCCGTCGACTTGGAGGTCAGATTCATCTTGCCCAGAGCGACGGCCTGCTCGATCGAGAGATTGAGCGGCCCTCCGTCAGCCGGAATCAGGATATCAGTGCGAGCGGCTAGATATTCGTACACCTCCGGACGCCAGCGCTCGCCGATGCAAGCGATGAAGCGATAATCAATGCCGTTCGGCACGCAAGCGACGCGTACGGCCGACCAATCTCCGCCGCAGAGCGACTCGAGAATGCGATGCATGGCTGTCATCACCGCGCGATTCGTCGTGGAGATATTCATGTGGATCCTTTTGCCAATCGATGCGGCGAGAAAAGCAAGGGTCTTGCCAGCATTGTCAAACGCCACGAGAGCACACCTCGTCGTGCCGGCATTCTCCTTCGCCAGGGCTTGGCTCCAGCCGAATGCTGTACATATATCCAGCATAAGGACGGCCCGGGTGAGTTACGGTTTTCGCCAGGCGTCACTGGGCCGTGCCGCGCAAAGTCATTCTCGGCGCCCGGCAAGCAGCGTTCGAAGCAAGTAAGTAAGCGCGGCAGGGCTGAGACACCGCGGATCCCACTTGGGATAGTGTGGAGCTGAAGGTACGCTAGGTTGGAGCTCGCGGGCTTC
>Ga0070741_10018125_pt1 | contig 11461 bp, 10 predicted proteins | sample Coa_R1_4_FD_66440 | JGI IMG/M metagenome (GOLD analysis project Ga0070741, IMG submission 66440) | Surface soil microbial communities from Centralia Pennsylvania, which are recovering from an underground coalmine fire - Coalmine... | ecosystem: Environmental > Terrestrial > Soil > Unclassified ...
GGACGTGCGCCGGACGACCTCGGCGTCGGGGAGCAGGACGAGGGCGTCCAGCTCGTCGCGCCGCTCCGCGAGCAGCAGCTGGTCGAGATCGGTGAGCGGGACGACCAGGCGGACCCCGTGGGCGGCGACGAGCTCCTGCAGCGCCGGCAGGTAGGCGAGGTCGTCGATCCGGGGGACGATCGCGTGCGCGTCGGCGTGGTAGATCGCCGGCGCGAGCGGGTTCGCGTCGACCGCGACCGTGCGCGCGCCGGCACGGGCGAACGCCGTGACGACGTCCACGCGCTGCCCGGCGCACGTGAAGAGGACCGCGGTCACGCGCAGGAATCTAGCCTGGCCGCTAGGCGGCGGAGCGGGCTCGGATGGTCGCGAGCGCCTCCGGACGGAAGAACGTCTCGACGAACACGTCGACGATCTCCGCGACGAGCCGGCGGGTGACGTGCCTCGACTTGCCGTCGTCGAGCCCGTAGGCCGGCCAGCTCAGGTGCACGCCCGCCCACTTGACGATCTCGAACGACGGCCAGTAGTAGACGCCCTCGCGGCCGTCCCCCATCACCCGGTCGAGCGCGACGCGCAGAACCGACTTGGAGACGCAGTCGGCGCTGAGGCTGGAGATGCCGCGGAAGGTGCCCTTCAACGGCACCGGCGAGAGCGTGAGCGCGATCGGGGCGCGCGGGTTGACGCGGCGGACGAGCTCGACGATGCGCCGGATGTTCTCCACGTTCTCCTCGACGGTCGTCAGCCGCGAGACGTGGCGGTCGGCGTCGTAGATCTGCTCCGGCACCCCGTGCCAGAAGACGCCGCCCGTCTCCCGGTCCTGCCAGACCTCGGCGACGCCGATCGTGCAGACGAGCGCGCCCGCCTCCGCCAGCCGCTCGGCGTAGCGCTCCCGCGACTCGGCCGGCAGCCACTCGCGGATCTTCCCGTCCTCGTCGCGGTCGTAGCGGAAGCCGGTCCCGCTCGTGCTGCCGGTGACCGACCACGAGAGGAAGTCGAGGAGGGCGTAGGTGTTGTTCAGCCCCTCGGGGACGAAGATCCGCCTCGACTCGAGCCCGGCGCGTCTCAGATAGGTGCGCAGCTCCCCGGCGAAGCAGGAGCCGATCGCGACCACGCTGTCGTCGACGCCGAGGAGCGGCTCCGGCGGGACGTGCCCGAGCAGCGCGTGCTCGCGGATCAGCCGCCCGAGGTCGTTCTCGAACTGCTCGCGGCGGTCCGGGTAGAGGACTGCGCCGTCCCCGTGCCAGCGCTCGCGTCCCCACGACCGTCTCGTCGAACGCGGTTCCTGCGCCGCCCGTCCCCGGATGCGTCGCGCCAGCGTGCTGACGCGGCCGATCATGGCCCCGATTGTAGCTGCAAATCCGCTGTTTACCTGTTGCGAAACGGACGCGCGAGCGCGCCGAGCCTCGATCGGCCGTTCCGGCGCCGGCCGCTGCTCGAGCGCAGCCGGGCGACGGCATCCGGCGTGTAGTACGCCTCGACGAACGCGTCGATGATCTCGGCGACGATGCGCTGCGAGACGTCGCGGGGCTTGCGGTTGTGCAACCCGTACGCCGGCCAGGGCAGGTGCGCGCCCGCCCAGCGGACGACCTCGTACGAGGGCCAGTAGTAGACGCCCTCGCGGCCGTCGCTCATCACCTGGTCGAGCGCGACGCGGAGGACTGACTTCGAGACGCAGTCGGCGGTCATGCAGGAGACGTTCCGGAAGGTCGCCATCAGCGGCACCGGCGAGAGGGTGAGCACGACCGGCGCCGCCGGGTTGAGCAACCCGCAGAGCTCGACGATCCGGCGGATGTTCGCGGCGTTCTCCTCCACGGTCGTCAGCCTGAAGACGTGGCGGTCCTTGTCGAAGATCTCCTCGGGGACGCCGCGCCAGAACACGCCGCCCGTCTCCTTGTCCTCCCAGACCTCGGCGAGCCCGAACGTGAAGACGAACGCGCCCGCCTTGGCGAACTCGGACGCGTACACCTGCCGCTCCCCTTCCGGCTTCCACTCCGTGATCTCGCCCGTCTCGAGGCGGTCGTAGCGAAAGCCGCGGCCCGTCTCCTCCCCGGTCGCGCACCAGGAGAAGAAGTCGAGGATCGCGAAGCTGTTGTTCAGCCCGGACGGGATCCAGACGCGCTTCGAGGAGACACCCGCCTTCGTCAGGTAGCGGAGCAGCTCGCGCGCGAAGCAGGAGCCGAGGGTGTAGACGGAGTCGTCGATGCCGAGGAGCGGCTCCTTCGGCGCCCAGCCCGGGATCACCCACTCCCTGATCAGCTGCTGCAGCGAGTCCGCCTCGAACAGCTCCATCTCGCTCGGGAAGAGCGTCGCCCCGAGCGCGTGCCAGCGCTTGCGCGGCCACGCGTTCTTCTGCTCGTAGTGGCTCCGGCCGGCGATGCCGAGGGCGCCGATCGTCTCCTCGCCGTACTCGGGCGTGGTCGCCATCGGCAACGATGGTACCCGTGCGTTCAGTCGCCTGGGTTCTCTGGGAGCGCGTGCCCGAGCGCGTCCGCCGCCTCGTCCGGCCGGCGCTGGCCGCGTTGCGGCGGTCCCGGCGCCGGCACACGCCTCTACCCGGGCCGCCGCCAGCGCTGCCGCCGGACGCGGTCGAGCTCGACACCGCGCTCGGCACGCTCTGGTTCGACGGCGCCGACGAGCACCTGACGCCCTGGATCCGCAGCCAGGGCGTCTGGGAGGCGGACGTGATGAAGCTGCTCGCGCGCTGGCTGAAGCCCGGGTCGCTGTTCGTCGACGTCGGCGCGAACGTCGGCTTCCACGCCGTCTTCGCGGCCCGGCTCGGCGCGCGGGTGGTCGCGGTCGAGCCGGTGCCGTGGACGCTCGAGCTGCTGCGCGCGAACGTCTGGCGCCACGGCGTGGCGGTCGAGGTGGTCGAGGCGGCCGCAGCGGACGCCGCCGGCACGGTGCGGGTCGCCCACGACCCCGCGCACCGGTCGGGCGCCGCGATCGGGGCGGACGGCGTGGAGGTGCGCGCCGCGCGGCTCGACGAGCTCGTCCCGGCGGGCGCGGTCGACGTGCTGAAGGTCGACGTCGAAGGAGCGGAGCCGCTCGTCCTCCGCGGCGCGTCGGCGATCCTCGCGCGGAGCCCGCTGCTGGCGGCGATCGTCGAGTTCCGCGACGAGCCGCACGCCGGCGGCGAGTCGCCCGCCGAGGTGCTCGCCTTCTACGAGTCGCTCGGCTTCGAGCTCTGCCTGCTGCGGCGGAACGGCGAGCTCGAGCCGAGCACGGCGGGAGCCGTGCTCGAGCGCGCGCGTTCCGTGCCCTCCCTGAACCTGGTCTTGCGTCGCTAAAGGCAGGGACAGACCCCGCGGAGCGGGTCTGTCCCTAGCCCCAGCCGCCCGTCGCGCCCTTGTACGTCCCGCGGAAGAGCGCGAGCGGCGTGCGGGCGAGGATCTTCAGGTCGAGCCAGAGCGAGCGGTGCTCGACGTACCAGAGGTCGAGCTCGATCCGCTCGTCCCACGGCAGCGCGGCGCGACCGTTGACCTGCGCCCACCCGGTCAGACCCGGCTTGACGTCCAGACGGCGGCGCTGACGCTCGTCGTAGCGCTCGACCTGGTAGCGCAGCGTCGGCCGGGGCCCGACGAGGCTCATGTCGCCGCGGAGCACGTTCCAGAGCTGCGGCAGCTCGTCGATCGACAGGCGGCGGAGGATGCGCCCGACGCGCGTGATCCGCGGATCCCCCCGGTCGACGGCGAAGCCGGCGCCCTGCCGCTCGGCGCCGACGACCATCGTCCGCAGCTTCAAGAGCTCGAAGTCGCGGCCGTCCTGGCCGACCCGGATCTGCCGGTAGAGCACGGGCCCCCCGTCCTCGAGCTTGATCGCCAGCGCGGCCACGCCCAGCACGGGGCTCGACGCCAGCAGCAGCGCGCCGGCGCCGGCGACGTCGAGCGCGCGGTTCAGCGCGTCCCCTCCGCGGGGTCCCACGTCGCCGGGACGCCGCGGCGCAGGTAGTTCCAGAGCGCGACGACGGTCGCCCAGGTGACGAGCGCGTAGTAGCGCGGGAGCGACGGCCGCGCGAGGGCGACGGCGAGGAACGCGAGCTGGAGCCCGAGCGCGACGTCGTAGACGACGCCGCCGCGGGCCGCGACGAGCGCGACGTTCGAGCCGAGGAGGACGAGGTGCAGCAGCCCGGAGCCATAGCGGAGGTGGCGGTGGGAGACGATCTCGGCGAGGTAGAGGGGCGGCAGGCGGCGGAGCATCTTCCCGCGGGCGACGATCAGCCAGCAGTGCTCGAACATGCGCACCTTGCGCCGGTACTCGGTCTCGATCTCGGGCGTCGGGCGCTCGTGCGCGAGCGCCTCCGGGTCGTAGACCGCTCGCCGGCCGCGCTGCACCATCACGTACGGCAGCGAGAGGTCGTGGCCGAAGCGCGGGTCGACCTCGACGTAGTCGGACCGGCGCACCGCGTAGATCGCGCCGTTCCCCCCCGTGACGGAGCCGAGCGCGGACTCCTGCTCGCGCAGCCAGGTCTCGAAGCGCCAGTAGACGCCCTCGCGGTTCGTGCCGGCGGCGTCGGTGAGGACGAGCCGGCCGCAGACGTAGGCGACCTCCGGGTCGGCGAACGAGCGGACGAGCTTGCGCAGCGCGTCGGAGGACCAGGTCGCGTTCGCGTCCGAGAAGGCGACGACGTCCGCAGCGCTCCCACGTACGGCCAGGTTCTGGGCGGCGACCTTCCCTCCGCGCGGGCAGCGGAGCAGGCGGACGCGCGGCTCGCGCGCGGCGACCGCCTCGACCAGCTCGTCCGTGCGGTCGGTCGAGTCGTCGGAGGCGACGACGATCTCGAGCAGCTCGGCCGGGTAGTCGAGCGCGAGCAGGTTCTCGAGCCGCCGCTCGATCACCGGCTCCTCGTCGTGGGCGGCGACGACCACGGTGACGCTCGGGAGGACGTCGTCGCGCCGGACGCGCCGGCGCGACACGCGGGCGGCGGCGGCGGCAGCGAGCGGGTAGAGCGCGTGCGTCCAGGCGAGCGCGCCGAGCGACGCCCAGAAGACCACCTCAACCGCGAGCACCGGCCTCCTGCAGCTCGGCGAGCACGCCGCGGTAGCGGTCGACGGCGATCGAGCGGTCGGCCTCGGCCTCCGCGAACTCCCGCGCCCGCCGGCCCATCGCCTCGAGGTCGTACTCGCCGTCGTGCGCCGCCCGGATCGCGGCCGCGAGCAGGAAGGGGTTCCCCGGCGGCACGACGACGCCGCAGCCGACCTGGGTGACGAGCTCCGCGGTCTCGCTCTCGGCGTCCGTCGCCGCGATCACCGGCCGGCCGGCGGCGAGGATCCCGTAGAGGCGGCTCGGGACGACGTAGCCGGCGAGCCCGCGCGCGAGCCCGACGACGTGCACGTCCGCGGTCGAGAGCGACTCGGACAGGATCGACCGCTCCTGGTAGCCGAGGATCTCGACGCGGTCCGCCTCCAGCACCCTCGTCAGGCGGACGAGCTCCCCACGGCGTGCGCCGGACCCGATCAGCACGACGGCGAGGTCGTCGAGGTCGCGCAGGAAGGTCGACGCGCGGACGAGGACGTCCAGGTTCTGCGCGTGGCCGATGTTGCCCGAGTGCATGACGACGAACCGCTTGGCGAGCTTGTGCCGGCGCGCCCACTCGTTGTCGTGCGGCTTCGGGACGACGCCGCGCACGTCGCCCCAGTTCGGGATCACGCGGATCCGGTCGGCGGCGACGCCCTTCTCTTCGACGCGGCGCTTCATCGTCTCGCCGATCACGACGACCCGGTCGGCCGCGCGCAACGACGGGTCGATCAGCAGCCGCAGCAGCCGGACGACGAGCGGGTTCTTCAGCCGGCCGAGCTTGACCGCCACCTCCGGGAAGACGTCCTGCATCACGATCAGGAGCGGCACGCGGAAGCGGGCGTGGACGAGCCGCGCGATCGACGCGAGGAACGGCGGGTCGGTCATGCAGACGACGAGGTCGGGGCGCCTCGTGAACATCGCCTTCGCGACCACCCCGAGCGCGTACGACACGTAGTTCAGCGCCCGGCCCCAGAGGTGGGCGCGGTCGTACGCGGTCGAGCGCACGCGGACGATCTCGACGCCGTTTCGCTCCTGCCGTCTCGGCTGCCCGCGCGCCGCGCCCGTGATCACGGTCACGTCGTGGGTCTGCGCGAGCGCCTCGCAGAGCTCGGTGAGCAGGTTCGCCGTCGCCTCGACGCCCGGCCAGTAGTACTGGTTGAGGACGAGCAGACGGGGCCGATTCGCCATCGTGCCGAAGGCTACTCGCGGCGGCTAACGTTGCCCGGCGTGCCAGCGCCGGACCTCGCCGTGCTCGGCCAAGACCCGCGGTTCCGCGGCGGTGCGCTCGCGCAGATGGAGGCGTTCTGGCGAGGCGCCGTGGAGCTCGGGCGGGAGCCGTCCTTCCACTACGCCCTCCACCCGAGCCTCGCCGGCGTCTCGGTCGCCGGCTCGCCCCTCGACGTGCCGGGAGTGCCGGCCGCGTTCCGCTGGTTCGACGCCGGGAACCAGTTCCTCGGCGGGGTGTGGCTGGCCCACGAGCTGCGCGCCGCGCGCGAGCTGTGGGTGGTCGCGACCGCGGCGACCTTCGGGTACGGCGCGCTGCGCTCGGGCCGGCCGTACCGCTGCTGGATCGGCACCGGCCTCGCCGACGAGTGGGCCGGCAGGCGGCCGGGCCTGCCCCCGTCACGGCGGCTGGCGCTGCGCGTGAACGGGCCGCTGCTGAGGCCGCTCGAGCGGCGCGTCCTGCGCGGCGCCGAGCGCGTGTACGCGACCTCGCCTTGGAGCCGCGCGAGCGTCGCGCGGGCCGGCGGCCTGCCGGAGGAGGAGGTCGGCGTCCTTCCGATCCCGGTCGACCTCGACCGGTTCTCGCCGGCGGCCGAATGGCCGCCCGAGGAGCCCGTGCTCGCCTTCGTCGGCCGCGCCGACGACTCGCGCAAGAACGTCCGCCTGCTGCTCGACGCGCTGCCGCTGATCCCGGAGGCCCGCGTGCTGCTGATCGGCTCCGCCCCGGCGCGGCTGCCCGAGCGCGTCGAGGCGACGGGGCCCGTCCCGGCCGTCGCGCCGCACCTCCGGCGCGCGACGCTGCTCGTCCTCCCGTCGCGCCAGGAAGGCTTCGGGATCGTCGCCGCGGAGGCGCTCGCCGCGGGCGTGCCGGTGGTGACGACGCCGTGCGGCGGGCCGGAGGCCCTCGTCCGCGAGTCCGGCGGCGGCGTCGTCCTCTCCGGGTTCGACCGCGAGGAGCTCGCCGCCACCGTCCGCGAGCTGCTCGCCGACGAGGCGCGCCTCGCGGAGATGCGCCGGCGCGGCCGCGACCACGTCGAGCGCGAGCACGCGCCGGCCCGGTTCCGGGAGCTCCTCGCCGATGCGCTCGGCAGCCCGAGCTAGGCTGGCCGGCGATGCGGTTCCTGATCACGAGCCTGCAGACCTACGAGAGCGAGTTCTACGGCGTCGTCGGCGGCGAGCTCGAGCGGCGAGGGCACGAGGTCGCACACGTGACCGAGTCGCGCCGGGCGGCCAAGGAGCTCCGCGCCCGGGGCGTCGACGCCCGCGCCCTCCCCGACGTGGTCGCCGAGGTCGGCCCGCCGAACTCGCTCGAGGAGGAGGTGCGCCGGATCGAGGCCGACTACCCGATCCCTCACCTGCGCGACGTCTACCGCAACGACAAGGCCTGCGCCGGCCGCTCGGAGGACTGGTGCCTCCGGCGGACGGTCGACCGGTTCCGAGCCCTGGAACGCGTCTTCGACGAGGTGCGGCCGGACGTGGCTCTGCCCGAGGTCGGCAACGAGACGATCCGGATCGCCGCCCACCTGGTCGCGAACCGGCGCGGGATCCCGGCGCTCTTCATCCTCCACACGATCTTCCCGAACCCGCTGCGCGTCTACGTGGACACGCTGCACGCGAAGATCGCGCCGCTCGAGGAGCTGCGCGAGCTGACGCCGGAGGAGGCGGCGGAGGTCGCCGAGTTCCGCACCGCGTTCACGAGCGCGGCGAGGCCGATTCGCGAGTTCCGGCGCGTCCCGGTCGAGCCCCGCCGGGCGAAGGTCTTCGCCGGCCACGTCGCCCGGAAGCTGACCGACGACCGCGACAACGACTACCTGCGCCCGTGGCGCCTGCTGCACGAGAACGTCTCCGAGTGGCTGCGCGCCCGCGCCGCACGCCCCTTCTACGACCGGCTCGAGCCGGGACGGCCGTTCGTCTACTTCCCGCTCCACGTCACCGACGACTACAAGATCCAGCGGATCGTCCCGCACTGCGTCGACCAGGCCTCGCTCGTCGAGCAGGTCGCGGACGCGCTCCCGCAGGGGCACGACCTGGTGCTGAAGGAGCACCCGATGTCGCTCGGCCGCAACTCGATCCGCCTGCTGCGGCGCCTTCGCCAGCGGCCGAACGTCCGGCTGGTGCGCCCGTACACGAGCACGCACGAGCTCGTCCGCCGCTCCGAGGCGGTCGTGGTGATCGGCTCGACCGTCGGCCTCGAGGCCCTGCTCTACGACAAGCCGGTGCTGACGCTCGGCGACCCCTACTACGCCGGCTTCGGTGTCACGCTCGACGTCGGCTCGTTCGCCGAGCTGCACGCGAAGGTGGCGGAGCTCCTCCGCTTCCGCCCGGACCCGGAGCGGATCACGCGCTTCCTCCACCTGTGCATGCGCCACTCGCAGCCCGGCCAGCCGCTGCTCGTCGACCGGTCGGAGGCGAACGCGCTCACGGTCGCCGACACGCTCGAGCGGGCCGCGCTCGCCGCCGCTCGCGAGCGGGAGCGGACGCGGGAGCGGGCTCCCGAGCCGTCCGTTGCCTGAGCCGGCAACCGAGCCCGTCCTCGTGCACGTCGGCTACCACCGGACGGCGACGAGCTGGCTGCAGAAGAACGTGTTCGCGAACCCGGCGGCCGGGTTCGGCTGGGTCGGGAAGAAGCAACCCGACCACCCGGTCCGCCAGGTGATCTCGCTGCCCTGGAGCGAGTTCGACGCCGGCGTGCTGCGCGAGCGGTTCGACGCGCTGACCGACCCGATCCGCGCCGAGGGGCACGTCCCGGTCGTCTCCTTCGAGCGGCTCTCCGGCCACGCGGCCTCCGGCGGCTACGACAGCGCCCAGATCGCCGAGCGGCTGCGCGCGGTGTTCCCGGAGGCCCGCGTGCTGATCGTGATGCGCGAGCAGCGGAGCGCGATCCTCTCGAACTACCGCATGTACGTGAAGGCCGGCGGCGCCGCCACGCTGCGGGACTTCCTCCTCCCCGCGACGACGCCGAACAGGCGTGTCCCGACCTTCGACTTCCGCTTCTTCGAGTACCACCGCCTGCTCGAGCGGTACCGGGGGCTGTTCGGCGCCGACAACGTGCTCGGGCTCCTCTACGAGCAGTTCGTCGCCGAGCCGCGCTCCTACGTCGCCGCGATCACGGGCTTCGCCGGGCGGCCGCCGGCGGGCGCGCTGCTCGACGCCCTGCCCTACGACCAGAGCCAGCACGGCTCGCCGGGCGCGGCCGAGCTCCGGGCGCTGCGCTTCCTGAACCACTTCATCCGCTCGGAGCTGAACCCGACGCCGGCGCTCGACCTGCGTCGTCCCCACGCGCTGCGCAAGCTCGCGCGGAGCGCGGCGGCCGCGGCGGTGACGCCGAAGCGAGCGGCCAGCCGGCTCGAGCGCTCGCTGCGCCGCGAGGTCGAGGAGCTCGTCGGCGACCGCTACGCGGAGAGCAATCGCCGGACCGCGGAGCTGACGGGGATCGACGTCGGCCGGTACGGCTGGCCGGTCTGAGCGGCGCCGCCGGCTACCGGGAGAGCGCGACGCCGCGGCTGCGGGCGGCGCCGACCACACGCCGCCGCAGGGGACGGAGCAGCGGCCGGGTGACGAGCATCAGCGAGCTGGCCCCCGCCTCCAGCGAGAGCAGCGCCCGCAGGAGCGGGGCGCGCCGGGGTGCCGCGGCGGGCGTCCGTGCGAGCTCTTCGAGCGCGTCGACGAAGATCGGCGTCGCCGGCCGGTCCAGGCCGTGCGGCCGCACGAACGACTCGACGAACCGCCGCCGCCGCTCGGCGTCCGCCTCGCCCTCGTCCAGGACGCGCCGCAGCTGGCCGAGGTGCTCGTCCAGCGAGGAGGCGGCGTGGAGAAAGCCGCCGTTCTCCTCGAGCAGGTGGTGGAAGTGGAGCGTCCCCTCCTGCGCGAACGTCGGCTCGAGGATCGTCAGCACGGGCTTGCCGACGATCGCCGCCTCGATCATCGCCGTGGTGTTGATTCCGATCACGGCGGCGCTGTGGGCGATCGAGTCGTAGAAGTCGGCGAGCGCCTCGGCGGTGACCGCGTGGGCGTGCTTCGGGGGCCAGCGCACGACGTTCCCGTACGCCGACAGGTCGACCTTCTTCCACTCGCTCCCGCGCGGGTACGGGCGCACCATCACCCCGAGCCGGCGCAGCCGCTCGTCGCCGCTCCCGCGGAGCCGGCCGAGCAGCTCGAGCACGAACTCGACCTCCGCCTTCGAGCGGTTGACGACGAACGGGCTCGAGCACAGGTAGAGGACGTACGGCACCGCCGGATCGAGGCCGACCTGAGCGGTGAGCTCCTCGCGCGTGCGGCTCGGCCGCTGCTCGAACCACTTGTCGAACAGCTGCCCGCCGGTCGCGACCACGTGGTCGGGCGCGATCCCGTGCAGCTCGATCGCCTCCCGCCGCTGCGCCTCGTTCCAGACGAACACCCGCTCCGGGTCGAACTTGAGCAGGCCCTTGTTCGTCAGGTTGTCCCAGCTCGCGACCAGCGTCGCGGCCGGGATCCCGAGCCTGCGCGCGCTCTTCAGGTACTCGACCTCGTCCGAGCCGTACTTCACCACCGGCGTGACGAGGACGACGTCCGGGGCCCGGTCGCGGATGAACGCGTCGATCTCCGGGCTCGTCGGGATCGCGTCCTCGAGCCGCGCCGCTGCGCGGATCACCCGGCCGGAAAGCCGCGCGTCGGTCGTCGCGGCGAGCCGGTGGGCGAGCCGGAGCGCGAGCGCACGGCCGAGCGGCTCGGTGTTCGTCGCCTTCTCGATCCGGGTGACGACCTTCTCGGCGACGCGGCGGCGGAGCCGCGGCGCGCGGTCGTAGCGAGGGTGCGCGTAGCGGGCGAGGTCGGCCGTGGCCCGAACGAGCCACGCCACGCGCCGCCAGCCGTCGGCGTCGCGGCGGTGCGGCGCGTAGCCGGACGTGATCCCGGGGCGCTCGATGCCGGCGAGCCCGCGCTGGATCCGGTCCCAGCGCGTCTGCTTCGTGAACGCGAGGTGAACCGTGTGCCCGCGGGCGACGAGCTCGTCGAGCACCGGCGCGTAGATCCGCTGGACGTACGGCAGCTCGCGCACGAAGAAGAGAACCTTCACTACCCCTCCGCGGCCGCGGGGCGCGCCTTGCTCCGCTTCGCCTCGCCCGGCCTCCGGGCGCACAGCCTCGCCTCGAGCGCGAGCAGGGGCCGGAGCGGCGAGGGCCGCCAGCGCTCGACCGGCAGCGTCGCCAGGTCCTCGATCGCGTCGGCGAAGATCGGCGTCGCCGGC
>Ga0070741_10018126_pt1 | contig 11460 bp, 12 predicted proteins | sample Coa_R1_4_FD_66440 | JGI IMG/M metagenome (GOLD analysis project Ga0070741, IMG submission 66440) | Surface soil microbial communities from Centralia Pennsylvania, which are recovering from an underground coalmine fire - Coalmine... | ecosystem: Environmental > Terrestrial > Soil > Unclassified ...
AACGGAGACCTCTGCTACGCCAACATCTCCGACGACCGGGTTCGCACCTGGAACTCCTTCTTCGCCAACAACACCCGCTCGACCCGCTACCGGCCGTGGATGCCCGCCGCCGGAAACCACGAGAACGAGAAGGGCAACGGCCCGATCGGCTACCAGGCCTACCTCACCCGCTTCGCGCTGCCGGGCAACGGCTCGGCCGACTGGAACGGCCTGTGGTACGCGTTCACGGCCGGCAGCGTCCGGGTCATCGTGCTGCAGAACGACGAGGTGGCGCTGCAGGACGCCGGAGACTCGTACGTCAACGGCTACAGCGGCGGCGAGCAGCGGGCCTGGCTCGAGCGGCAGCTCAAGGCGGCGCGCGCCTCCCGGCAGATCGACTGGATCGTGGTCTGCATGCACCAGGTGATGGTCAGCTCGTCGGATGCGAACGGCGCCGACCTGGGCATCCGGCAGAACTGGGGGCCGCTGTTCGACCGGTACGAGGTGGACCTGGTGCTGTGCGGGCACGAGCACGACTACGAGCGCTCCCTCGCGGTGCGCGGCACCGTGTCCGGCTCCGAGACGCTCACCCCGAACCCGGTCTCCTCGGCGACCGACGACATCGACACCGCGCAGGGAACCGTGCACATGGTGCTCGGCGGAGGTGGCACAAACTCGCCATCGAACTCGAAGTTCTTCACCGACGGCACCGGCAAGGTCATCACGTCGGTCGGCGCGGTCGGCGCCAACGGCAAGAAGACGCCGACCTACGTCTTCGAGCAGGCCGTCTGGTCGGCCTTCCGCGACCTGACCCACCCGTACGGCTTCGCGGCCTTCGACGTGGACCCGGGCAACCGGCCCGGCGGCCAGACCTCGATCCGGGTCACCTACTACACCGTGGCGCAGCCGGACGGGGCGATCGCGCCGCTCGAGTCCTTCACGCTGCACCGCAAGCGCTCGGACGGCTGAGGCGCTGACGGCTCGCGCCGTGACGCGCAGTGCGGCTAGCCGCTGCGGGCCGGCCTGGGCTGGGGTCTCAGCCGCTCAGGCCCGCTCAGACGGCGGACGGCGCCCCGGAGGGAGCCGCGGCGCCGGATGAAGCCTCCGGCTGGCGAGGCCGCGCGGTTTGCACACCCTGTGCGCCGCGCGCCTCGTCCGGCCGCGGGATGCGGACCGGCCAGCCCGGCTCCGGGGTGAACGGCTCGCCGCGCCGGGCCTTGTACTGCGCGAAATCCGCCTCGGCGGCCGCCTTCCAGGTCGTCTGCCGGGCGTGCAACTCGGTGAGGCTCGCCTCCGCGACCTCCTGGTACCGCGCCGCCTGCGCGCGAGCCACCTCCAGCGCGGCGACCGCATCCGCGCAGGCGTCGTGCGCGTTCTCGATGGTCACGCCGTAGTGCGCGCACTGCGCCTCAAGCGTCCGGCTGCCCTTGCGGAACCGATCCATGGTCCGGTCGATGATCAGCGGGTCCACGATCGGAGCCACCGCAGCGACCCGGTCCCGCAGCGCCCGCAGGCCGTGCCGCTCCAGTTCGGCCTCAAGCAGGGTGAGGTCGAAGGGCGCGTTGAAGACCACCAGCGGAGCGCCCTTGGCCAGGTGCGCGGCCAGCAGCGCGGCGATCCGCTCCAGCGCCTCGGCCGGCTGGGTGCCGTGCGCGCGGGCCTGCTCGGTGCTGATCCCGTGCACCGCGGCCGCCTCCGCCGGGATCTCCACGCCCGGATCGACCAGGAACTCGAACCGCTCGCCGGTCGAGGTGACGAAGGCCGCTGAGACCAGCCGCGCGGAGAACGGGTCGGTCCCGGTCGTCTCGCAGTCGTAGGAACCGATCAGTCCGGTGTGCCAGCCGGGAGCCGGCGCGGGCAGGCAGGCGAGGTGGTAGACGACCCACGCGTCCGACTCTTTGCGCAGCTCGCCGCCCTGCTCGGGAACCATCTCCCCACAGGTCTTACACGCACCGGCGTACCGGTTCGGCGCCATGGCCGCCACCGACCTCTCTGCTTGACTGAACCTCACCATAGGCGACAGCACCGACAATCCAGCCGCGGCGGATCCGGCCACGCAGCGCCAGCGGATACCCTTGACCGAGACGCACGCGTGCCCGTCCGCGGGACGCCACTGTTTCAGCCGCTTCGGCGGGAGCATTCGAGGACCGCTCGAGCGCCCCGTGGCCGGCGCTCCACTCTGGCAAGGCAGTGCGCAACAGCTAAGGCAGTACGCAACAACTTCAGTCCCTTCAAAGCAGCGAGGATCTGACGGCGCCGTGTTCGACACGCTTTCCGACCGCTTGGCAGCGACCTTCAAGTCCCTGCGCGGCAAGGGCCGCCTGTCCGAACAGGACATCGACGCCACCTGCCGCGAGATTCGCATCGCGCTGCTGGAAGCCGACGTGGCGCTGCCCGCGGTGCGCCAGTTCGTGGCCGCGGTCAAGCAGCGGGCCCTCGGCGCCGAGGTCTCCCAGGCGCTCAACCCCGCCCAGCAGGTCATCAAGATCGTCAACGAGGAGCTCATCTCGATCCTCGGCGGGCAGACCCGCCGGATCAGATACGCCAAGCGCCCGCCGACGGTGATCCTGCTCGCGGGCCTCCAGGGCGCCGGTAAGACCACCCTGGCCGGCAAGCTCGGCCGCTGGCTCAAGGGGCAAGGGCACAGCCCGCTGCTCGTCGCCGCGGACCTGCAGCGGCCCAACGCGGTAACTCAGCTGCAGGTGGTCGGCGAGCGGGCCGGTGTGTCGGTGTTCGCGCCTGAACCGGGCAACGGAGTCGGTAACCCGGTCAAGGTCGCGCAGGACTCGATCCAGTACGCCCGCGACAAGATGTACGACGTCGTGGTCGTCGACACCGCCGGACGCCTCGGCATCGACGCCGAGCTGATGCAGCAGGCCGCCGACATCCGCGACGCGGTCAGCCCGGACGAGATCCTGTTCGTCGTCGACGCGATGATCGGCCAGGACGCGGTCACCACGGCGCAGGCCTTCCTCGACGGCGTCGGCTTCGACGGCGTGGTGCTCACCAAGCTCGACGGCGACGCGCGCGGCGGCGCGGCCCTCTCGGTCGCGCAGGTGACCGGCCGTCAGGTGATGTTCGCCTCCAACGGCGAGAAGCTCGAGGACTTCGACGTCTTCCACCCGGACCGGATGGCCTCCCGGATCCTGGGCATGGGCGACGTGCTCACCCTGATCGAGCAGGCCGAGCGCACCTTCGACGCCCAGCAGGCCGAGGAGATGGCCCGCAAGATCATGGGCGGGGACTCCTTCACGCTGGACGACTTCCTCGCGCAGATGGAGCAGCTGCGCAAGATGGGCTCCATGCAGAAGATCCTCGGCATGCTGCCCGGCATGGCCGAGGTGCGCCAGCAGCTCAACCAGATCGACGAGAAGGAGATCGACCGGGTCAGCGCGATCATCCGGTCGATGACCCCGGCCGAGCGGCAGGACCCGAAGATCCTCAACGGCTCCCGCCGCGCCCGCATCGCCCGCGGCTCCGGCGTCTCGGTCTCCGCGGTCAACAACCTGGTCGAGCGGTTCTTCGAGGCGCAGAAGGCGATGCGCACGATGAGCCGCGGCGGCATTCCCGGCATCCCGGGCTTCGGTCCCGGCGGCGGCCGCCGCATGTCCGCCAAGCAGAAGGCCAACGCGCAGGCCGCCCGCAACAAGAAGGGGCGCAGCCGCTCCGGCAACCCGGTCAAGCGCGCGGCGGAGGAGCAGGCCAAGGCGCAGCGCGCGGCCGCGGGCCCGGCGCTGCCGCAGCTGCCGAACCCCGGCGGGGACTTCGAGCTGCCGGACGAGATCAAGAAGATGCTCGGCTGAGCAGGCGACGAGGCGATCGTCAGGGCGTCCGGTAACGCATCTCCGGACGCCCTAGGCGTTACCGGGGCGGTTCGCGGTACCTACCGAACCGGGGTTTGGTAATTCGCACCCCCTGCGGTCTGGCAGAATGGCAGGTCGAGTACTCGGACCGCGCGGCCCCTCTCTCCGCCGGCTCCGCGTCCGCCGGGAGGCCGGAAACCGCAATCCCCACGCGGCGGCTCGGCCACCCAACCGAATTGAGAATCCAGGAGATCCCACTCCCGTGGCAGTCAAGATCAAGCTGAAGCGTCTGGGCAAGATCCGCACGCCGCAGTACCGCATCGTCGTCGCCGACGCCCGCACCAAGCGGGACGGTCGCGCGATCGAGGAGATCGGCAAGTACCACCCGAAGGAGGACCCGTCCTTCATCGAGGTGAAGTCGGACCGCGTCCAGTACTGGCTCGGCGTCGGCGCGCAGCCGACCGAGTCGGTCGCCGCGATCCTGCGCGTGACCGGTGACTGGCAGAAGTTCAAGGGCCTGCCCGCCCCGCCGCCGATGAAGGTCGCCGCGCCGAAGGCGGACCGCAAGGCGCTGTTCGAGGCCGCGCACAAGGAGGCCGAGAACGAGCCCAAGGCGGCCACCACCGCCTCGCGCAAGCGTTCCGAGAAGCCAGCCGAAGAGGCCGCCGCCAAGCCGGCCGAGACCGAGACCCCGGCCGCGGCCACCGAGGCCTGAGCCGATGTTGGAAGAGGCGCTTGAGCACCTGGTCAAGGGCATCGTCGAGCACCCGGACGAGGTAGTCGTCCGGGATCGCGCGCTGCGCCGCGGCCGGATCCTCGAGGTCCGGGTGCACCCCGACGACCTGGGCAAGGTCATCGGACGCCAGGGCCGCACGGCCAAGGCGCTGCGCACCGTGATCGGCGCGCTCGAGGGCCGCTCGGTCCGCATCGACCTGGTCGAAGCGCCCGGCTATCGCTGAGCGCGCGGACCTGATGTCTGCCGACCAGATGACGGCGAACGGACCCGACGACGGCGAGCCGCGCGAGAAGCTGCGGCTCGTCGTCGGCCGTATCGGCAAGGCCCACGGCCTGCGCGGCGAGGTCACGGTCGAGGTGCGCACCGACGATCCCGACCTGCGGTTCGCGCCGGGGGCCGTGCTGGAGACCGACCCGGCCCGCCGCGGCCCGCTGACCGTCGCCTCCGGGCGGGTGCAGGGGGGCCGTCTGGTGCTGCGGTTCCAGGGCGTCGAGGACCGTACCGCGGCCGAGGGCCTGCGCAACACGATGCTCATCGTCGATGTGGACCCGGACGAGCTGCCGGACGATCCCGACGAGTTCTACGACCATCAGCTGGTCGGACTTCGGGTGGTGACCGTGGACGGCCGCGAGGTCGGCACGGTCGCCGAGATGCTGCACCTGCCCACGCAGGACCTGTTCGCGGTGACCCGGCCGGACGGCCGCGAGGTGCTCATCCCGTTCGTCGAGGAGATCGTGCCCGACGTCGACCTGGAGGAGCAGACCGTCCTGGTCGATCCGCCCGAGGGCCTGCTCGAGCTGGCCGATCCGCCCAAGCCCGCGACCGCGGACTCCTGAGCAGCGTCCGCAGGCGGTCCCGTGCGTATCGACGTCATCACGATCTTTCCCGAATACCTGGCGCCGCTGGGCGTCTCACTCATCGGCAAGGCTGCGGACCGCGGCCTGCTGGAAGTACGCACGCACGACTTGCGTTCGTGGACCCACGACGTCCATCGCACCGTCGACGACACTCCTTACGGCGGCGGTCCCGGCATGGTGATGAAGCCGGAGCCGTGGGGTGAGGCGCTCGACGCGGTGATCGCCGACGTCGCGCCCGAGTCACCTGAGCTGCTGCCGACGCTGGTCGTACCGACGCCCAGCGGTCGCCCCTTCACCCAAGCCAAGGCAGCGCAGCTGGCTGAGTCGCCGTGGCTGATCTTCGCCTGCGGTCGGTATGAGGGCATCGATCGGCGCGTTATCGACGCAGCGGTCGAGCGGATGCCCGTAGAAGAGCTCTCTATCGGCGATTACGTGCTGGCGGGGGGTGAGGTCGCCGTTCTCGTCATGGTCGAAGCGATCGGACGGCTGTTGCCCGGTGTCCTGGGCAACGCCGAATCGGTCCGTGACGACTCCTTCGCCGCCGGCGCGATGGAAAGCCTGCTGGAAGGCCCGGCGTACACCAAGCCGGCTGAGTGGCGCGGCCGTGCCGTTCCCGAGATCCTGACCTCCGGCAACCACGGCGCGATCGCTCGCTGGCGCCGCGACCAGGCCTTCGCGCGAACGGCAGCGCACCGGCCCGAACTGCTCGCCAGGCTCGACCCGGCCGCGCTCGACAAGAAGGACCGCATCGCGCTCGCCGCGCTCGGCTGGCACATCGAGGGCGACCGCCTGGTGCCGGACCGTGCCGCTGAAGACAAGGCGCCGGACGGCCGTGCACCGGACGATTTCGCCGATCAGCCCCCCGCGTGAGAGACTGACCCGTCGGCCCGACCGGCCGCGTCACCCTGCGGTCCGCGCCACTCCTGCCATGGGGGGAGCGAAGCGCGCAGCACGGTCGAGGCCCGACGATCACGCAAACCACTGAAGCCGTGGGTGACCTGTGGCACCTGCGAGGAGACCACGATGCAGAAGCTAGACGAGCTCGACTTTCAGTCGCTGCGCTCCGACGTACCCGCCTTCCACCCCGGTGACACCCTCAACGTGCACGTCCGGGTCGTCGAGGGCAACCGCTCCCGGATCCAGGTGTTCAAGGGCGTCGTGATCCGCCGCCAGGGCGCGGGCGTGCGTGAGACCTTCACCGTCCGCAAGATCAGCTTCGGCGTCGGCGTGGAGCGCACCTTCCCGGTGCACACCCCGGTGATCGAGAAGATCGAGGTCGTCACCCGCGGCGACGTGCGCCGTGCGAAGCTCTACTACCTGCGTGACCTGCGCGGCAAGAAGGCGAAGATCAAGGAGAAGGTCGACTACGCGCGGTAGTTCGGCCGATTCGCCGGATTCCGCAGAACCGGCGGCCTACTTTTCCCGTGTCACCCTCGGTACCCTCGGGAACCGGGGGTGTTCGCCTTTCTTCAGGCGGAATCGGTAGTCTGCGAGGCTGGTGGCACCAGCGCGCGGCGCGGTGCGAGGCGACTGGAGGATCGGCGTGGCGAAGGGGCGGCGACGCCGGCTTAAGCCGATCAAGTTGTGGCGGGAGATTCCCATCCTGCTCGGCATCGCCCTGCTGCTCGCCCTCGGTATCAAGACCTTCATGGTGCAGGCGTTCTTCATCCCGTCGCAGTCGATGCAGAACACGATCATGCCGGGCGACCGGGTGCTGGTGAACAAGTTCTCGCCCTGGTTCGGCGCCCAGCCGCAGCGCGGCCAGATCGTGGTCTTCCACGATCCCGGCGGCTGGCTTGAGGGCACGGCCACGCCGGCTTCGGACAATCCGATAGTGCGTGACGTCAAGAGCGTCTTCACATATGTCGGCCTGCTGCCCTCCGCCAACGAACACGATCTGATCAAGCGGGTCATCGGGGTACCCGGCGATCGTGTCGTTTGCTGTGACGCGCAGGGACGGATCACGGTCAACGGCGTACCGCTCGACGAGACGGGTTATCTCTTCCCGGGCGCGCAGCCTTCCACGATCCGCTTCGACGTCACGGTCAAGCCGGGCCGGATCTGGGTGATGGGGGACAACCGCGGGGACTCGGCAGATTCCAGATACCACATGACCGGCGGATCTGACGGTACTGTGCCAATCAGCGACGTGGTGGGTCACGCGTTCGTGTTGATCTGGCCGCCAAGCCGCGCCGGCGGACTGGGTGTTCCGGCTACCTTTCACCAGAAGGCGTTGGCCGGGTTCCCGCCGGCTCCGGCGCTGCCTGCCACCGCGGCGCTCCTCGGGGCGTTCCCGGTGCGGCTACTGGGCCGGCGAGGGTGGCGATGGGCTAGGTCGACACGGTTCCTAACAGACACGAGGTTGCGACGTGGCATTGGACAGACCGGACGCACTGGGCGCACAGGGGCAGCCCGGGACGGTGACCGGTGGGCGTGGAACCGATGGGGACGGTTCGCGCGGACACGGTGGCGATGGCGGGTTCCCGGAGCCGGATGGCTTCGCGGCGCACGCAGGCTTCGCCGAGCAGACGCCGAACGCGGGGACCGCGGCGTCTGAGGAGTCGTCAGCCGCCGGCCGCAACGGGTACACAGGAGCCGCAGAGGAGCCCGGGGCCGAGGATCCCGGCCAGCCGCAGCCGGAAGGCAGCGGAGGCGAAGAGGGGGCCGCAAAGCCGCGCACGGCGCTCGGCTGGGTCTTGCTGCCGTTCGCGGCCGTATGGCGCTTCCTGTTCCCGAAGAAGCCGCGCCCGTTCATCGTGGAACTGCCATTCCTCGTCGTCTTCGCCCTCTTCCTCGCCTTCCTGATCAAGACCTTCCTGGTCCAGGCGTTCTTCATCCCGAGCGGTTCGATGCAGAACACCCTCGCGATCGGCGACCGGGTGCTGGTGAACCGGGCCTCGGTGTGGCTCGGCGGGCAGCCCCAGCGCGGCCAGGTGGTCGTCTTCCAGGACCCGGGCGGCTGGCTCGGCCCCGAGGAGACCACGTCAAGCAGCAACTGGCTCACCAAGACGCTCACCTTCGTCGGCGTGCTGCCCCAGGACAACGGCGACCTGATCAAGCGGGTCATCGGCGTGGGCGGCGACCACGTGGTGTGCTGTAACGCACAGGGCCAGATCACGGTCAACGGCGTACCGCTCGATGAGACGTACCTGTATCCGGGCGACTCGCCGGGCTCGGGCCAGGACGGCACCTTCGACATCACGGTCCCGCAGGGCCGGCTGTGGGTCATGGGTGACCACCGCGGCGTCTCCGAGGACTCCCGTGCGCACCAGGCGCTCAACGGCGGCACCATCCCAGTCAGCGCGGTCGTCGGCCGAGCCGATCTGATCATCTGGCCGATCAGCCACTGGGGCACGCTGCCGGTGCCTAACACGTTCAAGCAGACCGGCCTGTCCACGCTTGCCGCTCCCGGTGGCGTCCCGGCCGTGGCGATGGTCGGCGCGTTGCCCGTGACCTTGCTGCGTCGGCGTCGGAAGCTGCGCAAGCTTGCCCGGAAGGCTCAGCAGGCGCACGAGTAGCTAATCTGATTACGTGTCAGCGCTCCAGCAGCCCCTCGATCTGGGCATCCCGTTACCGCCGACCCTCGGCGGAGAGCAGGACCTCTACGCGTACGAGGCGGCGCTGCGCCTTCACGGCTTCGCCTCGGTAGCCGGTGCGGACGAAGCGGGACGCGGCGCCTGCGCGGGCCCGCTGGTGGCCGGCGCCGTCATCCTGCCCCCCGACCTGCGGCCGGACGGCCTCAACGACTCGAAGCTGATGACCGCCGCCGCCCGCGAGCGGGCATATGAGCAGATCGTCAGCCACGCGGCCTGGGCCGTGGCGATCATCCCCGCCGCCGAGGTGGACCGGATGGGTGTGCAGCAGGCCAACTACACGGCGCTGCGCCAGGCCGTCGCGGGCCTGTCGCAGGCGCCGGGCCTGATCCTGTTCGACGGCTTCGCGGTGCCCGGCGTCGCGATCCGCAGCCAGGCCGTGGTCAAGGGCGACCGGCTGGCCGCCTGCATCTCCGCGGCCTCGGTGATAGCGAAGGTGACCCGCGACCGGATCATGGTCGAGTTGCACGAAACCCACCCGGTCTACGGTTTCGCAGCTCACAAGGGGTACTCGACGGCTGCGCACCAGGCGGCCCTGGACGAGCACGGTCCGTGCCCCGAGCACCGCCGCTCCTACGCGAACGTGCCCGGAGCGCGTCCGAGCCCCGTGGCGGAAGGGCGAGACCCGGGACAGGACACCGCCGGAGCGATTGTGGGTCAGAATGGGAAGGGGAGCGCCCAGGCCGCCCAGGGCGATCTCCTGGACTTCGGCGTAGTCGCCGAAGCCGGTTCACGAGCTCGACTGGACTTTTAGGGGAGCGCGGGAATGAGCGCCGAGGATCTCGAGAAGTACGAGACCGAGATGGAGCTTCAGCTCTACCGGGAGTACCGGGACGTGGTCGGGCTCTTCCGTTACGTCGTGGAGACGGAGCGGCGGTTCTACCTCACCAACCACGTCGACCTGGACGTCCGCTCGGCCGACGGCGAGGTCTACTTCGAGGTCACCATGTCCGACGCGTGGGTCTGGGACATGTACCGCCCGGCCCGCTTCGTCAAGAACGTGAAGGTCGTGACGTTCAAGGACGTCAACGTCGAGGAGCTGGCCAAGTCGGACCTGGAAGTCCCCACCGACTAAAGCCGCCAATCACCGAGACATAACCCCTGGTCAGACCCAATCTCGCCAAAGTTATCCACAGCCTGGAAAATTTTTGCCCCATTCTCCCTCCTGATCCCGCATTGTGGATCTTGCCGGAAAGATCCGGCCCGGCGTGAGCCGGATCCACGGGAACGGGAAAGCGGGGCAGGACGATGGGAACGGCGGCAGTATTCGCGGCACACCGCCGCACGCGCGGCGAGGTCAGCGTCACGAGCGGACTTCAGGGCCAGCCCGGCAGTCGGCAGTGGGGCCACTGGCTCGGCCGTTACGGCGAGGAGGCGGCGGCGCACTACCTGCTCGGCGCGGGCTACCAGCTCCTGGACCGCAACTGGGTGTGCCGAGACCCCGACCTGCGCGGTGAACTTGACCTCGTCGCGCGCTACCGCCGCACAGTGGTCGCCTGCGAGGTCAAAACCCGCGCCGGCGACCTCCTCGCGCACCCGGCGCAGGCGGTCACCCGCGAGAAAGCCGCCCGGCTAAGGCTGCTCGCCGCCCGCTGGCTCCGCGAACACCAGCGCGGCGCCTCCCCGCCCCTGCACCGCGCCGCCCGCCTGCGCATCGACGTCATCGCGATCCGCACCGGCCCGCGCCCGCCCTACCCCCTGCGCAGCCTCGACCACCTCGTCGGCGTCGCGTAGCCCGTCCACGGCCCACAGCTCACCGAACCGGTCACCGCATCGGGCCGACGACCTGGCTGGCCTGTCCAGCGCTCGCCGCCCCGCGGTGGCCTGCGCCCGGTTCGCTGCCCGCGCTCTGCCAGCGCTGGCCACCGCGCCGAAGCCGCATCCGCTCGCGCTCTCGGCATGTGCCACGCAGCGCTGACAGCGCTGGCCGCCTGACGGCGCATCCGGTTCGCAGCCTTCGGCACGCCCTCAGTACGGCATCCGCTCCGACGCCGCATCCGCTCGCGGCTTCGGCGTGCTGCTTGCGCGGGTTGCCGTGCCGAGTGCGCATCCGCTCGTGGTCTCGGCGACTTGGCGCGTCCGCACTCTCTCCTCCTTCCGCCCTCCCACTCAATTCTTTCCGGAGTGTCCTGTGCTTCTCATGCCTCCCATTTCTCCTCACTGCTGGCTGCCACCCGAAGGCCCCTTCGCCCCGCCACCGGCATGCGTTCCCGTCCAGCTCTTCTTCCTCGCCTACCGTCGCCCCGGAGCGACGCCATGACCGGCTTCGGCCGCGCCTGGTCGGTCGGCCTTCTCGGCCTGCGCGGCACCCCGGTCGAGGTCGAGGCCCACGCGGCGTCCGGCCTGCCCAAGTTCACGCTCATCGGCTTGCCCGACTCGGTGCTCAACGAGGCCCGCGACCGCGTCCGGGCCGCCGCGCAGAACTCCGGCATCGACTGGCCGCAGGCGATCCTGACCGTCAGCCTCTCTCCGGCCTGGATCCGCAAACAGGG
>Ga0070741_10018128_pt1 | contig 11459 bp, 12 predicted proteins | sample Coa_R1_4_FD_66440 | JGI IMG/M metagenome (GOLD analysis project Ga0070741, IMG submission 66440) | Surface soil microbial communities from Centralia Pennsylvania, which are recovering from an underground coalmine fire - Coalmine... | ecosystem: Environmental > Terrestrial > Soil > Unclassified ...
CACCGCGCAGACGGGGCCGCTGCTGACGGGCCGCGCTCCGGGCGTCGACCTCTCCGAGGAGGGGCGACGCCAGGCCGACGCGCTGGCCGACCGGCTCGCCGGGCACCCGGTCGTGGCGGTGTACGCGAGCCCGATCGAGCGGACGACGCAGACGGCCGAGGCCGTCGCGGCCCGTCACGGCCTCGGGGTGAAGGCGCTCCCGGGCGTCATCGAGGCCGACTACGGGGAGTGGACCGGCGGCAAGATCGCCGACCTCGCGAAGACCGATCTCTGGAAGACGGTGCAGCGCGCCCCGTCGCGGGCCCGCTTCCCGGGCGGTGAGTCGCTGGCCGAGATGCAGTCGCGGATGGTCGCCGCGATCGAGACCCTGGTCGCCGACCACGAGGGCGAGCTCGTCGTGGTCGTGTCGCACGCCGACCCGATCAAGGCGGCGATCGCGCACTACACGGGCGTCCACCTCGATCTCTTCCAGCGGATCGTCGTGTCGCCCGCGTCCGTGACCGCGTTCGCGTTCACGGGCCACGGCGTCGCCATGTTGAAGTGCAACGACACGGGCTCGCTCGACGAGCTCATGCCGCCGCCGCCGCCCGAGGAGAAGGCGGGACCGGGGAAGGAGAAGGCGGGACCGGGGAAGGAGAAGGAGGAGGCGGAGCCGAGCGATGCCTGACCCGATCGAGCTCGATCCCGTCGAGGAGCTGGCCGCCGGTGCGGTCGGCGAGCCCGGCCACCGCGCGTTCTACATCCAGGCGCGTGGCGATTCGGGCCGGCTCACCGTGCTGGTCGAGAAGGAACAGGTCGCGCTGCTCGCGACGGAGGCGGTCGCGTTCCTCGACCGCATCGCCGACCAGTACCCGGAGGCGCCCATCACCCTCCCGCCGAGCGCAGCGGAGCTGCGCGAGCCGACGGTCCCGTTGTTCCGGGCCCGCCTCATCGGGCTCGGCTTCGATCCCGAGCGCGAGCTCGTGCTCATCGAGCTGCGCGAGCACTCCTCGGACGACGAGGAGGAAGACGAGGCGGGCATCGGCGAGGCGACGGACGAGGACGCGCGTGCGGACGAGGAGGGTTACATCGCCCGGCTCTACGCGACGCGCCCGCAGGTGCGCGCCATGGCGGCACGCGGCGCCGAGGCCGTGGCCGGTGGCCGTCCGTTGTGCCCGCTGTGCGACATGCCCATGGACCCTGCCGGACACCGGTGCCCCCGCTGGAACTGACCCCGGACCAGATCGCCACGGTGCTCGCGCGCGGCGAGCTCGAGGTCGTCGGCCGGATGCGGTACTCGTCGAACGGGACGTTCCTCGTGCAGGCCCGCGCCGACGGTGTCGAGCTCCCCGCGATCTACAAGCCGCGGCGGGGCGAACGACCGCTGTGGGACTTCCCCGACGGCACGCTCTGCCGGCGCGAGGTCGCGTCGTACGTGATGTCGTGTGCGCTCGGATGGGACATCGTGCCGGTCACCGTCCTGCGCGACGACGCTCCCCTCGGTGTCGGGGCGCTCCAGCGATTCGTCGAGCACGATCCCGACGAGCACTACTTCACGTTGCTTCCGCAGAACGAGGACCGGTTCCGCCAGTTCGCCGCCTTCGACGTGCTCGTCAACAACACCGATCGCAAGGGAGGCCACTGCCTCCGCGATCTCGCCAACGACATGGTGGTCGGCATCGACCACGGGCTGACGTTCCACCCGGTCTGGAAGCTCCGGACCGTGATCTGGGACTTCGCGGGAGAGCGCCTCCCGCCGGCGCTGGTCGACGACCTGTGCCGCGTGCTCGCCGAGCTGGACCGCGGCCCGGTCGGCGAGCAGCTCGCGCTGCTCCTCTCACCGGCCGAGCTCGCAGCAGTCGCGATCCGGGCGACCGACCTGCTGCGCGACGGCGTGTTCCCCGAGCCGGAGCCCGGCTACCACTCCGTGCCCTGGCCGATGGTCTGAACGCGCTCAGCCGGAGGCGGGCGCGCCGATGCCGGCGCGCAGGCGTTGCACGGATTACTTGCGTTCGTAGATCGCGATCTTGTCGATCGAGCGGACGTACCGATAGTGCTCGTCCATGAGCTTCTGGAGCTTCGGGAACTCGCCGATCGGTGCGTACTGGGCGCCCCGGATGCGCGCCGGCGACGTGTCGATCACGAAGCGCGGAGGGTGCTTGGCGAGATCCTCGTAGAAGTACTGCCACACGACAGGATCGACGTCCTTGGGATCGGCGTCCGTGCCCGGGCGGCCGGGATTCACGTCGGCGAGGAACGTGTTGGTGGTGGCGTACCGAGTGGCCGGCCGCCGGTTCGAGGCCCAGTAGATCTCGGGGACGCTCCCCCAGACGAGAATCGGGTCGTTCGGCTTCGTGTTCGCGGCGAGGTACTTGCTGACCGTCGCGTAGTTCGGCTCGGGGTCGAACGGGCGCATGAAGTAGCCCGCCGCCGAGAAGGCGAGCCCGCAGGTGGCCGCGAAGGCGACGACGGTCGTCGCGGCCCGCCGCGTGCCGCGGGCGAGCGTGCCGGCCGTCAGCAGACAGAGCGGCGGCACGATCTGCATGTAGTAGTGACCGAAGAACCGCAGGCCGATCGCGACCATGACGGCCCCCGAGATCACCCACAACCACAGGTCGGCATCGGAGCGACCGTCGCGCGAGAGCAGGCGTCGATCTCGCCAGGCGCGCGGCAGCTTGAACAGGATCGGGATGTTGCAGGCGGCCCAGGTCAGCGTCATGAGCGCGAACTTGCTGACCACGTACGTCGAGGCGGTCTTCACGCCGACGTACGAGCCGTTGCCGAGCACCGTCCAGAACAGCAACTGCCCCGGACCGACGAGCAACGCGACGACTGCGATTGGTACCGTGAACCCGACCGCGGCGTCGGCCACCTGGCGCCGGTCACTCTTGCGGCTGAGCAGGTAGAAGACCGGGACGAGCGTCGCCACACCGGTCTGCTTCGCAAGGGTCGCGACCGCGACGGCGGCGCCCGCGCCGAGACCCTTGCCGCGGCGCGCGAGCACGATTGCCGCGACCGTCGCGGGCAGCATGAAGACCTCGAAGTTGGCGGCCTGCCCGTCCTGCGGCGCGAACGCGACCATCGAGACGACGAACAGGATCCCGGCGCACCACGCCGCACGCCGGCCGTAACGGCGGCGCGCCTCCAGAGCGAGCAACAGGGCCGTGAGCGCGACGGCGAACATGGCGACGACGCGGACGGACCAGAGACCGGTCGTGCCGAACAGCTCGAACGACGCCGCGTAGACGTACGGGACGAGCGGGGGCTTCCGGTCGGCCGCCTGCTCGTAGAGGTTGCCGCCGTGCCGGATGACCTGCGCCTGGGTGGCGAGGTAGGTCTCGTCGGAGTTGAAGACGTCGACGAAGAACGCGGGGAGTCGCAGCGCGGCGGTCAGCAGCAGGAGGACCGCGAGGAGCTTCCAGACCTCACGGCGGTCCGCCGCCGGGCGCGCCGGACGCGCCGGCACGAGCGCGGTCGGCGCATCAGTCGGCTCGGCGATGGTCATGGTTTTCCCCGTCGGGAGGCCCGGAAACCAACATTCTGTCCCGTCCGTCCCGTCCCGGGCATGCGCCAGCGCTCTCTCGCCCGAACCAGCAGGTCGGAGCCGTCGCCGACGGTCTGCCGACGCAGGCGGCCGGTCGCGTAGGGTCCGGGGCGTGACCCCTGAGGAGCTCGCCGACCTCGTGCACCTGCGGCGGGCGCGTGACCTCATCGACCGGGAGTACGCGGAGCCGCTCGACGTCCCGGCCATCGCCCGTGCCGCCGCCATGTCGCCGGCGCACTTCTCGCGCAAGTTCCGGGCCGCCTACGGCGAGACGCCCTACGCCTACCTGATGACGCGACGCATCGAGCGTGCGAAGGCGCTCCTGCGCCAGGGGATGTCGGTGACCGACGCCTGCGTCGCCGTCGGTTGTACCTCACTCGGCTCCTTCAGCTCCCGGTTCACCGAGATCGTCGGCGAGACGCCATCCCAGTACCGCGCGCGCGACCACCGTGCCCTGGAGGCGGTTCCGACGTGCGTGAGCATGGTCGTGACGCGGCCGCGCCGCACGAAGGTCACCGTCTGAGAGCGTGCGCGACCGCGCGCCCGAACCGAGCAGGATCGGAGAAGCACGCGGCGGGCCGGTGCCCGTATGTTCGTCGCATGACAGTCACCCTTTCCTCGACGTTCATTCCGGTCCACGACCCCGACGCCGCGCTCGGCTTCTACCGCGACGCGCTCGGCCTCGAAGTGCGCCTCGACGTCGCCTCCGGAGGGTTCCGCTGGGTCACCGTGGGTGCCCCCGGTCAGGACGTCGACATCGTGCTGTTCCAGCCGCACGGCGGTCGTTCACAGGCCGAGGGCGACGCCCTCCTGACGCTCGTCACCCAGGGTTCGCTGCAGGCCGCGATCTTCCGCACGGACGACCTCGACGCCACGTTCGAGAAGATCCGCGCGTCGGGCGCCGAGGTGCTCCAGGAGCCGACGTCACAACCGTGGGGTGCTCGCGACTGCGCATTCCGCGACCCTTCGGGGAACCTCGTCCGTCTCGCGCAGGCCTGACCCTCGTCGCTGCGACGGGAGCGCGGGCCGTCGGCCGACCGCGTCGCTACGTGAACGCCCGGAGAGCCTCGCCGTGGTACTGGGCCTTGCACAGCGATCGCTGGAGCTTGCCGGAGGAGGTCTTGGGGAGGCTCCCGGGCTGCACGAGGACGACGTCGAGCGGCGGGATCCCGACCGCGTCGCAGATGCGGTCGACCACCGAGTCCCGCAGCGAGGCCGGGTCGGCGGCCTTCGTCTCGGCGACGACGACGATGCCCTCCTTGCCGCGCCGCCCGGCGACGCCGAAGGCGATGACGTTCCCGGCCCGGACGCCCTCCACCCGGGCGGCGGCGCGCTCGATCTCCTCCGGGTACACGTTGCGGCCACCGACGATGATCACGTCCTTGATCCGACCGCAGACGACGACCTCGCCGTCGACGAGGTAGCCGAGGTCGCCGGTGCGCAGCCAGCCGTCGTGGAACGTCTCCGCCGTCAGCCCCGGTCGGCGGTAGTAGCCCGGCGTCACGGAGCTCCCGCGCAGCTCGAGCTCGCCGACCTCCCGGTCACGGAGCGGGGACCCGGTCGCCGGGTCGCACACGCGCAGCTCGAGGCCGCGCAAGGTACGGCCGAGCTGCACCAGGCGCCGCGCGTTGCCGGCGCCGCTCGTCGCCGGTGCCGCGAAACGCTCGGTCTCCAGCGCGACGTTGTCCACGATGTCGACGGTCATCCCCGTCCCCGGCACCGGGAAGGAGATCGCGAGCGTCGCCTCGGCCATCCCGTAGACGCAGAACGGCGATTTCGAGTCGAGACCATGACGGGCGCCGGCCTCGCCGAACGCCTCGACCGCCGCCGGGTCGATCGGTTCCGCGCCGTTGAGCGCCATCCGCCACGCGGACAGGTCGAGCCCGTCGAGACGACGCATCGCCCGGGCCGCCAGGGCGTAGGCGAAGTTCGGGCCGGCGGTGACCGTGCCCCGGTACTCCGACATCCAGCGCATCCAGTCGCCGGGGGACGCGAGGAAGTCCTGGGGCGGCGCGATCGCGAGGTCGAAGCCGGTGAGCATGGGTGTCATCAGCAGGCCGATGAGCCCCATGTCGTGGTACAGCGGCAGCCACGACACGCCCCGGTCGTCGGGTCCGAGCGCGGCGCCCTCGACGATCGCGTCGATGTTGTTCACGAGGCAGCGCTGCGTGAGCATCACGCCCTTCGGGTCGTCGGTCGACCCGCTGGTGAACTGGATGATGCCGAGCGCGTCGGGATCGTCCGGCGGCCGCTCCCACGCGCCGGACCTGCCGCGCAGCTCGTCGAGCCGCACGACCGGCGGGTCGCCTGCCTCGAGCGCGAGGAACGGCTCCAACTCCGGATCCACGACGATCGCATCGGCGTCGGCGTTCTCGATCCGCCTGCGGGTCTGGCGCGCGAACTCCTCGATCGACCCGAGGCGCATGGGGAGTGGGAGGCAGACGAGCGTCGCCCCCGCCAGCCAGGTCGCCTGGATCGTCGTCACGAGCGGCCGCGTGGTGGGGCCGAGCAACGCGACGTGCGACCCCGGCCCGATGCCCCGGGCTTGGAGCGCCGCGGCGACCCCCTGCGCGTCCTCGAACAGACGGCCCCACGCGATCGTCTCGCCGCCGGCGCCGTCCGGGTCGGTGGACGGGCGGGCGGAGCCGAGGAAGGTGATGGTGCCCGGGCCCTCGGCGGCCGCCTCGAGGCGCGGAACGAGACAGCTCACGCGCGGTTCGACCCCCGGGCCGTCCCCGCCGTTACCCCTCACGGAGCGTGGCCAGCGCCGCCGCGGGGTCCCGGAAGAAGCGGGACCGGGGCAGGACGACGTCCGCACCCTCCGCGCGAGCCCGCTCCAGCGTGACGTCGTCGACGTGGGGGCCGAAGGCGACGATGGCCGCCTCCGGGGCGGCGGCGCGGACGGGGGCGACGTCCGGGGTCCGGGCCAGGTCGACGACGACGATCCGTGCGCCCGTGCAGGCCGCGACGTCGCGCTCGAACTCGATCCCGGGGATCGTGGCGCCGAGGCGCGACCGGTCCATCAGGTCGGTGACGAGCGCGACCGTCCGGCCCTCCACCGCCGCGTGGCCGGGCTACGCGCCGACGAGGCGCGGAGCTTCGACGGCGAACTCGGGCCAGCGCTTGCGCGACTTCTTCGACAGCTTGTGCATCAGCTCGATCGCACCCGGGTCGTCGTCACCGGGGCGGGTCTCGATCCACCCGTCGCGCAGCATCGCGTCCATCAGCTCGCGCCCCGCGTCGGTGCGGACGACGGTCAGCGTCCAGTCGTTGAACGCGCCGATCCCTCCGGTGGAGATGTCGGCGTGCTCCGCTGCGAAGTCCGGGCACATGTTGCAGCCCTCACGCGTCCACGCGTGACACTCCTTGAGCGGGATCTCGTGGTAGTCGCCGTTGTTCATCCAGATCTGGAAGACGCCCTTGATGTTCATCTTCCGCATCTCCGACTTCTTCAACCCGTACTTCGCCTCGAACAGCTCCTCGAAGATCGCGTCGTCGAACGTCTTCGAGCACAGCAGCCCGATGTTCAGCGCGAGCCGGCGCGCCACCTTGCCGGCCTTGCGCTGCTTCATCACCGGCGGGATCGAGCTCTGGCAGCTCATCCCCACCAGCGCGATTCGCTCGGCGCCGCTCTCGACCGCGTCGCCGTACGCCAGCGTGTTGGCCGAGTACGTGTAGCGGCTCCCGGCGCTCGCGATCACGTCGGCCCGGTTGCGGGCGACGCCGGGGACGGCCTTCCAGCTCGACCCGTCACCCTCGAGGTAGGAGACGAGGGCGGCGTCGATCACGTCGTGCTCGAGGGCGTAGACGAGAATCGCGGAGACGAGGCCGCCGTCCTGCCCGATCTCGTGGAGCTCGGGGTCGGCGGCCCGGGCGAGCACGATGTCCTTGTAGATCCCCGACACCTCCTCGGGCCGGCGTGCCCGCTCGAAGAGGAACTCGTCGATCTCGGCCTCCCAGGTGCGGAACCGGGGGCAGGCCCGGGTGCACGACGTGCAGCCCTTCTGCCCGTGGGTGCAGTCGTCCGGCGCCAGCTCGTCCATCTGGAAGGGCTTGTAGATCCCCTCGTCGTCCCGGTAGCCGAGCACGTCGTGGGGGCAGGCGATCACGCACCCGGCACATCCGGTGCACAGACCGGACGTGACGACCTCGTCGTAGAGGTGCTTCCACTGGAGCTTCTCGGGCGGCATGGCGGCAGTCTGTCATGGCCCTACCGGACGCCGAAACACGAGCGCCGGGGCGCCGGTGCCTCCCCATCGGGACGCTCGCCGTCAAGACGCTCCGCCCGGATGCCGAGACACGAGCATGAGTCAGGAAGAGGCCGTGGGCACCGGGGGGTCGTGGCCTCCCCACGACCCGACGTGGGCGCCACCCCCGCCGCCACCTCCCGACCAACCGGCGCAGTGGGCACCGCCGCTCGCGCCGCCCCCTCCGCCGCCCCCGGCGCCGGTTGCCGAGCCGCCCCGCTGGCGCAGCCTCTCGGGCCTGGCGAGCGCGCTCACCATTCTCTTCACGCTCGACGCGATCGCCGGCGTCTTCGGCCTGATCGCGATCGGCAACCGCATCAAGGTGATCGACGACTTCCAGAGCGGCAACTTCGCGGGCGACATCATCAAGCGCGCGCGGGACGCCGACGACCTCGCCACGGCGGCGGCGGTGATGTACCTGTTGCTCGCGCTCGCGACCGCAGTGGTCTTCATCGTCTGGATGTGGCGCGCCGCGAAGAACAACGAGGCGCTCGGCCGCATGAACCCGCGGCTGGGGCCGGGCTGGGCGATCGGCGGTTGGTTCATTCCGATCGCGAACTTCGTGATCCCTGTGCTGATGATGCAGGACCTGTGGCGCGGGAGCGATCCCGCCGTTCCGCGTGGCGATCCCGGCTGGCGGACGGGCCGCGGGTCAGGAGTCGTCGGTTGGTGGTGGGCCTTCTGGCTCGGTGGGATCATCCGGGTGTTCATCCGGGACGACAACTCCGATTCGCGCGGGAAGCTGTCTGACATCAAGCGGGGCAACCAACTCGCGTTCGTGGCGTTCGTGGCGCACACCGTCGCCGCGGTTCTGGCGATCCGTCTGGTGCGGCGCCTGACCGCGCGCCAGGAGGAGTGCCTGCGTGCACAGCAGGCCGCGTGGCACGCGGCGAACCCCGGTGTCGCCTGAATACGCAACGGAACGTCGGGACCCGACCCTCTACGCTGAAGCCGTGCCCAAGATTCACGAGATCCTGGCCCGGGGCAGGAGCATCTCCTTCGAGTTCTTCCCGCCGAAGACGGCGGAGGCCCAGGCGACACTCGAGCAGACGCTGGTCGAGCTCGTCCCGCTGAACCCGTCGTGCGTGTCGGTGACGTACGGCGCGGGCGGCACGACCCGCGAGCTCACGCACGACACGGTCGTCCGCATCACACGCGAGACGTCGCTCACGACGATGGCGCACCTCACCTGCGCCGCGCATACGCGCGCCGAGCTGACCGCGATCATCGAGCGTTACCGCGACTCCGGAATCGAGAACATCCTCGCCCTCGGGGGCGACCCTCCGGCCGATCTCGACCTGCCACCCGGTGAGTTGACCCACGCGATCGGGCTCGTGCGCCTGGTGCGGTCGCTCGGCGACTTCTCGATCGGTGTGGCGGCCCATCCCGAACCCCACCCGCGCTCGCCCTCGCTCGAGAGCGACCGCCGGCACACCGCCGAGAAGCTCGCGGAGGCCGATTTCGCGATCACCCAGTTCTTCTTCGACGCCGACCACTACTTCGAGCTGGTCGCGTCGTTGCACCGGCTGGGGGTCGACAAGCCCGTGATCCCCGGCATCATGCCGGTGCTCAGCCTCGCCGGCATCAAGCGGATGGCCGAGCTGCAGGGGTCGGAGTTCCCCGAGTGGTTCGCCGCGAAGCTGCGGGCCGCGGGCGACGACCCGGCCGCGGTCCGCCGGGTCGGCATCGAGGAGGCCACGAAGCTGTGCCGCCGGCTGCTCGACGGCGGCGCGCCCGGGCTGCACTTCTTCACGCTCAACCGGTCGACCGCGACCCGCGAGATCTACGCCAACCTGGGCCTCGAGCCCGTCGGGTGAGCCGTTTGCATCAGTTGCGCTGACCACTCAGAGTGGTTATATTGCTCCGGTCAGCGCGCAGGCAGGGTCGCTGGCGGGACGGGGCGGAGATCCGCCGACCTGTACCTGGTCGCCTGGGTCGGCGGGGAGTCAGTGGCGAACCCGACGTCCCTTTGTCGCGCTCGAGGAGCCGTCGATGAGGGTTGACGCGGGCATGGCCGGGCTCGTCACGACCGCCACCCATGACCCGGGTGACGGGGACGACGCCGGGGAACAACGGGGATCGGGTTCCCGGCTGCGGCTGGTCGAAACCGTCGAACCGGCCGCGACCGGCGCGGGCGCCGACTCCGCGTTCGAGCTCGCACGTGAGCTGCACGACGCGCGGCGGGTCGAGACCGTCGGCCGGTTCGCCCTGTCGATCGCACACGACTTCAACAGCCTGTGCAGCGCGCTCATCTACTTCGCGGAGGTCGCGACCAGTTGCGTGCGGTCGGGCGACGACCCGAGCGCGGTGATCGGGCACATCGCCGAGACGGCACAGTCGGCGAGTGAGCTCAGCCGTCAGATCCTGTCGTTCACGCGTGACCAGGTCACCGAGCCGATCCGCCTCTCGCTCGACAGCGCCGTGAACGAGCTGACGCCGCTCCTCCGGTGTCTCGCCGGACCCGAGCGCGACCTCGAGATCTCGACCGACGCGCCCGGCGCGACCACGCGCATCGCACCGAGCCACCTCCGGCAGATCCTCCTCAACCTGCTCGTCAACGCGTACGACGCGACGCCGCCGGGCGGCCGGATCACGATCGAGACGGAACGCATTGCCGACGGCAGTGCGCGCGGACCTGCGGCCTTCGTGGCCCTGCGCGTCCACGACACGGGCTCGGGCATGGATCCGCGCACGCTGGCACGGTGCTTCGAACCGTTCTTCACTACCAAGGGGATGGGCCGGGGCACCGGCATCGGGCTCGCGACGGTCCGCGACATCGTCGAGCTGTACGGCGGGCGGATCGACGCGACCAGCACGCCCGGGTCGGGCAGCACCTTCACGGTGTACCTGCCGGCCGCCTGATCGTGCGCCGTCGGCGGGAACCCGGCGGGCGGCATCGGGCAATGTCAGGGTGTGGGGGAGCGCGCCGGCCACGACGGTGAGGACGTCCGGGCCTCGCTGCACGACCCCGAACGCTTCGCCGCCCTCTCCAGTAGTTCATCGACGGCGCGTGGAGGTCCGTCGATCCCGTTCCCGATATCCAAAGGATCGGCCGCGGCCGGTGCCGGACTGCCGGTGATCCGCGGGGTGGGTCGGGGGCGAATGGTGGTGTCGGACCGAGACGGGAGGCACCGAGATGGCCGAGCACCCTGACATCACCCTGATCCGCAAGGGTTACGAAGCGTTCAACCGCGCCGACGTGGCGACGTTGTCCGAGATCCTCGCGTCCGACGTCGAGCAGCACATGGTCGGCGACAACCTCGTGTCGGGCGACTACAAGGGCCGCGACAACGTCCTCGGCTTCTACGGCAAGCTCGCCGAGCTGACGGGCGGCACCTACGGCTGCGACATCGAGTCGATGTTCACCGACGGCCGGGGCAAGGTCGTCGTGGTGCACCGCCAGCGCGGTGAGCGCAACGGGCGCACGATCGCGCCGCGCCAGGCGCTGATCTTCACGGTCGCCGGTGGGAAGGTCGTCGACCTGCACGACACCACCGAGGACCTCGAAGCCGAGGACACCTTCTGGTCGTGAGCCCGGCGTTGGGGTGAGGCGGCGCGGAACGGGCGGCCCCTGGGGAGCCGCCCGTTCGTGCTCGTGGCGGAGGGACTGGGATTTGAACCCAGGGTGGCTTGCGCCACAATGGTTTTCGAGACCATCCGATTCGGCCGCTCTCGCATCCCTCCGGGCC
>Ga0070741_10018129_pt1 | contig 11459 bp, 17 predicted proteins | sample Coa_R1_4_FD_66440 | JGI IMG/M metagenome (GOLD analysis project Ga0070741, IMG submission 66440) | Surface soil microbial communities from Centralia Pennsylvania, which are recovering from an underground coalmine fire - Coalmine... | ecosystem: Environmental > Terrestrial > Soil > Unclassified ...
TCGGCCGGCTGCGTGTCGAGCGGAGCGCCGAACGGGTCGTAGATGTGCAGAGCCGTGCGAGTGCCTGATCCATCGGCTTCGGCGGCGAGGTCGCCGTGGCCGTTGTAGTACAGATAGTGGTCCCTACCTTTGGCGACTCCGGTCGCGGTGCTTCGACCATCTCTCTCTAGCGAGGGAGAGAAGACCACCTGATGGAATGATCCTTGCGAGTCGGAGAATCGCGACGATGACTATCCCCCCGTAGACCACCGCGAGCCCGAGCGTGCCTTCAATCGCCTCGTACACGGCATATGCACCGAAGCACAGTGCCAACGCGATCATTGCAATCCGGAATGGGCGTACTAGCAAGGTGTGAACCTGGGAGATTCTGAATGTCGGGTCTCAACCATTGTGGAAGTGAGCCCAAATCGATTCCATGACATATTCGATCGGAGAAGCGATGGCGTTGAGTTCATGCTTCGAGAGCGCTCCAGCCAGTCGCTTTTCAGCATATGACTCCATGGCTTTGTCAGCACCCGCGAAGGCAAGTGCGATGCCGACCTGCTCTGCGGCGCGACCGTAATTCTTGTCCCTAACCGCATCCTCATACGTGTCGGAGTAAACGGTCGCGCCAAGTGCCGCGAATCCGACGGCTGCGCAAGTGCCTGCTGATCCAAGCACGCAGACACCGACGGCTGCCAAACCGATTGCTTTCCTGTGTTTGTGAATCTCTCCGGCCATGTAGCTCCACGCCGTTTGGCCCGATCCCCCGCCGCACGTGTCGCACTCCTCGTAAAGGATCTGAAGCAGAGCGGAGGCATCGACACCCTGCTCGGGGTTCGCCAACATGCTCCCGTCAAGGTCGTAGCCGTTGATGGGATCTTGACCGGCGTAGTCGTAATTGTTGAGTGAGCCGCCGTCGACCGGATCGACGGCGAGGAACCGTCCGAGCGCCGGGTCGTAAGGCCGGGCGCCCATCAGGATCAGCGAGCTTGCCGTGTCGTATTGCTTCGCGAACGCGCCCGTGTAGCGATGCGCGGTCTGGTCCGCCGGTTGCGTGTCGAGCGGAGCTCCGAACGGGTCGTACGTATGCAGCGCAGTCCGAGTGCCGCTCGCATCCGCCTCGGCTGCGAGGTCGCCGTGGCCGTTGTAGTACAGATAGTGGCCTCCGTGCTTCGGTTCGAAGAGGCCCGCGCAGGCCTACTCATCACAGAATGCCTTCCAACCCATCCGCGCCATTCCCGCATCGGTGAGAAAGAGGCAAATGGCCCTCGGCGCACGTTCGTGCGACCAGTACTCGGCATCCCGAGCTACGGCTAGTGCCTGACTAAGACTCAGGTCGCGCTTGTTGGCGTCAGCGCGGTCGTAAAGGGTTATATCGCCACTGCACAGAGCGTCTTCTACGGCGGCCAAGACAACGTCCCGGGGCAGCCCCGGCTCGACACGTACGCTGCCGTCGACGGCGTGGTTCTCGATCTCCGCTGTGAGATCCCACAGTGGCACTTCCTCGTAAGCAGCGTCCATCACGCGGAACAGAGCAGGCGTGATTGGTCTATCAGAACCACTCATCACTTACGGTGGCGTAAACCGAACTGCGGGCTTTCCGGCCACCCTCACTTTCCAGTAGATATCGCCGAGCTCCGGATGGTTGCCGGCGTTCCGCTCAAGCAGGATCAGGTTGCCCTTTGCGTCGTATGCGCGGATATCCGATCCTCGCCGTCCACCATCTACCGTCCACCCGTCTTCATCAAGCGCCTCGAACAGCTTGGAAGAATCTGCGACTGAGGTCTTCCCAATCGTATCTGCGGGATCTCGCAGCGCGTCATCAATCGAGTAACCCAACCCGGGAATCTTCTGCGATGCCGGGTCGCTGTCGCTGTCGTCGTCGACATTGTCGTCGCCTGGCTCGTTGCTTCCGCTTCTGCTTCCGGATTCGTCGGGGACATCCGCTGCGCCTTCGCCGCCGTCGCCATCGCCAGACTTCTTCATCAGTCCGTCGAGGTCGTAACCATTGATCGGGTCCTGACCGGCGTAGTCGTAGTTGTTGAGTGAGCCGCCATCGATCGGGTCGACAGCGAGGAAGCGGCCGAGCGCCGGGTCGTACGGCCGGGCGCCCATCAGGATCAGCGAACTCGCTGTGTCGTACTGCTTCGCGAACGCACCTGTGTAGCGATGCACGGTCTGGTCGGCGGGCTGTGTGTCGGTCGGCGCGCCGAACGGGTCGTATGTATGCAGCGCCGTGCGAGTGCCGCTCGTATCGGCTTCGGCGGCGAGGTCGCCGTGGCCGTTGTAGTACAGATAGTGGTCCCTACGTTTGGCGACCTCACGGGGTTCAGCGGTCGCTCCGGCCGCCATCACGGGGCGTTGATGAAGCGGACTCGCTCGGCGCGGAGCATCTCGAACGGGTTGATGCAGCGGACGGTCATGCCGAGGCAGGCGTTCGGGATCTTGATTCTCTTCGTGGAGTGACCGACGGTTTCGTGGGTGACCACGACGTGTCCTTGTGCGTGGGCTTGCGCCACCAGGTAATAGTCGGCGACTTGAAGGAATGTCGCGACCGCTGCGGGCTCGTACCCGCCGGCGGTAGCCCAGGCGCTTGTTGCCTGGAGGCTCGGAACGATCTGAGCATCCGGCTCTAGGAAGAAGGAGGCCGGGCGGTTCTGCGCCCAGGTTGCGAGTTCGTCGGCTCCGGCGATGAGTTCGTCACCGACCTTCTCGACGCTGCACACCGTTCCGGCTGCGTGGGCGTTGTCGAGCCACTCCCAGAACCCCGGGTGGAAGTCGAAGCCGTAATGGAAGTTCTTCGCCTGGATGAAGATGTTCGCGTCGAGCAGGTACGCCATTTAGTCGACTCCGAGCCGGTGCGCAAGCTCGTGAAACGTGGACACCTTCCTGAAGCCGAGCATCTGGAACGCGTCGCGCTGCAGCGTCTGGCCTTCCATCGTGCTCTCGATGACTGCGCGCGCGAACCGCCTGCTCACGCGGAGCGGCTGTGTGTTGTAGAAGTCGCCACCGCTCGGAGCGCCGCGCGCGTCGAGGATCTCGAGAATGCGGTCGAGTTCGGCACGGTAGGCGGCGCGATACTCGTCCCAGCTGAGTCGCCCAGCGTCGTGGATGCGACGAAGAGCAACTAGCGTGCTCACCTTGAAGCGTTTGGCCAGACGCTCCAACTCCTTGGTGAGATCCTCATCTCCGTCGAAGTCGTCGGCGAGCGCGTTGAGCGGGACGAGGAACTCGGACGCGACCTGGTTGCACCACAGCTCTACTTCCGCGGCGGGCCGCCTCGCGAGATCGGCGTCGGAGAGCGCGGACTGGCCACGCCAGATGTGCGCCAGCTCGTGAGCAAGCGTGAAGATCTGAGCCGCTTTCGTGTCGGCGCCGTTGACAAACACCAGAGGTGCGAGCTGATCGACGAGAGCGAACCCTCGGAACTCGCGCGGGTCGAGCTTGCGGTGCGTGTTGTTGCCGACGACGCCACTGACCATCACGAGCACGCCGGCTTCTTCCGCGCGATCGATCAACCGGCGAAGCGCCTCCGTCCAAGTGGACCCGCGATCCGCAACATCGAAGGCAAGCGTGTTTCTCATCTCGCTTGCGACGTCGCCAACGGGCGTTGCGGCTGCGATCGTGCCGACGAACCGCACCGGATCCTCGCGGTTCAGCAACGCGAAGTCGCGATACCACTCCTGCCGCTGCTGACAGTGGAAGATCGTGTCCAGCAGGTCGGCGCTTGGACGACCAACCTCCTCGTCCGCCATAACCCGAAAGTCGGGGATCGGGAGATGCTCCTCGGGCGGCTCCGGTAGGAACAGGAATCCGACCGGTGTGTGAGTGGCGCTGGCGAACCCTTCGAGCTGCTTCAACGTCGGATGGCGCGTTCCGCTCTCCCATTCCTCGAGCTTCGGAAAACGCTGCCGCAGCGCGTCCTCCGGCAGGCCGGAACGCTCACGCGCCCAGACCAAGAGCTCAGGACGGACCTGTGGACGGACCGGCATAGCGCCCATTGTGTCCTTGATGGAAGACGACCTGCTAGGTCTGGCCCGCCGAGCCGCCGAACCTGGTAAGAGACTCTGGTCTGCTTGCGCTCCGCCTTATAGGTTTGCGCATAGCGATCCCTTTGATACTGTGTCGTACATGCCGTTTGAGGTCTTTAAGCGACAGCGCGTGAGGCCTTCTGCGGTGCCTTACGTCACCGTCCACAAGCGCGGGACGATCAGCTTCAGCATTGCCGCGTCCGCGGCAATCGGGAATCCCGACGCCGTCGAACTCCTCTACGACGCCGATTCAAATGCCATGGGTCTGCGACCCGTCGCCGCGAACAAGCCGCACGCGTACAAACTGCGTTCGAGCGGTCGCAACGGCAGCATCCGCGTGATCTCAGGCACCGCGTTCTTCCAGTACTACGGGCTACCCACGACGGGCGCCAGTCGCTTCGTGGGTCGGGTCGAAGAGGGGATGATCGTGATCGACCTCGGCGCGCCGGAGTCGGGAAACCCGCTCACGCCAGAGCCTCCCGCAATGGATCTGCCCTCTCTCCCGGCGAAGCGAAAACCAAAGCAGTTGCCGGAGCCGATCAAGGATCCCTGAGGGACCGCGCCCCCTCCCGCCGTATGGGAGGGGGCGACCTCATCGTCCCTGGGATAGAGGCGGGGCGGGTATGTGGCCCGTCCCGCCTCTTCAAAGCAAAACGATACTCCGGCGAGCGCACCGCCAATGCGTTCGCGGTCTCCATGCTCGGCTTGCGAGCGCATCAGCAAAAGAACGTGACTCGGTCGCGTGCGCGCAGGAGTATCTCGCCATGAAGAACAAAACCCCCACGACCCCGCTCCTGATTCTCGTGCTCGTCGTCGCAACCGTTTCGGGTGCGCTCAACCGAGATGTCAACGGAATCGCGTTGTTGCTCGGCGCTGCGGCCGTGGTCTTCGCCGTAGCGATTAGCCAAGCCGCCGACCGCAAGCTGGAGGCCCTCCGAGCGCTCGGGGTCTCGATCGACGACAAGATGGGCGAAATCGAGCGCCTACTCGAGCGAATCGCGAATGTCGTCGACGAACGGGACGCCAGCGTGACGGACTAGTGACGCTCCGCCGAAGGCAAGCCGCGCGTCAATCTGGTCAAGCAGTGCGATCTCGACCGAAAGGTCGACACGGGCCGTGCGAACCTCCTCGGCGGGCACCGTCCGCGAGCGTTGCCGGTCGCTGACGGGGTCGTCGTGGTAGAGGGTGAGGATGGCGTCGCGCATGGGTTTGTCGGCGACGCGGAGGTAGTGGCGTTCGTGCATGAGCCTGGGTGCCCAGCCCATGATGCGTTCGATGACGCGGTTGCGGACGCCGTGTTCGTACATGACGGTCGCCACGGTTCGGCGGAAGGCGTGGGTTGGCTGGTCGATCTCGACCTGTGCTCGATCGACGAGTCTGCGCACGGCGCCGCCGAGGTTGATCGCGCCGAGCGGCTTGCCACTGACGCTGGTGATGACGTTCGTCCGCTCGGCGCTACGGCGCGGCTCGTGTTCGCGGAGGAGTGACTCCAGCGCCGGGTGGATCGGGACGAGTCGGAACTTGCCGCCTTTGCCGGTGAACTTCATCTGGCGTTGTTCGAGGTCGATGTTGTCCCAGGCGAGCCGTGAGGCTTCGCCGAGGCGCAGCCCTCCGAAGGCGAACAGGTGGAAGGCGAGCTCTTCGCGTTCGTTGCGGATCGCCGCGTAAATCGCGCGCAGCTGGTCGTTGCTGTAGGTCGCGGGTTCGCGGTCCTGCGGCCACGGCAAGCGCACGTCGGTGGTTGGGTCGTGGCCGACGTGGTGGTGGCGGTGCGCGTAGCGGTAGGCGCCGCGCACGTAGGCGAGGTCCTGACGGACGGTCGCGTGGGCGTAGCGGTCGAGCAACTGGTCGAAGTAGCGCTCGCAGTCGAGCAGCCCGAGGTTGGTCGCGGGGATGTCGTGGCGGTCGAGCCAGCGTTGCAGTTTGAGCAGCGAGTTGCGGGTCGTCGTGATCGTCCGCTCCACACAACGTCGACGGGCTTGCGCGTCGAGGTAGCTCTCGAAAATCGGGTCGAGGTCGCCGCGTCGCGGAACGGGCGCCGGTTGGAGTTCGATCGCGGCCAGGTCGTTGCTGATCGCGATCAGCGGCGTGGGCCGGGCACGGCTGATCCGGGCACGCCCCCATGTGCGAGCGGTCGTCATCGTGTCGTCGGCTTGGTCAGGGTCCAGCCGCCGTGGTGCAGGTGGATGAGAAAGCGGCCTGTTGGTGCGCCGGCGTCGGCGAGGATGCGACGGAGGCGTGAGATGGCGGCGCTCGGTGCGTTGCTGTAGCTGACCTTCTCGCGGTAGCCCCAGACATCGCGCAGCAGTTCGTTCTTGGTGAAGCGCCGTGTCGGATACTCGATCATCGTCGACGAACGCACCGGTGTAGCGGTGCACCGTCTGGTCAGCGGGCTGCGTGTCGAGCGGTGCGCCAGATGGGTCATATGTGTGCAGCGCAGTCAGAGCGCCATCGCGTCGGCTTCGGCGGCGATCTCGCGCTCTCAAGCCCTGGCAATTCAAGCCAGCAGGATGTTGCGCAACATGGCTCGATTAGATCGCAGGGCGCGACTGGTCATACGAGGCCGATGACCACGGGGCGTGGATTGTCTGTCGCCAGGCTTTCCACCCAATCGGGAGGGACGCGATCAACTCGAGGGTTGAATCGAGACTCAGTAAGTGTTCGATGTGCACGTACATCGCCTCACTGGCTTCGCTCTCCTTCCCGGAGAGGAATTGCCAATCACCGTCGCGGTCGTGGAAGACGACAAGCACCGGTTCCCGCTGCTCAAGCACACGGGTGCTTGTGTAAACACCAAGCTCGCGGTCAAGAAATGGCATCGAGTCCCCGACCATAGAGGATCACATACGCCCAGCGTTCTCGCGGTTCTCCACGAACTCGCGTCCGGTTTTGGCGCCCTTCGTCAAATTGCAGGTTCGGCACGAGCTCACGGCATTGTCCAGGCTGTTGTCTCCGCCGCGGCTCTTCGGAACGTTGTGATCGATGTTTGATTGATCCGGGCCGGGATTGCGAGACGTTTGTTTACCGCAGTACTGGCACTTTCCGTCAGCACGATCCCGCGCCTGATTCTTCGTCGACTCCGAGAACGGTTTCCCAGAGTTCTCCTCGTCCGCCGAACCGGGGCCGGGGTCAGGGGCTGTGAACGTTTGACCTGCATCAATCTCGCCGCTCGGATCCGGGTCCGAGTAGAGCAGCTGCTCTTCGGTCATGAGCCCGCTGAGGTCGTAGCCGTTCACGGGATCTTGCCCCGCGTAGTCGTAGTTGTTCAACGAGCCGCCGTCGACGGGATCAACCGCGAGGAACCGCCCGAGGCCTGGGTCGTACGGCCGCGCGCCCATGAGCACTAGGGAGCTGGTTGTGTCGTATTGGGTTGCCCATTCGCCGGCATACCGACGGACCGTCTGGTCGGCAGGCTGCGTGTCGAGCGGCGCGCCGAATGGGTCGTAGGTGTGGAGGGCCGTCCGAGCGCCCGATCCATCGGTTTCGGCGGCGAGGTCGCCGTGGCCGTTGTAGTACAGATAGCTGGGCGGCCGCCTCGCCGGGGCAGCCTCCCGCTGGTCGACGATCGACGCAGCGAGCGAGATCCTCGCGAAGGCGCTCACCGCGATCGACGCCGAACTGGCCGAGGCGAAGAGCCGCGCCGACCAGGCAGCCGCCGACTACACGCAGCTGCGCAGGCACCCTGGGTGGGAAGTTAGCGGCTGACTGGTCGGAGGCTTGCGGCAATGGCCAAGACCTCTGCCAGTTGAAGACGCGCGGAAGTTAGAAACACGCGAGTGACTCGGCCTCTTGGCCCGCGGAGCGCCAATGCGAATGTGAATCCGTACCGCCTGCCGTCGCCTACGGAACACGTCTCGGCGACCGGACACAGCACGCCGAGCGTTCCCTTGCGACCGTCCGCGACGCGTGTCCCGAGCTTCTGGTAGTTCGCCGCGTTCGCGCATATCGTTGGGGATCCTTGCGCGACGGAAAAGCCGCGCACGCGCGCGTTCGAGACGCCTCGGTACGTTCCGTACGTCGCCCACACCCAAGACGGCCCAGACGGGCACGGGAGGGCAGTCACCTCAGCAGGCTGGGAGTACCCCTTGACCGAAGGTTCGTATAAGCGGTACGGCACCTTCGCTTGCGCTCTCATCCATGCGCGCTGAGCCTTCGCTTCGCCACAAGCCGATAGCAACACTGGTAGAACGCAGAGCAAGGCAGCAGCGAGCGCCGTCGCCCACCGCCCGGGGGCGAATCTAACATGGGTCGTCAGAAATATGACCGATAGCCGGTGTATCCGCGTCCTCCATAACTTGCTTCTGCGCTCATCGAGTAAATCTTCGGCCCCTCGCCCGGCCCGCCTTGCGACACCACCATTCCACCGCCGATATAGATCGCGACATGCCCACTCGAACTCTTCGGATTCCCGAAAAACACGAGATCGCCTGGTTTTGGTCCCTTACCACCGCCTGAGCCGTGTGACCACAACGTTCCGGTGTACCCGGTGCCGTTGTAACCGGCGCCGTTCGGGTCCGCCATTCCGGCCGCGTAGTACACCCACGTCGCAAAGCCTGAGCAGTCCGCCGCAGGGGGTAGGTGTGGTGCCTTTACGTGTCCCGTCACGCCGGACATGCGCCCCGGACCTTCGGTGTATTCAATCGTTCCAGCCGCGGCGGCGTTGAGTGCGATCGCGACGATCAGATCGCGCGTCGGGACAATGCCGGCCGTGACCGAGTCCGCGGACGCCATCGTTCCATTCAGGTCGTAGCCGTTGATCGGGTCCTGTCCGGCGTAGTCGTAGTTGTTGAGTGAGCCGCCGTCGATCGGGTCGACGGCTAGGAACCGCCCGAGCGCCGGGTCATAGGGCCGCGCGCCCATGAGGATCAGTGAGGTCGCCGTGTCGTACTGCTTCGCGAACGCCCCCGTAAAGCGATGCACGGTCTGGTCGGCCGGCTGCGTATCGAGCGGCGCGCCGAACGGGTCGTACGTGTGCAGTGCAGTGCGATTGCCGCTCGCGTCGGCTTCGGCGGCGAGGTCGCCGTGGCCGTTGTAGTACAGGTAGTGGTCCCTACCTTTGGCGACCCCAAGCCCGCCGGCAACCGTCCGCGGTACCGCCGTCACGACACCTTGAGATCGCCGAGTGCCTTGATGATTTGGGCTGCGAACAACAAGACCAAAAACCCGGCCGGCACGACGCCAATCCATTGCCAGTAACCGGCTGTCCCGTCCCACAGCGCGACGAGATCACTAACGAACAGCGCAACCACCACAGCCTCCCAGAACAGCGCGGCGAATAACCGCGACCGCGCGGGAGCTCTACCCCACCATCCACGCGTCAGCATTCTCGTGGCGAGATGATCAACGGTAGGCGAGACGAGATTCGTGACTCGCATGTTGTGAGCCGTTTGCGTTCAGTGACCTGGATCAACTTATCCCTAGGGATCCTCGTTGTGGGAGATCTCGAGCACGATTTTGGTCATGCCATTCTCGTGGGTTGCCTTGATTCGAATCGAAGTACCGCCGAGCTTCTCGTTTAGCTCCTGGCGGGTGTGTTCCCTATCCCACTCCTCAAGTCCCCGGCCGGTGAGCTTGTCGTGCTGAGAGACAGCCTCGATCGCCGCCCCAACGACGCATCCCCCAACAGCACCTTCGATCACGCCCTCACCAGAGACCCAGGTCACGGCGGCCGCAGTGCCCGCCCCGTTCGCGCACGCTACTGCCAGCGTCTTAATCTCGTGGAGCAGACCTCCGACGGAGGTCCCCGTAAGGCGCTGGACGATGGTTCCGGCCGAGGCGGTCTGATAATCGCCGACGGCGGCGGCGCCGCAGCTCCCCTGAGGACAGCCTCCGCTATCGACCTCTTGGTTCTCAAGCATGGCTCCATTCAGGTCGTAGCCATTGATCGGGTCCTGGCCGGCGTAGTCGTAGTTGTTGAGTGACCCGCCGTCGACCGGGTCGACGGCGAGGAAGCGGCCGAGGCTCGGGTCATACGGCCGAGCCCCCATGAGGATCAGATCGCTTGCGGTGTCGTACTGCTTCGCCCAAGCACCGGTGTAGCGATGCACCGTCTGGTCGGCCGGCTGCGTGTCGAGCGGTGCGCCGAACGGGTCGTAGGTGTGCAGCGCAGTCCGAGTGCCCGAGCTGTTGGCTTCGGCGGCGAGGTCGCCGTGGCCGTTGTAGTACAGATAGTGGTGTCCCTACCTTTGGCGGGTTCCGCCCAGCTAGGCTCGCTCGAGACCGAACACGACTCACGATTGTTCTGGGTAAGCGCATCCACCGAAGGCCAGTTTCTTAGACGGCCCGAACTAACGAACCCCGACTGCACTACGTACTGGTGTCGTCTTTTGGTGACTGAGCCCATAGCAGGAGCCCGCCGTAGAGAAATCCAGCCGAAGCTGCGAACATTAGAATCACCCCGAGATCCAGGCCCAGACCGGACTCGCGGCCGACCGTCCGAAGCAGGTAGGCCAACCCGAAGCATGCCAGCAGCCCTGCCAGGGAGCTTGCCGCGGCCGTGAGTGCGGCTACAAGAGTGCGTCGAGTTTTCGTTCGACGCGGGTCCATTAGCAGCGCACGCGGAATGCCTGTGCACACCCCAAGTCCCAATAAGAGGGCTGCAGTCGCGAGGCCGACGACCACCGATGAAGACAGCGGCTCGAAGGCAAGGAGGCTAATAAGGAGCGCCGTCCCGGTCCCGGCGAAGACGGCCGACTCGGCGACGGCGGCCCGTGCCCGACGACGCCGTTCTATCAACGGCCGCGCTTCTTCTCCGCGATATACGCCTCCGCCTCCTTCTTCGCCGCGAGCGCAGCGGCAGCCGTCAGCGTTGCCGTTCCCGCCACATCCACGCCGCACGCGGCCGCTCCCACGGGTCCACCTGCAGCAACTGCCGCGGGGCACACGACGACCACCGTCGCAGCCGTCAAGGCCCCAAGCGCGCCGGTGATAAGGACAGTCTCCGTGATGGAGTACACCTGCACGAGTTGCTTTCCGTTCGACGGCGTGTACTTCGCGACTGTCTTCACCGACGCCTTCACCACATTAACAACGGTCTTGCCAACGACGCGATCTGCGATCGTGCCCGGCGATGCGGCTGTTATGTCTCGACTTGCGGTGCACCCGTCCGCGCAGCCGCCGTCAGCGACGTCTTGCATCATCAGCCCATCGAGGTCGAACTTGTTGATTGGGTCCTGGCCGGCGTAGTCGTAGTTGTTGAGTGAGCCGCCGTCGAACGGGTCGACCGCAAGGAACCGTCCGAGGCTTGGGTCGTACGGCCGAGCCCCCATGAGGATCAGGTCGCTTGCGGTGTCGTACTGCTTCGCCCAGGCGCCGGTGTAGCGATGCACGGTCTGGTCGGCAGGCTGCGTGTCGAGCGGTGCGCCGAACGGGTCGTAGGTGTGCAGCGCAGTCCGAGTGCCCGAGCTGTTGGCTTCGGCGGCGAGGTCGCCGTGGCCGTTGTAGTAC